>Ga0208492_1000875_pt1 | contig 22315 bp, 14 predicted proteins | sample Subbioar_CSW14AB_FD_184820 | JGI IMG/M metagenome (GOLD analysis project Ga0208492, IMG submission 184820) | Serpentinite rock and fluid subsurface biosphere microbial communities from McLaughlin Reserve, California, USA - CR12Mar_CSW14AB (SPAdes) | ecosystem: Environmental > Terrestrial > Deep... | reverse complement strand
TGATCGCAACGGGCGTTCACAAGGTCACCGGCGGCGACTTGGCCCCGGCCCTCCGCCGTCGCCACCGCCGTCCGCAGGTGGGCCTCTCCCAGACCGACCGCCAGCGAAACGCGGCCGGCTCCATGTCCCTCCACGGCCACCCCCGTTTCGACGGTTGCACGATCCTGCTGATCGACGACGTCCGGACCACCGGGGCAACCATGGGTGAGGCGGCCAAGGTGCTCCGGCGCGGGCTGAAGGAGCGGGGCCAGATCCCGGCCGCGATCTGGTCATGCACGCTGGCGGTGGCCGAGTTTGGCGATTCGCCCGGCCCGTGATGCCCGGCGGCTGGAACCCACCAAGAATCGAGAGCCTCCAGACGGGGATTCTCGGGCCTCAATCCCCCTGGGGTCCCCCTGAAAACTCAAGTTTCTGTCCCCAGCCGATCCACAGTGCATCCGAGGCGCAACGGTTGGAGAAGATGACAAGTGATTGGTCTTCAGGGGTTTAGGACGCAGGTGCCAAAAACCTTTTCGCCTGTACGCTTGACTGCTGCGGGCGTGAAGCCCTAGACTGGCCCCCACCGATTGCTGCGAGGCAAACGGCCGGTGAAAGCCGGTTGGATGCACTGCCGAGTCGGTCTGATCTTTGAAAAGTGAACAGTTGGGTTCCGCACGAGAGTGTGTGATCTCTGGCACGGCGTTGCACGCCGCCCTCCCACCGAGGGGCCAGAGACAATACCAAATCCGATGTCCTGTCCCGTACAAGGCTGGTCGTCGGGGTGGAGTTCTGAGGTCACAGTCAGAACTGGTCTTACTCTCTCGTGCAAACCTGTCCGCCGAATGAGCGCTTTCAGTCGGCGGACAAAAAGAGAGTGAGCCTAATCCATCGGTTTAGCCACCGATGGCGGCGGTATGGAGTCTTTCCCCTCCCCGGGGACGGACAGAAATCCCGTCGTAAGACCGGCCACGCAGAGCTGTCTCGCCAACTTCGGTTGGAGGGACGGTGAGTGTGGTTTTTTTACATGTGTCAAATCAATCATTGAAGTATTGGAACCTCCGGTGAAAGCCGGGGTCTACGAAAAATCAATTGAAGAGTTTGATCATGGCTCAGATTGAACGCTGGCGGCATGGCTAAAACATGCAAGTCGAACGTGCCCGCAAGGGCAAGTGGCGAAAGGGTCAGTAATGCGATCGAATGTACCCTGAGGTGGAGGATAGGGCGGGGAAACTCGCCATAATACTCCATGATGTCCTCGGACCAAAGGTTTACCGCCTTGGGAGCAGCGATCGTCCTATCAGGTAGTTGGTGGGGTAAAGGCCCACCAAGCCGAAGACGGGTAGCAGGTGTGAGAGCACGACCTGCGACATCGGGACTGAGACACTGCCCGGACTTCTACGGAAGGCTGCAGTAACGAATCTTCCGCAATGGGCGAAAGCCTGACGGAGCAATGCCGCGTGTGGGATGAAGCGGCTACGCCGTGTAAACCACTGTCAGGGGGCAGGAACAATGACCGCCCCCAGAGGAAGAGCCGGCTAACCCTGTGCCAGCAGCCGCGGTAATACAGGGGGCTCGAGCGTTAGTCGGAATCACTGGGCTTAAAGGGTGCGTAGGTGGCTCGTCAAGTGTTTTGTGAAATCCCACAGCTCAACTGTGGAACAGCAGGGCAAACTGGCGAGCTTGAGGCAGGTAGGGGCCGGAAGAACAGTAGGTGGAGCGGTGAAATGCGTAGATATCTACTGGAATGCCGATGGGGAAGCCGTCCGGCTGGGCCTGTCCTGACACTGAGGCACGAAAGCGTGGGGAGCAAACAGGATTAGATACCCTGGTAGTCCACGCCGTAAACGATGTACACTAGACTGGTGCGGTTTTGACGCCGTATCAGTCGCAGTAAAAACGATAAGTGTACCGCCTGGGGAGTACGGTCGCAAGGCTAAAACTCAAATGAATTGACGGGGGCTCACACAAGCGGTGGAGCATGTTGCTTAATTCGAGGCAACGCGAAGAACCTTACCTGGGCTTGACATGTACGTATTAACCCTATGAAAGTAGGGCCACAGTCGCAAGACCGGAACGTGCACAGGTGCTGCATGGCTGTCGTCAGCTCGTGCTGTGAAGTGTCGGGTTAAGTCCCTTAACGAGCGCAACCCCTGTCGTTAGTTGCTCACGCGTCATGGCGAGTACTCTAGCGAGACTGCCGGTGTCAAACCGGAGGAAGGTGGGGATGACGTCAAGTCCTCATGGCCCTTACGCCCAGGGTTGCAAACGTGCTACAATGGTGCATACAAAGCGAAGCGAGATCGCGAGATGGAGCAAATCGCAAAAAATGCACCCCAGTTCGGATTGCAGGCTGCAACTCGCCTGCATGAAGTCGGAATCGCTAGTAATCGGAGATCAGCTACGCTCCGGTGAATGTGTTCCTGAGCCTTGTACACACCGCCCGTCACGTCATGGGAGCCTGGAGTGCCCGAAGTCGCCATATTTCAATGGTGCCCACGGCAAGACAGGTGACTGGGACGAAGTCGTAACAAGGTAGCCGTAGGAGAACCTGCGGCTGGATCACCTCCTTTCTAAGGGATTTCCTTAGACCAGCAGCGTCCGGGATCATTCGAAAGATTGAACTACCCCCCGGACCGGAAGAGCGATCTTCCACTGGCAAGTCAACGCACCCTCGTCCGTCGAAAGACGGATGGCCAACCGGCGACGGTTGGCCACGCGGAACCCAACTGTTTCTCTTATATCCGGACTTCCGGCGTCAGCACCCATCGAAAGATGGGTGTTGTTCGTTTTTGAGTGATCCTTTCCGCACGCGCTCAGGGATCAATCAACTGGCCAGGCCTCAGCATCGATCAAGCATATCGGACGACTAACCGTTCCCGGGCTTCCACGACCACACCCACTCACTCGGGTCAGCGGAACTCCCCTATTGGCACTCGCGTAAAGCCCACGCGGCGGTTCCGCCTGTCACTCAACAGGATCCAACGAGCACTACGACTAGACTCCGGCCAAGTCCGGGGGCCGACGGGAGAGGTTGTTGCCGAAGGCCGGGAATATGGTGCGTAAACGGCGGCGTCGTCCGTTTCGCCGGACCCTGTCCGGTGCTGGGCACGTCGCGCCGGTCCCAGCCCACGAGCCGCGCAGGGTTGGCCTGCTCGATGCTTGGCGCACCCTCACCGCGCCCGCCGCGAGTTCGGGCTACGCCCGTCGTGCGGATGGTCTCTGGCCCACCCGCTACGAGTCCTTGGACCTGTGGCGGGCCCTCATCGCCGTCGGCATCGTTCTGCACCACATCGCGGGCATCCACATCGGCATCAACACCGGGCGTGTGCTGCTGTTCTTCGTGATCAGCGGGTATTGCATCGCCGCCGTAGCGGAATCCAGCCTGCGGCGCGGCATTACGCCTTGGCAGTTCCTGGGCCGCCGCCTGTGGCGCATCTACCCGACCTTCCTGCTTGCCATCGGATTCTTCGCGCTGACCCGTTGGTACAAGGCGGCGCAGACTGGCGTGGACGAGCTCACCCACCGGTTCGACGGAGCCGTCCGCACCGCCAGCGAGTGGCTGCAGAACCTCACCCTCACTCAGTGGATCTACACGCTGGACCACCCCGTGAGCCGCCCGGGCAGCAATCCCACCCTTCTCGTGTCGGCGCACTGGTCCCTGGCATACGAGCAGCAGTTCTACTTGGTCATCGCCATCCTGATGGCCGTCGCCGCGACATGGCCCAGGCTCCGCCTCCGCTGGACGATCCCCGCCCTGGTCCCCGGCGCATTCGTCATCGGTTTGGCCTGGCCGCAGACCGTCCACGGCGTGTTCATCGAATACTGGACCGCGTTCGCCGTGGGCGCGCTCGTCTATTACCGGCTCGCGGGCGTGTACTCCCGCAAGTGGCGACTGGTCATCGACGTGCTCATCGCGGCCCTCATCATCTGGTCAGTGGTCGGCATGGCGGCCGACCCCCGCCTCAACATGGTCGACATCGATCGCTCGAAGTGGCACGAATGGCTCGTCGCCGGCCTGTTCGGCGGGATCCTCATCCTGCTGCGGCCACTTGATGGACTGTTCTCGGGCACCCGCTGGACGCTTCCCCTCAAGGTCCTCGGCAGGCTCAGCTTCAGCCTGTTCCTCATCCACCAGTTCAATATCGTCTCGGTGGCGACCGCGTCCGCGGCCCTCATCCGCGTGTTCAATCCTGACTACTTCGTCCCCGCTCTCAACGAGGACCGCCCACTCTGGGACCACCTGCTCCAACTCGCCCTTCATATCGGGCTGGCCGCGGTATTCTGGCTCTTCTGCGAGTACCCGTTCCTCGCTCGGCGCGAACCGACGCCGGCGCCTGAGAAGCTGCAGGCCGCCTAAGCAAGGGTCAAGCCGCGTCAAACTCGTTACTGCTTCGCTTCCCGCGCCCGCCGCTTCTCGTGGCGGATGATCTCGCCCGTCGCCAGGTACACCACATCCTCCGCCACGTTCGCCATGAGGTCGCCCACGCGCTCCAGCTCGCGGCCAACGCGGTAGATGTACATGCCCGAGGCCAGGTCGGCGTCGGTCTTGCCGCCCGCCTTCATCATCTCCATGACTTCCTCGAACAGCCGCCGGTCGAGCGCGTCGATCACCTTGTCGGCAACGACGATCTGCCTGGCCGCCTCGACGTTCTCATCCATCACCGCCTGGATCAGCGAGTGGCACAGCGCCGGCACGCGCTGACCCAACTCGCCCAGGGACGTGGGCCAGCGCACCTCGCCCACCGCGTTCTCCCGCTTGCGCGCCTCGGTGATCTTCTTGACCGCCTTCGCCACCGACGACGCGTGGTCCGCGACCCGCTCAAAGTCCGCATTCGCCCGGAGAATGAACGTCAGCACGCGGAAGTCACGGGCGAAAGGGTGGTGAAGCGCGAGTATCTCGTACGTCTCCTGCTCGATCGCCACTTCCTCGTTGTCGATGCGGTCGTCGCTCAGCCGAACATTCATCGCGGCCTCGAGGTCCAGCGGCCACAGCGACGCCAGCGCCCCCTCCAGCATCGACACCGCCATCGTCCCTTCGCGCAGCAGGCGGCGCTTCAGGGCAAGGATGCGGCGGTCGGTCGTGAAGAGGGATGCGCCCTGCGGAGGCGTCGGGAAGGGCGGCGGTGTGGGGGCTTGGCTCATGAGGTCTCCTGGCTGCGCAATCCTAACGCGGCGGCGTCTATCGCGCTCGCCTCCGGCTCCCCGGTCTACCGCTTCTTTTTACTCGCCGCGTCCCGGCGTGCCGCCTCCGCAAAGCTCATCGGCTTGTTCTTAACAATCGCTGCCGACCCGCCCGGTCCGGGCAATGCGGCAGTGGGGGAGGGCGCCACCTCCACCAGCCGGGCCGGCATCAGCCTCCGCTTCAAAATCGGCACCAGCGAACTCGGCTCCATGTACTCCTCCGGCGGCCGGAAGTAGACCTCGCTCAGGTCCCCGATCTTCGGCGGCAGGACGCGGACCGTCGCGTCCTCCGCCGAGCGGGTCCCCGCGTTCGCCCGCAGGCGCGATGTCACCGGCCCAGGGTCTGTCGCGAAGAACACCACATCCTTCTCGCGGATCGTGATGGTCTTGACCCCCAGCGAGTGGGCGAGCACACGCACCTCCGCCAGGTCTAGCAGCCGCTCCGCCGCCTTGGGCGGCTCGCCGTAGGCGTCAACGAGGTCCTTGCGCACTTGACCCAAGGAGTCCAAGTCAGGGGCGGTCGCGAGCCGGCGGTACGCCTCCAGCCGGCGCGCGTCGGAGGGGATGTACGCCTTGGGGATCATCCCGCTGATCCCCAGCTCGATGCTCGTCAGGCTGGGCTGCGCCGGCTGCGGCTCGTTCTTGAGCGTGTGGACCGACTCCTCCAGCAGCCGGCAGTACATCTCGTACCCCACGGCCGCGATGTGCCCGCTCTGCTCCGCCCCCAGGATGTTCCCCGCCCCGCGGATCTCCAGGTCCCGCATCGCGATCTTGAACCCGGCCCCCAGCATCGAGTACTGCTCGACGGCCTTCAGCCGCTTCTGGGCGACCTCTTTGAGGGGCCGGTCCGCCGGCAGCAGCAGGTAGCAGTACGCCCGATTCTTGCTCCTCCCCACACGCCCGCGCAGCTGGTGGAGCTCGGCGAGCCCGTAGCGGTCGGCGTCGTCGATAATCATCGTGTTCGCGGTGGGGATGTCGATGCCCGACTCGATGATGGTGGTCGAGACGAGGATGTCCGCCTCGCGGCGCATGAACTTGAGCATCACGTCCTCAAGCTCTTTGGGCTCCATCTGGCCGTGGCCGATGACGATGCGGGCCTCGGGCACGAGGCGGCGGACGTTGTCGGCCACCGAGCGGATGTCGTGGATGCGGTTGTGGACGTAGAAGACCTGGCCGTCGCGGGAGAGCTCGCGCTGGAGGGCCTGCTGCACCCGCCGCGCGTTGTAGGGGATCACCTCGGTCACGATCGCGCGCCGGTCCAGCGGGGCCGTGGTGAGGCTGGAGATGTCCCGGATCCCGAGCATCGCCATGTGAAGAGTGCGCGGGATGGGCGTTGCCGACATCGTCAGCACATCCACCGTCAGCCGCAGCCGCAGCAGCGCCTCCTTGTGCTCCACGCCGAACCGCTGCTCCTCGTCCACCACGACCATGCCCAGGTCGGCGAACACTACGTCCTGCGAGAGCAGCCGGTGCGTGCCGATGATGAGGTCCACGTGCCCCTTGCGGAGGGAGGCCAGGACCTCGCGCACTTCCTTGTCGCTCTTGAACCGCGAGATGCTCTCGACCCGGAAGGGGTACCCCGCGAACCGCGAGCGGAACGTGCGCTCGTGCTGCTCGGCGAGCACCGTCGTGGGCACCAGCACCGCGACCTGCTTGCCGTACTCGCACGCCTTGAACGCCGCGCGGATCGCCATCTCCGTCTTGCCGAACCCCACGTCCCCGCACAGCAGCCGGTCCATCGGCCGCGGCGAGGTCATGTCCTTCTTGATGTCGGCGATGGCCGCGAGCTGATCCTGGGTTTCCTCGTAGGGGAACTCGGCCTCGAACTCCGCCTGCCACTTGGTGTCGCCGGGGTACTGGATCCCGGGCATATGCTCGCGCGCGGCCCGCACCCGCAGCAGCTCGCTCGCGAGGTCCTTCACAGACTCGGCGACGCGCTCCTTCTGGTGCTTCCACTTGACGCCGCCGAGGGTCGAGAGCGGTGGCTTGCCCGCGAACCCGCCGATGTACTTCTGCACCTTGTCGATCTGCACCGCGGGGACGTGCAGCTTGGCCTTGGCCGCGAACTCGAGGGTGAGGTACTCCTCGGGCTGCACCTCCACCTTGAGGGCGCCGGGCGTCACCTTCGCCGGCACCTCGCGCGGCTTCATCAGCGTGAGGCCCGCGTACCGCGCGATGCCGTGCTCGACGTGGACGACGTAGTCGCCCTCCTGGAAGTCCAGGAAGGTGTCCATCGCCCGCCCCGACTTCATCCGCCCCGCGCGGCGGCGCACGGTGAAGCGGTTCAGCAGCTCGTGGTAGGGGATGATGGCGAGGGAAGAAGGCACTGGGGACTGGGCACTGGGCACTGGAGAGAGGGCCTTGCGGTCTTCACCAGTGCCCAGTGCCTGATGCCCAGTGCCAACGCCGCTTCCCCACACAAACCCGCGGTGCAGGTACGCGAGCGTCGAGCCCACCTGCTTTGCGTTCTCGCCGCCGAACTCGGTCAGCAGCTCGCCGAGTCGCTGCAACTCTCCCTTGTTTTGGCACGTCACCAGCACCCGCGCGTTCTCCGGCGGGCCGGCAAGCGCCGCCATCTCCGCGATCGCCTCGCTCACGTCCTTGGAGAAGGTCGGCAGCGACGCCGCCGGGAGCTCCACCCGCACGTCCGCCGCCGCGGCCCCCGCGGAGAACTGGTTCAGCTCCGCCAGCGCATGGAACCGCGTCTCCAGCACCTTCAGCACCGCGGGCGGGCCGATCACGCTCGCGCCGTCGGTCACGCGCTCAAAGTACCCGCGCCCCTGCTCCACCACCTCCATCGTCTCGGCCAGCAGCGCGATCGCGGTGGGGGGGAGCAGCTCCAGGAACGTGACGTGCCGCTCCTCCTTCATCACCTTCGCGGCGTCCACCGCCACCAGGTCCACGCTCGTGATCGCCCGGTCCGTCGCCATCGTGTCCAGGTCGATCTCCGCGATGCGGTCCACCTGATCGCCGAAGAAGTCCAGCCGCACGGGCGTCGCCGCGGCCTGCGTGGAGGCGAACGACTTGTCGTTCGAGGTGCCCCCGCTCCCCGTCGGCGGAAAAACATCGAGGATCCCGCCGCGCACGGCGAAGTCCCCCGGCTCCTCCACCGCCTCCACCCGGTTGTACCCCGCGTTGCCCAGCCACGCGACCAGCTGCGTCAGGCTCACCGCGTCGTCCTTGCGGATAGTGCGGATCATGGTCGGAAGCCGCGCGGGCGAGACGACGTACTGCATCAGCGCCTGGATCGGCGCGATGATCACTGTCGGCTCTTTCAACCCCCCCAACTCCATCACGCTCTTGACAACACTCAGCCGCTCGGCGAAGAGCTCGATCGAGATGTTGGACTCCCCCGGCAGCGTCTCCATCGCGGGCAGCCGCATCGCCCGCACCCCCGCGCCGGCCAGCTCATCCAGCGCCTCGTCCGCATCATCCACGTGCGCCAGCACCAGCACCACGCTGCGCCCCGTCGCCCGCAGCACGGCCCCCGCCGTGAGCGCGATCAACGACCCAGACACCCCCGTCGCCACCACCCGCCGCCGCGCCTCCAACTGCGAGCACAGCCGCACCATGGCCGCGTGCTCGGAGATGAGCTGGACGGGGTCGAGGGCGTGAGGATGGGCAGCGGGGTCGGGCATAGTGATCCAAAAACACTCAGAGCGCGCAGGCGCGAGCACCGGCAGGGTTTCCCCGAGCCGGCGCCCGCTGGTACGTGCACGGAAGATGGTAGGGTGGGCAATGCCGCCGGTTCAGGGTTTGGCAGCGCCTTTGGGTGGCAGGATCGAAGGTGTCGTGACCTCAAGGTCGGCTACAGCAACATTGAATGTCACGCGCTCGAGGCCGTCGTAGACGCACGCTTCAATCGCACGCCCTTTGCCGAACAGCGTCAACGAAATGTCAGTGTCCTCTACTGAATAGACGAACTCGTCCCGAGTTTCGGCGGGGTACTCGAGCGGCATCCTGGCAAGGACGCGGCCATCCCCGCCGCGTGAGACAAGCCCCGCGAAGATGGGCTCGAATCCTGGAGCGATGTCCGGTCGGTTCCGCCGCACACGCACTTCGTATGAGATCGTCGCGTATTGCTCACCCGGGGTGAACTGTGTGATCATCAAGGTCACTCCCGGCACAATCTCAACCGGTTCCGGCATCACCTCAAGAGTGACCTTCTCCCGCACCATCCGCTTGGCGATCACGGCCGTGATCACGCCCGAGAGTCGCCCAAGTGCGGGCGGGCACCGAGTGAGATTGGTTGAGAGTTTCTGCCAGTTGCGGGAGTTCCCCTGTCCCAGAGCCAGCATGAACTCCGATTGCAGGCGAGCTCGCACCTCTCCTGGCGGCAACAGCTTCGTGGGCTCGGAAACCTCCCGGATGTCGTGTTCGGTTTCATCCATGGCCGCTCCGATGATCGAGTGCTCGATCACAAAATCATGGGCCCCCGTGAAGCTCAGGAACAGCGAGGCCTCGTGGCGCCGGTTGTAGCCCGTCCCAAAAACAACACCTGTCGAGACGGTCGCGGACGTGACGCGGCATGTCACGCCGGACTGTGTGTCGCTGAGGTCCCCCCCACGCAGAAAGGAAAGCAGCAGGACCGCGAGGCATGTGACGCTTGGCATGAGGGCTCTCCCGATGATCGGGCCAGCGTACCGCGGGTTGATCGCCACGCCCGGCTTGCTCATGGGGGAGTTACAAATGAGTGACGCTCAACTTCACAGAAGCATCGGGTGCCGCGGCCGTCAGCACAATCCGCCACGCCCCGCCGCACTCGGGGCACACGCGGCAACCGTCGGACTCGCGAACCGTGCTGGATAGGTCATAGCCGCACAGGCCGCAGCGGCCCTGCGATGTCAGCGCCCGCGCGTGCTTGCGCCGCTGTGCCGGTGGAGGGAATCTGCCTGCCCGTCCTCCACATCTACAATCCCCCGATGCCCAACCCGCGGGTCACACGGTGGATTCAGCTGACCGGTGCGGCGCTCGGCTTGTGCGGCGCGCTCGTGATTGCCGTCGCGGCCTTTCAGAGCGGCCCCTTTATCTGGGACGGGCCGACGGAAGGGCCATTCATCGAAGACCCGCCCTCAAAACTCAAGCTGTTCGGGACCCCGCTCGTGCTGCTGGGGAACGTGGTGTTCTTCTGGGGAATGCGCCGCGCCGTTGTCGCACTCCGCGCTGAGTCAACCGCAACTTAGCCGAACCAAAAGGCCAAGATCATTTGGTCCGCTCCGCGAAGGTGTCGGTAGGGCGCAACCGTGTGGCTGTAAACTCTTGACCGACACCAGCAGGTCAACCGCTGTCCGCTGTGGCACGACCGTGCTCGGACGGTCGTGGCGTTCGCCGTGGTGCCGCGACGCATCCACGACCGTCAAAGCACGGTCGTGCCTCGGTGAAATCCCTCGGCCTCACTGGTGTCGGTCAAGTTGTACCCGGGCGCGAGTTGCGTCCTACCGACACCTGGGCGAAGCCGACCAAATGAAGACCACAACGGCGCGGTACGCTGTCGATGCCCAACCATTGGCGGTGAGGCACAAGGACAGTTCATGGAGCTTTGGGCGCTTGATGCAGACGAGAGAGCGGTGCTCAAGGACTGGATTGCGCGCGTTGAGCGGGCCGATGTGTCCGTCACCGATCCGCCGGACCTCGAGTTGACGTGTCTCGGCCCCCGGTTTGCAGCGGAGTCAACACGGGTCATCGCCAGCCTCTCGGCCATGCTCGCGATTGCTGAACTTTTCGCGGCCGCCGGTCGGGAGCACCTGGCGATCGTGACCGCGGCGGTCCCAGGTCGGGCGGCGAACAAGCTGCAGAAAGGCCAGATGCTCGCGATGTCTGGAGAGCAACTCGGAGCCTTGAGGCTCCAAGTGCACTTCGATCCGGACTATGCGGAGCGGATCAGGCACTTCCTGCGAGCGCGGGCTCGGCCATTCGGAATGATCACGCTGCGTGGAGATCTCGCGTGCGAGGCGTGGATCGCCACCTCAGGCGGTGAGCACCAATGGATGCTCGTCGAGCAGCGAGGATTGAACTGGTAAACTCGCGCGGACATGCTCACCCCGAGCGGTGAGCATGCCACCCTTGCTGGCGCGTCGGGCTCGTCACGTGTGCAAGAAAAAACCCAGGGACTGCAGTCCCTGGGTTCTGATGGTTGACGTTGCGTTATCTCAGGAGGCCTTGAACCCGCCCTTGAACGCCTTCACGGCTTCCTCGAGCTTCTTCTCGACCTTCTTGATGTCCAGCGTGGCTTCGAGCTCGTCGCGGACGGGCTTGGCGACGGTGCGGAGGTATTCCTGGAGGCCGTTCTCGAAGGCGCGCACGGCGGGGACGGGGACGTCGTCCATGTAGCCGCGGGTGCCGGCGAAGATCGAGATGATCTGGTCCACGACGTTGAAGGGGGTGTACTGGCCCTGCTTGAGGAGCTCGACCATGCGGCGGCCGCGGTCCAGCTGGCGCTGGGTGGCCTTGTCGAGCTCGGTGCCCAGCTGCGCGAAGGCTTCGAGTTCACGGGCGGCCGCGAGGTCCAGGCGCAGCGAGCCGGCGATCTGCTTCATGGCCTTCACCTGGGCGTTGCCGCCCACGCGGGAGACCGAGATACCGACGTTGATGGCGGGGCGGACGCCGGAGAAGAAGAGCTCGGGCTCGAGGTAGATCTGGCCGTCGGTGATGGAGATCACGTTGGTGGGGATGTAGGCGGACACGTCGCCTTCCTGCGTCTCGATGATGGGCAGGGAGGTGATGGAGCCGGCGCCGTTCTCATCGCTGAGCTTGGTGGCGCGCTCGAGGAGGCGGGAGTGGAGGTAGAACACGTCGCCGGGGTACGCCTCGCGGCCCGGGGGGCGGCGGAGCAGGAGCGACATCTGGCGGTACGCCACGGCCTGCTTGGACAAGTCGTCGTACACGCACAGGGCGTGCTTGGGCATCGGCTTGCCGTTGCTCAGGGTCTTGGTCTTGAAGTCGGACTTGCCGGACCACATGAAGTACTCGGCCATGGCCGTGCCCGAGTAGGGCGCGACGTACTGCATGGGGGCGGGGTCGGAGGCGGAGGCGTTGACGATGATGGTGTAGTCCATCGCCCCGTTCTTCTTGAGGATCTCGACGACGCCCGCGACGGTGGACTCCTTCTGGCCGATGGCGACGTACACGCACACCACGGCCTTGTCAGTCCCCCAGAACTCCTTCTGGTTGATGATGGCGTCGATGGCCACGGCGGTCTTGCCGGTCTTGCGGTCACCGATGATCAGCTCGCGCTGGCCGCGGCCGACGGGGATCATGGCGTCGATGGACTTGATGCCCGTCTGCAGGGGCTCGGTCACGGGCTGCCGCTCGGCGATGCCGGGGGCGATGATGTCAACCTTGCGGAACTCCGCGGCCTGCACGGGGCCCGCGTCGTCGATGGGCTGGCCGAGCGGGTTGACCACGCGCCCCAGCAGCCCCTCGCCGACGGGCACCTCGAGGAGGCGGCCGGTCGCCTTGACCATGTCGCCCTCCTTCACCTGGAGGTAGTCGCCGTAGATGACCGCGCCGACGGTGTCGAGCTCGAGGTTGAACACCTGGCCCATGACCGCGCCGCCGCTGGTCTGGAACTCCAGGAGCTCGCCCGCCATGGCCTTGGAGAGGCCGTAGATGCGGGCGATACCGTCGCCGACTTCCACGACGCGGCCAACCTCGGAGACCTCGAGGGCGGAGCCGAACTGCTCGATTTCCTGCTTGATGACGTGGGCGATTTCGTCGGTGCGGATCTTCACGCGTGTTCCCTTAAGTAAGCTTCTGTCCCGGGGAGGCGGGCGTGGGGCCCGCCGCGTCTACCTTGTTGTGACAACCCAAACCGCCACCGACCCCGTGAGAGGGCAGCAGGGGAGGAAGGTTAGGTCCATCAGGCCGGAAGGTCGAGGCGCACGATCCCCCTCTCCCGGCGCAGGAATCCCCCAGAGCCGGGGTCCGGACGTCGCGGGCCTCCGGCCTTGGGTCGCCCGCCCCGCCGAGCCGGGCCGCCATGCCCCCCTCCGCACCCCCCCGGTTCCTCGGACCGAGTCCGTTGAAGAGCACATTCCGGGAACGGGAGCCCCCCGGCGCGCCTCCAATACAGGACAACCCGGGGAGGTGCTCATGTTCTTCCGCATGGTGTATGACGACAAGCTGGCCCAGGCCGCGTATGTGATCGGCTGCCAGAAGACCGGCGAAGCCATCGTGATCGACCCCGAGCGGGACGTCGACCGCTACGAGGCCCTCGCCGCCGCCAACGGCCTCCGCCTGACCGCCGCGGCCGAGACGCACATCCACGCCGACTTCCTGTCCGGTTCGCGGGAACTCGCCGAGAAGGGCGCGGCCGTCTACCTGTCCGACGAGGGCGGGCCCGAGTGGACCTACCAGTGGCCGGGGCTCAAGCCGGCGAACCCCTCGCTCGCCGCGTACCGCGTCCATCTCCTCAAGCACAACACCGTCTTCCGCGTCGGCAACATCGAGTTCAAAGCAGTCCACACGCCCGGCCACACCCCAGAGCACCTCGCGTTCATGGTGACCGACCGCGGCGGCGGGGCCGACGAGCCGCTGGGTGTCGCGACCGGCGACTTCGTGTTCGTGGGCGATGTGGGGCGGCCCGACCTGCTGGAGTCCGCCGCGGGCTTCGCGGGCCAGGCGGCCCCCTCGGCCCGCCGGCTGTACGAGTCGGTCCGGCAGTTCCAGCAGTGGCCCGACTACCTCCAGCTCTGGCCCGGCCACGGCGCCGGCAGCGCGTGCGGCAAGGCCCTGGGCGCGGTGCCGCAGTCCACCGTGGGCTACGAGAAGCGGTTCAACGCCGCGGTGAAAGCCGCCGCCAGCGAGCAGACGTTCGTGGACGAGGTGCTCGCGGGTCAGCCCGAGCCGCCGCTGTACTTTTCCCGCATGAAGCGGGACAACAAGGCGGGCCCGAAGGTGCTCGGGGCCATGCCCCGCTCCCGCGGGATGACCCCGCACGACCTGCGCGCGCTCGACCCGCGCGCCGCCGCGATCATCGACACCCGCCCCTGGGAGGAGTACCGCGCGGGGCACACGCCCGGGACGCTCAGCTTCCCGCTGACGAAGTCGTTCAACACCGACGCCGGCTCCATGATCCGCGAGGATGAGCCCATCTACCTGATCATCGATCACGCGCGGCTGGACGAGGCCGTGCGCGACCTGGTCCGCGTCGGGCTGGACCGCATCGAGGGCTGGTTCGATGCCGGGCGCATGCAGGACCGGCAGCGCTTCGGCGGCTCGGTTCAGACCACGCCCGAGCTCTCGGCCGCGGAGGCCCGGCGGTGGGTGGGCACCGGCGAGCCCTTCGTGCTCGACGTCCGCCGCGCCGCCGAGTACGCCGAAGGGCACCTCGACCACGCGAAGAACATCGCGCACACCCGCCTGCTGTCCCGCCTGAGCGAAGTGCCCAAGGACCGCCCCGTGCTGGTCCACTGCCGCAGCGGGGCCCGCTCGGCACGCGCGACGGCGCTGCTGCTGCGGCACGGCTTCAACGCAACCAACATGGCCGGTGGATACCTCGCCTGGGAAGCCGCCGGCGCCGCACACTGAAGGAGGACCCCAACATGCCAGTGACCGAAGCCGACCCCCGACAGATCAACAAGTGGCTGACCTCCGGCGAAGCGGTGCTCGTGGACGTCCGCGAGCCCGACGAGCACGCCCGCGAGCACATCCGCGGCGCCACGCTCGTCCCGCTGTCGCGGTTTGACCCCCAGCAGGCCATCGCTGGCGCCGCGGCCGGACAGAAGATCGTGATGCAGTGCCGCGGCGGCCGCCGCTCCCTCGACGCCGCCAACCGCGCCGCCGCGGCCATGCCCGGACGCGAGATCGTCAGCATGGCCGGCGGCCTGGAAGCCTGGAAGCAGCAGGGCCTCCCCGTGGTGTGCGACACCCGCGCCCCGGCCCTCAGCGTCATGCGCCAGACGCAGCTCGCCATCGGCCTGGGCGTGCTCACCGGCGCGGCCCTCACCTGGTGGGTGGACCCGCTGTTCATCCTGCTGCCCGTCGTGTTCGGCATGGGCCTCTGCGTCGCGGGCCTCACCGGCACCTGCGGCCTGGCCGTGATGGTCGAGAAGATGCCGTGGAACCGCGCCGCGTGTGCGCCATGCGCCAACCCCGCGTCCAACTGAGGAGAGAACCGTGACAAGACACCCCCGCTGGCCCCTCCTGCTCGTGCTGCCCATCATCGCGGGCGGTCTCTCATGCTCGCAGACAACCCGCCCCGCGGCCGCGGGCGACACCGCCCCCGCCGCCCAGACCGGCACGCTCGCGTACGACCGCGGCCTGTGGATCGAGCTGCTCCGCGAGCACACCAAGCTGCGCCGCGTGATCCGCCACACCGAGAAGGGCGTCGAGACAGTCACCGAGACCGACGACCCCGCCCTGCGCGCCAAGCTCGTCGACCACGCCTTGGCCATGCAGACCCGCATGAAGAGCGGCGCCAGGGTCCGCGTGTGGGACCCGGTCTTCCGCGAGCTGTTCGAGGCGCGCGACCAGGTGCGCCTGGAGGTCACGCCGACCGATCTGGGCGTCCAGATGACCGAGTCGGCGGATGACCCCCGCGTGGTCGCGCTGCTGCGCTCCCACGCGATGGGCGTGAGCGACTTCGTGCGCCACGGGAGGGGCTCGGACGCAACCGCCCGATTCAACGCGGGCGACCCGCTGCCCCCATCCGAGGTCGCCATCGGCGGCGTGCCCCACCGGTTCATCCTCTCGCAGCCCACCGGCGAGCAGATCGGGGCGATGACCAGCGCGGGCGTCACCATGGTGGTGAACTTCCGCAAGCCCACCGAAGCGCCGGAAATAAACGAGAAACAACTCTCCGAGTCCGCCGGCGCCTCCTACTGCAACGTGCCTTACCAGGGCGTGGCCGGTTTGACGGACGAGGTATTCGCCGCGGCCCGCCAAGCCATGAAGACAGCGGATGAAAAGGGCGACACCGCCCTCTTGCACTGCCGCAGCGGCAACCGCGTCGGGGCGGTATGGGCGGCGTACCGGACCTTGGACAAGGGTGTGCCCCTCGAGCAGGCACTCGCGGAGGCGCGGATGATGACCACCTCCCGAGAGATGCTGGCGCGCGTGCGGGAGTACGTTAAGACTCAGCGCTGACGTGCGCATGAAAGCCCTGCATTCCGGACCCGCAGGACGCGTGAGTTCCCGTTGAAGTGAATCAACTTCGTGGTACGCTGGAGCCCCGGCCCCCCGTCGTTGTGCAACGGGGGACTCGAAAGGAGATGCTCGATGCTGTCACGTGCTCTTGGTGCAGTCCTGCTCGCCGCCGCTTCCGCTCCCGCCCTCGCCCAATCCGTTGACATGCCCAACGGCGCCGACACACAGGCCGGCAGCGGCGGCTACACCACCATCTTCCGCAGCATCGCCCGCTCCTATCAGATCGTCATGAACGACACCGTCGTCGTGGCCGCGGGCATCACCCCCGGCACGCAGATCACCGGCGTCGCCTTTCGCACCCCGTCCTGGCAGGTGTTCCCCTCGTGGCCGGGCACGGGCCTCTCGGCCAACTTCCCCGCCTTCGACATCACCATGAGCAAGAGCACCCGCGCGGCGGGCCTCCTCAGCACCACCTACACCGAGAACATCGACACGGACGCGGTCGCCGTGCGCACCGGCCCGATGGTCCTCCCCAGTGGCTTCAATCCCGGCGGCGCGCTCACGCCCAACGTGAACGCCTGGGGCGGCGTCATCCAGTTCACGACCCCCTACACCTACACCGGCGGCCACCTCCTCTTTACCCTCCGCCAGAACGGCCACACCGGCGGCGCGGGCAGCGGCAACGCCGAGGCCTGCGCGAACACCCTCACCCCCGGCTGCCAGGCGATCGGCGTCTCCAGCTACACGCAGGCGGACACCTGGTACGCCCAGGGCATGCTGAGCCTGCTCTTCACCGTTGAGACCGGCAACCCATGCCCCGGCAACGGCTGCGGCTCCAGCGACTTCAACGGCGACGGCGACTTCGGCACCGACGGTGATATCGAAGCCTTCTTCTCCTGCCTGGGCGGCACTTGCTGCGCCACCTGCTTCTGCCAGGGCTCCGACTTCAACGGCGATGGCGACTTCGGCACCGATCAGGACATCGAGTCCTTCTTCCGGGTCCTCGCCGGCGGCCAGTGCTGAGTCGTTCGGTCCACACAAGAAGATTCGTCCCCCGTGCTCTCTGAGCATGAGGTCCTGTCCCCCCGGTCCTGCTCCATTGCGAAAGGAAAGTCTCCAATGCTGAAGTCGAGCTGTGCGTTCCTCCTTCTCGCCTCCCTCGCCACCCCCGCGCTCGCGCAGGACTTCTCGCCCGTCGCGATCGGCAGCGGACGCGACTCCCCGCGCGGCGGCGCCGTCGAGCTCATGACCACCACCGGCAGCTTCAACACTCTTCTCCGCGAGACCGCCTCGTCCGAGGACCGCGCGATGCTCGAGTTCAACGTCACGTCCCTCGCTGGCGCCACCCTCGCCAGCGCCCGCGTCCAGTTCCGCATCGCCGTGAACAACGCTCAGGACAACGGCCCCCGCACCTTCAACATCGAGGTCTACAGCGCGGACGGCGCCATGACGCTGAGCGACTTCGACACGCCCGCCACCGTCGTTGGCTCCACGAGCTACCACCCGCCGACCCAGTCCTCCGTCGCCGTGGATATCGACGCGACCGCCGCCATCCAGGCGCTGATCACCGCCGGCGCCACGCACATCGGCGTCCGCGTTGACCCCACCTCCAGCCCCAACTTCCCCAATGTCATCGACCTGAGCACGGCCAACGCTCCGATCATCCGCGTCGAGGTCGGCGGCGGCGGACCCACCTGCGGCACCTCCGACTTCAACGGCGATAGCGACTTCGGCACCGACGCCGATATCGAAGCCTTCTTCGCCTGCCTCGGAGGCACCTGCTGCGCCACCTGCTTCAGCGGCGGCTCGGACTTCAACGGCGACGGCGACTTCGGCACCGATCAGGACATCGAGTCCTTCTTCCGCGTCCTGGGCGGCGGCCAGTGCTGAGCCTTCCCCGACGCCGGGACTGAGGAGTCCCCGACGAAGTCCCGGGTTTGTTCCACCAGTGTTGTCATACGCGCGCATTTCGTAAAGGAACTCTCATGCGTCTCAAGACCCTCTCCCTCCTCCTCGCCACCACCGCCGGCACCTCCCTCTCTCTCGCCCAGAACCTCCCGATCACCACCAGCCCCGACGCCGAGCCCACCACCTGCACCGAGCTCTGGGACGCCCCCCGCCCCGTCGACATGCCCCGCACCTACGCCTCCCGCGCGACCGCAGAGTACATCGACATCAACAGCGTCCCCGACGGCGACGTCCCCCGCGAGGTCGCCTTCACCCCAGACGGCTCCACCGCCGTGATTGTGAACCACGGCACCGGCCTCATCAACGGCCAGATGACCTTCTTCAACGTCAACACCCGCACCGTCACACACTCGGTCGAGGTCGGCCTCCTCCCCAATCACGTCGCCGTCTCGCCCAACGGCCAGTACGCCGTGTGCTCCAACGTCTTCTCGCACACCGTCTCGGTCGTCCACATCCCCACGCACACGCTCGTCGCCAACGTGCCCATCACCGGCACGCAGCCCTTCCGCGTCGCCATCACCCCCGACAGCCAGTTCGCGGTCGTGTCGGTGACCAACGACGCCGTGAACTCCTCGTTCTCCGTCGTCAGCCTGAGCACCATGTCCGAGGTCCGCTCCATCCCCAGCGCCAGCCAGGGCGCCATCGGCGGCTTCGGCACGCCCGAAATTGGCTCTTCCAGCCCTCTGTGGAGCAAGTGGGCCCTCACCCCCGACGGCACCAAGATCGTGCTCCCCGACTCCCCCGGCTCGCGCGTCATGATCTACGACGTCGCCACCGGCGGCACCGTCGCCGCCATCCCCTCGCCCCTCCAGGGCCGCTCCGTGGACATCAGCGCCGACGGCACGGTGGCCGTGATCGGCTACGAGGGCAATACCCGCCAGATCGGCCGCGTTGACCTCACCAACAACACCCTCACCACTTTCAGCACCGGCGCTGACTTCAGCAGCAATCTAGAAGGTCAAGTGATCAGGATCACCCCCGACAAGCTTTACGCGATGGCCGCCATCCAGAACAACCTCGCCTTCTACCGCCTCTCCGACGGCGTCCGCACCGCCACCGTCGCCACCGGCATCGTCGGCGACATCGAGATCTCCTTCGACAACCAGTACGCCTTCGTCCCCAACTTCAACTCCTCGGTCATCAACATCGCCACCCAGAGCCTCGCCCGCACCATCACCTTCGCCGCGTGCGCCGAGGCCGCCATCAGCCCCACCCAGCTCCGCGCCGTCGCCCTCAACAACCGCTTCCGCGAGGACATCCACGTCTACAACATCAACGGCGCCGCCGGCTCCTTCGAGGGCTTCGCCCCCACCGGCCTGGGCATCGAAGGCGACTCCACCCGCGTCGTCGCCACCTCCGCCGACGGCAGCGTCGTGGTCGCGGGCAACCTCGTGAGCCGCAACGTCGCGATCATCGACGGCAACACGAACCAGGTCCTCGGCTACGTCAACACCGGGGACCGAATCCTGGACCTCGCCGTCACGCCCAACGGGCAGTACGCCGTGGTGTGCAACACCGACGACGGCTCGGGCACGGTCTCCGTCGTGGACATCGCCAGCCGCACCCGCGTCGCGCACATCCCCTGCCCGACCCGCCCCGCCAAGGTCAAGCTCTCTTCCGACGGCACCAAGGCCTACGTCCTCTCCCTCGCCGGCACCGACACCATCTACGTGCTCAACATCGCCGGCGCGGCCAGCAACATCGCGGGCACCGTCCTCGCGGGCCAGACCGGCAACGCCCAGTACGCCGCCTACACCGACGTCAGCGGCATCGAGCTGTCCCCCGACGGCTCCATCCTCGCGGTCTGCGTCAGCTTCGAGGACAAGATCCGCCTCATCAACACCGCGACCCGCACCATCATCACCGACGTCGAGGTCGGCACCATCCCCGGCTTCTCGCCCCCCGAGTTCCCCATGCGCGCGGCCTTCAGCCCCGACGGCACCAAGCTCTACGTCGCCGTCGTCGGTATGAACTTCAACCCGACTGCCTCCAAAATCGCCGTGGTGAACATCAACGGCGCCGCCAGCGCCCAGATCGCCGCCGTCCCCTCCAACCCCTACCCCCTCACCGTCAACGTCGACCCCGCGGGCCAGTTCGTCTACCTGGGCACCAACATCACCAACCCCGGCGTGCAGGTCTTCGACACCGCGTCCAGCTCCTTCGTCGCCAACCTCCCCCTGGGCAGCATCCGCGCCGCCGCGCTCGACAACGGCACCCTCTACGCCGCCGGCGCCGACAACGCGGGCGGCAAGCTCTGGCGCATCACCGCCGCGGGCGCCTCCAGCACGCTCATCGACGAAACCCTCCTCTCCGCCAGCCCCTGCGAGATGGCCTTCAACCCCGCCACCCAGAACGCCTGGACCGCCCAGCCCGTCCCCGACGCCCTCGACCTCGTCGCCTTCGGCGACACCTGCCCCGGCAACAGCTGCGGCAACAGCGACTACAACGGCGACGGCGACTTCGGCACCGACCAGGACATCGAAGCCTTCTTCGCCTGCCTCGGCGGCGTCTGCTGCGAAACCTGCTTCTGCCAGGGCTCCGACTTCAACGGCGACGGCGACTTCGGCACCGACCAGGACATCGAGGCCTTCTTCCGTGTTCTGGCGGGCGGTAACTGCTGACCCATAGATTTCCCTCGGTGTGCTGATCCCGCTGACCAAGGCCCCGCGTGACACTGCGGGGCCTTTTCACGCGCTGCCTATCCGGCCGTCCGGCACATTCCCTCCCAGTCTCCGCAACCCTGAACCGCCGCACCGGTAAGCCAGGCAATGAAAACCGCTGCCCTCGCCCTCCTGCTCCCGTCCGTAGCCTTCGCACAATCCTGCGAACCCCAATGGGATCCCAACTTCACCATCCTTACTGGTGGACTCAGCAACCGTGTTGGAGCGCTCGCTGTCGCCGATCTGGGTCAAGGCCCGCGACTCATCGCCGCCGGTAACTTCACCAGCCCAAGCCCGCTCAGCCGCGTCGCCGCATGGGACGGACAGTCATGGTCGGCGCTGGGAGCCGGCCCCACGAGTATCAGCTGCCTGACGACCTTCGACGACGGGACCGGCCGCAAGCTTTATGCAGGGACGGGTGGGGCCGTCTTCATCTTCAATGGCTCGTCCTGGAGCACGCTCGGCAGCTATGCCGGAATGTGCAGCACTCTCATCGAGTTCGATCTCGACGGCCCCGGTCCCCAGCCGCCCTCCCTCATCGCCGCGGGCTCGTCAGTGGCCACCAACTCGGTCGTCTCGCGCTGGAACGGGACCGCGTGGGAAAATCTCGCCAACGCGCCCACTCCCGGCTCCAACGCCGTTGGCTACGCCCTCGCCGTCCACGACGCCGACGGCCCTGGACCCGCGGCCCCCGCCCTCTACCTCGCCGGCCACACCCTCAATGCCCAGCGCTGCGTGGTTATGAAGCTTGAGGGTGACGCTTGGATCCCGCAGGTCACCGCGCCCTCATTCTTCGGAGACGCGACAACCTTCGCCACGCTCGACACCCCGTCAGGCCCTGCCCTCCACGTCGCGGGCAACTTCGACTTCGGCCGACTCGCCATCCATCGACTCACCGCCACCGGCTGGGAGAACGCCCTCGCCGTTACCGGTCCGCAGATCGGCGCCCCCTTCCCCAGCGATGTGTCGCATTCCTGGATGGTTCCCATCCTCGATCAGGACGGCCCCGCCCTCGCCCTGTTCCCGCCGGGTCTGACGAACGCGCTCCTCTTGCGCAACGGCACGCTCACGCCCTGGGGTATCGGCATCAATCAACAGACCACCTTGCCGGTCTTCGTTCTCCCCGTCCAGGATGCCCAGGGCTCCAGTCTCTTCATCGGCGGCGTGTTCGCTTCCGTCACAGCCAGTGGCGGCGAGACCACCTCCAACAACATCGCCCGCCTCCGCCTCTGTGAACGAATCACCTCCTGCTCCCCCGACTTCAACCAGGACGGCGACTTCGGCACCGACCAGGACATCGAGGCGTTCTTCGCATGCCTCGCCGGCAACTGCTGCCAGCGCTGCCTCTCCTCCGACTTCAACAACGACGGCGACTCCGGCACCGACCAGGACATCGAAGCCTTCTTCCGCGTACTGGCCGGCGGCAGCTGCTGAACCCCCCC
>Ga0208492_1000874_pt1 | contig 22320 bp, 16 predicted proteins | sample Subbioar_CSW14AB_FD_184820 | JGI IMG/M metagenome (GOLD analysis project Ga0208492, IMG submission 184820) | Serpentinite rock and fluid subsurface biosphere microbial communities from McLaughlin Reserve, California, USA - CR12Mar_CSW14AB (SPAdes) | ecosystem: Environmental > Terrestrial > Deep... | reverse complement strand
CGGCGGGCGGGTGGACGCGGCGAAGCGCCTTGGCGGCCGGGGCCGCAAGTCTTGCCGCGTGCAGCAATCCACCGGTTCCGGTCCTCGCCGAGGCGTCCGAGGCACATCCGCTGTGGCCGATGGAAGGGCCGCCCGTCCTGCGTGGTGCGGTGATTGCGCAACGGCGACGGCGGAGCGAGGTGGACGGCGACACATTCGGCGGCGGGCAGGCGATCCTGCCGCGTTACCTGCGCTCGGATTTCGAGGCGCTGGCGGTGGCGGGCGGCAATATCGTCGTGATGTCGTTTCCGGAGTTGTGGACGGTAGGGCCGCCATGGAAGCGCGATGCCCGCGCGGCGGACATCCTTGGGCGCCAGCTCGATGATGCGAAGGCGGCGGGGCTCTATGTGGTGCTGGCGTTGCGCTCAGGCCCGGGGCGATCGGATTTCGTGTTTCATCGCGATGGCATGGACGACTGGTTTCCGGCACGGCTGATCGACGATTCCGTCTGGCGCAATGCGGAGGCGCAGGCGGCATGGGCCGACATGTGCGTCGATGCGGCGAAGCTGGTGAAGGGGCGCGGCGAGATCGCCGGGCTCAACATCATGGTGGAGCCCGATCCGAATGTTGGTGGATTGAACCGCGAGGGACAGCGGCTCGGCGCATGGGAACCGGACCCGTATGTCGCGCAGGTGTCGGAGGTCTCCGACTGGCGGCGCATGGCGGCGCATGTGGCGGGCCGCGTGCGGGCGGCGGCGCAGGACCTGCCGGTGCTGATCTCGCCGCCGGCATTCGGGCGGACGGATTTCCTGCCTGTGATGGGCCCGGCGCCGGTGAGCGGCGCCGTCTGGTGCGTGCATGATTATGAGCCGCGTGACTTCACGCATCATCCCGAAAATTCGGCCGGGCTGCTGCCGTTTGGCGAGGGCGGAGACCACACGTTCGAGCGGCGCATCGATGCCGTGAAAACGCCAGATGCGCCGATCTTCCTTGGCGAGTTCGGCGCGTCGCGCTGGGCCAGCGACGTGGACAAGTACTATGCCGCGCGGATCGCCGCGTGCGAGCAGCGCCGGCTCAACTGGGCGGCGTTCCGCTGGCCGACGCAGGACAAGACCTATGAAGCGGCCGACAGCATGTTCAGCGTGCTGCAGGGCGGCCGCGGGGAAGCGGCCGCCATCGGAACGCTGAAGACCGGCTGGGCGAAGAACACGCGCCGGCCCGGCAAGGCGCGGCTGCGCGGGCGGAGCTAGCCGAACTGCAGGAGGCTGAGCCCCGCAGCGAGGAGCAGGGCGGCGAAGGTGCGGCGCAGGCCGAAGCCCTCACGCAGGAACCACCAGCCCATCAGCGCGGCGAAGACGACGGCCGTCTCGCGCATCGCGGAGATGTAGGCGACGGGGGCGATGGAGAAACCATAGAGCGCCATCGAGAATGAAGCGAGGGAGCAGACGCCTGCGCCGATGCCGGGCAGGAGGGCGGCGCGGGCGCTGGCGATGAATTGCTGGCGACCACGTGTGATGAGGCTGATGCTGTTGATGCCGATCCAGTCGAGCAGGAAGAGCCAGACGATGAAACTGAACTGTGTCGGGCCTGCGCGGACGCCTTGCGCATCGATGACGTTGTAAAGCGCGACGCAGACGCCGGTGGCAACGGCCCAGAGCAGGGCCGAGTTGCGTACTTTCCGGGAGCCGCCGAAATTCTTCTCCGGCAGGGCAAAGATCACGGTGGCGAGGCTCGCGATCACGAGGCCGGTCATGGCGAGCGGTGACAGGTGCTCGCCAAGCACGAGGGCGGCGGCGAGGGCGGTGAGCAGCGGGGCGGAGCCGCGCATCACGGGGAAGACGAGCGAGAGATCGCCGCGCGAGAGCGCGCGGACGAGCGCGACCTGATAGATCCAGTGCGCGGGGATGGAGAGCGCGAGAATGCTCCACATCGCCGGGCTGGGCAGCGGCACGAAGAAAGCGGCGGGCAGGATCAGCAGGGCGGAGGACAGCGCCATGACGGAGCGCCCGCCGAGAATATCCTTCGCCGCCTTCACGAAGGTGTTGGCGCCGGCGAGCGTCACCGCCGAGCCCATGCCGAGCGCGAAGGCGAGCAGGGTGGGGTCCACCTAGCCGTCGAGCCCCACGAGCGCGCGGGCGAAGGTGTCGGCGCTGAAAGGGTGGAGGTCTTCGGCTTTCTCGCCGACACCGACGAAGTGGATCGGGATGGCGTGTTGCTCCGCAATGGCGACGAGGACGCCGCCCTTGGCCGTGCCATCGAGCTTGGTCATCACAAGACCCGTGACGCCGGCGGTGTTACGGAAGGCTTCGACCTGGCTGAGGGCATTCTGGCCCACAGTCGCATCAAGCACGAGAATGACATCGTGCGGGGCCGTTGCGTCGATCTTGCGGATGGCGCGGACGACCTTGGCGAGCTCGTCCATCAGCTGCGTCTTGTTCTGCAGGCGGCCGGCCGTGTCGATGAGGACGAGGTCGTGGTTGTCCTTCTTCGCCAGCTCGACGGCCTCGAAGGCGAGACCGGCGGCGTCGGCGCCCTGCGGCTTCGAGATGAAGCGGGCGTTGGCACGTTCGGACCAGACACGCAGTTGTTCCACGGCGGCAGCGCGAAACGTGTCGCCGGCGGCGAGCACGATGTTGGCGCCCTGCGCCGAGAGTTTGGACGCGATCTTGCCGATGGTCGTCGTCTTGCCCGATCCGTTGACGCCGACGAAGAGCACGACGCGCGGCTTGGGCCCTTCGGCGAAATCGACCACCTGTTCGCGGGGCTTCAGGATGGCAGCGATCTCTGTCGCCAGCGCGGCTTTGATCTCCTCGCCCGAGACTTCACGATCGAAGCGGTCTTTCGAGAAAGCCTTCGCGATGCGGGCGGCGACTTTCGTGCCCATGTCCGAGGTGATGAGGAGCTCTTCGAGTTCCTCGAGCGACTCGCGGTCGATCTTGCGCTTCGACAGGCCGGCAAGGCCTTCGGCGAGGCGCGAGGAGGAGCGCTTGAGGCCCTCAGACAGTTTCTGCAGGACGGACGCATCGCGCGCGGCGGCTTCGGCGGCGCGTTCGGCCGCGATGCGTTCGGCGGCCTTGCGGATGCCGAGCGGATCATCGCCGAGTTCCGGCTCGGCGGCGACAGGCGCGTTGCCGAACAGCTGCTGGTCGAGCGAGGCGACGGGCTTGTCGAGCGGCGACGCGGGCGTCTCGCCGGTCTTCGGATCCGGCTGCTTCTTCTTTCCCCACCAGAGGATCATAGCGGTTGTCCAACGAGGTCTGTGGCCGTGCGGCTGGCGAGGTGGAACAGGGCAGGGCGGCCCGGCTCGGGCGAGGCGCCTTCAATGCGCACTGGAGCGAAATCAGAAAGACGCGCGCGATTGCCGGATTCGACCAGCGCCATCACGGTCTGGCCGACATGGCGATCAAGGCGTAGGCCGAGGCGTTCGGCGCCCTTTTCGCGCAGCTGGGCGGCACGCGCCTTGATCACGTCACGGGCGACCTGCGGCATGCGCGCGGCGGGCGTGCCGGGGCGCGGCGAATACGGGAAGACGTGCAGGTAATCGATGCCGCATTCGTCCACGCTGGCGAGCGTGTTGGCGAACATCTCGTCGGTCTCGGTCGGGAAGCCGGCGATGAGGTCGGCGCCGAAAGCGATTTCGGGGCGGGCTTCGCGCAGGCGATGGCACAGGTTGATCGCGTCGGCGCGCGAATGGCGGCGCTTCATGCGCTTCAGGATCATGTCGTCGCCCGACTGGAAGGAGAGGTGCAGATGTGGGGCGATGCGCGGTTCGTGGGCGAGGGCTTCGAACAAAGGTTCGTCGATCTCGATCGCGTCGATCGAGGAGAGGCGGAGCTGCTTGAGATCGGGCACGAGCTTGAGAATGCGCGCGACGAGATTCCCGAGTTTCGGCGCGTTCGGCAGGTCGGCGCCCCAGGACGTGAGGTCGACGCCGGTGAGCACGATCTCATGGTGGCCGGTGGCGACGAGCCGCTTCACCTGGTCGACGACTTCGCCAGCGGGGACGGAGCGCGAATTCCCACGGCCATAGGGGATGATGCAGAAGGTGCAGCGGTGATCGCAGCCCGTCTGCACCTGCACGAAAGCGCGGGCGCGGCCATCGAGGCCATCGACAAGATGCGCCGCGACATCGCGTACCGACATGATGTCGTTGACCTGCACGCGCGGCGTATCGGCGAGGAAGTCGAGGCCGGTGAAGGTCTCGGCCTTCATCTTCTCCGCATTACCGATCACGCGCGTGACTTCCGGCATTTCGGCGAAGGAGACGGGATCAATCTGCGCAGCGCAGCCGGTTACGATGATGGCGGCGTCCGGCCGTTCGCGGCGGGCCCGGCGGATGGTCTGGCGCGCCTGCCGCACGGCTTCGGCGGTGACGGCGCAGGTGTTGACGATGACCGCGTCCTTGAGGCCCGCAGCTTCGGCATGGCCGCGCATAACCTCGGACTCATAGGAATTCAGCCGGCATCCCAGCGTGAGGATGTCGACTGCAGGTTTGGCGGAGGTGGGGGCGCCGTCGGCCATGGCGGGGGACATAGGCTCCCCGGCGGTCAAAGTCACGGGCTCAGGCTTTCGGCTGGACCGGATATTCCAGGCCGCCCAGCTTGTTGAGCAGGCGCGCGAGTTCGAGCGCCTCGCCATCGGAAATGCGCTTCAGCGCCTCGTCCATGGCGGGGGCGTAAACGGTCCACATCTGCTTGCGCACGGAGAGGCCCTTGGTGGTCAGCTCAAGCAGGTGGCCACGCTTGTCTTCCTTGCACTCGATGCGTTTCAACAGCCCGTCCTTTTCCATCCGATCGACCAGCCGCGAGAGCTGGTAGGGCAGGATGAAAAGCGGGATGGCGAGGTCCTTGGGCCGGGTCGGTTTGCCCGCCCGCTCCAGCTCCCACAGCACCGTATACCAGCTCAGCTCCGGCAACCCGTCTTCTTTCAAGGCGTTATCGACGCTGCACTGGACCTGCTGGGACACGCGCCCGAGCGCGATCCAGGCGCGCTGGATCGGGTCTGAAGGAATCCTCGACGGTCCCTTTAGTTGTGTTTGTTGCAATCGCAACAAAATCTCCTATGTTGCATCTGCAACAAACGACCGGACAGACATAGTCAGGTTGGACTCAGACTTCTAGCTCCTCAGCTCTGAAAGGGACACTCCATGACCCGCAAAATCGCAATCATCGTCGGTTCGCTGCGCGCGAATTCGAACTCGGAACGGCTCGCCAGGGCGGTTGCCGCAGAGGCCCCCAAGCATCTCGCCTTCGAGATCGTGCCGATCGGCGACCTGCCGCTCTATAACCCCGATATCGACGGCGCGACGCCGCCGGCCGCCTGGGCGACGTTCCGTGACCGGATCAAATCGGCCGACGCCGTTCTCTTCGTCACGCCGGAATACAACCGCTCGGTTCCCGGCGCGCTGAAAAACGCCATCGACGTCGGCTCGCGCCCCTATGGCCAAAGCGCCTTCGCCGGCAAGCCGACGGCGGTGATCTCCTCGTCGATGGGCCCGATCGCAGGCTTTGGCGCGAACCATCACCTGCGCCAGTCGCTGGCCTTCCTCGACATGCCGACGCTGCAGCAGCCGGAAATGTATCTCGGCACGGTGACGGACTGGTTTGACGAAGCTGGCGCGATCAAGAGCGCCGACACGCGGACTTTCCTCGGCAAATTCGCCGCGAAGTTCGCTGACTGGATCGAGCTGACGGCGCCTCGCGCCGGAGCTTCCAAGGCCGCCTGAGGAGGCGGAGGTCAGACTGCGGGGCCGGTTCTCCGACCGGCCCCGCATTTTTTATCCGCCCCTCGTCGGCGCATCGGGCGCGCGCTGCAGGACATAGGCTTCCTGCAACAGCCCGTTGTCCTTCATGAACACCGCCAGCGACTCGTAGGTCGCGGTGAAGATCCTGCCCGTCTGGTCGTCGGTCTTGATTTCCTTGTGCGCGATCGGCGCGAAGAAGCGCTCGAACCCGCTGACCTTCACTTCCGTTGATTTGAAGTGGGCCTTCAGATTGGTCTTTATCTGCTGCATGTCCGTGGTGTTCCACGCGGCGGCGGCGATGATGTCGAGCATGAACTCGGTGCAGTTCTGGTACTTTATGTCGTGGGGATTGGAGACCAGCGAATAGGCCGTGATGTGCAGCTTGCGGTAATCCGGGCTGTCCATGATCGCGAGAATGCGGCGCTGCATCTCGGGCGTCGGGATGATCACACCGACATCGTCCATGCCGGTCGCGAGCGCGAGATCAATCGGATAGTCCTGGTGCAGGTAGGACCTGTCCGTCGGCAGCGATTTTCCATCGCCGCGATAGAGATTGTAGACCGCGTACCCGTTCACGACGCGGCCATCCTCCAGGCTGATCGGCACGTAGGTCCAGAAGCCGCCATGCGTGTACGAGATGCCCTCGGGCAGGGTGTCGCGCGCTTCGCCGGTGCGAAACACGATGGCGAGGCGCGCGCCTTTCGCGGCGAGATCGCGTTCGATCTGCTTGGCGAAAAGCGCGGCCTGTTCTGCGGTGAGATGCTGCGTGGCCGGCGCCTCGGCGCTTCCCGGCAGCGGCGCTGATCCGCCGGAACTGGCGCAGGCGGCGAGCGCGAGTGCTGCGATCGCCCCCGTCAGCGCTGTGCGTATCATTCCTGCTCCGGCGTATAGGGCACGTTGGGGACGGGCTGCGCGACAGGCGTTGCCGACCGTCCCACAATCACGTCGTCGGAGACAGTCAGCGGCGCCCCGGAGAAATCAACAAGCGATTTCGCCGCCTTCGTTGCGCCCGCCGCGCCGCCGGAGAAAGCCGCGCCGACATCCGTGTAGCCGGACGCGTTGGCGACGTCGCCGACCGCGCCGGAGACGACGGCGACGCCGCCCATCGGAATGGCAACGACGCCACTCGCGGCCTTGACGCCGCTTTCACCGACAGCGCCAACCGCGACGATGGCCTGCTTCGAAGCCTCCGAGCCGTTACGGACCGAGCCGCCCTGGGCGTGGACGGGCGCTGCGATTGTGGCGGCGAGCATGAGTGTGGTGGTGGGCAGGGCAAGTCGCATGGGAATCCCCCTCTGCTGATTGACAGTGTCAAGTTGCAGAGGAATGGGGCATCCGTGCGGCGGATTACGCTACCGTAAGGTAGCCTTCGCGGGCTTCCGCATTGAAGCCGTTGGGGTAACCCGAAATGTGATCTGGATTATCACGAAAAGCGCCCCCGCAGGCGGGCTGCGGGGGCGTCGATTCGAGCGCTAGGCTTTCGCGCCGAGGGGCAGTTTCGCGTAGGTCTTGCCGGTCGCCGCCAGCAGCGCGTTGGCGACGGCGGGGCCGATGGGCGGGACGCCGGGTTCGCCCACGCCGGTCGGCGGCTCGGTCGATGGTACGATGAACACTTCCACCTTCGGCATCTGGCTCATGCGGAGCGGGGGGTAGTCGTAGAAGTTGGTCTGCACCGGCGCGCCATCTTTCAGCGTGACCTGTTCACCCAGGATGGCGGAGAGGCCGTAGCCGATGCCGCCTTCCATCTGCGAGCGCACGATGTCCGGGTTGATGACGATGCCGCAGTCCACCGCGCAGACGACGCGGTCGACATGGAAGGAGCCATCCGCGTTGATGGTGACGTCGGCAACTTCCGCCACATAGGAGGAGAACGAGTGGTGCACGGCGACACCCCGCGTCTTGCCGGCGGGCACGGGGCCTGCCTTCTCGACAGCGAGATTCAGAACGGCGAGTTGCCGCGGGTGTTTCGCGAGCAGTGTGCGGCGAAGTTCAACCGGGTCCTTGCCGGCCTTGCGAGCCGCCACGTCGAAGAAGTGCTCCTTCGCGTAGGCGGTGTGGGTGTGGCCCACCGACCGCCACCAGAGCACCGACACCGGGTTTTTCACCAGGTGAACGTCGACGCTGATGTTTGGAATGTCGTACGCGATGTCGTTCGAGCCCTCGATCGAGGAGAAGTCCGTCGTGCCCGGCGGCAGGAAGGGCGTGCCCTCCATGATCGACTGGATCGCAGTGCGGTCGCCCCACGCCTCGATCGCGCCCTTGTTGATGCGGGCGGTCATGCGGTGGACGTTCATGGGGCGGTATTTGCCCGAACGAATGTCATCCTCGCGCGTCCACATCAGTTTCACGGGCGCCTTGCCGTTGAGCGCTTTCGCGATCTGGGCAGCTTCCGAGACGAGATCAGCATCCGGCGTGGCGCGGCGGCCGAACGAACCGCCGGCGAGCATGGTGACGATGGTCACCTGAGCGGGCGTGAGGCCAAGCACAGCGCAGGCAGCCGCCTGGTCGCCCGTCGGCATCTGCGAGCCGGAGTGGATGGTGGCCGATTCGCCCGGCTTGTATTCGATGACGCAGTTGAGCGGCTCCATCGGGGCGTGGACGAGGTAGGGAAATTCGAAGTCGGCCGTGATGACTTCGCCCGCGCCCTTGAGGCCAGCAACGCCAGCGCCTTCCTTGCGCGCTTCCTGGCCAGGCTTTGCCAGCACCTTCTTGTAATCGGCGATCATAGCGTCGCTCGAGCGCGTTTCGGCGCCCGAGTCGTCCCACGTGATCTTGAGAGCGTCGCGGCCCTTCTTGGCGGCCCAGAAATCCGTGGCGACGACGGCGACGCCGTTGGAGATCTGCACCACGTTGGTGACGCCCTTCACGGCCTTGGCCGCGGCGTCATCGACGCTGCCGACCTTGCCGCCGAATTTCGGGCTGCGGGCGATGAGGGCGGTCAGCGTGCCATCGGGGTGGTAGTCGAGGGCGTACTGCGCCTTGGCGTGAACCTTGTCCGGCGTGTCGAGACGGCCGAAGCCAGTCGCCGGATCGCGCTCCTTGCCGATGAACTCGTAGGTCTCGGGATCCTTGAATTTCAGTGACGCCGGATCGGGCGGCGTGATCTTCGCGGCTTCGGCAGCGAGTTCGCCATAGGTGGCGGATTTGCCGCCGGCTTCCGCCTTGCCCTTCACGAGCAGGACTTCGGACGCATCGACACCGAATTTCTTGGCAGCGGCCTGGCGTAGCATTTCGCGGGCCGAGGCGCCGGCAGCGCGCAGCTGTTGCCACGAGGAGAAAATGGCGGTGGAGCCGCCCGTTCCCATCATGCCGCCGAAGGCGGGGTTGCCGTACTTGGCGTTGTCGGCAGGCGAATGCTCGAAGCGCATCTGGCTCCAGTCGGCCTGGATTTCCTCGGCGACGATGGTTGTGAGGCCGGTCGAGACGCCCTGGCCGAATTCAATGTGGCGCAGGTAGACGGTGATCGTGTTGTCGGAGCCGACGCGGACATAGTCACCCAGAGAGGTGAGGGTGACCGGGCCTGCGGCTTCGGAGCCGCCGACCGTGCAGCCGACGGCAAAGCCAGCCGCACCGATGCCGAAGGCAGCGATGACAAAGCGGCGTGAGGGAGAAAAGGTTGCGGTGTCAGCCATGGTGGTTACCCCATGATCTCGGAGGCGCGCGCAACGGCGCCGCGGATGCGGTGATAGGTGGCGCAGCGGCAGACGTTGCCGGTCATGCCATCTGTGATCTGCTGTTCGTTCGGCTTCGGCGTCGCGGTTAGCAGAGCGGTAGCCGCGAGCATCTGGCCCGACTGGCACCAGCCGCACTGGACGACATCAAGCTCGGCCCAAGCTTTCTGGACGGCCTGGCCGGCGGGCGTGTCGAGACCTTCGATCGTGGTGATCTTCTTGCCTTCGAGCGAGGCGGCCGGCGTGACGCAGGCGCGCGTCGGCTGGCCATCGACCAGGACGGTGCATGCGCCGCAGGCGGCAACGCCACAGCCGAACTTGGTGCCGGTCATTTTCAGGTCTTCGCGCAGATACCAGAGCAGGGGGCGATCGTCCTCGCCCGTATACTCCTGGTCCTTGCCGTTGATGGTCAGCTTCATGGCTACCCTCCGCCGTCAGCAATGAATGGAAACGTGCAGCGCTTTTGCGCCGTCTTGTCTGCTCGCTATGTGAGCATTCGCTCACGTCTTGGAAAGAGTCCAACCGCAAGAGATCACGCTTGTGGCGCGAAAGCGATATTCGTCGTTAACTACAGCGCCTGTGAGGGGGTCAGTGCACCGACGGGGGCGGACCGTCCTTCACCTTCTTCTTCCGCGAGACGAGGTTCAGGATCTCGACGAAGGCCGAGAAGGCCATCGCGGCGTAGACATACCCCTTGGGCACGTGAATGCCGAAGCCGTCCGCAATCAGCACCATGCCGATCATCAGCAGGAAGCCCAGCGCAAGCATGACCACGGTCGGGTTGGCGTTGATGAAGCGGGCGAGGGGTCCGGACGCCAGCATCATCACGGTCACGGCGGCGATCACTGCGATGAACATGATGGCGAGATGGTCTGTCATGCCGACAGCGGTCAGGATCGAGTCGATCGAGAAGACGATGTCGAGCAGGATGATCTGGACAATGGCTGCGCCGAAATTCAGGGCCGCGCGGCCGGCGATTGGCGCTTCGTCCTTGGCATCCGTGTGGGGATCCATCGTGTGGTGGATCTCCTGCGTGGCCTTCCAGACCAGGAACAGGCCGCCGGCGATGAGGATGATATCACGCCAGGAGAAGGCGGTTTCGAAGGTCGGTTCGCCATGTTCGCCCGGCGGGCCGACAAAGCCGAGGTCGATGACCGGGTGGATCAGGCCGACGATCCACGTGATTGTGAACAGGAGGGCCAGGCGCATGACCAGCGCCAGCGAGATGCCGATATTTCGGGCGCGTGCGCGTTGGTGCTCGGGCAGCTTGTTGGTGAGGATCGAGATGAAGATCAGGTTGTCGATGCCGAGGACGATCTCCATCACCACCAGGGAAATGAGCGCCGCCCACGCGGCCGGATCGTTCAGCAGCGGCGTTAAATCGAAATCCATGGTGGCAAAGGCTCCCTCAGCTCAGCGCTATGTAGAGGGATTGCAGGCCGGAGTTAAGCGGCAGCAACCTTGTAAATCGAATTACGCGAGGCGGAGCCGCATTATGAATTCGTCATCCAGCGTGTCGCCGACCTTGAACTTGTAGGCGCCGACCTTCTCGAAGCCCCGGCTCTCGTAGAGGGCGATGGCCCGCTCGTTGGATTCCCAGACCCCGAGGAACAGGTTCTTCGCCCCACGCTGGCGGGCGCGTTCGATCGCCCACGCCAGCAGGATACGGCCGGCGCCGACGCCCTGCCGGGCCTGGTAGACATAGACGCGGTGGAGTTCGAGGGCCGGCTCGGGGCCGACATCAAAAGGTAGCTTGCACGGGCCGATCTTGCAGTAGGCGGCCATCTTCTTGCCGGCCATGGCGATACGCACCTCAACTTCGGGATCGCTGAGGTCGAACTCCATCTTCGAGACCGAATAGGTCTCGTCGAGGAACTGGCGGAGGTCGCCGGGCGGGTAGAGATCGCCGAAGGTCTCCGCGAACGTCTCACGGCCGATCTCGGCCAGCCCTGCGGCGTCCTTCAGCTGGGCGTCGCGAAAGGTCAGGTCGCGGTCCACGATCTCTCCAGAAGGCTCAGCTGCCAGCGTCTGTCCGGCTAGCATAGACGAATTCGCGCACTGCGTCGCCCAGCAGGACGAGTTTGGCAAGGGACCAGCCGCCCTGACGGTCGAATGCGCCCATCGGTTGCATAAGGCGATCCGCCAATCCCTTCTGCGGTGCAATCCAGGCCGCGACCAGCTCGCGCGATACCTCGCGGTCGAGCTTGGCCTGCGAGGCATTGGCTTTCTGGGCGTGGCGGATGGCGGCGACGGTCAGCTCGCTCTGCTGGCGGGGGAGGTCGTCGGCGACCCGCTGCAGCGCCAGACGATCCCAGTGATCGCGAGGCTGGAGGTCGCGGGCTGCCGATCGCATGCGGTCGAGGCCGAGTTGCTCGCCGACCTGGTGCTGGACGAAGAGCGCGGCTTTGAGCGGCCATTTGGTCTGGTCGGCGATCTCCACGGTTTCCCGCGCCGACGCCAGTGCGCGCACGAGGGCGACATCGTGGGCGATATCCTCCGGCGCCCCGGCGGCGCGATAGGTCGCCGCACGCGCCTGAACCCGTCCCATCACCAGCGGCGACAGCGCTGCAGGAAGCAGCGTTGAGACTTCTGCGATGGCGTCGCTGTAGCGGGCGATCGCGCCGGAGATGGAGCCGGACTTCAGCAGGCCGGTTTCGGAAGCAAAGCCGCCGGCGAGCAGGCGGAGGTTGGCGGCGGTTTCCACCATCATCAGGTTCTGCGCCTGCGCCGGGATCTTGCCATCCAGCGCGTTGATGCGGGCGACGAGGTCATCGATGTGGAAAGCCGAATAGGCTGCTTCGAACGCCTGTGCGACGTGGCCCACATCCATGCCTTCGGCATCGCGCTTCTGGATAGCGAACGTCGGCCCGGTGAGGTTCACGATGCGGTTTGAGAGAATAGTCGCGATGATTTCGCGGCGCAGACGGTGGCGCTTGCGCGCCTCGCCATAGGAGGCGAGCGCGTCGGGGAAATAACCAATCAGCATGCTCTCGAACGCCGGATCATCCGGCGCCTTAGAATTAATCAGCGAGGCGAACAGGTCGAGCTTGGCATAGGCCATGATTACGGCGAGCTCGGGCCGTGTGAGACCGAGCTGCTGATCGCGCAGCTTGCGGAAGGCTTCGGTGGTCGGTAGCCCTTCGACCACGCGGTCGAGTTTGCCCTGCGCTTCCAGCGACTCGATCAGGCTTTCATGACTGTCGAGATCAGCAATGGATGTCGCCTGCATAACGCTCAGCGCGCCAGTCTGGTCGTAGTTGTTGTGCAGGACGAGATGGCCGACCTCGTCGGTCATCGAGGCGAGGAGAGCATTGCGGTCCTCTGCCTTCAGCGCCTTCTCATTGATCGCCTCAGCGGTGAGGATCTTGATGTTGACCTCATGGTCGGACGAATCCACGCCGGCCGAGTTGTCGATTGCGTCCGTGTTGATGCGGCCGCCCTTGCGGGCGAACTCGATGCGGCCTGCCTGTGTGACGCCAAGATTGGCGCCTTCGGCGACGACTTTGGCCTTAAGGTCCTTTGCGTCCACGCGCAGCGCGTCGTTTGACTTGTCGCCCACATCGGCATGGCTTTGCGTCGAGGCCTTTATGTAGGTGCCGATGCCGCCGAACCAGAGCAGGTCGGTTTCAGCGCCAAGCAGCGCCTTCATCAGCGCGTCCGGCGTCACGGCGTCTTCGGTGAGGCCGGTGAGGGCCTTCACTTCCGGCGTCAGCGGGATCGACTTGGCGGAGCGCTCGAAAACGCCGCCACCCTTGGAGATCAGGCTCTTGTCATAGTCGGCCCACGACGAGCGCGGCAGGTCGAACATCCGTTTGCGTTCGTTCCACGTCTTCTCGAGATCGACCGGGTTGGGATCAAGGAAGATGTGGCGGTGGTCGAAAGCTGCGCGCAGGCTGATGAATTTCGACAGCAGCATGCCGTTGCCGAACACGTCGCCCGACATGTCGCCAATGCCGATGACCGAGAAGGGCTGGGATTGGGTGTCGTGGCCCATTTCGCGGAAGTGACGTTTCACCGCCTCCCACGCGCCGCGCGCCGTGATGCCCATCTTCTTATGGTCGTAGCCAACCGATCCGCCGGACGCGAAGGCGTCGCCGAGCCAGAAATTATAGTCCGCCGACAGGCCGTTCGCGATGTCGGAGAAGGTCGCCGTGCCTTTATCCGCCGCGACGACGAGATAGGGGTCTTCGCCATCCCAGGCGACAACGCCCGGCGGCGTTACGGTCTTGCCGCCGATGATGTTGTCGGTGATCTGCAGCAGCGCGCCCACGAATGTCTTGTAGGCGGCGATGCCGACGGCCTGGATTTCCTCGCGCGTGCCCTTGGCGGGCAGGCTCTTGGGATAGAAGCCGCCCTTTGACCCAACAGGAACAATAACCGCGTTCTTGACCTGCTGCGCCTTCACGAGGCCGAGCACTTCGGACCGGAAATCGTCGCGCCGGTCCGACCAGCGCAGGCCGCCGCGCGCGACAGGCCCGAAGCGCAGGTGGACGCCTTCGACATCGGGCGACCAGACGAAGATCTCACGATAGGGGCGCGGGGCGGGAAGCGGATCAGCCTCGCGGCTCGCGATCTTCACAGCGATGTGGCGGAAGGGCTTTCCGTCCGCGTCGGTGAGATAGAAGTTCGTGCGCTGCAGCGACTTCACCAGCGCGAGCAGGCGGCGCAGGCAGCGGTCTGCATCCAGCGTGGCGACGGCTTCGAGCTGCTTGCCGATATCCGCGATGACGGGGTCTGCGGCTTTCTTGCGCGCCGCGAGATCGGCCTTGGTGGCGGGGTCGAACTTGATGGCGAACAGCTTAAGCAGGTTGTTCGAGATATCGGCATGATCGGCCAGCGCGCGGACCTGCACCAGTTCGGACGGATCGAGGCCCGACTGGCTGCGGTAGCGGCAGAGCGTGCGGAGCAGGGCGGCCGAGCGCCAGTCTGTTCCCAAGGCAACAACGAGACTGTTGAAGCGGTCGTTCTCCGTGTCGCGCGCCCAGATGGCTTCGAAGGCTTTCTCGAAACGGGTGTCGAGGCGCTTCTGGCCGGCCGGGCGCTCGATGGCGAGGTCGTGCACATAGACAGCGCCCTCGGCTGCGCCGTCATGGGCGGCGATGCGGATCGGATAGCCGACCTCGGCCTGCACGCGCAGGCCCATGCGCTCCAGCACGGGCACGATCTCGGCAAGGTCGAGCGGGCTGTCGCGGTGATAGATTTTCACCCGGCTGACATGCGCCTCGAAGTCGGGCCCCCAGACGCGGGCGCGCAGCGCCTTGCCCGGCGGCAGGGCGGCGATGGCGAGCAGGTCCGCAAGACCTTCTTCCGGCTGGAATGCTTCCTTGTAACCAGCCGTGAAGCGGGCATAGGCGGCCAGCGCCTGGTCCGAATTGGTCGAGCGGGCGACGCGGGCAAGCGCATCCTCCCATGTCTCGAACAGCTGGCGCATCTGCAGGTCGAGCGCATCCTCGTCGGGTTCCGGGTGGCCGCGATCGACGCCGATGATCAGGTGGACACGGGCAAGCGGGCCTTCGCCGAAAGACGGATAGAAGGCTGTCGGGCGGCCACCATAGGCTTCCGCCAGCAGGCGGTGAGCCCGCGTGCGCAGATCCGAATTGTAGCTGTCGCGGGGCGTATAGAGCAGCGCGGAGACATACCGGTCGAAACGATCGCGGCGGATAAAGAGGCGCGTGCGCGGGCGCAGCAGCAGGCGAAGGACGCCGCTGGAAATGCGCTGCAGGTCACCTTCGGAAATCTGGAAGAGTTCGTCGCGCGGATAGGTCTTCAGCACGATGTCGAGTTGCTTAGCCGAGAAACGCGAGCCCTGGCGCGCAGCGGCTTTCACATTGTCGATCTTGCGGCGGATGAGGGGCACCTCATCGGCGGCGCGGGTGTAGGCCTCCGAGGTGAACAAGCCGACGAAACGAGTCTCGCCGATCACTTCGCCGCGCTCGTCATAGCGTTTGACGCCGACATAGTCGGCAAAGTTGCTGCGGTGGACGCGCGTGATCAGGCTCGCCTTGGCGACGATGATCGGCGTCGGTTCGTTGATGAAGGCGCGGATCGCAGGCGTGCGCATGGTCGGCTCGGAGCCGCGCGACAGGACGTTGCGCACCGGGTCGCGCAGCACGCCGAGACCCGAGGTTTCCTCGATTACGGGCTCTTCTGCCGCGAGTTGGCCATTGGTGTCGCGGGCGAAGGTGTAGTCGCGGGCGCCCAGATAGGTGAAATTCTCATCGGCCAGCCAGGCGAGGAAGGCGCGCGCCTCGTTGATCTCGGCAGAGGTGCGGCCGCCGGTGGCTTTCACGGTCGCGAGGGCTTCGGACGCCGATTCCATCTTGGCGCGCATGGCTGCGAAATCGGCGTTGACGACGGCGACGTCGACGAAAGTGTCTTCCAGCTGCTTCTGCAGGTCAGCGCGGAAATGCTCGTCGAGCAGGGGCAGGTGAATCTGGATGGTCGAGCGCTTGCCGTCCAGGCCGGCGACAACGGGGTGCAGCACAGCCCGAATCTCGACACGGGCGTGCTGGCAGACATTGATGGCGCTATCGACAAGGAAGGCGATGTCCGCGCCGACGATCTCGGCGACATCCATCTTCAGCGGCTTGCCGTTGGCGCCGGTGGCGCGGCGCACGCGGATGGCGCGGGCAGGCTGCTTCTCGTTGGCGCGGTTGAATTCCCACAGGCTGAGCGCGAGGGCGGCGGCGTCTTCCGTCGTCAGTGACAGGAAGTCCTCGACGAAGGCGTCCGAGGCGTACTGCTCCAGGAAGGAGGCAAGCGCTGGATCATCGGTCTTTGTCTTGGGGGCAATTGCGCGGATCGCTGAAAGCAGATCGTCGCGAGTGAAGGCGAGGTCGTTCGACAGGGGAAAATCTCCGGAATGGACGCGGCTTGCGTGTACCGAGGAAGAAAAGCCTACGGGGAATCAGGCGTAGCGAGTGCTAAACCCGCGCGGGATCGCGGGGCAAGGGCAAGATCATGCGCTTTGCGTGTTGCAGTGCAGTGAAAGCGCCCTTACGGCCTGTAAGTCTGTCAGCCGGTTTCGCCGGTGACCTCGTCCTGGTCGGCGGCATATTCGCCGGGATTGCCGTCGGCGGATAGCAACACGGCGATCCAGCGCGCGCCGGGGATCTGCGCCAGCGCGATCATCACCATGACGGTGAGCGGCGCGGACAGGAACATGCCAACCGGCCCCCAGAGGGCGCCCCACACGGCAAGCGACAGCAGCACGACCAGCGCGGAGAGGTTGAGGCTGTTGGCCTGCATGCGCGGGGCGACGAAGTTGCCGATCAGGAACTGCCAGACGGCGACACCCGCAAAGACGATTGCGCCGCAGAGCAGGGAGTCATCCGGCATCCAGTCCGGCCACGATGTCAGCGGCTGGACCACCGCGAACAGCGACGGCAGCACGGTCGCGATGATCGAGCCGACGGTGGGGATGTAGTTGAGGACGAAGATCACGAAGGCCCAGAACAGCGCGTTGTCGAGGCCGATCACCAGCAGCGTCACATAGGTGAGCGAGGTGGCGATGATCGACAGCGCCGTCTGCACCCAGAGATACTGTTCCATCGCGCGGCGCACTTCCTTGCCGATCAGGCGCGCGCGATCGCGATCCCGTGGACGGACGAAGATGCGGTCGAGCTTGTCCTTGAAGGTGCCGGCGGTGAGGATCAGGAAGGCCACATAGATAAAAACCAGCACCATGTCGCCGACAAGGCCGGAGACGGTGTTGCCCGCCAGCTGGGCGAGGCTGGTGGCATTGCTGGATAGCAGCTGAGCGACCGTGGGCGGTGTGGCGGCGGCGACCTGCGCCTCTGCTGCGGCGGTCACCGGCGTTGGGCTGTCTGGGGGAAGGGCGGTGACGGCTTCGGGCGGCGCCAGCAGGTTTAGCTGGGTGTAGACGTTCTTGATGATGTCGTTGATGTGACGTTCGTATTCGGCCGATTTGTCGATGAACTCCTCGACCGCGCCGCGGATGACCCCGACGAAGATCACGATCGAAAGGACCACGATGGTGACGGCGATCACATAGGTGAGCCAGCCCGGCACTTTCGGGAAGTTCTTCGTTATGACACGGGAGAACCCCTCCATCACCAGCCAGACAAAAATGGCCATGGCAAACGGGGCAAGGATCTTGGCGCCTTCATGCAGCACGAAACCGATGGCGACGGTGGCGATGACCCACACCCCCGCCGTCATCCATGTCCGGCTGTTCATCCCGCCCGCTGTCTGCATGGAATGAGACTTATTGCGCTTGGGCGGCCGTGCCTAGGCGGAACCGGCGGGTATCCACCCCAGCGAGGCGAGGCCCAGCTTGGCGGGGCGGCGGCGGGCTTCTAGTCTGCTGTCCGCGTAGTTTCAGGACAGCAACATGACGGATTCGATCTATCTCGGCGGCGGCGGGCCGGATCACAAGGCTGCACAGAGCCTGTTGCTCGCCCGGGCGAACCGCCACGGGCTGGTCGCCGGGGCGACGGGCACGGGCAAGACGGTGACGCTGCAGGTGCTGGCCGAACAGTTCTCGGCGGCTGGCGTTCCGGTGTTCTGTGCTGATGTGAAGGGGGATCTGTCCGGCATCTGCATGGCGGCGACGCCGGAAGGCAAAGGCCTCGAGCGGATCAATGAGCGCGTGGCGCAGATCGGCATGGAGCCGATCGTTTACCAGGCTGCGCCGTGCATCTTCTGGGACATCTATGGCAAGCGTGGCCATCCGATCCGGGCGACGGTGTCCGAGATGGGGCCGCAGCTGCTGGCGCGGCTGCTGGGCTGCAATGAGACGCAGGAAGGCGTCATCACCATCGCCTTCCAGTATGCGGACGACAACGATCTGCTGCTGCTCGACTTCAAGGATCTGCGCGCCCTGCTGGCGCATATCGCGACCATCGCGCCGGATATCCAGCGTACGTATGGCAACGTCGCCCCGGCCTCGATCGGGGCCGTGCAGCGCCAACTCCTGCTGCTGGAGCGGGAAGGGGCGGAACAGTTCTTCGGCGAGCCGGCGCTGGAGCTGACGGACTTCATGCGGGTGGATACGCAGGGGCGCGGCTATGTGAACGTGCTGGATGCAACCACGCTGATCAATTCACCGCGGCTTTATTCCACCTTCCTTCTCTGGTTGCTGGCCGAACTGTTCGAGCAGCTGCCGGAGGTGGGCGATCCGGACAAGCCGAAGCTGGTGTTCTTCTTCGACGAGGCGCATCTGCTGTTCGACGGGGCGCCCAAGGCGCTAGTCGACAAGATCGAGCAGGTGGTGCGCCTGATCCGGTCGAAAGGCGTGGGCGTTTATTTCGTGACGCAGAACCCGCGCGACCTGCCGGAGAACGTGCTGGCGCAGCTGGGTTGCCGGGTTCAGCACGCGCTCCGGGCCTATACGCCGACCGAGCGGAAGGGCGTGAAGGCGGCGGCGGAAAGCTTCCGGCCCAATCCGGATCTCGATACCGAGCAGGTGATTACCGAGCTGGGTATGGGCGAGGCGCTGGTTTCCTCCCTCGATGCCAAGGGCGCGCCCACCATTGTGCAGCGGACGCTGATCCGGCCGCCGTCGTCGCGCATGGGACCGGCGACGGAGGCGGAAAGGGCGGCGGTGCAGGCGCAGAGTCCTGTTGTTCTCAAGTACGACACGGCTATCGACCGCGAGTCGGCCTACGAGATCCTGACCGGGCGCGAGGCGCAGGCGTCCAAGGAAAAAGAGGCGCTGAAGAAGGCGGAGGCTGCGGAAGCGGAAGCTGCCAGGGCGCGGAAGGAAGCGGCGAAGGCCGCCGCCGCAGCGCGGACGCAGGCGACGACGCGGGCCTCGACCACGCGCGCAACGGCAGCCCCCCGGAAGACAACCCGGCAGACGCCGGTGGAGGCCGCCCAGAGCACATTCATGCGCACAGCGACGCGGGAGCTCACCAAGTTCGTGTTCCGCGGCATGTTCGGTAATCGGAAGCGGTAAAGGCCGATGTGCGGGAAATTCACGCAGATGGCGGAGTGGAGCGAGGTCGTGGCCTTCTCCCAGCCGCTGGTTGCTATTCCCGAGGGCCGGCCCGTCACCGTGTCGACGCCGATGCGGACGGCGAAGGTGATTCGTGTCGGCGAGGACGGCCGGCGCGAGCTTGTTCCGATGCGTTGGGGTTTCTCGAAACCGGAGAACCCGTCGTTCAAGCCGGACCACATGCACGCACGCGGTGAAACGATCGACACCCGACCCACCTTTGCAGACGCGTTCGCTGAGCGGCGCGGGATTGTGCTGGTTGAAACGTTCAACGAGGGCGAGGAGCAATCCGGCGGCAAGACCAAGCAATGGGTGATCCGGCCGAAGGATCGCAAGCCCGTCGCGATCGCGGTGATCTGGGAGGAGTGGGTTGGCGACGCAGGATCCGAGCTGACCTTTGTTATGGTAACGACGCCGCCGAACCCTTTGATTGCAAGGATAACTGATCGCATGCCGGCAATACTGCGCCAGGAGGATTGGCCGGTGTGGCTCGGTGAAACGGATGCGCCGCTGAAAGATGTGAAGGCGCTGCTGAAGACGTTCGACGATGATGGCGCGTGGGAGATGAGCGAGCAGCAGGCGGCGAAGACAGCCGCGAAGCCGAAGCCGCAGATGGATCTCTTCTGATCGTCACTTGGTGATCGTCCCGACACGGACGAATGCGCAGTGCGATGCGCGCAAAAAATTCTGCAAAAAATTTTCGACGATGAGTCGCGCGCCTTTTTTTGGAAACTTCGCGTTCAGTTTCTCGATGCAGGTTGCGGCTCATCAGATCGACACGGCGACGCGCAGTGCAGAGCCGGTCCTCAACAGAAGAAGCAGGAGTGCAGAATGCCTACCTCGAAAAAAACCACCAAGAAGGTTGTCGCCGCCAAAGCCGTTGCCCCGAAGGCCACCGCTAAAGTGATCACGATGCCGCTGGTGATCCCGACCGCCCCGATGCCGGCCCCGGTTGTCGCCCCGGTCTCCAACGTCATCCCGATGAAAGCCCCGGTCGCGAAGAAGCCGGTCGCCAAGAAGCCCGCCGCGAAAAAGCCGGTGGTAAAGGCCGCCGCCAAGCCGGCGCCGAAGGCTGCCGTGAAGAAGCCGGTTGCGAAGAAGCCCGCGCCGACGATGAAGGTCGCCGCCGCTGCGGTGAAGCCGGCCAAGAAAGTGGCCCGCAAGAAGAAGTAAGAGCTGCCTCAGGCAGTTCAACCTCCGACAGGTTCCGCCGGCGCGATTCCACAAGGGTCGCGCCGGTTGCGTTTTGGCCATGTGTGGCCACGATGCTGAGCCCGCCCTCGTCCTTCGAGACGCCGCTACGCGGCTCCTCAGGATGAGGACTTCATTGCGCGTACGCCTGTCGAGAGAGCCCTCATCCTGAGGAGGCCGAAGGCCGTCTCGAAGGACAGGGGCGGGCTTACGGCCGGTAGATCAGCACGAACCAGAGGCCAGCGGCAGACGCGGCCGAAATCGCAGCGCCCGTAAGGAGCCATCCCCAACCCGTTGTGCGCTTGACCACGACCGGCGCAGGTGCCGGGGAGGCGGCGCGGTTGAGGGCGGTGTCGAGTTTCTCAAGCGTCTCGGGCAGGCGGCGAAGGCGGGCGAGGGCTTCGCGGGCGGTGTCGATGGCGAGCTTGCGGAGGCCTTCGGGGCCGAATTCGCGGCGGGACCAGCGCTGGACGATGGGCTGGGCGGCCTGCCAGATATTGTGGGCGGGGTCGATCGAGCGGGCGACACCTTCGACCTGCACCATGGTTTTCTGCAAGAGGATCAGTTCGGGGCGGAGGTGCATGCCGAACTGGCGGGTGATGTCGAACAGTTGCAGCAGGACCCGCGCCATCGAAACGTCGGTCGCGTCCTTGCCGAAGATCGGCTCACCGACGGAGCGGAGGGCCTGGGCGAACTCGTCCATCGAATGCGAGGCCGGGACGTAGCCCGCTTCGAAGTGGACTTGCGAGACGCGCTTGTAGTCGCGCTCGAGGAAGCCTTTCAGGATCTCGGCGAGGAACAGGCGCTCGTTCATGCCGATGCGGCCCATGATGCCGAAGTCGACAAGAACCAGACGGCCATCTGGCGTCAGGATCATGTTCCCCTCGTGCAGGTCGGCATGGAAGAAGCCGTGATCGAGCGCGCAGGCGAGGAAGCCGCGCGTCACGCGGTTGGCGAGATCGATGCGCTGGTCGGCTGTCAGTGGGCCGGGATTGGTGAGCGAGCGGCCCTCGATCCATTCGGTGGTGAGAATGCGCTGGCTGGTGCGCTCCCAGTCGACCTTCGGGGCAGAGACATAGCCGTCGATTTCGGCGATTTCGGCGAATTCGGAGGCGGCGCCAGCTTCAAAGCGGAGGTCCATCTCGCGGGTTAGGGAGCGGGCCATGGTGTCGATGAAGGCGGCGGGCTCCATCCGCTTCACTTCGGCATTGCCGTTTTTCTGGGCGGAATAGGCGACGCGCTTCATGGCGCGCAATTCCAGCTCCATCGTGCGCTCGATCCCGGGGCGCAGGATTTTCACGGCGCGGGCGCCGGTTGGCGTCTCCAGTCGATGGACCTGTGCAACGGAGGCGGCGGCGATGGGATCGGAGATGTTCGGGAAGAGACGCGCGGTCTCGGCGCCGAATTCGTCCTTCAGGGATTTCAGCGCCTGCGATTTCGGGAAGGGCGGAATTTGATCCTTGAGGCGCGAGAGATCGGTGGCGGCTTCGACGCCGATGACATCGGGGCGGGTCGCCATGAACTGGCCGAGCTTGATCCATGCGGGACCGAGCTTCTCGAGGGCGCGGGCGAAGCGCTCCCCGGGGCGGCCGCGTCCGCCACCGCCGGGCAGGAGACGCAGGATCGCGCCGGCGGCCTTGGCGGCGAAGGGGATGCGAGCGCGGTAGGCGTCGGGAATGATCACGTCATTCCGCACCATGACGGCGCCGGCGCGGGCCAGCCGCAGATAGTCGGACAGGGCGGTGAACATCCTAGACCGCCCATCCGGTGTGGAGGGC
>Ga0208492_1000872_pt1 | contig 22330 bp, 18 predicted proteins | sample Subbioar_CSW14AB_FD_184820 | JGI IMG/M metagenome (GOLD analysis project Ga0208492, IMG submission 184820) | Serpentinite rock and fluid subsurface biosphere microbial communities from McLaughlin Reserve, California, USA - CR12Mar_CSW14AB (SPAdes) | ecosystem: Environmental > Terrestrial > Deep... | reverse complement strand
ATCGTGTTCGCCGGGACCCCGTCGGTGGCGGTGCCGTCGCTGCACGCCCTCCACGCCGCCGGCCACGACATCGCCGCGGTCGTGACCCGCCCCGATGCGCCCCTCGGACGCAAGCGCGTGCTCACCCCGTCACCCGTCGCGGCCGCCGCGGAGGAGCTCGGCCTGCCCGTGATCAAGGCGGCCCGGCTCGACGCCGAGGCGACGGAGCGGATCGCGGCGCTGGACCCGGAGCTCGCGGTCGTGGTCGCCTACGGCGGGCTGGTGCGCGAGCCGCTGCTCTCGCTGCCGCCGCACGGCTGGATCAACCTGCACTTCTCGCTGCTGCCGCGCTGGCGCGGGGCGGCGCCGGTGCAGCGGGCGCTCATGGCCGGCGACCGCGTGACGGGGGCCGCAGTGTTCCGGCTCGTCCCGGAGCTGGACGCCGGGGACGTGTTCGACGAGCTGCGCTACGACGTGCCCGCGGACGCCACGGCGGGCGATGTGCTCGAGGCGCTCGCGGATCTCGGAGGGGGGCTCCTCGCCGACGTCGTCGACGGCATCGCGGCCGGAACGGCGGTCGCGGTGCCACAGAAGGGCGAGGCGACGCACGCCGCCAAGCTGTCGATCGACGACGGCCTGCTCGACTGGCGCGAGCCCGCGGACCGCGTCCTCGACCGGTTCCGGGGCGTGACCCCCGAGCCGGGCGCGCACACGCTGCTCGACGGAGCGCGCTTCAAGATCCTCGCGGCGCGGCCGGCGGACGCGGACGCGGACGAGCCGCTGCCGCCCGGCCGGGCGCGGGCGGTGAAGCGCGGCGTGCTGGTCGGCACGGGCACCGAGCCGATCCTGGTGGAGCGCGTGCAGCCCGCGGGCAAGGCCGCGATGGACGCCGCCGCCTGGGCGCGCGGCGCGCGCGCCGACGTCGTCTTCGAGACGCCCGAGGCGAACCGATGATGGTCGAGCACCGCGACGGAGGCGCGCGCCCCCGCCGGTCCGCGCCCGGTTCCGCGCGGCCCCGCCGCGCACCCGGCGGACCGCGCACGGTCGTCAAGCCCGCGCGTCGCGCCGCCTACGCGGTGCTGCGCGCCGTGAACGAATCCGACGCGTACGCCAACCTGCTGCTGCCGCGCGAGCTGGAGCGCGCCGGCCTGTCGGGCGGCGACGCCGCGCTCGCGACGGAGCTGACGTACGGAACGCTGCGGCGCCTCGGCACCTACGACGCCGTGATCGCCGCGGCGGCGGACCGCGACGCGGCGTCGATCGACCCGCCCGTGCTGGACGCGCTGCGCCTCGGGGTGCATCAGCTCATGGCCACGCGCGTCGCGTCGCACGCGGCCGTGAACGAGTCGGTGTCGCTCGCCCGCGAGGCCTCGGGCGCGGGCGCGGGGGGCTTCGCGAACGCGGTGCTCCGGCGCGTCGCCCGCGACACGCCGGGCGAGTGGATGGCGCGGGTCGCGGACACCGCGCGCTCCGACGACGAGCGCATCGGCCTCGAGGCCGCGCACCCGGTCTGGATCGTCCGCGCGCTGCGCCGCGCCCTCGCGGCCGAGGGACGCGCGGACGAGCTCGACGACCTGCTCGATGCCGACAACGTGTCGCCCCGCGTGACCATGGCGGCGCTGCCGGGGCTCGCCGAGCCTGACGGGCTCCGCACCGCGTACTCGCCCGTGGGCTTCCGGCTGCGCTCGGGCGACCCCGAGCCGCTGGTGCGGGAGTCGGGCGGCACCGTGCGCGTGCAGGACGAGGGCTCGCAGCTCGTCGCGCTCGCGCTCAGCCGGCACGCGCCGGTCGAGCCGGGGGAGCGGTGGCTGGATCTCTGCGCCGGCCCCGGCGGTAAGACGGCCCTGCTCGCGGCCGAGGCGCTCGCACACGGCGCGCGGCTCGAGGCCAACGAGCTCGTGCCGGCCCGCGCGGGCCTGGTGCGGCGCGCGCTGGAGGCGGTGCCGCTCGAGGTCGTCGTGCACGAGCGCGACGGACGCGAGCTGGCCGCCGAGAATCGCGGCGTCTACGACCGGATCCTCGTCGACGCGCCGTGCACGGGGCTCGGCGCGCTGCGCCGCCGCCCCGAGGCGCGCTGGCGCAAGCAGCCGTCGGACGTCGCGGAGCTCGCCGAGATCCAGACCGGCCTGCTGCGCGAGGCGATCGGCGCCCTGAAGCCGGGCGGCGTCGTCGCTTATGTCACGTGCTCGCCGCACCTCGCCGAGACGGCCGCGATCGTGGCCCAGGTGCGGGACGAGCTCGGCGACGCGGTCGAGGAGCTCGACGCGCGGGCGGTGCTGCGCCGGGTGTCGCGCGGCGCGCTCGACCTGCCGGTCCCCGAGAGCGGTGCCGGGCATGCGCAGCTGTGGCCGCACCGCCACGGCACCGACGCGATGTTCCTGGCGCTCCTGCGCCGCCGCCGATAATGGACCACATGCCGCATCCCTCGGACCTCCCCGCGCCGCGCATCAACCCGAGCATCCTGTCGGCGGACTTCGTCAACATGCAGGACGAGCTCGCCCGCATCTCGGCGGCGGACTTCGTGCACGTGGACGTCATGGACAACCACTTCGTGCCGAACCTGACCTTCGGTCCGCAGATGGTGGCGCGCATCCAGGACACCAGCCCGGTGCCGCTCGACGTGCACCTCATGATCGACGACCCCGACCGCTGGGCGCCGGGATACGCGGAGCTCGGTGCGGCGTCGGTGACGTTCCACCTCGAGGCGGCGGCCGAGCCCATCGCGCTGGCCCGGCGGCTGCGGCACATCGGCTCCCGCGCCGGCGTCGCGGTGAAGCCCGCGACCGACGTCGAGCAGCTGTTCGAGCACCTGCACGAGTTCGACCAGATCCTCGTGATGACGGTCGAGCCGGGCTTCGGCGGCCAGTCGTTCCGCGCCGACACGATGCCCAAGCTCCGCCGCCTCGCCGACGAGACCCGCCGGCGCGGCGCCGACGTGTGGCTCCAGGTGGACGGCGGCATCTCGGCGTCGACCATCGAGCAGGCCGCCGAGGCCGGCGCGGACACGTTCGTCGCCGGATCCGCCGTGTACGGCGCCGACGACATCGACGTGGCGATCGATACGCTCCGCCACCTCGCCCGCCCGCATCTTCATTGATTTCTCACGCCCGCGTGAGGGCGCGCTTCGCGCGCAGTCGCTTCGCTCCACGCTCGCTGCGCTCGCACGACGGTCGAGGTCCAACGCCCGGTCGTTGAGCGGAGGCGAGGAACGAGCCGGAGTCGAAACGTGGCTGCACCCGCCTTACGGCCGCATGCCGGGGGCGTGGTGCCGACACTGACCCGGTGCGAGCGGAGCGGGCTCCGGATCCCCGGTAACCTTGACGGGTGAAGACTTTCGACGCGCTGTTCGCCGAGCTGAGCGAGAAGGCGCAGACGCGGCCCGAGGGATCGGGGACCGTGGCGCAGCTGGACGCCGGCGTGCACGCCATCGGCAAGAAGATCGTCGAGGAGGCCGCCGAGGTCTGGATGGCCGCCGAGTACCAGTCGGACGACGAGGCCGCCGAGGAGATCTCGCAGCTGCTGTACCACGTGCAGGTCATGATGCTCGCGAAGGGCCTGACGCCGGCCGACGTCTACCGACATCTGTAGGCCGCTCCCCGCCTCGTCGACCCCTCACCCGAAAGCACCCATGCTCCGCATCGCCGTCCCGAACAAGGGATCCCTGTCCGAGACCGCCGCCGAGATGCTCGCCGAGGCCGGCTACGCCGGCCGCCGTGACTCGAAGCAGCTGCACCTGATCGACGCCGCGAACGACGTCGAGTTCTTCTTCCTGCGTCCGCGGGACATCGCCACCTACGTGGCGCTCGGCGCCCTCGACGTCGGCATCACCGGGCGCGACCTGCTCCTGGACGTCCGGATGCCCGCGCGCGAGATCGAGTCGCTGGGCTTCGGCGACTCCACGTTCCGCTTCGCGGCCCCTCCCGGCCGCTTCGAGACGCTCGAGCAGCTCGAGGGCGTGCGCGTCGCGACCGCCTACCCGGGCCTCGTGGACGCGTTCCTCGACGAGCGCGGCGTCGCCGTCGACATCGTGCCCCTGGACGGCGCGGTCGAGTCCGCCGTGAAGCTCGGCGTCGCCGACGCGGTCGCCGACGTGGTGTCGACCGGCACCACGCTGCGCCAGGCGGGCCTCGAGATCTTCGGCCCCGTGCTGCTCGAGTCCGAGGCCGTGCTCATCACGGGCCCCAAGGACGTCGAGGGCACCGAGACGCTGCTGCGCCGCCTGCGCGGCGTCATGGTCGCGCGCCAGTACGTCATGGTCGACTACGACCTCCCGGCGAAGCTCGTCGACCGCGCGGTGGAGATCGCCTCGGGCATCGAGTCGCCCACCATCTCGCCGCTGCGCGACCCCGAGTGGGTGGCCGTGCGCGTGATGGTGCCCCGCAAGGGCGTCAACCGCGTGATGGACGACCTGTACGAGCTGGGCGCGCGCGCGATCCTCGTGACGGCCATCCACAACGCGAGGCTGTAGCCGTGGGCGTCGCGACCCGGGTCATCCCGTGCCTCGACGTGGCCGACGGCCGCGTCGTCAAGGGCGTCAACTTCGAGAACCTGCGCGAGATGGGCGACCCCGTCGAGCTGGCCCGCGCATACTTCGAGCAGGGGGCCGACGAGCTCACGTTCCTCGACGTGACCGCGACGGTCGACGCGCGCGCCACCATGTACGACGTCGTGCAGCGCACGGCCGAGCAGGTCTTCATCCCGCTCACGGTGGGTGGCGGCGTCCGCTCGGTCGACGACGTCGCGCGCCTGCAGGGCGTCGGTGCCGACAAGGTGGGGGTGAACTCGGCGGCCATCGCGCGGCCGGCGCTCCTCGACGAGATCGCGGACCGCTTCGGCGCCCAGGCGCTCGTGCTGTCCCTCGACGTGAAGCGCTCGCCCCGCACACCGTCGGGCTTCGTCGTGACCACGCACGGGGGACGCACCGAGACCGACCTGGATGCGCTCGCGTGGGCGCGCGAGGCGATCGAGCGCGGCGCGGGGGAGCTCCTCGTGAACTCGATCGACGCCGACGGCACGCGTCAGGGCTTCGACCTGGAGCTCATCCGCCTGATGCGCGAGCTGTCGACCGTGCCGGTGATCGCCTCGGGCGGCGCGGGCGCGCCCGAGCACTTCCCGCCCGCGGTGCAGGCCGGCGCCGACGCGGTGCTGGCGGCCAGCGTCTTCCACTCCGGCCAGCTCACGATCGACGACGTCAAGCGCGCGCTGCGCGCGGAGGGGATCGAGACCCGATGAGCGAGGCGACCACGCCCGCGGACCCCGAGCTCGAGCAGCGGATCGCCCGGGTCGCGTTCAACGCCGACGGCCTGGTGCCCGCGATCGTCCAGCAGTGGGATACGCACGAGGTGCTGATGCTCGCCTGGCTCGACGCCGAGGCGCTGCGCCGCACGCTCACGACCGGCCGGGTCACCTACTGGTCGCGGTCGCGTCAGGAGTACTGGCGCAAGGGCGACACGTCGGGCAACATCCAGCGCATCGTCGAGGCGCGCATCGACTGCGACGGCGACACCGTGCTGCTCAAGGTCGACCAGACCGGGCCCGCCTGCCACACGGGCACGCGCGCGTGCTTCGACGACGGCGAGGGCTTCGACCGGGATCTGCGCGCGGTGTCGGGCATCGCCGACGAGGCGGCCGGATGAGCGTGCGCACCCGCGCACGGACCTTCACCGTCGTCGCGATCCTCGCGGCCGGCGCGCTCGGGCTGATCGGCTCGACCCAGACGTGGGCGCTGGCCGCCCTGGCAGACGGCGACGTCGAGGTGCCCGGCGCCACCGCGGTGCCGGTCCTGCAGCCCCTGATGCTGACGGCGCTCGCGCTCGGGCTCGTCCTGACGCTCGTCGGCCGCGCGCTGCGGTATGTCCTCGGGGCCCTGGCCGTCGCGGTGGCGGCAGCGGTCGCCGCGCTCACGGCGCCCCTGATCGGCCGTCCGCCTGCGTCGGCGGTCGCCCCCGCGGTCACCGAGCGCACCGGGCTCGCCGGCGAGGAGGCGATCGCCGAGGTCGTGCTCTCGACAGCGTCCACGGCCTGGCCGGCCGTGACGCTCGTCTGCGCGGTCGTGATCGGGTTCGCCGGCGTCGCCGTGCTCGTCACGGCGCACCGCTGGACCAGGGGAGGACGCCGTTACGACGGCGCCGCGGCCGCCGCGACCCGCGCCTCCGACGCGGGCCCGCTGGACGCGATCGACTCCTGGGACGACCTGTCCCGGGGCGACGACCCCACACGCTGACCGCCGCCCGCTGAACGGCATCCCGCATCATCCTGGGTCCGAGCCGCCCGGGTGGGCCCGATAGACTTTCCCCGTCCCACGCATCGAAGGAGAACACACGAGATGAGCAACCAGATCGGCGACCCCGGCCACGGACACTCGCCCGCCGCGTGGACGGCCGTGATCATCATGCTGGTGGCGATCGCCCTCGGCACGGTCGCGCTGTTCCTCGACGCCATCTGGCTCGTGTGGGTCTCGGTCGGGCTTCTCGTCCTCGGTGCGGTCGTGGGCTGGATCCTGACGAAGGCCGGCTACGGCGCCAACGGACACAAGTACACCCCGAAAGCGCACTGATGCTGCTGGCCGACCTCACGGCCGGGTCGGTGGAGGACGCGGAGAACCGCCGGCTCAGCCGTCCCCTCGCGGAGGTCGAGCGCATCGCCCTCTCGCAGCCGCCCGCCCGTGACGCCCTCGCGGCGCTGGCGCCCGCCGAGCGCGTGCGCATCATCGCCGAGGTCAAGCGCGCGAGCCCCTCGCGCGGCGACCTCGCGGCCATCCCGGATCCCGCGCATCAGGCGCGGCTGTACGAGCAGGGCGGCGCCTCCGCCATCAGCGTGCTCACGGAGCAGCGGCGGTTCAAGGGCAGCCTGGAGGACCTGACGGCGGTGCGGTCGGCCGTGTCGCTGCCCGTGCTGCGCAAGGACTTCATCGCCACGCCGTACCAGGTGATGGAGGCGCGCGCCGCGGGCGCGGACCTCGTGCTGCTGATCGTCGCCGCGCTCGAGCAGCCGGTGCTGGCGGAGCTCTACGGCATGATCGTCGAGCTCGGCATGACGCCGCTCGTCGAGACCCACTCGGCCGACGAGGTGGCGCGCGCCGCCGACCTCGGCGCCAAGCTGATCGGCGTGAACGCGCGCGACCTGTCGACCTTCGAGCTCGACCGCGACCTGTTCGGCCGCCTGGCCGACAGCATCCCGACGGATGCGATCAAGATCGCGGAGTCGGCCGTGCTGCAGCCCGCCGACGTCGCGCACTACCGCGCCGCCGGTGCCGACGTCGTCCTGATCGGCGAAGCCCTCGTGACGGGCGATCCCGTCGCGACCCTCAACGCGTTCCTGGAGGCCGGATCTTGACGAGCCTGCGTGACCAGCCCGGCCCCTTCTTCGGGGAGTTCGGCGGTCGATTCATGCCGGAGTCGCTGATCGCGGCGATCGACGAGCTCGCCCTCGCTCATGCCGAGGCGATGGCCGACCCGTCCTTCACGGCCGAGCTGTCGGGCCTCCTGGCCGACTACGCCGGGCGACCGTCGGCGCTGACCGAGGTGCCGCGGTTCGCGGAGCACGCCGGGGGCGCGCGGATCTTCCTGAAGCGCGAGGACCTCAACCACACCGGCTCGCACAAGATCAACAACGTGCTCGGCCAGGCCCTCCTCACGCGCCGCCTCGGCAAGACGCGCGTGATCGCCGAGACCGGCGCCGGCCAGCACGGCGTCGCGACCGCGACCGCCGCCGCCCTGTTCGGCCTCGAGTGCACGATCTACATGGGCGAGGTCGACACCGAGCGCCAGGCGCTCAACGTCGCTCGCATGCGTCTGCTCGGGGCGGAGGTCGTCGCGGTCAAGACGGGTTCGCGCACGCTGAAGGACGCGATCAACGAGGCGTACCGCGACTGGGTCGCGAGCGTCGAGACGACCAACTACATCTTCGGCACGGCGGCGGGCCCGCACCCGTTCCCCGCCATGGTGCGCGATTTCCAGAAGATCATCTCGGAGGAGGCGCGCGCGCAGCTGCTGGAGCGCGCGGGCCGGCTTCCCGACGCCGTGCTCGCGTGCGTGGGCGGCGGCTCGAACGCGATCGGCATGTTCGACGCGTTCCTGGATGACGAGGGCGTCCGCCTGTACGGCGTGGAGGCCGCCGGGGACGGGGTCGACACCCCGCGTCACGCAGCGTCCATCGAGCGCGGCCGCCCCGGCGTGCTGCACGGGGCGCGCACCTTCGTGCTGCAGGACGAGGACGGCCAGACGGTCGAGTCGCACTCGATCTCGGCCGGACTGGACTACCCGGGCGTCGGCCCGGAGCACTCGTGGCTCGCGTCCATCGGCCGCGCGGAGTACATCCCCGCGACGGACGACGAGGCGATGCAGGCGCTGCGGCTGCTGAGCCGCACGGAGGGCATCATCCCCGCGATCGAGTCGGCGCACGCCCTGGCCGGGGCGCTGCGGATCGGGCGCGAGCTCGGCCCTGACGCGATCCTCGCGGTGTGCCTCTCGGGCCGCGGCGACAAGGACATGGACACGGCGGCGCGGTACTTCGACCTGTACGACGACGCCCAGACCGCCGACCAGCACGGCACGCAGGGAGCACAGGCATGAGTGTCGTCGAGGACGCCATCGCGAAGGCCCACGCCGAGGGCCGCGGCGCCTTCGTCGGGTACCTGCCCGTCGGCTACCCCGACCTGCAGACCAGCATCGACGCGGCCGTGGCGCTCGCCGAGAACGGCGTCGACATCATCGAGCTCGGCCCGCCCTACAGCGACCCTGTGATGGACGGCCCGATCATCCAGGAGGCCACGCAAGCCGCGCTGGCCGCGGGCTTCCGCACGCGCGACCTGTTCACCGCGCTGCGCGAGATCACGGCGCGCACCGACGTGCCCGTGCTGGTGATGACGTACTGGAACCCCGTGGTGCAGTACGGCGTGGACCGCTACGCCGACGACCTGCTGGCCGCCGGCGGCGCGGGGCTCATCACGCCGGACATCACCCCCGAGGCGGCGCCCGAGTGGATCGCGGCGAGCGAGCGCACCGGCCTGGACCGAGTATTCCTGGCGGCGCCGACCTCGAGCGACGAGCGCCTCGACCTCGTGGTGCGCAACACCACGGGCTTCGTGTACACGGTCTCGACCATGGGCATCACGGGCGAGCGCGCCGAGCTGGACGCGGCCGCTCGCACGCTCGTCGAGCGCCTGCGTGAGCACGGCGCCGCGCGCGCGTGCGTGGGCATCGGCATCTCGACCGCCGACCAGATCGCGGGCGTGCTCGAGTACGCCGACGGCGCGATCGTCGGCACGGCGCTCGTTCGCGCCCTGCGCGACGGCGGCGTCGAGCAGCTCGCCGCCACGACGCGCGAGCTCGCCGCCGGCACGAAGCGCTGACCCCGTCCGGCATCCGCCTCGCGGAGAACTAGAATCGGGACCATGCTGTCTTCCGCCCTTGTGAGCGTCGTCACGAGCATCCCCAGCCCGCCGGTCAGCTACATCGACCTGGGCCCGGTGCGCATCCACTTCTACGCGCTGTGCATCATCGCGGGCATCGTGATCGCCACGCTGATGACGAACCGCCGCCTCACCAAGCGCGGCGCCGAGCCGTGGATCGTGATCGACATCGCGCTGCTGGCGGTGCCCCTCGCGATCGTGGGCGCGCGCATCTTCCACGTGGCGACGCACCCCGGGTTCTACTTCGGCGAGGGCTCCAACCCGTGGAACCCGACGCAGCCCGGCTCGGTCTGGGCGATCTGGGAGGGCGGCATCGCGATCTTCGGCGCGCTCCTGGGCGGCGCGGTCGGCGCCTGGCTCGGCTGCCGGTGGACCGGCATCCGGTTCTGGACGTTCGCGGACGCGCTCGCGCCCGGGCTCCTCCTGGCGCAGGCGATCGGCCGATTCGGCAACTGGTTCAACCAGGAGCTGTACGGCTGGCCCACCGACCTGCCCTGGGGCCTCGAGATCGACCCCGACAACGCGGCGTTCCCGCCGGGGCTGGCCGAGGACACACTGTTCCACCCGACGTTCCTCTACGAGGTGATCTGGAACGTCCTGGGCGTGGTCTTCCTGCTCTGGATCGGCAACCGCCTGCGTCTGCAGTGGGGCCGCCTGTTCGCGCTCTACCTGATCTGGTACGGCGCCGGACGCGTCGTGTGGGAGTCCATCCGGATCGACCCGAGCGAGATCTACTTCGGCCTGCGCACGAACGTGTGGGCGGCGATCCTCGGCATCGTGGTCGGCATCGTCATCCTGCTGGTGCAGCGCCGCCACTTCGGCCTCGAGCCGTCGCCGTACCAGCCCGGGCGCGAGCGCGCCGGTTCCGAGGCGGTACAATCGGGGGACCCCACCGAATTCGTCGACGTCAGCGAACCGCCCGCGTCGGAATTCTCACCCCATCAGGCCGCCGCCACAAGCACCGCAGCCGCGAAGTAGAACCGCTGCTCTCGAGGGGCGCGGTCGGTCCTTCGCAGGCGGCGTGCGGCGAGCACAGCTGCTGTATCCCATCGGGCCGACGTCGTCCCAGCAGAGCAACAACCACCTAGGACGGTAGGCATGGCATCGAGCCCCCGTTACGGCGCCGGCGGCGCCTTCCCCGCGAAGCAGGGGATGTACAACCCTGCGTTCGAGAAGGACGCGTGCGGTCTCGCGATGGTCGCGACCCTGCGCGGCGAGGCGGGCCACGACATCGTGGACCTCGCCCTCACCGCCCTGCGCAACCTCGAGCACCGCGGCGCCATCGGCTCCGACGCGGGCACGGGCGACGGTGCCGGCATCCTCACGCAGATGCCCGACGCGTTCCTGCGCGCGGTGGTCGACTTCGACCTGCCGCCGGTGGGGGAGTACGCGGCCGGCATGATCTTCCTGCCCCGCGACGACGAGGCCCGCGCCGCCATGAAGGCGTCGATCGAGAGCGTCGCCGCGAGCGAGGGCCTCGAGGTGCTCGGGTGGCGTGAGGTGCCGACCGAGGACGAGCACCTCGGCAAGCTGGCCTTCGACGCGCGTCCGGCGTTCGAGCAGGTGTTCATCACGTGCCCGGCCCAGGACGGCGAGGAGCCGCTCTCGGGCATCGCGCTCGACCGCCGCGTGTACCGCCTGCGCAAGCGCGCCCAGCACGAGCTCGAGGCGTACTTCGTGACCCTCTCGAGCCGCACGCTCGGCTACAAGGGCATGGTCACGACCCTCCAGCTCGAGCCGTTCTACCCCGACCTGCAGGACGAGCGCTTCGTGACGGAGCTCGCCGTCGTGCACAGCCGCTACTCGACCAACACGTTCCCGTCGTGGCCGCTCGCGCAGCCGCTGCGCATGCTCGCCCACAACGGCGAGATCAACACGGTCGGCGGCAACCGCAACTGGATGCGCGCGCGCCAGTCGCAGCTCGAGTCCGAGCTGCTCGGCGACATCCGCCCGCTGCTGCCGATCTGCGCCGACGGCCAGAGCGACTCCGCCTCGTTCGACGAGGTGCTCGAGCTGCTGACGCTCACCGGCCGCAGCCTGCCGCACGCGATGCTGATGATGGTCCCCGAGGCCTACGAGAAGCAGGCGGACATCGATCCCGACGTGCGCGCCTTCTACGAGTACCACTCGCTCCAGATGGAGCCGTGGGACGGCCCCGCGTCGCTGATCTTCACCGACGGCACGATCGTCGGCGGCATGCTCGACCGCAACGGCCTGCGTCCGGGCCGCTGGACCGTCACGAAGGACGGCCTCGTGGTCATCGGCTCCGAGACGGGCGTGCTCGACTTCGAGCCCGAGCGCATCGAGCGCCGCGGGCGCCTGCTGCCCGGCCGCATGTTCGTGGTCGACACGGCCCAGGGCCGCATCATCGAGGACGACGAGATCAAGCGCGAGCTCGCCGCCATGCACCCGTGGCAGGAGTGGCTCGACAAGGGCACGGTGCGCCTCGCCGACCTGCCCGAGCGCGAGCACATCGTCCACCCGATCGCGTCGATCAACCGGCGCCTGCGGACCTTCGGCTACACCGAGGAGGAGGTGCGCATCCTGCTGGCCCCGATGGGCCGCACGGGCGCGGAGCCCCTCGGCGCCATGGGCTCGGACACGCCGATCGCGGTGCTCAGCGAGCGCCCGCGCCTGCTGTTCGACTACTTCACGCAGCAGTTCGCGCAGGTCACCAACCCGCCGCTCGACTCCATCCGCGAGGAGGTCGTGACCAGCCTCAAGCTCGGTCTCGGCCCCGAGGCGAACCTGCTCTCGTGGGGTCCGGAGCACGCCCGCACGGTCGGGCTCGACTTCCCGGTGATCGACAACGACGAGCTCGCGAAGATCCAGCACATCGACACCGCCCTGCCCGGGCGCTCGTCCGTGACGCTGCGCGGCCTCTACCGCGTCGCCGCCGGCCGCAAGGGGCTCGAGAAGCGCCTCGCGCAGCTCTGCCGCGAGGCCGACAAGGCGATCGAGGACGGCGCCGAGTTCATCGTGCTCAGCGACCGCGACTCGAACCAGGACCTCGCGCCCATCCCGTCGCTCCTCATGCTGTCGGCGATCCACCACCACCTCATCCGCAACGAGACGCGCATGAAGGTCGGCCTGGTGGTCGAGGCCGGCGACGTGCGCGAGGTGCACCACGTCGCGACGCTCATCGGCTACGGCGCGTCCGCCGTGAACCCGTACCTCGCGATGGAGACGGTCGAGAACCTCGTCCGCACCGGATCGATCCAGGGCGTCACGCCCGAGAAGGCCGTCAAGAACCTGATCTACGCGCTCGGCAAGGGCGTGCTGAAGATCATGTCGAAGATGGGCATCTCGACCGTGTCGTCGTACGCGGGCGCCCAGGTGTTCGAGGCCGTGGGTCTGTCCCAGGAGCTGATCGACGCGTACTTCACCGGCACCGAGAGCAAGCTCGGCGGCATCGGGCTGGACCAGATCGCGGCCGAGAACGCCGCGCGCCACGCGTTCGCGTACCCCGAGGACCGCGCCCCCCGCGCGCACGAGCGCCTGTGGACCGGCGGCGAGTACCAGTGGCGCCGCGACGGCGCCCCGCACCTGTTCAACCCGGACACGGTGTTCCGCCTGCAGCACTCGACGCGCACGCGCCGCTACGACATCTTCCGCGAGTACACCAAGCTCGTGGATGACCAGGCGGCCGAGCTCAAGACGCTGCGTGGCCTGTTCCAGCTGCGCACGGGCGTGCGCCCCGCCGTGCCGATCGACGAGGTGGAGCCGGTCTCGGAGATCGTGAAGCGCTTCTCGACGGGCGCGATGAGCTACGGCTCGATCTCGCGCGAGGCGCACGAGACGCTCGCGATCGCGATGAACCGCCTGGGCGGCAAGTCGAACACCGGTGAGGGCGGCGAGGACGTCGACCGCCTGCTCGACCCCGAGCGTCGCAGCTCGATCAAGCAGGTCGCGTCGGGCCGCTTCGGCGTCACCAGCCTGTACCTCACCGAGGCCGACGACATCCAGATCAAGCTCGCGCAGGGCGCCAAGCCCGGTGAGGGCGGCCAGCTGCCGCCGGGCAAGGTGTATCCGTGGGTCGCGCGCACGCGGCACGCGACCGCCGGCGTGGGCCTGATCTCGCCGCCGCCGCACCACGACATCTACTCGATCGAGGACCTCAAGCAGCTGATCTTCGACCTCAAGCGCGCCAACCCCAAGGCGCGCATCCACACCAAGCTCGTGAGCCAGTCGGGAATCGGCGCGGTCGCGGCGGGCGTCGCGAAGGCGCTGAGCGACGTCATCCTGGTCTCGGGCCACGACGGCGGCACGGGCGCGAGCCCGCTCAACTCGCTCAAGCACGCGGGCACCCCGTGGGAGCTCGGTCTCGCCGAGACGCAGCAGACGCTCATGCTGAACGGCATGCGCGACCGCGTCGTCGTGCAGGTCGACGGCCAGCTCAAGACCGGCCGCGACGTGATCATCGGCGCCCTGCTGGGCGCGGAGGAGTTCGGCTTCGCCACGGCTCCGCTCGTGGTCGAGGGCTGCATCATGATGCGCGTGTGCCACCTCGACACGTGCCCCGTGGGCGTCGCGACGCAGAACCCCGTGCTGCGGTCGCGCTTCACCGGCAAGGCCGAGCACGTCGTGAACTTCATGGAGTTCATCGCGCAGGAGGTGCGCGAGTACCTCGCCGCGCTGGGCTTCCGCTCGCTCGACGAGGCGATCGGCCACGCCGAGATGCTCGACATCAACCCGGCGGTGGAGCACTGGAAGGCCTCGAGTCTCGACCTGACGCCGATCCTCGAGGGCCCCCGCTTCGCGGAGGACGAGCCTCGCCGCCACCAGCGCGACCAGCTGCACGAGCTCGAGGAGCACTTCGACGTGCCGCTGATCGAGCGGGCGCAGGACGTGATCGCGAACGGCGGTCAGATCTCCATCCAGCTGCCCGTGCGCAACACCGCTCGCGCGGTCGGGACCATGCTCGGCCACCACGTCACGAAGGCGCGAGGCGAGCACGGCCTGCCGGCCGGGTCGATCGACATCACGCTGACGGGCTCGGCGGGGCAGTCGTTCGGGGCGTTCCTGCCCAACGGCATCACGCTGCGCCTCGAGGGCGACTCGAACGACTACGTCGGCAAGGGCCTCTCGGGCGGGCAGATCGTGATCCGCCCGCCGCGTGGCGCCACGTTCGACGCGTCGCAGAACGTCATCGCGGGCAACGTGATCGGCTACGGCGCGACCCAGGGCACGATGTTCCTGCGCGGCGTCGTGGGCGAGCGCTTCTTCGTCCGCAACTCGGGTGCGACCGCGGTCGTCGAGGGCGTGGGCGACCACGCGCTCGAGTACATGACCGGCGGCCTCGCGGTCATCCTGGGCCGCACCGGACGCAACCTGGGCGCCGGCATGTCGGGCGGCACGGCGTACGTGTACCGCCTCAACACGGATCTCGTGAACCGCGAGGCGCTCGCCTCGGGCGAGCTCACGCTCACCGAGCTGGGCTCCGGCGACGCCGAGATCCTGCGCGACCTGCTGGAGCAGCACGTCGCGCAGACCGAGTCGGAGCTGGCGCAGCGCCTGCTCGACGACTTCGAGAACGAGGTGGCGAACTTCGTGCGGGTCCTGCCGCGCGACTACGCCGCCGTCCTGCAGACCCGCCAGGAGGCGGTCGCCGAGGGCCTGGACCCCGACGGCGACGTCGTCTGGAACCGCATCCTGGAGGTGACCGGTGGCTGACCCCAAGGGCTTTCTGAAGGTGACCGAGCGGGAGCTCCCCGCTCGCCGTCCCGTGCCCGTGCGCATCCTCGACTGGAAGGAGGTGTACGAGCCGGGCGACTCGGCCGTGCTCCGCCGCCAGGCGAGCCGCTGCATGGACTGCGGCATCCCGTTCTGTCATCAGGGCTGCCCCCTCGGCAACCTGATCCCCGAGTGGAACGACCTGATGTGGCGCGGCGAGGGCCGCTCCGCGATCGAGCGCCTGCACGCGACCAACAACTTCCCGGAGTTCACGGGCCGCCTGTGCCCCGCGCCGTGCGAGAGCGCGTGCGTGCTGGGCATCAACCAGCCCGCCGTCACGATCAAGCAGATCGAGGTCTCGACGATCGACGAGGCGTTCGCGAACGGATGGGTCGAGCCCAAGCCGCCAGCGCGCCTGACCGGCAAGACCGTCGCCGTGGTCGGCTCGGGCCCCGCCGGCCTCGCCGCCGCCCAGCAGCTCACGCGCGCCGGCCACACGGTCGCGGTGTACGAGCGCGACGACCGCATCGGCGGCCTGCTGCGTTACGGCATCCCGGACTTCAAGATGGAGAAGAAGCACCTCGAGTCGCGCCTGCGCCAGATGCAGGACGAGGGCACGCGATTCCGCGCGGGCGTCGAGATCGGCAAGGACATCTCGTGGAGCGACCTGCGCGCGCGCTACGACGCGGTCGTGGTCGCCACCGGCTCCACGGTGCCGCGCGACCTGCCGATCCCGGGCCGGGAGCTCGCGGGCGTGCACTTCGCCATGGAGTACCTCGTCGAGGCGAACAAGGCGGTCGCGGGCGACCAGGTCCCGAACCAGATCACGGCCGAGGGCAAGCACGTCGTCGTGATCGGCGGCGGCGACACCGGCGCCGACTGCATCGGCACCGCGCACCGCCAGGGTGCGCTGAGCGTGACCAACCTCGCCATCGGAAAGCGCCCGGGCGACGACCGTCCGGAGCACCAGCCCTGGCCCATGATGCCGACGGTGTTCGAGGTCTCCTCGGCGCACGAGGAGGGTGGCGAGCGCCAGTACCTCGCCTCGACGGTCGAGTTCGTCGGAAACGACGCGGGCGAGGTGCGCGCCCTCGTGGTGGCCGAGACGGAGTTCGTCGACGGCCGCCGCGTGCCCAAGCCGGGCACGGAGCGCGAGATCCCGGCCGACCTGGTGCTGATCGCGATGGGCTTCACCGGCCCCGAGCGCGAGGCGCTCGAGCAGCAGCTGCAGGCGCAGTTCACGGCTCGAGGCAACGTCGAGCGCGACGGCGCCTTCCAGTCCACCGCTCCCGGTGTGTTCGTGGCCGGCGACGCCGGCCGCGGCCAGTCGCTCATCGTGTGGGCGATCGCCGAGGGCCGCTCTGTCGCGGCAGAGGTCGATTCGTACCTGATGGGGGAGACCTCTCTGCCCTCTCCGGTGCGTCCGACGGATGTCGCGATCGGTCTGCAGCCCGCGTAGGCTGAGCCCGAAAACCCCGAAGACGCCGACACGAGGATCGGAAGTTCCGTGCCGCCGTCTTATCACCCTGTGCGGAAGGTAATCAGTTGAGACGTGCCAAGATCGTCGCCACCCTCGGGCCCGCGACGTCGACACGCGAGAAGGTCCGTGAGCTCATCGAGGCCGGCGTCGACGTCGCCCGGCTCAACCTGAGCCACGGCGACTACTCGGTCCACGACGCCAACTACGAGAACGTGCGCGGCGCCGCCGAGGACGTGGGCAAGCCGGTCGCCATCCTGGTCGACCTGCAGGGCCCGAAGATCCGGCTCGGCAAGTTCAAGGACGGCCCCCACTATCTGGCCGAGGGCGACATCTTCAAGATCACGATCGATGAGATCGAGGGCACGAAGGAGATCGCCGGCACGACCTACAAGGGCCTGCCCCAGGACGTGAAGCCGGGCGACTACCTGCTCATCGACGACGGCAAGGTGCGCCTGCAGGTCATCGAGGCCGACGAGCGGACCGTCACGACCAAGACGATCGTCGCGGGCAACGTGTCCAACAACAAGGGCATCAACATCCCGAGCGCCGCCGTCAACGTCCCCGCGCTGAGCGAGAAGGACGAGCAGGACCTGCGCTGGGCGCTCCGCAAGGGCGCCGACCTCATCGCCCTCTCGTTCGTGCGGAACGCGAAGGACGTGCAGCGCGCCCACGTGATCATGGCGGAGGAGGGACGTCGCGTCCCGATCATCGCGAAGATCGAGAAGCCGCAGGCGGTCGACGCCCTCGAAGACATCGTCGATGCGTTCGACGGCATCATGGTGGCCCGCGGCGACCTCGGCGTCGAGCTCCCGCTCGAGGCCGTGCCGATCGTGCAGAAGAAGGCCGTCGAGCTGGCGCGCCGCATGGCCAAGCCGGTCATCGTCGCCACGCAGATGCTCGAGTCGATGATCAGCAACCCCGTCCCCACGCGCGCCGAGACCAGCGACGTGGCCAACGCGGTGCTGGACGGCGCGGACGCCGTGATGCTGTCGGGCGAGACCAGCGTCGGCGAGTACCCCGTCGTCACGGTCGCGACCATGGCGCGCATCATCGAGTCGACCGAGGAGCACGGCCTCGAGCGCATCCCGCCGCTCACGACCAAGCCCCGCACGCAGGGCGGCGCCATCACGCTCGCGGCCGTCGAGGTCGCCGACTTCGTCGACGCCAAGTTCCTGTGCGTGTTCACGCAGTCGGGCGACTCGGTCCGCCGTATGTCGCGCCTGCGCTCGCACCGCCCGATGATCGGGTTCACGCCGGAGGTCGGCATCCAGCGGCGAATGGCGCTGACCTGGGGCGTGCGCTCGACCCTCGTCGAGATGGTGGAGCACACCGACCTGATGTTCCACCAGGTCGACGAGTACCTCCTCGAGAACGGCCTCGCGCAGATCGGCGACAAGGTCGTGGTGATCTCGGGCTCGCCTCCCGGCATCGCGGGCTCGACCAACGACCTGCGCGTCCACAAGGTCGGCGACGCCGTCCAGGGCGCCGCTCCGATCTACCAGGAGCGGTAAGCAGATCCGCCCGATACCGCCTCGCACGGGGTCACCCGCGCGAGGCGGTATCGTCGTTCCGGGCCGGTGTGGCGGAATGGCAGACGCGGCGCACTCAAAATGCGCTGTCCGTGAGGGCGTGTGGGTTCGAGTCCCACCACCGGCACCATGCGGCCACCACCGCACCAGCGGGGGAGCCGCGTGGCTTTCAGCCAGCCCAGACACGAAGACTTAGGATGGACACGTGACCGAAGAGCAGACCGGGCAGGCACCCGCGGCACCCCGCCGCGTCGTCGTGGCCGAGGACGAGTCCCTCATCCGACTCGACATCGTCGAGATCCTCCGTGACAACGGATACGACGTGGTCGGCGAGGCCGGCGACGGCGAGACCGCCGTCCAGCTCGCGACCGAGCTGCGTCCCGACCTGGTGATCATGGACGTCAAGATGCCGCAGCTCGACGGCATCAGCGCGGCCGAGCGCCTCAGCAAGAACCACATCGCGCCCGTCGTGCTGCTGACGGCGTTCAGCCAGAAGGAGCTGGTCGAGCGCGCGAGCGAGGCCGGCGCCCTGGCCTACGTCGTCAAGCCGTTCACCCCGAACGACCTGCTGCCGGCCATCGAGATCGCCCTCGCCCGCTACGAGCAGATCATCACGCTCGAGGCCGAGGTCGCGGACATGGTCGAGCGCTTCGAGACCCGCAAGCTCGTCGACCGCGCCAAGGGCCTGCTGAACGAGAAGATGGGCCTGTCGGAGCCGGAGGCGTTCCGCTGGATCCAGAAGGCGTCGATGGACCGCCGCCTGACGATGCAGGACGTCGCCAAGGCGATCATCGAGCAGCTCGCGCCCAAGAAGGCGTGACCGAGCTCCCGCTCACCGAGGACATCCGGCTCCGTCCCCTGCGTCTGGGGGACGGAGCCGCTCTGGCTTCGGCGTACATCCGCAACCGCGCCCACCTCGAGCCGTGGGAGCCGCTGCGCGATCCGGACTTCTACACCGTCGCGTCGCAGCAGGCGCAGACGCGCTACGCCGTCGCGGAGCACTCGCGCGGCGCGGCGCTGCGCTGGGTTCTCGAGGACGCCGACGAGAGGATCGTCGGCCGGCTCAACGTGACCGACATCGTGCGCGGCGCGTTCCAGAGCGCGAATGTCGGGTACTGGCTCGACGCCGAGCTCACGGGCCGCGGCCTGATGACCCGGGCCGTGCGCATCGCCGCGGAGCACGCGCGCGACCAGCTCGGGCTGCACCGCCTCCAGGCGGGAACGCTGCCGGAGAACACCGGATCCCAGGCCGTGCTCGAGCGCGCGGGATTCGAGCGCTTCGGCTTCGCGCCCCGCTACCTGCGGATCGCCGGACAGTGGCGCGACCACGTGCTGTTCCAGCGGATCCTGCACGACTGAGCGGCGGCCTGCCGCGCTCAGCCCTGCGTCGACAGGTCCTTGATCAGGTTCGTGATCCGCACCGTGGAGCAGCGGCGGCCGGCCTCGTCCACGATCACGATCTCGTGCACGGCGACCGAGCGGCCGAGGTGCAGGGCCGTGCAGGTCGCGGTGACGAGTCCGGAGCGGGCCGAGCCGGTGTGGGTGGCGTTGATGTCGAGGCCGACGGCGAGGCGCCCCGGGCCCGCGTGGTAGTTCGCGGCCATGGACCCCATCGACTCGCCCAGCACCACGTATGCCCCGCCGTGCATGAGTCCGACCGGCTGGGTGTTGCCCTCGACGGGCATCGTGGCGACGGAGTGCTCGGCGGTGAACTCGGTGAAGCGGACGCCCATGCGCTCGGCGAGCGCGCCGATGCCGCGGTGGCGGACCCACTCGAGTCCGGGGGAGAGGTCGGACATCGGACTCCTGATTCGGTGTCCTGCGCAGCTCCGCACCGCGGCGGTGGCGTCGGCGGTGCTCGTTAGGCTGACAGGGTGACGGACTCCGCAAAGCCTACCCTCCTGGTCGTCGACGGCCATTCGCTCGCCTACCGCGCGTTCTACGCGCTGCCGGTCGACAACTTCTCGACCAAGGACGGGCAGCACACGAACGGCATCTACGGGTTCCTGTCGATGTTCGTCAACCTTCTGAAGGCCGAGAAGCCGACCCACCTCGCGGTCGCCTTCGACACTTCGCGGGAGTCCTTCCGGACGCGCGAGTACACCGAGTACAAGGCCAACCGCTCCGAGACCCCGGCGGAGTTCAAGGGCCAGATCCCGCTCCTGCAGGAGTGCCTCGCCGCCATGGGCGTCACGGTCCTGCAGAAGGCGGACTACGAGGCCGACGACATCCTGGCGACCCTCGCGACGCGGGGAGCAGCCGAGGGCTTCAAGGTGCTGGTCTGCTCGGGCGACCGCGACACCATCCAGCTCGTCAACGACGACATCACGCTCCTGTATCCGTCCGTGCAGGGTGTCTCGCAGCTCAAGCGCTACGACCCCCCGGCGGTCGTCGAGAAGTACGGCCTCGCGCCGGAGTTCTACCCCGACATCGCCGCTCTCGTGGGCGAGACCAGCGACAACCTGCCCGGTGTGCCGAAGGTCGGCGAGAAGACCGCGGTGAAGTGGCTCACGCAGTTCGGCTCGCTCGACGCGCTGCTGGACGGCGCCGACACCATCAAGGGCGTCGTCGGAGGCAACCTGCGCGAGCACATCGAGGACGTCCGCCGCAACCGGCGGCTGAACCGTCTGCTGCGCGACGTCGAGCTCGAGTTCGGCCCCGCCGACCTCGCGGTCAAGCCGCTCGACGCCCAGGCCGTGCGGGACATCTTCGCCCGGCTCGAGTTCCGGACGCTGCTGCCGCGCGTGTTCGAGGCCGCCGGCGCCGTGATGGACGACGAGCCCGCCGCCCACGCCGAGCCGATGCCCGCGCCGCGCGAGCTCACGGCCGCCGAGCTGGCCGCCTGGGTCGCGGCCGCACCGGGCGAGATCGGCGTGACGATCACGACGGCGGCCGGGCTGCCCGACCGCATCGGGCTCTCCACCGGGTCCGACGCGGTGGAGGCCGGCTGGTCAGAGGACGTCGCCTCAGCCCTGCGCGACTGGTTCGCATCCGACGCGCCCAAGGTGCTCACGGACGCCAAGCCGCAGGTGAAGGCGCTCGGCCGCGCAGGCGTCGTCGTGGGCGGGCTCGCCTTCGACAACCTGCTCGCCGGCTGGCTGCTGCGCCCGAGCCTCCCTGACCGCTCCCTCGGTCACCTCGTGGAGCGCTACCTCGGAGAGAAGCTCCCCGAGGCCGACCCGTCGCAGCTCGTGCCGGAGACCGAGGGCGCCACGCCGGGTCAGCTCTCCTGGTACACGCTGCGGGTCGCGGAGGGACTGCGGGGCGAGCTCCCGGACGCCGTGCGCACGGTGCTCACCGACATCGAGCTGCCGACGCTCGTCGCCCTGGCGGACATGGAGCTCGCCGGTGTTGCGGTGTCCCACGGCAAGCTGTCCGGCTTCTCGTCCGAGCTGGGCGCCCGCGCCGAGGCGCTCGCTCAGGAGGCCTACGCGGCGATCGGCCACGAAGTCAACCTCGGATCGCCCAAGCAGCTGCAGGAGGTGCTCTTCGAGGAGCTGCAGCTGCCCAAGACGCGCAAGACCAAGACCGGCTACACGACCGACGCCGCGGCCCTCGCCGACCTCCAGGAGAAGGCGCACCACCCGTTCCTCGACGTGCTCCTGCAGCACCGCGAGGCCACCAAGCTCAAGCAGATCATCGACGGCCTCGACGCCGCGATCGGCGACGACGGGCGGGTGCACACCACGTACGTGCAGACCGGCAGCCAGACCGGCCGCCTGTCGAGCACCGACCCCAATCTGCAGAACATCCCCGTGCGCACCGAGGAGTCGCGACGCATCCGCGCCGCGTTCGAGGTGGGCGAGGGGTACGAGGCCCTGCTGACGGCCGACTACTCGCAGATCGAGATGCGGATCATGGCGCACCTCTCGGGCGATCCCGGCCTGATCGAGGCGTTCAACTCGGGCGAGGACCTGCACCGCTTCGTCGGCGCGCGCGTCTTCGGCGTCGCGCCGGAGGACGTCACCGCCGCGATGCGCACGAAGGTCAAGGCCATGTCCTACGGCCTCGTGTACGGCCTCTCGGCGTTCGGCCTGTCGAAGCAGCTGCGCATCGAGCAGGCCGAGGCGAAGTCGCTCATGCTGGAGTACTTCGCGCGCTTCGGCGCGGTGCGCGATTACCTGCGCTCGTCGGTCGAGCAGGCCCGCGTGGACGGCTACACCGAGACGATCTTCGGGCGGCGGCGTCCGTTCCCGGACCTGACGAGCCCGAACCGCGTGCTCCGCGAGAACGCCGAGCGCGCCGCGCTCAACGCGC
>Ga0208492_1000871_pt1 | contig 22334 bp, 13 predicted proteins | sample Subbioar_CSW14AB_FD_184820 | JGI IMG/M metagenome (GOLD analysis project Ga0208492, IMG submission 184820) | Serpentinite rock and fluid subsurface biosphere microbial communities from McLaughlin Reserve, California, USA - CR12Mar_CSW14AB (SPAdes) | ecosystem: Environmental > Terrestrial > Deep... | reverse complement strand
AAACAATAAGGAGAAACGAAAAATTAACTGGAGTTTTACAAAAGAAAAAGCAGACAAAAAACTCTCAAAGAATTATGTTTCATAATTAAATTGTTAGTACACTAGTTATTGATTAAGCGTCATAATCCACCACCACTGTTTCAGTGAGCGGATGTGCCTGGCAGGTCAGGATAAAACCTTCTTCTACCTCGGCGTCGGTAAGCGCAAAATTTGCCGCCATTTTTACCTGGCCTTCCAATACTTTAGCACGGCAGGTACAGCACACAGCTCCCTTGCAGCTAAAAGGCGCATCCACACCGGCTTCTATAGCAGCCTCAAGTATGCTGATGCTGCTGGTTTCAAGGTCAAAATCGGTTTCAATGCCGTATTGAATGACTTTTACCTTTGCCTTTACATTTCCGCCGCTGGTTATTTCTGCTTTATTAACCGCTTCGATTACAGAGGTAAAATATTCAATGTGGATTTTTTCTTTTGGTACCTTTAACGCTTCCAGGGTAACTTTTACATTTTCCATCATGGGTCCGGGACCACAGATAAAATATTCGTCTGCATTCAGGCCCCCGAAATTTTCGATCAGTGCTTTTGCCTTTTCCTTACTGATAATTCCCGTCTGGAGCTCAGATATTTTTGTTAGTGGCTGGTCGTAAACATGCACTACTGTGAGGTTAGGATTGTTTCCTGCAATGGTATCCAGCTCTTTTTTAAAAATTGTGCTTTCTTCGTTTTTATTGGCATAAATAAGCGTGATCTTACTTTGTTTTTCAATGTAAAGAACACTCTTTAAAATGCTCATCATGGGAGTGATCCCGCTGCCGCCGGCAAATAACACATAATGTTTGGATTTGGCGCCCGACAGCACGGTATGGAAATTTCCCATCGGGGTCATCACTTCCATGGCATCACCCACCTTCAGCTCACGGTTAATATATGTTGAAACGATCCCGCCGGTTACTTCCTTGATCGCAACACGCAGCTCTTTTTCACTGAAAGGACTGGAGCAAAGACTGTATGAACGCCTCACTTCCTCGCCCTTTATCTTTAATTTAAGGGTTACATACTGACCTTGTTTAAACTGATATTCCGGTTGTTGCTGTGGCGGAACTTCAAACGCAATAGAAACTGCGTCGGCTGTTTCGCGCCGGATATCCTTAACCTTAAGTGTATGAAAACGTGCCATAATTCAATAAATAGGCTGCAAAAATAGCCGTTTTAAAGCTATAAAAAAATTAAAATTAAATTTAGTGAAATGCCGTTTTTTCTCATGGAATAAATTGGTTGATTTTTTGATTTAACCGCCCGGAAATCCTATCTTTGTTGGAATAATCCAATTAAATACTACATGGACGCTGTTAATTTTGAAGATTTGTTTGAAGCCAAACTGGCGAAGAACGATATGATAGAACCCAAGGACTGGATGCCTGAGAATTACCGCAAGCATTTGATCCGCCAGATCTCCCAGCATGCGCATAGCGAAATTGTTGGGATGCTGCCTGAGGGAAATTGGATCTCGCGCGCTCCAAGCCTGCGTTCCAAGCTGGTGTTGCTGGCAAAGGTCCAAGATGAAGGCGGTCATGGCTTATATCTGTATACGGCCGCGGAATCACTGGGAATCAGCCGCGACGAGATGCTCAGTGCGCTATTAACTGGTAAGGCAAAATATTCTTCTATTTTTAATTATCCAACACTTACCTGGGCCGATGTTGGCGCAGTAGGCTGGTTGGTTGACGGGGCCGCTATTATGAACCAGGTAATGTTGCAGCGCTCTTCATACGGGCCATACAGCCGTGCCATGGTGCGTATTTGTAAAGAAGAAAGTTTTCACCAGCGCCAGGGTTATGAGATTATGACCCACCTTGCATTTGGCACCCCGGGACAAAAGGAAATGGCCCAGGATGCGTTGAACCGCTGGTGGTATCCAACCTTAATGATGTTTGGTCCGCCTGACCGTGAAAGTCCGAATAGTGAAAATGCGATTAAATGGCGCATTAAACGCGAAACCAATGATCAGTTGCGCCAGCGGTTTGTAAATCAAACCGTTGTTCAGGCCGAATATTTAGGGCTCACAATTCCTGATAAGAACCTGAAATGGAACGAAGAAAAAAAAGGATATGATTTTAGCGAACCGGATTGGGTTGAATTTAAAAATGTGATCAAAGGAAATGGCCCTTGCAATAAGGAACGGATGATCTCGCGCAATAAATCGCATAAAGAAGGCGAATGGGTAAGGGCAGCGGCAGCGGCCTACGGCAAAAAACAACTGCAGGAGCAAAAGGCCGCATGAAGAGATCAGGTGGCTATATCTTTTTTTCAGTAGTTTCTTTGTTATTTGTTCTGACGCTTAGCTTTTGCAGCAAAAAGAAAAACCAACCTGGCGCGGAGTTTGTCGGTGAATGGACGGACAATACCACCAATCTTACCATTGCGAAAAATGGAGAAGGTTCCTATTCTTATTATTCGGGCGGGGTTTCTAAATCTGCAACCGGGAATGTCCAGGTGAAAGGCGATGAATTGAAGGTAGGCATAAAAAAATTTAAGCTCAATGCACGCCCGACTGAAATAATCTCAGGTAGTACAAACACAAAGAATACCTATATAGTTCTCGATTATGATACCTTATTTAAAACGCCTTATACCAAGCCAACCGTAGATTATTGTAAAGACGGAATCAGGAACAATGATGAAGATGGGGTAGATTGCGGTGGAAATTGTAAACCGTGTGAAACGTGTACGGATGGCATTATGAATCAAAATGAAGCAGGAGTAGACTGCGGTGGGGTTTGTGACCCATGCACTACGAGTGCCTGCAATACGGAGTTAGGTTATACAGAGGGAACATATTTTACGAGTAAACAGGCAGTAGGCGCAAGCGGAACAATTAGCGACTTTGGAGTTGATGTGTTATTAAGCCGACTCACTTCAGATTATTTGATAGAATTTGAAGATGCCAGCTTTTTTTCGATGCCAATGAACACTTCCAGATTTGTTACAATAGGAGACAGTTTCGATAAATATTATTATCCCGGTAGATTCTGTACGGTCAGGTTTAACCTTTCCGGATATATATATTATGTGGAAGAAGGACAGAAAATTTATTTTTCAAGGATCAATCAGAACGAGTATAACATTAAATTCTGCCTTTTAAAAGTGCAGTATGGCTCAAACACATACTATTTATCGGCAAACGCAAATTTTACATTAAATTAATTATGAGTAACGACAGTCAAGGCCCTATGTGGGAAGTATTTGTTCAGAAAAAATCAGGTCAGCCATTTGTGCATTGCGGCAACCTTCACGCTTACGATAAGGAAATGGCGCTTCAGAATGCGCGCGATCTATACACGCGTCGTGGCGAAGGCATGGCGCTGTGGGTGGTGCCGAGTGAGGCAATTGTTGCCAGCAGCCCCGAAGATATGGGTTCATTTTTTGAACCTTCCAACGATAAGATATTCAGGCATCCTACCTTCTATCAAATTCCCGATGGAATAGGTCACATGTAAACAAACGACCCGACACGAAATAATAAACACGAAATGGATCAGAACGAAGCTTTATTTAAATATACCTTAAGACTTGGCGACACGAGTTTGATATTGGGTCAGCGCCTGAGTGAATGGACGGGGCATGGACCTTTCCTGGAAGAAGACCTGGCATTGACCAACATTGCGCTTGATATTTTTGGAAGGGCAAAAAATTTTCTGGAGTATGCCGCTCAGCTGGAAGGTAAGGGCAGAACGGAAGACGACCTTGCTTTCTTCCGGAATGACCGCGAATATTTTAACGCGTTAATTACCGAACAGCCGAACGGAGATTATGCAAAAACGATTATCCGCCAGGCGATCATCGATTGTTTTGACCTGATGTTCTACACGGAGCTTTCAAAAGGCAAAGATCAGACCCTCGCCGGAATTTCTTCGAAATCAATCAAGGAAATTACCTATCACAAACGCCACAGCTTTAGCTGGGTAATGCGTTTTGGTAATGGGACAGAGGAAAGTATGATGCGTCTGCAAAAGGGGTTTGATGAGATCTGGGAATACACCGGAGAGTTGTTCGAAATGAATGAGGTGGATGAGATCCTCATGAAGGAAGGGCTCGCGGTTGATCTGAATATCCTGAAACCAAAATGGGAAAAAGAAATAGTTGAATTGCTTGAAAAAGCGAATATAAAGATACCGGAAGCAGTGTTTATGCAAACAGGCAGCAGGAGGGGGCTACATAGCGAGCACCTGAGCTATATCCTGGCGGAAATGCAGTCGCTGCCAAGGATGCATCCAACAGCGAAGTGGTAATTTTTGATGGAAGATTCTAAAAATAACTGGAAAAAGTTATATCCTTATTTTGTGGATATCTGGCAGTACGTTGTCATCATTGTGATCATGATCATTGCGGCGATTTTTATACTTTAGATTTCTTACTTTTTTTATCTTTGATAAGGGCTAAGCAGCAATGAATAAAAAGATCATATATTGGGTTTCATCGGTTGTTCTCTGGCTGGGAACAACGCAATTTTTATTAGCTCAAACCGGGCCGAATTCGCCACAAACCAGGGCGAATGACGCCACTATCGGGTCAAACGCCTGGTCGAATCCTTCGCAAATAATAAACAGTAATAACGCGTACGCCAGCGTTTCAACAAAGGGTATTACCAATTATCTTTCGGGGACTAATTTCAATTTCGCCATTTCGGTTCCATCAGCGATCAACGGCATAATGCTCGAAATTGAAAGAAGCACAAACAGTTCGACTGCGGTCGCCGTTTTAAACAATTGGACTACGGGACTTACAAAAACAGTTTCTGCGGGTGTAAACAGGTGCATGGTTGTTGCCATGTTCCTTGAAAACGGCTTAGGTCCGCGGGATGTTACTGCTATTACATATGGCGGGCAGAGCCTTACCCAGATTACGGAAGGGTTTGTTGGCTCGGCAACTGGTTTTTGTGGTAGAATAGAATATTGGAGATTGATGGAAACCGGGATCACGGCCGCTGCAAATACTTCATTTGTTGTAACCTATAACGGAACCAGTCTTCTTGAGAACTGGGAAGCACTTACAAGCGCCGTATACCAGTTTGTAGATCAAACCATACCGGTATCAAGCATACAAACATTTACATCGAACTCATCCACCAACCCCATAACGCTGAGCCCTTCACTCACTACTCTGGCCGGGGGGATGAGTATTTCCGGTGTGTTCTGTGGAAATAATACGTCACCTGCTTCTTCTGTCGGCGGCACCAATACGTATTTAATTAATTCAAGCTTTACGGAAGTAATCGACACATACAGTGCAAACTCTAGTGCATCAGCCTCGGGAGGCGCTTTTCAGGTCGCTCATAAGGCCACTGTCACTTCCGGATCGGAGGCCCCAACCTATACATTTGCCGGAACAGCGAACAGACAAATGAGCTCTTGTATTCATTTGCAGGGCATTCGCGAAGTTGATAATTCAGTCAGGCTCATAAAAGGCGGTATAATTACCGGAAATGACTATGCCCAGACAACAGCTGCCTGGCCAACCACCGATGCCTATGCGACCTACGGAGGTTCTACCGATCTTTGGGGAACGACCTGGACGGACTCTGACATCAACGCCAATTCATTTGGAGCAGTAATAAGTGCCAGTGTTCAAAACGGAACCGCGCAGGTGGACCATATGAGGATCACTATTTTTTCTTCGAGTACCTTGCCGGTTGAACTAATTGATTTTTCAGGTGAAAATAAAAACGGTATTAACTACATCCGCTGGCAAACCGCTACGGAACGCAATAGTAAACACTTTGTGGTTGAAAGAAGTTATGATGGGATTAACTTCATTCAGCTCGGAACAGTTCAGGGGAATGGCAATTCACTGGTATTTAATAGTTACGAATTCGCAGATAAGGGAGCTGGTTTTGGTAATAATTATTACAGGCTTAAACAAATAGACCATGACGGAACTTTCGAGTATTTTAAAAATATCGTTATTGATAATCCAAAGGACGGAGAAGTTTTAAAGATCTATCCTAATCCTTCATTCGACGGACGGTTTAATATTGCGGCCAGTCAAACAATGCAGCAGGGGGTATATATTTATACCCAGGATATGAAACTCGTAAAACAACTGCAATCAACTTCTTCTGAAATGAGCATTTCATTGGAAGAATTGGCAGACGGGGTTTATTACCTCGTGTTTACAATAAACGGCGCGCAAAAAATAAAACGGATTGAAAAGACCTGCCGCGGGAATTAGGTGGTAAGCATTTCTTTTTAAGTAAGGAAGCACTTCTCTGTATCCACAACGAAAGCCTGGATAATGATAACCAAGGAAAAGATATATTTTCTGTTGCACGAAATCCCTGACCCGGAAATTCCCGTAATCTCCATTATAGAGCTGGGAGTGATCCGTGATGTTAAGGCAGAAGGTAAAACCATTGAAGTCACTATCACACCCACTTACAGCGGTTGCCCTGCCATGAAACAAATGGAGGACGATGTACGAAAAAAACTACTCGAAAATGGTTTTGAGCAGGTAAAGATCAACACCGTGTTTAATCCGCCCTGGACCACAGACTGGCTTAATGAAGAAGCGCGGCAGAAACTACGGGATTATGGCATTGCTCCCCCCGAAGAAAACACAACGGATAAATCGTTTCTTACTAATAAACCAAAGCACATTACCTGCCCGCGCTGCAAAAGTAAAAACACCGCAATGGTCTCGCAATTTGGTAGTACGGCCTGCAAAGCTTTGTACAAGTGTAACGATTGCCTGGAAGCCTTTGATTATTTTAAGTGTATTTAGATTATTCAGATCGCTTAGTTAATGTAAAGAGAAAGCAAATCGATAAACGTCTCATTCTCTTAATTTGAGCCGCGGGTTCACTTGCGGCTATAATAATGACTTGTCTTTTTTTGTTCCGTTACTTCTTAAATGGTCCGTGTTTAAATCGACACATTAATTCCATTGTAGGGGTCAGAATGGAAGTTAAGGTCTGGCAAAATCACGAAACGACAGAACCAATAAAATCTCAAGGCAGTTTGCAATCAAGGGTGCTCGAATAAAACTGAAAAAATTATATCCGTCAATTCAGGCTTGACATGACACTAGGTGTTTACATAGAAATTAACATGGGTATTTGATTAAACAGAAGCTAAACATCTGGATATTAAAACTTTAGATTTAATCCTCTATATTTTTTTAAATCATAAGGTGAATATGCCAAGTTATCTGTAAAATATTTTTATTTAATATTACGTTGTATTGTAACACACTTTACTGGTTCCAATAATAATTTAAGACTAAATATCTATTGAAAAAGTATAATGGGAATTCTAAGATAAATTTATCTCCAAATGTAACAGTATACATTGCAATATTCATTTCTCTTGTTTTTTGCACTTATAATTACTATTTACTGAGAAAATCAAGAGTAGCATGTATAGATACTGCAAAGGTTCTACAAGCCTATAAGGGCATTGAAGACCTTCGTAAATCATACGATGGAAAAACTAAGTTGTTTAAGGCTCGACTTGATACTTTAAAACTTGAATTTGAAAACTCATTGAAATTCTATGAAAAAAATCGTCCAAATTTTACTGAAAAACAGGTAAAAGAAGAAGAGGCAAAACTCCGTAAGAAACAAGATGAGTATAGTCGATATAGTTTATCTAATGAAGAGTCTTTGAAAAACGAAGAAACGAAAATTATCGAAAAAGCAATTGAGACCGTGAATGCCAAAATAAAACGCTTTGCCAAAACAAAAGGTTATTCAGTCGTTTTAGCAAGTACACCAAATGGAGGACTAGTATATGTTTCAGACTATTTTGATATCACCAATGAAATCATAGAAATTATAAACAACTAATGAAAAACAACCTAATATGTTTTTTTGTTGTTCTATTCTTGTCTTCATGTGCGTTTAAGGGTCATGTTAACAAAGAAACGTTGGTAGAGTATGTTAACAATGTTAACAATGGACTTGCAAAGGAAGTGATCGCTTCAAATATACGCTATAAAATCGTTTACAAACCGCTGGATCTAATCATAGAGCAGGAGTTAAGGGCTAATTCAAATTATAAGCAAGACAGTTTAAAAAATCTGTATTCAAATTGTTTATACTTTATCCTGTCCATCTCGCGGGATAGTTCTGACGTATTGAGTCTGCCAAGACCAGACTTCACTTCTTTATTAAAAACAATTTCTTTTGAATTAAATAATAAAATTATCCTTACTGAAAATTCAACGAACTCCGTTTTTTATTTGGGCGACTTTATTTATCCCAGAATGTATGGATCGACACGTAGCGCATCTATACTTTTGTGTTTCAAGGATCCTGGCCTACAAAACATCAGTGATTTTACCATTTCTGTTCAGGATTTCGTTAATAATTCTCCACATAATTTAGAATTTGAATTTGAGTCCATTGACCTCGAAAACATTCCGAAACTAAAACTATAAAATACATGAAAATTTCAAGGTTAAATAAATTGAAGTCTATTGTTTTATTAATAACTATAATTTGGCAGACGATCTATCCCACAGCAGCTTTAGCACTTGCAGATGGAGTTTCACAGCCGGATTTCGAGTCTTATGAAGAATTCGGCTCAACTGACATGGTAAATTTAATTACAGGTGGATTTACATATAATTTACCTCTCCTTAATGTTCCCTCCCCTGAAGGAGGATACCAGGTACCTCTATCTTATCATGCGGGAATAGAAACTAATGAAGAATCAACTTGGGTAGGTTTAGGCTGGAGCTTGAATGCAGGAGCTTTAACGCGAAATGTGAATAGCGCAGCAGACGACAATAAAGGCCAGATCGTGGCTACGAATGTAACTAACCCTGGAAGTCATGGATGGATCCGTCCTAACCAGGGCGGGGGCTATACACATTGGGATTCTCAAACGGGCTATGGGGGTAAATCAAGTTTTCTCGGACTTTTAGAGCAAACGTGGGGCAACGAAGGAGAATCTTTTGGTATTGCTCCTTTAGGACTCACATTTAAAGACAATGATCCTCATAACTGGACCTGGGACTCTGAATATATGGCACAGGGACTTACATCAGTCATCCTGATGGCTATTTCAAGTGGCGGGGGTGCTAATATTGCGAAGGCTTATTCTTACGGAACAGGCGCCTATTTAACTCTTACTTCCAGGTCGATGGGAAGTTATAATGTCGGTAAATGGACGGTTCAGCAAAAAGTTTCTCAGTCTGGATTATCTCAATCTGTAGAGTACACTCGTTTTTTGAATAGCACAACTGCAAATGCACAATATGGCTCACTGTATTTGGGGGAAATGCCAATTGGTACAAATTTTGGCTTCGACGATAATATTACTGTTCATAACGATGATTTCTCTTCCAATAGTGGTGATGCATTTGGAAACAGAGCCCGTTATTATTCTTACACTCACAGCACCCCTTTGTCGGTACCCACTTCGGACATGTTTTACAATTATACCGGTGCTAATTATGCGGAGACGTTTAATCCTTCCAGTTTGGCCTACGATAATTATTTAGTTAAGGGTCCTGGAGTTACCGGAATAATTCAGCCTTACCGGGAAGATATTGGGTCTCTCAGCAATCCAATTGTTGACCGTGAAAGTCATATCTGTTACGTTGGACCAAGGTTTTTATCAGTGTCGGATTACAAAGTACAGTTTAAGTATAAGGATGATAACTCCAATTCTTATACAAATCATAATATGAGTGGAAATCTTAACTCACAGGCCTTTAAATATGTTATAGATGACACTCAACTATACGGAGACCAACATAAACTCAAAGTAAAATTTGTTGACCCAAAAGTACATTTGGATTATCCCGCTGTTTATCCTGCACCTAATGGCAATGCAGTAACACAATTAGCGGCCTACAATGCTAATTTTAATGCAAGCGACAAAACCGAATTAAATAACCGTGATGGAAGATATAATAACAAACTGGCGCATGGCAAGCATATTGAATGGTTTACAAACGCTGACGTATATAATAATTCGGCTGCTGCAAAAGGATTTATTAATACGCACCAACCATTCATTAGAACCTGGAGTGCATTAAGACCAATTATGGCTGAGCAAATTGCCGGATTTTCAGTAACAAATGAAGATGGATATACATACCACTATGCGATTCCGGTGTATAATAAAAATGAAACATTCCTTAGCAAGGATGGAGCTACAAAGTATATTGTTAGCAACCCAAACTATTATGCCACTTCCTGGCTGTTAACAGGAATAACGGGCTCTGATTTTGTCGATCGCGCCAACAACGGTATTATTGACGATAATGACTGGGGTTACTGGGTAAAGTTTGACTATGGACAGTTTGCCTCTAACTATCAATGGAGGAATCCTTACTGGGGATATGATAAAGGCACTACCTGCAAAATTGGTGTGAAAGAAACCTATTATTTAGACAAGATTACAACCAGAACCCATACTGCCCTATTTGTAAAAAGTTATAAATCGGATGGCAAAAGTTTTTACGAAACCGATGGATGTCTTAATGATTTTGGTCACAATCCTGTTGACTTCTATTACCCTTCTTCCAGTTTGAAACTGAACGACATATATGTATTGGCAAACGCCGACTATCAGGCCTTAACCACAAGCAATGGCCCCTACCAGTTAAGCCTGGCAAATTCAAGCGCTGAAAATAATACGGTAAGAAACTCTGATACTTACAGTAATGTACTCGATAACTATGATATTGCCCGTACGGGTAGTATTCTATCATTTTTGAGTGCTTACCAAATACAGCAAATACATTTTAATTACGACAATAATTTACTTTGTAAAAAAACATATAATTCGTTTGACTTTGATGGTTCAGGATATCCACCAACGAATGACGCTGTGACACCACCAGCCAATACCTCTGTCCTCAAAGGAAAATTGGCACTCCGTTCCGTGGAATTTTTTGGTAAAAACCATACTCGGACCATGCCTAGTTACGTATTTACTTATGGTAATGAATTTAGCCAAATCCAAAATCCGGATTATCACCCGGCTAAATGGGATACTTATGGCATGTACAAAAGTGGGGGAATTGTAGGAGGAAGCATGCATAACTGTGAAAATAAAGGAGATCAATGGTGTCTCACTAATATCCTTACACCTCTGGGCGGAGAAATAGAAGTTGAATACGAAAGAGATACTTATACAAGCGTGAATGGTCATAATTTAAGCGAAACTCCGCTTAAATTTTTCGGAGGTTGGACCTGTAGTGGCACTGGTCCAATTTATAATTTAGGTCTTAGTGAAGCCTACTTTGGAAATACAAATGTTTTTGACTATTTGTCACAAAACGATGAAATATGGATGAAAAATTTCACAACAAATTCATGGCAATATGTTGGTAAAATTGCCAACACCACAACTTACAATTCCGGAGGGTATGTTCATCTAAGCATAGACGGTTCAGTGTCCCCAACTTTTGCCACCGAAATAGTAATTAAAACAAAAAAAAGATATGGAGGTGACATCCGCGTTAAAACCATAAATACTAAGGACGAAAATGGCCACATTTATAAAACTAAATATATCTATACTAAAGATGGGCTTGAAACTGGAGAATCTTCTGGAGTTGCTAGTTTTGAAGGTGAAGCAGAAAGATCCTCGATGTCTAATTTCCGTTTCTACGATCTTTATCAACATCCCATGACCAGCGTCCTCTATTCAAAAGTAACAGTTGTAGATGGCCAGGTGAATTCAACCTTTAACCAAACATCTAAACAATCTTATGAATTTATTACTCCGAATGAAAGCCTTTTATCGCATTCAATAGATTGGGTTTGGCCTGATCAGTTTTGCCACTTTCAAACAGTAGCTGGCAACAACTTGAGTATTAGCTGGTCCAGAGCTATGGGAACTCATAATATTATTGATCGTACTTCCGCAATCGGAAGTTTAAAATCAGTTAAAACGTATAATCAATTCGACAACCTTGTAGCTAAAACTTCAATAGAGTATACAGATAATTCTACAAACGAATATCAAAACAATATGGGAAGCTATACCGAAAATACGTTTCTGTGGGAGCAGGTTCATTATGATGACAATAGCTCACACCGATATTATAAACAGCGTATGTTTCAGACATATGTTTTAAAAAGACCTAATATTTTAAAATCTGTTACTACTCAGAAAGACAGACTAACCTCAAAATATGAAGTCATTACCTATGACTATTTAACCGCCAGTCCCCTGGTAACAAGAAATACTTACGGCAACTTTGAAAAATATGAAAATGAAGTAAAGCCTGCTTACAGAAATTATTCAGCGCTTGGTTCAAAAATATATTCGCCCGATAATAAAAACATGATGGCATCCATAGCTGAACAATACTCCTATGTGTATGATAAAAACAATCAGAAAAAAGTGCTTGGAGCCTCGGCGATGACCTGGGCAAAAAACCAGCTTTACCGACAATATTCAGGCAGTTCATACCAAAGTGCGGCTTTACCAACTGTTTCAGGGCCTTACCAAACTGTATGGTTACCTCAGCAAACTTTTGGATGGAAATCTGCGGTAGAAGAAAATGGCACAATTAAAGGAACTTTTGTTCCATTTGGAACTGCCTCCAATAATTGGATAGCTACTTCAGCAGTGAACGTCTACGATCATTTTTCACATCCTGTTCAATCAATAGGTATTGACTTTAAACCTTCCTCAGCTAAATACGGATACAATAACTCTTATAATGTCGCTTCCTGTGCAAATGTAAAATACACAGCCTGGTGCTACTCAGGAGCAGAAGACAAGAGTCCTGACGCCAATTACTACGATGGAGAAGTTGGTGGCAGCAATTACCAGTTCAAATCTTCTTCGTATGCTCACACTGGTGATTACTGCACAAGGATGTTACCTTGGCAAACCGGCTTCAGTTATAAAATCAAATACAGTGATCTTCCTAACTCTAAAAAATACAGGGCAAGTGTATGGGTCCACCAAAATGGAGTACAAAACGCGAGGTTGGATTGCATTGGATATGATAATTCCTCCTCTTCGGTATATTTTGGAGGTGCCACATTTTATGGGTTAACTAATGTTCTCAGCTCTACAATTGAGCAGGCTGGCTCCTGGTATTTATTTAACCTGGATTTTGACTTGTCTCAAATTCCGCTGAATACGGAATATATAGAAATTAAAGTTCAAAACACAAATCCCCAGTCTCAACAGTATGTTTATGCGGATGACTTTAGGGTGCATCCTATAAATTCACCAATTGTTTCAAATGTGTATGAACCTAAAACAGGAAGACTAACCGCAACACTTGACAATGAAAATTATGCAGTAAAATACCTTTATAATGCAGCTGGAAAAATAACTTCTGTTTACAAGGAAACGAAGCTAGGATTTAAGCTTGTTTCTTCTTCAGATTACCATTTCAGTAGATAATTCAAATATCATTCACTATTAATAGACAAATTATGAAAATCAAATCCACTTTACTGGCAGTCTTAATGACTTTCCTCTTAGGGCATCTCCAATCTCAAACACAAAGTCATCCTACAATTAGTGATGTGAAAGTAGTTTATAAAGCCGTATTCCAATCATCAACAACAATTGCCAATATTCAGGCGATTCCCGAATCCACGATAAACCTCTCCACTCAAACAAATATATCCCGTATCTATTTTACAATACAGGATCCTGATAATAATGCAATCCTTTATAACGTGAATTATTTGATCAATTCGCCTACTGTAACAAGTAATGGTGCTACCTTATTCGAAAATAACAACGGAAGCATTTTCATTTCATCCGGTCAACCCATCGGCCTAAAGCCTTACACCATTAAAGTACAAACTTCTGACACCTTGCAGAATCAATCAACTATCTTTTCATTAATCCAATAAATCAATGAGATCACATAAAGTCTTATTCCTGGCCATCACACTTTTGAGTGCGTTAATAGTTAATGGACAGCTTAATATTAAGGCAAGAGTAAAGCATGTTGATGCTGCTTCAACCAATGCAACTGGCAGTATTCTTTTAAATATAACTGGTGGAACTTCACCTTATTCCTATAACTGGCTGCAAGGTGTAAATCCTTACAACCAGGACAGGGAAAACGTCGCGATGGGTGCATACAGCATAAAAGTAAAGAGTGCGACAAATGACAGTGTGACGTATACATATGACCTTGGCTATAAGTTAAAATGGGACGTTTTAAATGGAACACTTTCAAGGAACGACAGTCTTCTTTTATATGGAACGCAAACCGGTCAATACAGAACAGCTTTAAGTAATAATATACTAAGGCCACAGAAAGAAGGTTGGGCCGAATACGTTATAGGTACGATGGTTCAGCCATATGTAATTGGCTTTGCATATAATTCGGATGAATCTACAGTGGGTAGCATTAGCGACATAGAATTTGCTTTTCACCTTAGTACTGGGAGTGCTTTATATTGTTGGTCCTTTGGTTATTTCACGTTTCTGGGGTATGCAACTTCAGGCGATGTCCTTAGAATAGAAAGAAAAGAAAATACTTATTATCTTAAAAAAAACGGTATTGTTTTAATTACAAAACCAGCCGATACAAGCAAAAGTTTAAAAATAAAGGCTCAGGTCAACGGTAATCTTCTGGCAGATATCGGTACCAGTTTTTCTGATTCGAACAGCCCAGATCCATTAGCGATTGACGCCAAGATCCGGCATATGTCAATGGATGGAATGCTCCAAGGAAATATCACTGTTAATGTCACCGGAGGTAGTTCTCCTTATATTTATGATTGGAGTACAGAAAGTGGGAACAGCACAAATGAAGTAAATTTTTATTCGCCACGTTCTACTATCTCAACAATAAGCGATTATGACAATAGTGCCGTTTCACATTCATATAACTTAGGATACAGAGCTGAATGGACGGATTTTCATACGGCTTTCTATAGAAATGATAGTCTTTTACCAGAGCCGGAGCATAACGGAAATTCAGCCGCACTGAGTATAAACAAACTAAAAAAAGATGCAAACGGTTGGGCAGAGCTGGTAATCGCTCCGTTCTCAAGTCCCTATATAATAGGATTTTTAGACAGTACTTTCATCTCTGATCCAAATGGTGTTTCAGACATAGATTTTGCATTCCATTTAACAACTGGAAACACATTATACGCATGGTCTAATGGACGCTTTACATATCTTGGAAATGCTAATGTAGGCGATGTGATAAGGTTAGCAAGAAATAATTCAGGGTTTTATTTGTCAAAAAATAATATTGTACTACATTCAATATCATCGACTGCCAAAAAAGAGTTAAGATTAAAAGCATTGATCAATAATGGTATTTTATTAAACCTTGGTTGCAACTTTACACTGCCACTGGCGGTGGATTATAACAAAAGTAACCTCAGTTCATCTGAAGAACTTAATTCCGGTTCTATTTTTTTGAAACCAAAGTATGGGCGACTGCCTTATCATTTTTTATGGAGCACTGCCGAAACCGGAAATTCCCTGACGGATATTGGGAAAGGCTATTATAGCGTCACCATTACGGATTCGCTTTTAGATACCGTTAAACTTGCATTTCTTATCGGGGACAACATTAGCTTGGTTAACCTGAGAAACATGTATAGGCAAAATGATAACGAATTTGTCAAAAGTGATCCTGACAAATCGAGCTCTGCAAACATGAGTTCATATATTCCTGCAGGTAGTAATAGTTCTTATGATTTCGTATTACACGACGTCAATACTAGCCTTAATTTTGCTTTAAGCCCGTACGATACCCTAAATGGCCTGGTATCTCAAACTCCTGTGGGTGTAAAACAAAGTATCGTTTCGATTGCCAGGAGCCTTCTTCCTTCCCCAGGCACAAGCGAGTATGCAAAGATCAATTTTGCCGACGATATAACGACCGGTGAATTTGCAAACGTAATACAAAGGGAATTTATACCGCCTGGCTGTGATACATGCGGGAGACTTCTCCTTTCTGGATACCAGTTAAACTATGGTGAACTTTATTGTCTGTATAATGGTGTCACCATAAAAAAGGGAGAACCAGTAACCAATAATACCGCGTTAAGGTTAGATCTGAACAATAATCTACTAACCTTTTTAAAAAATGAATCTTCTTTCTCCTCCGCAACTTTAAATAACAATATTAATTTAATAGGGAATTTTTCACTTAATGGCCCACGTGCTATTATAAGCGTAGGCAATAGCCAGGGTCCAAAACCAACTGGCGTTGTTTCTGCAGGAGGTTCAAACAACAACCTTCCCCCTGCAAACGAAGGTTGCGGAGTTTGCCCGAATGATCTTACCCGGAATTACACTCAGACCAATCTGTTTGATGAACAGGGCGCTCTTGTGGCACAAAATAGAGAATATTCAGACATTATGGGAAGAGTAATTCAAACACAGGTTAAAAATTTTTCCGAGAATACTATCCTGGCAAGCCAGGTACTATATGACGCCTGGGGAAGATTGATCGGTAATACTTTAGTTGCTCCCACAAATAACGCTTGTTTCTGTTTTAAAACGGATTTCATAAAAAATACGAATAATACGGAATACACATATAACGATTTTGATATTCCCAATTACACAGCAAATTCCAGCGTAATTTCTTCAGGAGAAAGAGACAACCCGAAGGCATTGGCTACCAATATTCCCGGAACGCTTGGCTGGTATTACAGTGACAATAATACACTCGAAAAATATACTCCAGCAGCAGCCACACCCTATTCAAGAATAGAGTATAGCCATACAGATCCCACTTCACCATTAAGATCTGCTAAACCTGGTTATAAATTAAATAATGGCAGTGGACACGAAACCTACAGTTTTAAAATGAATACCATGGGAGAGCTGAACCATGTATTTGGATCCGGAAATTATTGGCGTCTGGATCAGTTTACTGATTTTTATTATGCGAATCAATGCGATGCCCAGATATTACCATGTCCCCTTATGAATACCGCTCCACTCAGCATGAAATCAATCAGTGTGGACGAAAATGGTGTCGAAACAATAAGCTTTATGGACATTACAGGAAATGTAGTCGCAACCTGCCTCGCGGGTAAAGTAAACGGGGCCAATGTTAAAACGCAAACCGTTTCCGGGTGGTTATCATTTACAGATGAAACACAAAGATATATTGACGTTCATATCCCTGAAGGATGTGAAAATTCGTTATCATTTTCATCTGTCCAGTCCTGCGCTGTTATTTCAGGACTTAATGGCGGATACGTTACGTATAATATTTTAAATTTAAAAACGGGCAGACTTTTATTGTTTAACGGCGGTCCTGATTACACGGGCACTCAACCAACCTTGCCTGCAGGGTATTACAGGATTATGTTGAAAAATAAACCATGGTGTATTAACGGAGTGTCAGTTACACAACGTCTTAACTATTACAACTTTGCTCTGTATTATTATGACTATGCCAATCGTTTAAAGGCTGTTGTTTCCCCAAAAGGTTTTGATAACTCCTTCACTTTAAACGCAAATTCAAATTACATTAATGCAAATAAGGTAATGAAAACTATAGGCTCATCGCTTAATACTCCCCTAAATTTCACGGAGGGAAGGACCTGGAGCCTGAGTGAAAATAATTTTCAAAACGAAATTACGCTTAACATCCCGCAAATTGGACCTCACGATGCTAAAACAATGAATTTGAATGTTACTTTTGCTAATGCCTTTGCCCCTTCCCTGGGGGAAGATCCACAAAATCCTTCTTCTGATGAGAGAACAAACAATGGCACAACCTCTTTTGGGGATTATACCAAACGTACCTACATTATTGACACGACAGGTATAACATCCGGACTGGACTCTTCTTTTTATATTACTAAAAGCGTTTACTACAAAGTAAAAATTGCCCTGGTTAATCCCGGCAACCAGATTATAGAAAACACTACTCAGGAAAACTTCTTAAGATGCGATGTACAACAACGTGGCGAAGTGCAAAAGGTTATATGGTCGCCTCTCTCTTTTAATTATAATTATCTGCTCAGCAATACATCAGAGGCTACTACAGCTGCAGAGATTAGCAAACTACGCATCATAAGTTTTGACCTGGTAGACCTAACCCTTGGTGGAGAATTATCCCAATACGAGTCATTATTGACTGGCCTTAAAATTACTTCCGGAATCTCTACACTAAATGGTGGAGGACAACCTTATCACACAATGGTAGAAAGGTACAGGTATAATTCCTGCAGTGAAATTCAATCGAAAATCAGTCCAGACGAGGGAGAAACGGATTACGTTTACAGTAAAGATGGCAAAATAAGGTATATTCAGAATGAGAAGCAAAATGTGTCTCATTCAAATAACTACTTCCGGAAGTTCAGTTATGTAGATTATGATGATATGAACAGGCCTTATACCAGCGGCGAATTTACACCTCCTTCTGGCGGAGTTTCTACTCAGGCAATTAACACATATATAAATAAGTATTTGTACTTCGATAATTATGACGAACACGCTTTATATGCGTCACCGTCTAATTATATTTCAGTACACGACCGTACCGAAGTTCCATTTACAGAATTGAGCTATTTGCATAATGGACCTGGGTTGGCGGCCAACGCAGCAGATAAATCATACATTGTTTACGATTCTTACGATCCGCAGTTTTGGACGGAAACTTCTCTTAGCTCCAATTTCTATATGCAACGACATCTTTTAAACCGTGTTTCTTATACATATAACTCCAATAAAAAAACCTGGTATAGCTATGACGAAGAAGGAAGGGTAGAGTGGGCTGTTCAAAAATATTTGGGTGTCAACGCACCTGGTTCTACTGCCGATATCGTAAAAACATTTCAATACAAATACGATTTTCTAGGCAATATTACTGAAGTGATCTATGATTCGGAAACAAGCACCGATCGTTTACAGCACTATTATGAATATGACCAGGACAAGCGTTTAAAACGGGTCTATACCAGTCGACCAGTGGGAACAAATCCCGTTACGTACCCAAAAGTGCTTCAGACTAAATATGACTATTATCTTCACGGACCAGTGAAGAGGATAGAACTCGGCGACAAGCTCCAGGGTGTAGATTACGTGTATACAATAAATGGCTGGCTGAAATCAGCAAATGGTCCGGAAATGACCGAGAAATGGGACCCAGGAGCAGACGGTTATTTAAAAAACGGAAGCTTAAACACAACATATAAGGACCAGTTCGGCTATGCTCTTGAGTATTTCCTGAGAGATTATGATAAGGCGGGAACATACGTGCAAAGCTATGACGACGCACAGAACGGAACCCCCTTAGCACCTGATTTATTTAATGGTACAATTAAAGGTCAACGATGGCAGACAAATAGTCCCACCACTTACCTGGGGATTTCTTATCAGAATCAGCAGCTCATGTATGCCTATAAATATGATAAAAAATACCAGCTATTAGAAGCTAATTTTGCAACCGTTAGCCAGAATGGCAGCCAGAATGAATCAACCGCAAACAATTCTTCTTTACTTGGAACAACATTGACGCAGGATTATAAAGTATTTGATTTAAGCTATGACTACAATGGAAATATTCTTAGCCTTAAACGGAATGCTTGCACGGCGGGGACAGGTGGTTTGAATATGGATGACCTTACCTATAACTACGTTACATGCAGCAACAGGCTCGCATCCGTTAGCGATGCCATTTCGACAAATTCATACAACAATTTAGGGTTTAAACCCGGGCAGACTAACGCAAATTATGGCTATTTTGCTAATGGTGAATTGGGTACAGACCAAAGTAATAATAAGCTCTACGAATACAACAGCACCGGGAATCTTGTTGCTATAAGAACACCTGCAAACAATCTGATTGCTGAATACAAATATGACGGATCGGGTAATCGCATGGAAAAGATCGCTTATTTATCCGGAGGGATGAAAAAATATACTCTATACATTCGCGACATTTCCGGAAGTATAATAACGACTTTCGAAAAAACAGCAAGTGCAAATACAACTAATTTTACTACCCCCTCGGAGTGGAATATTTATGCTGCGGGGCGGGTAGGAATTTTGGATAACACAGCTGGTGTAGAAAGTTATATTTATGAATTAAGCGACCACCTTGGTAATGTAAGGACAACTTTCAAAAAAGAAGCTAAGACCACAATTATCAATAACTTTAACAGTAACGCAACTACTAACGATGACAACTGGTTTCATAATAACTATGCGAACGTTACGAATGCATTTGACCTGAATTTCAATTCAACGGCAACCAATTATTTCATTCGTACACAAAAACCGTCTAAACCTTTCGGTGCAGGTACAAAACGTATTCCTGTCAAAAATGGTAACAGCATTACTATAAGCTGGAAAAGCCTGTTTGAATCCGGAACCGTTCCAACCGCAGGTATGGTGGCGGTGTTAACGGATGAAAATGGCAATACGCTTCCGGGCTCAGCAAATTATCAATATTATGGGATACCGGGCCAAAGCGCTGTAAATACCTGGAATACGCAACAGGTAACATTTAACGTTAATGCAAACTACCCTAACATGTACCTGACTGTATATCCTTGGAATAACGATGCCAGCAACCGTGTTGCTTTTTTTGATGATATTTCTATAGTGTTTAATACAGGCTTTGCATACAAACCTGAGCTGTTAAACATGGCAGACTATTACCCCCATGGCAGTGTAATACCGGGTATGAATTATAACAGTAGTTACAAATATAAATACGGCTACCAGGGCCAGTTCGCCGAAATGGACGATGAAAGCAACGAGAATTTCTTTGAGCTGCGTAATTACAATCCACTCCTTGGCAGATTTAATAATACCGATCCTTATGGCCAGTATTTTAGTCCTTATATGGCAATGGGAAATAGTCATCCCAACATGGTTGACCCGGATGGTGGAGAATCTTATGATGATATTCACTACTACAGTAAATCGGACAACGCAATAATAGTTGAGACAAATGATTACTATGACAGAGTCTTTTATGACGGAGAATTTCTTGGTTATGCTAGTCAGGGTTGGGGGAAAGAATTTTTTCCGGACGCTTATTTAACAAATTATTCATCAAATATTTTCATCGACTTAAACAACGCCATTGGTTCAGCCATATTTGGCAGCACTGATAATTTTAACGCAATCACATCTCATGCAGGGGGAGACAATCCATATATGCCACCCAATTTATCTGCAGAACAATACGAATTAATTGTGGATATTGAAACAGAAGTAGTACTTTTGGCACTGCCAGTAGGGGAAGGAATTAGTATAGCTGCCAAGACTTTTAAAGCTTATAGGGCGCTTCGAAATGCTAAAATACTTAATTCACTTGGAGCCGCAGGCAAAGGATTCAGTAAAGCAGGGAAAGTATTTAGGGGCGGATCAAAAGCTGCGAGAGATGGTTACATAAACAGTCTGCCGAAGGAGTTTCGACGTTGGTTTCACAGAGTGTGGAAGGAGGAAGGTGCTCCAAATGCGTCCAAGGATGCAATCGACGAAGCTTTCGAAGCTTGGGAATCTTTAGGTCGACCACTAGCTGATTAATTATTATGAAAGAAATAGACTATAATGATATTGAAGAATTTAAATTTTTAAAAAACAATATTCTTAACGAAAAGAACAATACGGTTTCTCATTTAATAAAAATTTTGACGAATACAGTTTGTCCAAAAATACGGGACGAAATAGCTTTTTTATTAGTGGACAATTTCAAAGACAACTCAATAATACCAACCTTAAAAATTTTGATTAAACGAAAAGATCTTTTGAATTACAATGCTAACCTTGTGTATGCGTTTGGAGAATATAGTACGAACGAAGACCATTTAGATTTTTTGGTTGACATTGTTTTAGATTGTGAGTATCACCCCGCGCTAAATGCCTTTAATATTATAACTGATATGAAATTACCCCTCAGTGAAAACAATATTAAACTGCAACTTCAAAAAATAAACTCTAAAACTATTCAAGGAGAAAAAGAAGGCTTAGTAAAAGATTTAATTCAATTTTTTAATGACATTAGTGAAAAATAAATAGGCTTTTCTTTTCCGCGTAAGTTTAACTCAAAATGCATTTTAATAGAGAAACATGAAAAAATTTAATTTTCTCCTTTATTGTTTTATACTTTGTTTTTGTGCTCAAGCCAAAAACTTCTCGCTATCCTTCACCGAAAACAAAGGCCAGGTCTGCGATCAATATCATAGCGCTCGTCCAGATGTGATCTATTCAGGCAATATCAACGGCATCACTTTCCATTTAAAGAATAATGGCATTTCTTACCAATTGCATAGAACAGATAACTGGGAAGAACGAGTACGTCCCAGGTCTACTGAAAAAATTAAAACACCAGCCCAATCTACAATTTACAGGCTGGATATCGGCTGGCCGGGCATAAACCCATCTTTTACAACA
>Ga0208492_1000870_pt1 | contig 22344 bp, 18 predicted proteins | sample Subbioar_CSW14AB_FD_184820 | JGI IMG/M metagenome (GOLD analysis project Ga0208492, IMG submission 184820) | Serpentinite rock and fluid subsurface biosphere microbial communities from McLaughlin Reserve, California, USA - CR12Mar_CSW14AB (SPAdes) | ecosystem: Environmental > Terrestrial > Deep... | reverse complement strand
AAGGTTCAGTATACGGGCCGCTCGGCGGCACCCCGGGAGCGGGGCGCCGCCGAGCGGGCTGGGCGTCAGACGCCGACGTGCTTCTGGAAGCGGACGATCGCGGCGAACTCGTCGACGATGAGGCTCGCGCCGCCCACCAGGGCGCCGTCGACGTCGGGCTGGCGCATGAAGCTCGCGATGTTCGCGGCCTTGACCGAGCCGCCGTACAGGATGCGCGTGCGCGCGGCCGCGTCCTCGCCGAGCTTGGCCTTGACGACCTCGCGTAGCTTGGCGCAGACCTCCTGGGCCTGCTCGGGGGTCGCGGCCTGGCCCGAGCCGATGGCCCAGACCGGCTCGTACGCCACCACGATGTCGGCCTTCGCCGGAACGCCCTCGAGGGCGATCTCGAGCTGACCCACCGGCACGGCGCTCGCGCCGTGCTTCTCGAGGTCCTCGGCGGTCTCGCCGACGCAGATCACCGGGACGAGCTCATGACGGAGCGCGGCCTGCACCTTGGCGGCCACGACCTCGTCGGTCTCCTGGTGGTAGTCGCGGCGCTCCGAGTGGCCGATGATGACCGACCCGACGTCGAGGCGCTTGAGGAACGCTCCCGAGATCTCGCCCGTGTACGCGCCCGAGTCGTGCGTCGACAGGTCCTGCGCGCCGAGGCCGAACGGGATCTTGTCGGCGTCGATCAGCGTCTGCACGCTGCGCAGGTCGGTGTACGGCGGGAAGACCGTGACGTCGACCGCCTCGAACTCGTGCTTGGCGTCCTTCAGCGCCCAGTGCAGCTTCTGCACGAAGGCGACCGCCTGCAGGTGGTCGAGGTTCATCTTCCAGTTGCCCGCGATCAGCGGGGTGCGGGTGCTCACGCCCATCCGAGGACCTCCAGTCCGGGGAGCTTCTTGCCCTCGAGGAACTCGAGGCTGGCGCCGCCGCCGGTCGAGATGTGACCGAAGCGGTCGTCGTCGAAGCCGAGCTGACGGACGGCCGCGGCGGAGTCGCCGCCGCCGACGACGCTCAGGCCGTCGACCTCGGTGAGGGCCTGCGCGACGGCCTTGGTGCCGGCCGCGAACGGCGCGAGCTCGAACACGCCCATGGGGCCGTTCCAGAACACGGTCTTGGAGCCGCGCACGGCCTCCGCGAACGCGGCCGCGCTGTCGGGACCGATGTCGAGGCCGAGACCCGAGGCGCCGAAGGGCGTCTCCTCGATCGCGTCGGCCGCAGTCACCACGTGCTCCGCGTCGGCGCCGAACTTCGACGCCACGACGATGTCGGTCGGGAGCACCAGCTCCACGCCCTTCTCCTCCGCCTGGCGGATGTAGCCGCGGACGGTGTCGAGCTGGTCCTCCTCGAGGAGACTCGAGCCCACCTTGTGGCCCTGGGCCGCGAGGAACGTGAACAGCATGCCGCCGCCGATCAGCAGGCGGTCGACGCGCGGCAGCAGGTGGTCGATCACGCCGAGCTTGTCGGAGACCTTGGAGCCGCCCAGCACGACCGTGTAGGGACGCTCGGGCGTCTCGGTGAGGCGGTCGAGCACGTCGAGCTCGGCCGCGATCAGCAGGCCGGCGGCGCTCGGGAGCAGTTCGGCCAGGTCGTAGACGCTCGCCTGCTTGCGGTGCACGACGCCGAAGCCGTCCGAGACCATCACGTCGCCCAGCTCCGCGAGCTGCTCCGCGAACGCGCGGCGCGCGGCGTCGTCCTTGGCGGTCTCGCCCGCGTTGAAGCGCAGGTTCTCGAGCACGGCGATGTCACCGTCCTCGAGGGCCGCGACCGCCTCGTGCGCCGACTCGCCCACGGTGTCGCGCGCGAAGGCGACGGGCTTGCCGAGCAGTTCGGACAGGCGCTGCGCGACGGGCGCGAGGCTGTACTGCGGGTCGGGGGCGCCGTCGGGGCGGCCCAGGTGGGAGCACACGACCACGCGGGCGCCCGCATTGATCAGTGCGTTGAGAGTGGGGAGCGAGGCGCGCACGCGGCCGTCGTCCGTGATCTGGCCGTCCTTGAGAGGAACGTTGAGGTCGCACCGCACGATGACGCGCTTGCCGGCGACCGAACCGAGGGATTCGAGAGTTCGCAGAGACATCGGTCCGACTCTACCGCGCCCGCGGGGACGACGAAGGCCCGCCGGATCACCGACGGGCCCTCGTGCGACGGGTGTGGGTCAGAGACGCTCGCCCACGTACTCCGCGAGGTCGACGAGGCGGTTCGAGTAGCCCCACTCGTTGTCGTACCAGGCCGAGACCTTGGCGAGGTTGCCGGCGACGCTCGTCAGGCCCGAGTCGAAGATCGACGAGAACGGGTTCTGCTGGATGTCGCTCGAGACCAGCGGGTCCTCCGAGTACTGCAGGATGCCGTTGAGGCGACCCTCGGCGGCGGCCGCCTTGTACGCCTCGTTGATCTCCTCCTTCGTCAGGCCCTCCTTGGTGATCAGCGTGAGGTCCACGATCGAGCCGGTGGGAACCGGGACGCGGTAGCTGGTGCCGTCGAGCTTGCCGTTGAGCTCGGGCAGCACGAGGCCGATCGCCTTCGCGGCGCCGGTCGAGGTCGGAACGATGTTGATCGCGGCGGCGCGCGCGCGACGCAGGTCGCTGTGCGGGCCGTCCTGGAGGTTCTGGTCGGCCGTGTACGCGTGCGCGGTCATCATGAAGCCGCGCTCGATGCCGAACGCGTCGTTGAAGACCTTGGCGAGGGGCGCGAGGGCGTTGGTGGTGCACGACGCGTTCGAGATGACGTGGTCGTTCTCGGGGTCGTAGCTCTCCTCGTTCACGCCCATGACGAAGGTGGGCGCCGGGCCGCTCGCAGGGGCCGAGATGAGGACCTTCTTCGCGCCGGCGGCGAGGTGCTTGGCGGCGTCGTCGGGCTTCGTGAAGCGACCGGTCGACTCGATGACGATGTCGGCGCCGATCTCGCCCCACGGCAGCGCCGCGGGGTCGCGCTCGGCGAAGGCCTTGATGACCTTGCCGTCGACCGTGATCGACTGCTCGTCGTAGGTCACGTCCTTGCCGAGCGGGCCGCCGACCGAGTCGTACTTGAGCAGCTGCGCGAGCGCCTTGTTGTCGGTGAGATCGTTGACACCCACGATCTCGAAGTCCGCGCCCTGAGCGAGGGCGGCGCGGACGAAGTTGCGGCCGATGCGGCCGAAGCCGTTGATTCCGATCCTGACGGACACTGAGGTCTCCTGTGGGTCATGCACGCGGGGAGCGCGCGGTGGGGTGGTGACGGTGCCGGTCCCGGCGGGCACGCACCCCGCCGGGACCACCGTCGGTCAGCCGGCGACGAGCAGGCCGGCGGTCTTCTCGCGGGCGGCGTCGAAGCGGGCGGACACATCCTGCCAGTTGGCGATGTTCCAGAACGCCTTGACGTACTCCGCCTTCACGTTGAGGTAGTCGAGGTAGAACGCGTGCTCCCACATGTCGAGCATGAGGAGCGGCGTGAGGCCCAGCGGCACGTTGGCCTGCTGGTCGAACAGCTGGAAGATCGAGAGGCGCTGGCCGATGGCGTCCCACGCGAGGACCGACCAGCCCGAGCCCTGGATGCCGTTCGCGACGGCCGCGAAGTGGGCCTGGAACGCGGCGAACGAGCCGAACTGGTCGGCGATCGCGGCGGCCAGCTCGCCCTCGGGCTCCCCGCCGCCGTTGGGCGACAGGTTGTTCCAGAAGATCGTGTGGTTGGTGTGTCCGCCGAGGTGGAAGGCGAGGTCCTTCTCGAGCTTGTTCACGTTGGCGAAGTCACCGCTCTCGCGGGCGGCGGCGAGCTGCTCGAGAGCCGTGTTGGCGCCGGCGACGTAGGCCGCGTGGTGCTTGTCGTGGTGCAGCTCCATGATCTTGCCGCTGATGTGAGGCTCGAGGGCCGCGTAGTCGTAAGGCAGGTCGGGGAGGGTGTAGACAGCCATGCGATGATCCCATCCGCGCCGCGGCAACGGCGCTATCGGTGTACCTCCACGTCGCTCGCGCGACGGGACCGGACGATCCTCATCCTAGTGACGCTCGGAGAGGTCGGCTCGCCCGCGTCCTCGATATGACGTCCGGGGCTCAGCTGCCGGCGGGCACCGCGGACTCGGTGCCGGGGATGCCATCCTGCTCGGCGCGCTTGTCGGCCATCGCGAGCAGGCGGCGGATGCGGCCCGCCACGGCGTCCTTCGTGAGCGGCGGCTCGGCGTGGTGCCCGAGCTCGTCGAGGCTCGCGTCGCGGTGCGCGAGGCGCAGCTCTCCGGCCTGCTTCAGGTGCGGCGGCACCTCGTCGCCGAGGATCTCGAGCGCGCGCTCCACGCGGGCGCAGGCCGCGACGGCGGCCTGGGCCGAGCGGCGCAGGTTCGCGTCGTCGAAGTTCACGAGGCGGTTCACGCCGGCGCGCACCTCGCGGCGCTGGCGCAGCTGATCCCACTCGGCCGCCGTCTGCGCGGCGCCCATGGCGATCAGCATGCCGCGGATGCCCTCGGCCTCGCGCACCACGACGCGCGGCACGCCGCGCACCTCGCGGGCCTTGGCGCCGATGCCGATGCGGTGGGCGGCGCCGACGAGCGCCATGCCGGCCTCACCGGTCGGGCACGCGATCTCGAGCGAGGCCGAGCGGCCGGGCTCGGACAGGCTCCCGGAGGCCAGGAACGCGCCGCGCCAGACGGCCGCGAGGTCGTCGCGGGAGCCGGTGGTGAGGCGGTTCGGGAGGCCGCGCACGGGGCGGCGGCGCACGTCGAGCAGGCCGGTCTGACGCGCGAGGGTCTCGCCGCCGTCGACGACCCGCACGGCGAAGAACTCGCCCTCGCGGCTGCCGGAGCCCTGGACGCGGGCCAGCTCGGGGCGCACGCCGTAGATCTCGGCGATGTCGCGCGCGGTGCGGCGCGCGAGATCGGGGGTGTCGACCTCGGCCTCGACCGCGACGCGGCCGGCGATCGAGTGCAGTCCGCCCGCGAAGCGCAGCAGGGCGGTCAGCTCCGCCACTCGCACCGTCGGACGCGGATCGCGCACCGCGACCAGCTCGGCCTTGACATCGGCGGTCAGTGACACCGTTCTCCCCACTTCTCGGACTGCGACGCCATCCCCTGGCGCGATGGATCAGCCTACCTGGCGGGACCCGCCCGCGCCGCGGGGCTGTCTCTCAGCCGGACGCGCTACCGGTGGATCCGCGCGGCCTTACTCGCGCCCCAGATCCCGGTGGCGCACGCGCACCGCCACGCCCGGGATGTCCTTGAGGCGGTCCGCGAGCGCGACCGCCATCGCGACCGAGCGGTGCTTTCCGCCGGTGCAGCCCACGGCGACGGTCGAATGCCGCTTGTTCTCGCGCTGGTAGCCGGCCAGCACCGGCCGCAGCGCGACGGCGTACGCGTCGAGGAACTCGGAGGCGCCCTCCTGCTCGAGGACGTAGCGGGAGACCTCGGCGTCCTCGCCGGTCTGGCCGCGCAGCTCGTCGATCCAGAACGGGTTCGGCAGGAACCGCATGTCGGCGACGAGGTCGGCGTCGGGCGGCACGCCGTACTTGAACCCGAAGCTCTGGACGGTCACCACGTGGGCCGGGGCCTCGGCGTCGGCGAACAGGTCGCTCACCCGGTTGGCGAGCTGGTGCACGTTGAAGGTCGACGTGTCGATGATCACGTCGGCGCTCTCCCGCAGCGGCGCCAGGAGCCCGCGCTCGCGACGGATGCCGTCGACGATCGTCCCGTTGCCCTGCAGCGGATGCGGGCGCCGGACGGCCTCGAACCGGCGCACCAGCACGTCGTCCGCCGCATCCAGGAACACCACGCGCAGGTTGCTGCTGTCGCGGATCGCCTGCGCCTCGGCCGGGAGCTCGGCGAAGAGGTCGCGCCCGCGCACGTCCACGACCGCGGCGACCCGGGGCAGCCGCCCGCCGAGCCGGCCCGCGAGGTCGAGAAGCGGCCGCAGCATCTGCGGCGGGAGGTTGTCGACGACGTACCAGTCGAGGTCCTCGAGCGCGTTCGCCACGGTCGAGCGGCCGGCTCCGGACATGCCGGTGACGATCAGCACCTCTCCCGTGCCGGCGGGGTCCTCGCGCGCCTCGGCGTCGTCGATCATCTCGTCAAGCCTATGCGCTCGGCGCCTCGGCCGGAATCTCGCCGGGCTCCGCGGCCTCGGCCTCAGGGATGTCGGCCGGCTCCCCCTGCAGGTGCCGGTGGATCGTCTGGGCCAGCTTGGGGCCGATGCCCGGCAGCTCCTCGATCTGCGCCACGGTGGCGCCGCGCAGCGCCGCGACGGACCCGAAGTGCCGCAGGAGCGCCTTGATGCGCGCCTCGCCGAGCCCCGGGACCTCGCTCAGGACGCTGCGGATGTCGCGCTTGCGACGCCGCCGTTGGTGCGAGATCGCGAACCGGTGCGCCTCGTCGCGCAGGCGCTGGACGAGGTAGAGCGCCTCGCTCGTGCGCGGCAGGATGACCGGGAAGTCGTCGCCGGGCAGCCAGATCTCCTCGAGGCGCTTGGCGATGCCGCACAGCGCGATCTCCTCGTGCCCGGCCTCGCGCAGCGCGCGCGCCGCGGCCTCCACCTGGGGACGGCCGCCGTCGACGATCAGCAGCTGCGGCGGGTACGCGAAGCGCCGGCGCCGGCGGGCCTGCGACTCCTCCCCTGCCTCGGCCTCGGCGGTCTCGTCGGGCTCCGGCCGGTCGAGGTGCGCGAGCCGCCGCGTCAGCACCTGGTGGATCGAGTCCGTGTCGTCGGTCGTGTGCGCGATCGAGAACGAGCGGTACTGGTCCTTGCGGGGCAGCCCGTCCTCGAACACCACCATGGAGCCCACGACGTTCGTGCCCTGCAGATGCGAGATGTCGAAGCACTCGATGCGCAGAGGCGCCTCGGACATCCCCAGCGCCTCCTGCAGGTCGGCGAGCGCCTGAGTGCGGGCGGCGTAGTCGCTCGTGCGCCGGGTCTTGTGCCGCAGCAGCGCCTGCTGCGCGTTGAGCGTGGCGTTGCGCAGCAGCTCGGCGCGCGGGCCGCGCTGGGCCACGGCGATCTCGACCGCCCTGCCGCGGCGGCTGCGCAGCCACTCCTCGAGCTCGTGCGCGTCGGGCGGGAGCACGGGCACGAGCACGCGCCGCGGGATGTCGGCGGGCGCCGCGTCGCCGTAGGCGCGCTGCAGGATCTGGTCGACCAGGTCGCCGCCCGAGATGTCGAGCTCCTTGTCGATCGTGGTCGAGGTCACGCCTCGCACCCGGCCGCCCCGGATGACGAAGCGGTGGACCGCGGCGGAGAGCTCGTCCTCCGCGACGCCGAACAGATCGGCGTCGGCGTGCTCGGGCAGCACGAGGGCGCTCTTGTTGAGCACGGCCTCGATCGACGCGAGCTTGTCGCGCAGGACGGCGGCCTGCTCGTAGTCCATGGCCGCGGCGGCCGCCTTCATCCGCGCCGTGAGGTCGCGCGTGAAGCGCTCGTCGCCGCCGTTCATGAAGGCGATGAAGTCGTCGACGATCGCACGATGCTCCTCGATCGTGACGCGATGCGAGCACGGACCGCCGCACTTGCCGATCTGACCCGGGAAGCACGGCCTGCCGGTCTGCATCGCGCGCTTGTAGGACGAGTCGCTGCAGGTGCGGATCGGGAAGACCTTGATCATCAGGTCGATCGTGTCGTGCACGGCCCAGACCTTGGGATACGGGCCGAAGTACTTCGCCCCGGGGATGCGGCGGTTGCGCGTGACCATGACGCGGGGCGCCTCGTCGCCGAGCGTGATCGCCATGAACGGGTACGACTTGTCGTCCCGGTATCGCACGTTGTACGGCGGATCGAACTCCTTGATCCACTGGTACTCGAGCTGCAGCGAGTCCACGTCGGTCGGCACGACCGTCCACTCGACGGACGAGGCCGTGGTGACCATGCGCCGCGTGCGCTCGTGCAGCGTGTGCAGCGGCGCGAAGTAGTTCGACAGACGCTGGCGCAGGTTCTTGGCCTTGCCGACGTACAGCACCCGCCCGTGCGCGTCACGGAACCGGTAGACCCCCGGGTTGGTGGGGATCTCCCCCGGCTTCGGCTTGTAGGGAAGCTGCCCCGCCATGCCTACCCGGCCTTGCGGTGGCGCTCGCGCATGCCGAGCACCTCCGCGAGGAACGCGCCGGTGTGACTGCCCTCGACCTCGGCGACCTGCTCCGGGGTGCCCGTCGCGATGATCTGCCCACCGCCCGAGCCGCCCTCGGGGCCGAGGTCGATGATCCAGTCGGCCGACTTGATCACGTCGAGGTTGTGCTCGATCACGATGACCGTGTTGCCCTTCTCGACCAGGCTGTCGAGCACTTCGAGCAGGCGGCGCACGTCCTCGAAGTGAAGACCCGTTGTGGGCTCGTCGAGCACGTAGACGCTGCGGCCGTTGCTGCGGCGCTGGAGCTCGGTGGCGAGCTTGACGCGCTGCGCCTCGCCGCCCGACAGGGTCGTCGCCGACTGACCGAGGCGCACGTAGCCGAGCCCGACGTCGACGAGGGTCTTCATGTAGCGGTGGATGGCCTGGATCGGCTCGAAGAACTCGGCCGCCTCGGCGATCGACATCTCGAGCACCTCGGCGATGTTCTTGCCCTTGTAGTGCACCTGCAGCGTGTCCCGGTTGTACCGCTTGCCGTGGCAGACCTCGCAGTCGACGTACACGTCGGGCAGGAAATTCATCTCGATCTTCAGGGTGCCGTCGCCCGAGCACGCCTCGCAGCGGCCGCCCTTGACGTTGAAGCTGAACCGGCCGGCCTGGTAGCCGCGCACCTTCGCCTCGGGCGTCTCGGCGAACAGGTTGCGGATCCGGTCGAACACGCCCGTGTACGTGGCCGGGTTCGACCGCGGGGTGCGGCCGATCGGCGCCTGGTCGACGTGGACGACCTTGTCGAGGTGCTCGAGGCCCGTGACGCGCGTGTGCTTGCCCGCGACCCGGCGCGCGCCGTTGAGACGCGTGGCGAGGACCTCGTAGAGGATGTCGTTCACGAGCGTCGACTTGCCCGAGCCGCTCACGCCCGTGACGGCCGTCAGCACGCCGAGCGGGAACTCGGCAGTGACGTCGCGCAGGTTGTTCTCGCGGGCCCCCACGACCGTCAGCATGCGCTTGCGGTCGATGCGGCGGCGCTTGGACGGCACGGGGATCTCGCGGCGCCCCGAGAGGTAGTCGCCCGTGATCGAGGTCTTGTCCGCGAGCAGCTGCTTGTAGGGGCCGGAGTGCACGACCTCGCCGCCGCCCTCGCCCGCCCCGGGACCGATGTCGACGATCCAGTCGGCCGCCTCGATGGTCTCCTCGTCGTGCTCCACGACCACGAGAGTGTTGCCGAGGTCGCGCAGCGTGATGAGGGTCTCGATGAGCCGGCGGTTGTCGCGCTGGTGCAGGCCGATGGACGGTTCGTCGAGCACGTACAGCACGCCGGTCAGGCCCGTGCCGATCTGGGTCGCCAGGCGGATGCGCTGCGCCTCGCCGCCCGACAGCGAGCCCGCGCTGCGGCTGAGCGTGAGGTAGTTGAGGCCCACCCGGATCAGGAAGTCGAGGCGCACGCGGATCTCGCGCAGCACCTGCGCGGCGATGTGGGCCTCGCGGTCCGTCAGCGTGAGCAGCTCCATGAACGCGCGCGCGTCGTCGAGGCTGAGGTGCGACACCTCGGCGATCGAGCGGTCGTGCACCTTGACCGCGAGCACCTCGGGCTTGAGGCGGTCCCCATCGCACGCGGGGCACGGCACCTCGCGGAGGTACTCGGCCCAGCGCTGCCGCTGGCTGTCGCTCTCGGCCTGCGACCACTGCCGCTCGATGTACGGGACGACGCCCTCGAAGCCGCTCGCGTAGCGGACCTCGCGTCCCCAGCGGTTCTTGTAGCGGACGTTGACGTTGTAGCCCTCGCCGTACAGCACGGCGTCCTTGACCGACTCGGGCAGCGCGCGCCACGGGGTGTCGAGCGAGAAGTTCAGGTCGTGCGCGAGGCCCACCAGCAGGCGCTCGTAATACTGGAACAGCCCCTTGCCCTGCGTCGTCCACGGGACGATGACGCCCTCGCGGATCGAGAGCTCCTCGTCGCCCAGCATGAGCTCGACGTCGACCGACATCCGGGTGCCGAGGCCCGAGCAGGCGGGGCACGCGCCGAACGGCGCGTTGAACGAGAACGTGCGCGGCTCGATCTCGGTCAGCTGCAGCGCGTGCCCGTTGGGGCACGACAGCTTCTCGGAGAACGACTGCCACGCGTCCTCGCCCTCCTCGTCGACGAAGTTCACCTGCAGCACGCCCCCCGCGAGGCCCAGCGCGGTCTCGACCGAGTCGGTGATGCGTCCGAGCATGTTCTCGCGCGAGACGAGGCGGTCGACCACGACCGAGATGTCGTGCTTGTAGCTCTTCTTGAGCACGGGCGGCTCGGACAGCTGGATCAGGTCGCCGTCGACGATCGCGCGCGAGTAGCCCTTCGCGCCGAGCTCCTTGAAGAGGTCGACGAACTCGCCCTTCTTCTGCGACACGACCGGCGCGACCACCTGGTAGCGGGTGCCCTCGGGAAGCGCGTTCAGCTGATCGGCGATCTGCTGCACCGTCTGTCGCTGGATCCGCTCGCCGCACTCCGGGCAGTGCGGGACGCCGATCCGCGCCCAGAGCAGGCGCATGTAGTCGTAGATCTCGGTGATCGTGCCGACGGTCGAGCGCGGGTTGCGGTTCGTCGACTTCTGATCGATCGAGACCGCCGGGCTGAGGCCCTCGATGAAGTCCACGTCCGGACGGTCGACCTGACCCAGGAACTGGCGCGCGTACGCGCTCAGCGACTCGACGTACCGGCGCTGCCCCTCGGCGAAGATGGTGTCGAACGCGAGACTCGACTTGCCGGACCCGGACAGGCCCGTGAACACGACCATCGAGTCGCGCGGGATCTCGAGGTCGACGTTCTTCAGATTGTGCACGCGGGCACCGCGCACACTGATCTTTCCGGGGCTGGAGACGGGGACGATCGACACCGTTCCAGTCTAGGTGGGGCCTCCGACACGGGATCCGAGAGCCCCGCGCCCACAGGCGAACCCCAGGCTAGGCGACCGGCTCGTAGCGCCCGGTGAAGGGCTTGATCGCGTCGCGGATCTCGGACACCTGGTCGATCGACATGCCGAGGCGGGCGAGCACCTTGCCGGGCACCAGGAGGGCCTGCTCGCGGAGGGCCTGCCCCTTGTCCGTCAGCACGATGTCGAGGCGGCGCTCGTCGTCCGCGCGGCGCGAGCGGTGGATGAGCCCCTGCGCCTCGAGGCGCTTGACGAGCGGCGAGGCCGTCGCCGGGTCCATCGCGAGCTCGTCGGCCAGCTCGCTGAGCGTGCGCGGCGACTTCTCCCACAGCGCGAGCATCACGAGGTACTGCGGGTGCGTGAGCCCCATGGGCTCGAGGACCGGGCGATAGATCGACACGACGTTGCGCGCCGCCGTCACCATCGCGAAGCAGAGCTGGCGCTCCAGCTTGAGCAGGTCGTCGGCGGCGATGTCCATAGTTGCCAGGGTACCCCTCAACCTTTCGTGTGCCCCGGATCATCCCGCCCGGCTCGGGGCGAGTCGAGTTCCCCGCACCGCGGCCCGGAGCGATTCAGTCTTAGTACACTAACCGTTATGACAGAGAAGACCACATGGCGCAAGAGGGTGCGCGATGCCGGCGGTCTGTATCAGTGGGCGAACGCCACGCTCATCCGGCTGGCGGGTCCGCCCCAGCTCAGCCCGAACGTCCCGCGCGACCGCGGCGGGGATCCGTGCGCTCACTGCGGTCGCCCCCGGCGGGACCATCGCCCGGAGGGCGAGACGCTGCTCTGCCCGGAGGGCTGACGCCCGTCAGGCGTGGCCGGCCTTCTCCATCTGGCGAAGCTCCCGCTTGAGGTCCTGCACCTCGTCGCGCAGGCGGGCCGCGAGCTCGAACTTGAGCTCCTCGGCCGCCGACAGCATCTGCTGGGTCAGGTCGGCGATCGCCTCCTCGAGCTGCTGCGCCCCCTCGGCCGCGATCCCCTCGCGCTTCTTGATCGGCGTCGGAGTCTTGCCCTTGCCGCTCTTCAGGCGTGACGCGTCGCGCTTCGACAGCAGCGCGTCGGTGTCGGCGCCCTCGCGCGCCAGCTGATCCGTGATGTCCGCGATGCGCTTGCGCAGCGGCTGCGGGTCGATCCCGTTCTCGCGGTTGTACGCGATCTGGATCTCGCGGCGCCGTTCGGTCTCCTCGATCGCGTTGCGCATCGAGTCCGTCATGGTGTCGGCGTACATGTGCACCTGACCGGACACGTTGCGCGCGGCGCGGCCGATCGTCTGGATCAGCGACGTGCCCGAGCGCAGGAAGCCCTCCTTGTCGGCGTCCAGGATGGCCACGAGCGAGACCTCGGGAAGGTCGAGGCCCTCTCGCAGCAGGTTGATTCCGACGAGCACGTCGTACACGCCCTGCCGCAGCTCGGTGAGCAGCTCGACGCGGCGCAGGGTGTCGACGTCCGAGTGCAGGTAGCGCACCCGCACGCCGTGCTCGCCGAGGAAGTCCGTGAGCTCCTCGGCCATCTTCTTGGTCAGCGTCGTGACGAGCACGCGCTCGTCGCGGTCCACGCGGATCCGGATCTGCTCGAGCAGGTCGTCGATCTGCCCCTTGGACGGCTTCACGACGATCTCGGGGTCGACGAGGCCGGTCGGACGGATGATCTGCTCCACGACGCCGTCGGCGACGCCCATCTCGTACTTGCCCGGCGTGGCGGACAGGTACACGGTCTGGCCGATCCGGTTCTTGAACTCGTCCCAGCGCAGCGGCCGGTTGTCCATCGCGCTGGGCAGGCGGAAGCCGTGCTCGACCAGCGTCCGCTTGCGCGACGCGTCGCCCTCGTACATCGCCCCGATCTGCGGCACGGTGACGTGCGACTCGTCGATCACCAGGAGGAAGTCGTCGGGGAAGAAGTCCAGCAGCGTGTGCGGCGGCTCCCCCGGGCCGCGTCCGTCGAGGTGACGCGAGTAGTTCTCGATGCCCGAGCAGAAGCCGAGCTGCTGCAGCATCTCGAGGTCGAAGGTCGTGCGCATCCGCAGACGCTGGGCCTCGAGAAGCTTCCCCTGCGACTCGAGCTCCTTGAGGCGCTCCTCGAGCTCGTGCTCGATGGTCTTGATGGCGCGCTGGATCGTATCCGTGCCCGCCGCGTAGTGGGTGGCCGGGAAGATCGCGACGGCGTCGAGCCTCTCGATAACGTCACCCGTGAGCGGGTGGAGCTTGTAGAGCGCCTCGATCTCGTCGCCGAACAGCTCGATCCGGATCGCGTGCTCCTCGTAGACGGGGATGATCTCGATCGTGTCGCCGCGCACGCGGAAGTTGCCGCGGGAGAAGTCGACGTCGTTGCGGTTGTACTGCATCGCGATGAACTGCCGGATGAGCGCGTCGCGGTCGTACCGCTCCCCCACCTGCAGCGCGACCAGGGCGCGCAGGTACTCCTCGGGCGAGCCGAGGCCGTAGATGCACGACACGGTGCTGACCACCACGACGTCGCGGCGGCTCAGCAGCGAGTTCGTCGTCGAGTGGCGCAGGCGCTCGACCTCGGCGTTGATCGACGAGTCCTTCTCGATGAAGGTGTCCGTCTGCGGCACGTAGGCCTCGGGCTGGTAGTAGTCGTAGTACGACACGAAGTACTCGACCGCGTTGTTCGGCAGCAGGTCGCGGAACTCGTTCGCCAGCTGCGCCGCGAGCGTCTTGTTGTGCGCCATCACGAGCGTCGGGCGCTGCACCTGCTCGATCAGCCAGGCGGTGGTCGCGGACTTGCCCGTTCCGGTCGCGCCGAGCAGGACCACGTCGGTCTCGCCCGCGTTGATGCGGGCCGCGAGCTCGGCGATCGCCTTCGGCTGGTCGCCGGACGGCACGTACTCGCTGACCACCTCGAACGGGCGCACGCTTCGGGTCGTCTGCATGGATTCCAGCCTAGGAGGGGCCACGGACACGCGGCCCGCGGCGACGGCGCTCGCGGCGGACGCTCAGCCGTCGATCGCGCCGAGGGCCTCCCCAACGAGCACGCCGTCACCCGCCTGCGCCGCGTGACGCAGCGTGCCCGCGCGGTGGGCGGGCACCCGGGTCTCCATCTTCATCGCGTCGATGACCGCGACGTCCTCCCCAGCGGCGACCGAGGCGCCGTCGTCGGCGAGCCATCGCACCAGCGTGCCGGGCACGGGTGCGACCAGCTCCGCCGGGTCCGCCTCCTCCCCCTCGACCGAGTCCCCGACCCCCGCCGACGCCGACGGCGCGCCGAGGCCGCCGAGCAGCGCCGCGGGCAGGCCGAGCACGACGCGCCGTCCGTCCAGCTCGATCGGGAAGCGAAGCAGCTCGTCCGCCGCGACCGGCTCCGGGCGCGCCTGCGCGTCGAGCCGCGGCATCAGCTCGGACTCGATCCACTGCGTGTGCACGGCGAACCCGGCGGTCGTGAACGCCGGGTCGTCGATCAGCTCCCGCGCGAACGGCGCGACGGTGACGACGCCCTCGACGCCGAGCTCGCGCAGGGCCCGCCGGGCGCGCACGATCGCCGCGTCCCGATCCGCCGCATGCACGATCAGTTTCGCGATCAGGGAGTCGAATGCGGGCTGGACTGCATCGCCGGCCTCGAGACCGCCGTCCCAGCGCACGCCCGGGCCGCCGGGCACCCTCAGCGCCGACACCCGGCCGGGACTGGGCAGGAACCCGCGGCCGGGGTCCTCCGCGTTGATCCGGAACTCGATCGCATGGCCGACGGGCTCCGGGGTGGAGCGGAACGTCATCCCCTCACCGGCCGCGATGCGCAGCTGCTCCCGCACCAGGTCCACGCCGGCCACGGCCTCCGTGACCGGGTGCTCGACCTGGAGTCGCGTGTTGACCTCGAGGAACGAGATGACGCCGTCCGCGCCCATCAGGAACTCGACCGTGCCCGCCCCGCGGTACGAGACCGCGGCGCAGATGTCGCGTGCGGCGTCGTGGATGCGGCGCCTCTGCTCCTCGGTCAGCCCGGGCGCCGGCGCCTCCTCGACGAGCTTCTGGTTGCGACGCTGCAGCGAGCAGTCCCGGTCGCCGACCACGACGACCCCGCCCTCGCCGTCGCCGAGCACCTGCGCCTCGATGTGGCGCGGACGCTCCAGGAACCGCTCGACGAAGCACTCCCCGCGGCCGAAGGCGGCCACCGCCTCGCGCGACGCGGAGGCGAACGCCTCGGCGACATCCTCCATCCGGCGGGCGACCTTGAGGCCGCGGCCGCCGCCGCCGAACGCCGCCTTGATGGCGATCGGCAGGCCGTGCTCGGTCGCGAACGCGACGGCCTCCTCCGCCGACGCGAGCGGCCGGTCGGTGCCCGCCACCAGCGGCGCCCCGACGCTCTGGGCGATCCGGCGGGCCGTGATCTTGTCCCCGAGGCTCTCGATGCTCTCGGGCGTGGGGCCGATCCAGATGAGACCCGCCCCCTCGACGGCGCGCGCGAACGCGGCGCTCTCCGAGAGGAAGCCGTACCCCGGGTGCACCGCGTCGGCGCCGGCGGCCCGCGCGGCGGCGATCAGCCGGTCGATCGAGAGATAGCTGTCGGCCGGCGTGGTGCCGCCCAGTCCCTGCGCCTCGTCGGCCAGACGCACGTGCAGCGCGTCGGCGTCCTGATCCGCGTACACCGCGACGGATGTCATCCCCGCCTCGGCGAGCGCCCGGATGACCCGCACTGCGATCTCGCCCCGGTTGGCGATCAGCACCTTCTGCACATCAGGCTCCTGTCTGGTCATGTGCGCCGCGCTGAGGTGCGACGGCTCGGAAGCGGATGCGGACGCCGGGCGGCAGCTGGCCGGCCAGGTCCAGGTCGGCGTCGATCACGGCGCCGATGATCGGGTAGCCGCCCGTCAGCGGATGGTCCGGCAGGAACAGCACGGGCTGCCCGTCCGGCGGGACCTGGATCGCGCCGGTCACGGCTCCCTCGCTGGGAAGCTCGCCGGGCACCGCGCGCTCCAGCGGCACGGTGCCCGCGAGCCGGATGCCGACGCGGTCCGACCGCGGCGTGACCGTCCACTCCTGCTCGAGGAGCGTGCGCACGCCGGCGGCCGTGAACCAGTCATCGCGTGGCCCGAGCACGACGCGGAGGTCGACGACCTCGCCGGCGACGGGAAGGGGGTCGCGCGGAGCCGGCACCGGCTGCACGGCGGCGGAACCCGCGCGGGGGCCGTGGAGCGGGATGACCATGCCCGCGGCGAGCGGGGCGCCGCCGAGCTCCATGGGCCCCACACCGGCGAGCGTGTCGCTGGACAGGCTGCCCAGGGCCGGCGAGAGGTCGATGCCCCCTCGCACCGCGATCACCGCGCGCAGCCCATCCCGTGCGTGGCCGAGGCGCAGCTCGTCCCCACTCTCGACGGACGCCGGCGCCCCGTGCGGCACGGGCAGCTCGACCCCGTCCGTCCTGGCGATCACGGCATCCGCGCGGGCCCCTGTCACGGCGACGACCCCCGGGCCGCGGAAGCGGAGCACGGCGCCGCCTCCGGCCAGCTCGAAGGCGGCCGCGCCGGGACGATTGCCGACGGCGACGTTCGCGTCGCGAAGGGCCCTGCGGTCGGCGACCCCGGACGCCGAGACCCCGAGCGCAGCGTGCCCGGGACGCCCGAGATCCTGGATCACCAGCTGCAGGCCCGGGCGCACCACCTCGACGGCGAAGGGGCCGTGGTGCGGCGCGGGTGGCGCCGGAGGCGGGAGCTCGACGCGCTCCCGTGACGCACGCTCGAACCGCACCACGGCGCCGGGCTCGAGCAGGGCCGGAGGCTCCCGACGCAGGTCCCACATGACGGCGTCCGTGCGTCCGATGAGCTGCCAGCCGCCGGGGCTCTCTCGCGGATACACACCGGAGAAGTGCCCCGCGAGCCCCACGGACCCGGCCGGGATGCGCGTGCGCGGGGACGAGCGGCGCGGAACGTCGAAGATCGGATCGTCGCCCACCAGGTACCCGAACCCGGGCGCGTACCCGGTGAACGCGACGCGCCAGGTCGCCCCGAGATGCCGCGCCACGACCTCGTCGGCCGGGATCCCCAGATGGCGCGCCACCTCGTCGAGGTCCTCGCCGTCGTACCGGACGGGCAGCGTCACGGTGCCGGCCGCGACCGCCGCGGCCCGCGTGGCGCTCAGGGCCGCGATCCGCGTGCGCAGCTCGGTGCCGGTGATCGCGAGCGGGTCGAAGCGCACGAGCACCGTGCGCGCCGCCGGCACGAGCTCGTGCACACCGGGCAGCCCGGCGGCGAGGAGCGCAGCATGCAGGCTCATGGAGCCCTCGAGGTCATCCTCCTCGACCAGCAGCGCCCGGTCCGAGGCGGAGAGGACCCGCCTCACGCGAGGTACTCCGAGTCCGGCACGTCCGTCACGAACATGTGCCCGGGCGCGTGCGTCAGCGCGAACGGAGGACGCGACGCCATGATCGCCGCCTGCGGCGTCACGCCGCACGCCCAGAACACGGGGACCTCTCCGTCGCGCATCTCGGGCGCGTCGCCGAAGTCCGGTCGTCCGAGATCCGTCACTCCGAGCGCCGCCGGGTCGCCCACGTGCACGGGCGCCCCGTGCACCGCGGGATACCGGCCCGAGATCCTCACCGCGTCGGCCACCCGGTCCGCCGCCACCGGTCGCATGGAGACGACCATCTCGCCCCGCAGCCGCCCGGCCGGAAGGCACTGCCGGGAGGTGCGGTACATCGGCACGTTCCGTCCGAGCTCGCGGTGACGGATCGGGATGCCGGCGTCGGTCAGGCCCGCTTCGAACGTGAAGCTGCAGCCGATCAGGAAGGACACCAGATCCGGGTGCTCCGCCCAGGCGGCGGACGCATCGCTCGTCTCCTCTGCGAGCTCCCCGTCGCGCCACACCCGGTAGGCGGGGAGGTCCGTCCGCAGGTCCGATCCCGGCGCGAGCGTCGACTCGACGGCGCCGGCGTCGAGCACCTCCAGGACGGGACAGGGCTTGGGGTTCCGCTGGGCGAACAGGAGCACGTCGTACGCCCAGTCCGCCGGCACGGCGATGAGGTTGGCCTGGACGAGACCGTGCGCGACGCCGCTCGTGGGGGCGACGAGACCGCCGCGGTAGGCCGCGCGGGCGGCGCGCGCCTCGTCGACGACCGCACGCGTCATCGCGCTCCCTCCGCGAACGGCGCGATCCGGATGCCCCCGCTCTCGAGCAGCGCCCGCGTAGCAGCCGCCATCGCGATGGCGCCCGCGCTGTCGCCGTGCACGCAGATCGAATCCGCGCGCACCCGCACGTCGGTGCCGTCGATCGCTCGGATCACCCCCTCGCGTGCAAGGCGCAGCATGCGCGTCGAGACCTCGTCGGGGTCGTGCAGCACGGAGCCTGCCTCGCTGCGCGAGACCAGGTCCCCGGAGGGCGTGTAGGCGCGGTCCGCGAACGCCTCCGCAGCGGTCGCGAGCCCGGCCCGCTCGGCGACGTCGAGGACGACACCGCCTGCCAGTCCGAGCAGCACGAGCGACGGGTCCACGGCCCGGACCGCGGCGACGACGTCGCGCGCCTGCCTCTCGTCGCGCGCGATCGTGTTGTACAGCGCACCGTGCGGCTTGACGTATCGCACCCTCCCGCCGACCCCCGCCGCGAGGCCGAGGAGCGCGCCCAGCTGGTACTCGACGTGGGCCTGAAGCGTCGCGGAGTCGACGTCCATGGCGTTGCGGCCGAAGCCCTCGTAGTCGCGGTAGCCGGGGTGGGCGCCGATCGTGACGCCGTGCGCGACGGCGGCTGCGAGCGTGTCGCGGATCCCCTCCGGGCTGCCGGCGTGGAACCCGCAGGCCACGTTCGCGCTCGTCACGATGCCGAGCATGGCCCCGTCGTCGGCCACGATCCGGTCGGGCGTGTTCTCGCCGAGGTCGGAGTTGAGGTCGATCGACATCACGGGTCAGCCGCCGATGCCGATGAACGCGAAGATCGGGCCGATCGAGACGGCTCCCATGTACCAGGTCAGCAGGGTGGCGAGCGTGCCCACGACGAGCAGCCAGACCGGGTAGCGGTAGCCGCCCAGGATGTCCCGCTGCCGGAACCAGCCGATGTACATGAAGATCGTCATGCCGATGGGGAGGATGAGCCCGTTGAAGCCGCCCACGAACACCAGGATGGCGGCGGGAGCCGCGCCGATGGCCAGGTAGAAGCCGAGCGAGACCACGATGAAGGCGACGGTCGTGATCTGCAGCGGCCATCCCGATCCGAGCTTCTTCGAGAAGGTCGAGATGAACGTCGCGGACGTGTACGCGGCCCCGATGACCGAGGTGATCGCCGCGGCCCAGAAGATCGCGCCGAAGATGCGGATGCCCGCGTCGCCGAGGACCGCGCCGAACGCCTGGCCGGCAGGGTTCGCCGCCTGGCTCGACAGGTCGAGGGTCACGCCGGAGGCGACGACGCCGAGGATCGCGAGGAAGAGCACATAGCGCATGGCGCCCGTGACGAGGATTCCGCTGATCGACGCGCGATGCACGGACGCCACGTGCTCGGGGCCGGTCTTGCCGGATTCCAGGTAGCGGTGCGCTCCCGCGTAGGTGATGTACCCGCCGACCGTTCCGCCGACGATGGTCGTGATGGTGGCGAAGTTCAGCTCGTCCGGGACGAACGTCTGGCGCAGCGCGTCGCCGACGGGCGGCTGAGACACGATCGCGACGATGAGGGTCAGGACGATCATGACGATGCCGAGCACCATGACGACGGCGTCGACCACGCGCCCCGCGCGCTTGTAGAGGAAGATGCCGATCGCGAGGAGCGCCGAGAGCAGCCCTCCGATCTTGGCGTCGATGCCGAGCAGCGCGTTCAGGCCGAGGCCCGCGCCCGCGATGTTGCCGATGTTGAAGGCGAGGCCGCCGATCACGATGAGGGTCGCGAGCACATGCCCCGAGAACGGGATCGCCGAGTTCGCGAGATCGCCGGCGCGCTTTCCCGAGACCGTGATCATCCGCCACACGTTCATCTGCAGCGCGAAGTCGATCAGCACCGAGGCGAGGATCGCGAACGCGAACGCGGCGCCGAGCTGGGCGGTGAACGTGGCGGTCTGGGTGATGAAGCCGGGTCCGATGGCCGAGGTGGCCATCAGGAAGATCGCGCCGAGGATCGGTCCGCGACGCGAGCGGGCGAACGTCTTCGCCCGCTCGGCGGTGGTGGTCTCGCTCATGTCGTGCTCCTCTGGGGAAAGGGCCTGCGGGATGTGGGAAGCGGTCGCGGTAGGGCGCACGACCTGATGTCGAACAACATCCCACGGATTGTTGAACAATCCAAGTCGTTTTTGTTTCAATCCTGTTGCGGCGCGCTCGCGGGCCCGCCGTAGGATTCCTGCATGCCCGCCCACGACGAGACGCTCGCCGACGTGCTGCGGCAGCGCATCATCGCCGGTGATTTCGCTCCAGGCACGCGGTTGTCGGAGACCTCGCTCTCCGAGTTCTTCGGCGTCTCGCGCAACACGCTGCGCGAGGCGTTCCGCGTCCTGGTCGAGCAGGGCCTGATCGAGCACATCCCCCATCGGGGCGCGTCCGTCGCGTCGCCCACAGTCGCCGACGTGATCGACATCTATCGCGCCCGGCGCACGATAGAGCCGGCCGTGCTCGCGGCGGGGTCCCCGCTGCACCCTGCCGTGGACGCGATGCGCGACGCGGTCGAGGCGAGCGAGGCGGCCCTGTCCGCGAAGGACTGGCGGGCGGTCGGCACCTCCAACATGGCGTTCCACGCGGCCATCGTGGCGCTGGCGGACAGCCCGCGCCTCGGACGTCTGTTCCGCGACATCGCCGCGGAGCTCCGCCTGGCGTTCCTCGAGATCGACAGCCCCGAGGCGCTGCACGCCCCCTACGTGCCCCGGAACCGGGCCGTGCTCGAGGCATTCCTGACCGAAGGCGGACCGGCCGCATCCGACGAGCTGCACGCGTACCTCGCCCATTCCGAGCAGACCGTGCTCGGGGCGTTCACGCGGCTCGGACGCCGCTAACCCTCCGCCCGGAGCCGCTCCCACAGCGCGTCGGTCTGCACGAGCGTGTCGTCGAGGGATCCGGAGGTGTCGATCACGACGTCCGCGAGCTTCAGGCGCTCCTCGTCGGGCACCTGGTTGGCGATGCGCGCACGCGCCTCGTCCTCGCTCATGCCTCGGTGCTCCACCATGCGCGCGACGCGGACGTCGGCCGGCGCGTGGGCGACGACCACGGTGTCCCACTCCCCCGTGCCGCGGGCCTCCGCCAGCAGCGGCACGTCGTAGACCACGACGGCGCGAGGGTCCGCGTCGAACGCCGCGCGGAACCAGCGCTGCGACTCCGCCTTCACCGCCGGGTGGACGATCCCGTTGAGCGCCGCCAGCCGGTCGCGGTCGCCGAAGACGAGCGCACCGAGCGCGGCGCGGTCGAGCGCGCCGGCGGCGGTCAGCACGCCGTCGCCGAACTCCGCCGCGATGGCCGCGAGCACCGGCGTCCCCGGCTGCTGCAGCTCGCGCACGAGCGCGTCGGCGTCGACCACCACGGCGCCGTGCTCGGCCAGGCGGCGGGCGATCGTGGACTTGCCGGACGCGATTCCGCCGGTGAGCGCGACGAGGGGCATGCCAGCAGTCTGGCACGCCCCTTGCGCGCTGATCTGCGGTCGCCGCCCGGATCAGACCGTCCCGGCGGGCGGCCAGACGCCGATGATGATCGCCATGACCACGACCGTGACGAGCTCGTGCGCGATGTTCATGAGCGTCAGCTGGCCCGGCCGGCCCTCGAACGCGTCGTGCGTGATGAAGCGCGCGGCGGTGAGGCCCGCCCACAGCAGCACGGCGGTGACGAGCGCGGCCATGAGGTAGCTGCCCTGGTAGAAGTGCCAGGCGATGGTGATCGCCCCGGCGAGCACCCAGGCGGTGATGAAACTGACGACCACGGTCACGACGATGGGCACGGTCGCGTCCTTGCCGGTGCCCTCCATCGACACCCCGGCCAGCTGCGACCACCGGGTGCCGAAGACCTTCGGCGCGTACCAGACCGAGCCGACGACCATGCTCGAGAGGGTGGCCAGGACGACGGCCCAGTAGTTGATCTCAGGAATCATGCCGCGACTGTACCGCGCGCCCGCCTCGCCGCGCGGGAGGCCGATCGAACGATCGCACTGCGGCCCCTTGCCGGTGTCGGCGGCCGGGCATACCGTGAGCGCGTGGGATGCCACCCCACGACGAAAGGGCAGTCATGGCACACGGAGACGTCACGCACCTCGAGATCCCGGTCTCGGACCTGGAGAAGGGCAAGGCCTTCTACGCCGACCTGTTCGGCTGGCAGATCGAGGCTCCGCCGGGCTTCGAGGAGTACCCCATGTGGCAGAACCCCAACGGCGTCAGCGGCGGCGCGCTCACGCCGCGCGAGGAGGGCTTCACGCAGCCGCGCTCGATCGTCGAGGTCGACTCGATCGACGACACGCTCGCGAAGGCCGTCGCCGGCGGCGGCGAGATCGTCAAGGAGCGGACGCCGATCACCGAGACCAGCTGGTGGGCGCTGTTCCGCGACCCCGAGATC
>Ga0208492_1000869_pt1 | contig 22369 bp, 8 predicted proteins | sample Subbioar_CSW14AB_FD_184820 | JGI IMG/M metagenome (GOLD analysis project Ga0208492, IMG submission 184820) | Serpentinite rock and fluid subsurface biosphere microbial communities from McLaughlin Reserve, California, USA - CR12Mar_CSW14AB (SPAdes) | ecosystem: Environmental > Terrestrial > Deep... | reverse complement strand
CGCCGCCCGTCCGGGCTTCTTCGGCCCCTTGTGCCGGATTGGCTGGGATGAAGACGATCCGGGTGTTGGCGGGAGCCTGCACGAGGTTGCCCGACAACTGGGTGTATTCGCGGCCGCGCGAGGTCAATCGGTCCATCCGCACGTTGGAAGGAGGAATCGTCGCGGCGGGAGTGTTGAAGGCAGGACTCACCGGTTGACTCCAATTTCCCTGCCGGGTCGCGGGGAGCTGGTCCTGAGAAGGCATATTTTGGGGAGCCGACAGATAGACGCGGGGCGATTCTTGCGCGGTCATCCGGCCCATGGCGGGAGCGCTCGTGATGGGGGTCGAGACTCCTGAACCCGTCGCGCTCGGGGTGATTCGTTGTTCATTCACGCCGGGAGCCCCCATGCCAGGCGAGGTTCCTCCCGTGGCGCCGGGGGCCGAGTAGACGCCAGGTGCACTGGGCGTGTTGCAAGGAGGATTGACTACAGCCGGCGCGGGGTTCGCGGGAAAAATCGGCGAGCCGACCGTGGTGGTCGTTTGCGTGCAGGTCGTTACCGGTTCGTAGTAGAAGGCTGAGCGGTAGCTGGTGGTCGGCTGGTATGCGACTTTTTCGACGTAGCCGGTCGTGGGGGTTTGCTGGGAGCGCAAACGATAGCTCGTTTCCGGGGTGGCCACCTGCTTCGTGCCGCAAGAGCACGGATCGTAGTAGCAGCTATAGCGGTAGGTCGTTACCGGCTCGTAATAGTAGCTGGTCTGGTAGGTGGTCACCGGCTCGTAATAGCTTTTTCGCTCGTAAGAGGTGACCGGCTCGTAGTAGGAGCGCTGGACGTATTGGGTGTTGCAACTGTTGCACGGAGAGGGAGCCGCCGCCACGGGAGCGGCCACCACCGGTGGGGCATAGTAGTTGGAAGAGTAGTTGCTCGTTGAAGTTTGGCGCCGAAAGAGGCAGGTCGTTTGAAATGCGGAATTCCAGGCGGCCTGAGCCGAAGTGCCTGTCCAATCCGAGATGACCATCGCCAACGCCGTCAATCCCATCCATTTGTTAAGCTGAAACATGGTATTTCCTCCGCACCAGGATTGCACCCTTCATCCTCAAGGCCCCTACATGCTACGCACCGATCCCTGGCACGGAACTTGAAAAAATCCTTGCGCATTGATTCACAAGGTGGATCTTCTCACACCTCTATCCTCAAACATGGCATAATCCAACTCAAGGGAAAGCAAATCGAAGTTAGGGAAATGTGACCATCTGCTAGCGTTAAAAACGATACCGCCGTCAAATACGGATTCTTCAGAAAATTAGGGTGCCGGTGGCAACGAAGATAACGATTGAAAAACTAGCGAAATTGGGAAGTCTCTAACGGCCAGAGGCTCCCGCGATCGAGGGGACGACGCGCAATCTTGGGGAAATCGACCGCAAAAGCGGCTTATTTGTACGATTCGTCGAGGTTGGGATAGCTATTATCGCGCACCGCTTCGACAAACTTGATGCCGGCTTCGAGCGCCGCCGGTGCCAAATTGCCAAAATCCCGCACAAATCGGGGTTTATGACCATCGGTCAATCCCAAGAGATCGTGAGCCACAAGCACCTGGCCATCGCAGTGGGGGCCGGCGCCAATGCCAATCGTGGGAATTTCCAGAATTTTCGACACTTCCGCGGCCTGCGGCGCGGGAACACACTCAAGAACGATTGAAAAAGCACCTGCCGCTTCGACCGCCCGGGCATCCTCCAACAATTTGCTTTCGTTGCGCTGCACACGAAAACCGCCAAGGCGTCTGACCGATTGCGGGGTCAGGCCCACATGCCCCATCACCGGAATGTCGGCCTGCACGATCGCCTCAATCATCGCCGCAACCCGCACTCCCCCTTCGAGTTTCACAGCGTGAGCCCCGGTTTCGCGCAAAATCCGGCCGGCGTTTTCGAGCGCCTGCATCGGCCCCAGATGATAACTCATAAAGGGCATGTCAACGATCACCAGCGCCCGCTTCGTGCCGCGCACGACCGCTTTGGAATGATAGATCATTTCATCAAGAGTTACGGCAAGGCTATCTTGCTCCCCTCGCACCACCATGCCGAGCGAGTCGCCTACCAAAATCGCGTCGACCCCCGCCTGATCGAACAGCTTCGCCATCGGGTAGTCGTAAAGCGATACGACCGACAGTTTTTTCTTGAGGCCGGGGGCGGCTAAGAAATCTGGAACCGTGATCGCCTTCGTGTCGGCTTCCTTGTGGTGGCTCATGAATCACTCCTTAGGACGTATTTTACAGATTCAGCCCCCTTGCGTGCCCGGGGCGGCATCCGACGAGGGGAATACCCCCATTGCGGTCCCGCATTGGCGCATGGGCATCATGAAACCGCTCGAAGAGGCGACCGTGGCTCAAGGTTTCACCTGGAACGCCGTGCCGATCGTGCTGGGATTGGTAAGCGCCACGGAGCCTTCAGCAAGCTGGCCCCTGGGCAACGATGCCGTGGACGCCCAACCGATCGAGGGAGGTTTGATCGGCCAGATGAACTGGCAATGGCTGCGGATCGAAATCCTGGCGGTGCCAGCGCGTTATCGCGGTCAGGGAGTCGGCACTCAACTCATGCAGTTCGCGGAAGCCATCGCCTGGAAACAGGGATGCCGCAAGGCCTGGGTCGATACGTTTTCCTTCCAAGCCCCTAGGTTTTACGAAAAACTAGGCTACCAAAGATTTGGCGAACTGCCCGACTATCCACCGGGAGCGACCCGATTCTTCTATTGGAAGCACCTGACGGCGCCCCATGAAGGAGAAACTTCTTGAACGGAAGGCACCTGGAGAGCATTTTCTGCTCGGGGAGCATTTCGTTTCAAAGATGATGCGCATCGTCTGAGCGGGTGGGGAATCGCCCCGTCCCAATCTAAACTGATGAGAACTGCTCGCAATTCTTCATGGGATCCTCCAATGTCCATCGAATCGGCGCCTCGCCCCCAGCCTTCCTCCGCGCTCCCAGGTTGTTTCTTGGTGGCAATCCTCTTTTCGCTTTGCCTGTTTGTTTTCGGCATCGGTCTGATCGTGGCAGGCATCGGCTGGATCTCCCATTCGTTCGCTCATGCGCAAACCAAGTGGAATCATGGAACCCCTCAAATTGACGAGGTCGTTTTGCGCGGCGTGACCGATGGCAAGGATGTCGAAAAGGCACCACGCCTGGCGGTGATTCAGGTGCAGGGAGTTCTGGTGGAAGGATCGGTCGAAGACGCGATCGACCATGTCGATCAGGCGCTTGCCGACGACCGGGTGAAGGGTCTGGTCATCCGCATCGATAGCCCAGGTGGCACGCTAACCGCCGCGCACGCGCTTTATGCCAAGATCAAGGCGTTTGGCGACAGGGGAGCGGGAAAGAAGTCGAAACCGGTCGTCGCGTCGATTGGGCCGATGGCCGCCAGCGGCGGTTACTATATCGCCATGGCCTGCAAGCCGGTACTCGCCGAGGCCCAGTCGCAGACCGGTTCGATCGGCGTCTATGTCTCCTTTCCCAACTTCGAGGGGATTGCCAAGGAATGGGGCTTTAGCTCCACCCTGATCAAACAAGGGGATATCAAGGATTCGGGAAACCCCTTGCGCACTCCCACCCCCAAGGAAAAGCAGGTCTGGCAGGATCTGGTCGACGAGGGGTACAACGATTTCGTTGAGGTGATCGAAACCAACCGCCCCGCGCTCAAGGGCAAATTGCTTGAGCCGATGAAAATGAAAGCGCTCCGCGCTGGCCCCGTGGGGGCCGATGGCCTTGCCGAATACTCGCGCTACCGCGCCGATGGCGGCATCTGGACCGCACGCCAGGCCAAGTCGGCCGGGCTGATCGACGACATTGCCACATTTGAGGAAGCGATCGACAAGGCGCTCAAACTCGCCGACCTCGACCAGGACGCCCTCGTGGTGGAATACGAACGCCCCCAAGGTCTCGTCGATTCCCTGCTCGGCCGCAATCATCGCCGCCACGACCCGATTTTCGATATCCCCGGCTTTGAAAAGGCCCTGGCCTCCCTTGGCAGCGGGCCAAGAACCTGGTGTCTGGCTCCGGGATTTGAAATGGAGGGTGCCGCCGCGTTGCTCAAAGCGCAATGGCGCCGGTCCCACCCGGCTCTTCGCGGCAAGCTTCCGAAGAGTCCGCAATAGCGCAATCCCTCGCCTGCCCTGCTCAACATTGGTGCAACGAGCGCCGCCCGACCCATTGAATCGAAAGAAACAAGCCCTGCGGTTCCTTTCGTTCGATCTCGCCTTCTTGCCGCCAAATGGGACCGGTTGTGCCGATTTCGCTCCCCTTGACGGGGCAAACTTTGCTTTGGCGAACAATTTTTCTGCTTTCCCTTCAAGAATTTAACAAAAAAGTGAAAATATTCACGAAAGATGGTCGACTGGAGGCCTCGGTCCAAGAACTTCTAGGCCAGAGCTTGCGTAATACTCGTTGGCCATGACGAAGCAACACAACCATTTACCGGTTGGAGGACCGCTTGAGCGCCGCGGAAAGCATTCCATTGATGCACCGGCGAATTTTCGCCCTGTGTGAGGAAAATCCTTCCCGGCCCGCGGTGTCGTTTCGCGAAAGCGGTCAGTGGATCTCCTGGACCTATGGCGAACTGGCACTTTGCTCGCGCGCGATTGCCAAAGAGCTGCGGTCGCAAGGCATCAAGCCTCAAGCTCCCGTCGCAGTCGCCTCACATCGGCACCCGCTCACCATCGCCGCCATGATCGCGATCCTGGATGTGGGTGGCCACTATGTCCCGCTTGACCTGAATTACCCCGCCTCCAGGCTGCGATTCCTCTGTGAACAAGCCAACGTCCCCTGCGCCCTCTCCGCGCACCCGGTCACTGCGGGGCTACTGAGCGTTCCCGCCCTCCACCTAGCACGATTCGCTCCACCGCAAGCCCTCACCGCGTCATCGCCAATGGACTGCCCATCCCTCGCGACGTGCGAACATTCCCCCGCGCAATCCCCCGCTTATATCCTGTTCACCTCCGGATCGACCGGCGAGCCGAAGGGGGTCGTCGTCCCCCACCAGGCGGTGATCCGCCTGATCGATCACCCCCATTTCATGCGCCTCGATTCCAGCAGGGCGATGCTCTGGCTGGCTCCCCTGGGCTTTGATGCCTCCACCCTGGAAATCTGGGGGCCGCTTCTCAATGGCGGCCGCTGCGTCATCTATCCCGAAGGCCAGCTTCCCACTGCGGCCCTTCTCAAGGAGACGATCCGGTCCACTCAAGTCAATGCCCTTTGGTTAACTTCATCGCTCTTCAATAACATCGTCGACCAGGATCCTCTCTGTTTCGAAGGCGTCGAAGACCTCCTCACCGGCGGCGAAGCGCTTTCCGTACCTCATGTGGTCAAGGCGCTCGGCGCGCTCAAATCCACTCAACTGATCAACGGCTACGGCCCCACCGAAAACACCACCTTCACCACCTGCTATCGCATTCCTGCGGATTTCGCCAAAACCGAGCCGCGCGTACCGATCGGTAAGCCGATTTCCGGCACCGAAGTCGCAATCGTCGACGAGCGCTTGCAACCCGTGCCCCATGGCGTTGAGGGGGAACTGATCGCCCTGGGAGAGGGCCTGGCGCTGGGTTACTTGAACCTGCCGCAACTCACCCGCGAACGATTTGTCGAGATCGACTTGGGCGTGGGTACGTTGGTACGCGGCTATCGCACGGGTGATCGCGTGGTCCGCCGCCACGATGGGCTGATCGACTATCTGGGACGATTCGACGATCAGGTGAAAATCGATGGGCACCGGATTGAGCCGGGCGAAGTGGAACAGGTCCTTGCAGGCTTGGCCGGCGTCAACGATTGCCGGGTCTTGGCGATGATGGCTCCCTCAGGTCAAAAGCGGCTCGTCGCCTACATCGTGGCTAGTGAAGAAATTCGCGAGCAAAACCTCAAGGAGCGCCTCGCGGGGCTTTTGCCCGCCTTCATGGTGCCTCACCATCTCATGTATGTCGACGCGTTGCCCCTCAATGCCAACGGAAAACTAGACCGCGCCGCCCTGCCCGATCCGTTTCGCCCCAAGCCAACCCACGATCAACTGGTCCCGCCTGTAGGCACGGCCACTCGCGAAGCGGCGCTCATTGCCGAAGGCTGGCAGGTCGTGCTGGGTCAGAAGGCGGCATCGCCGGATCTCAATTTCTTCGATGCCGGGGGCAGTTCCCTCGACGCGGTCAAACTTCTTGAGTGGCTCGAAAAGCGCCTCGGTCGTCCGTTGGAACCGACCTTTGTTTTTGCGCACGCTACCATCCGCAGGCAGGCCGATGCCCTGCTCGCCCTGGAGCGCTCCCGGACCGCGACCACGTCGCGAGGAGAATTGCGCCGGCTCGCTCAAGCTCAGCGAACAAGAGGATCGCGTTAATGGACCGGTTGGATGATGCAAGCGAGTTGCCTGGGTCAGCGGTTGCGGTGATCGGTATGGCCGGCCGTTTTCCCGGCGCGGCCGATGTCGGCCAGTTCTGGGAAAACCTCCTGGCCGGCCGCGAGGGGATCCGCTTTTTCAGCCCCGATGAGATCGACCCCTCCGTCCCGGCCTCCTTGCGCGCCGACCCCAACTATGTCGCGGCTCGCGGCATCGTTGACGATTGCGACAAGTTCGATGCCGAGTTCTTCGGCATCGCGCCGATCGAAGCCCAGGTCATGGACCCGCAACAGCGGATCATGCTCGAACTGGCCTGGGCCGCCCTGGAAAATTCGGGGCATAACCCCTCTTCCATGCCCGGATTGACCGGCGTCTACGCGGGTATGAACTGGAATCGCTACCGCGCCCACTGTGTGGCCGCCCATCCCGAAGTGGTCTCACGCTTTGGCGAGTTCAATGCCGCCCTGGCCAATGAGTACGACTTCCTCGCCACGCGCATCTCTTACAAACTGAATCTGCGCGGGCCGAGCGTCAACATCGCCACCGCCTGTTCGACCTCGCTCGTTGCGATCGCCCAGGCGGCCCAGGCGCTGCTCAATCACGAATGCGATTTCGCGCTGGCCGGCGGCGCTTCGATCACGGTGCCGGTGAAGGCAGGCTACCTGCACCAAGAAGAAAGCATGCTCTCCGCCGATGGCCATTGCCGCGCCTTCGACGCCAGGGGAACCGGCACGACCTTCAATGACGGAGCAGCATTTGTCGTCTTGCGCCGCTTGAGCGATGCCCTCGAAGCAGGCGACCGCATCGTTGCCATCGTGCGCGGCTTCGCCATCAATAACGACGGCGCCGACAAGGTCAGCTTCACCGCTCCGAGCGTCGAGGGGCAGGCCGAAGTCATCCGCTCGGCGATCGATTTTGCGGGCGTCGAGCCGTCCACGATCGGCTTCATCGAAGCGCACGGGACAGCGACCCCGCTGGGTGATCCGATCGAAGTCGCGGCACTCAAAAAAGTGTTCACCACCGAAGCGATGCAGGGCAACCGCTGCGCGCTCGGTTCGGTGAAAAGTTCCGTCGGCCATCTGATCCATGCGGCGGGCGTGACCGGATTCATCAAGGCGGCCTTGGCGGTTTCCTCAGGCAAAATTCCGCCCACGCTCTTTTTCGAAACGGCCAACCCCCGGCTGCGGCTTGAAGAAAGCCCGTTCTATGTCAATGCTCGTCTCGAAGACTGGACTCCTTCAAACCATCCGCGCCGGGCGGGTGTCAGTTCCTTTGGCGTCGGCGGGACGAATGCTCATGTCATTCTTGAGCAGCCGCCCCTGATTGAGGCTTCGGCACCGACAGAAGGGCCCCAGCTTCTTCGGCTGTCGGCGCGGACGCAGACTGCGCTCGAGGCGATGGCGGCGCAACTGGCGAAGCGCCTGGAAAGCGATCCTGAACTCAATCTCGCCGATGCCGCCTACACCCTTGCGAGCGGCCGGGCAGAATTTGGCCAGCGGCTTGTCGTCGCCGCCGATTCGCCAACGCGCGCGGCCCAGGCCCTGAGCGATCGCGCCGATCCCCAGAGAGCAGAGCGGGCGGCTCCCGATGCGGCACCTTTTCTGGTTTGGGTCTTTCCCGGGCAAGGGGCGCAGTACGCCGGAATGGGTCGTGAGCTTTACGAACGGGATTCCGCCTTCCGCGCGGCGATCGACGAGTGCATTCAGGCGTTTGGATCGGTGCTGGGCTACGATCTTCTGGCGCGCATGTTCGGCGATGATGGCGAGGCGCTTCGCCCTACCGGCACCACGCAACCGGCGATCTTCTGCATTGAATATGCACTGGCCCGCACCTGGCAGTCCAAAGGTTTCGCACCTCAGGCACTGATTGGCCATAGCGTGGGCGAATTTGTCGCGGCGGTGCTTGCGGGCATCATGTCGCTTGAAGGTGCGGCCCGGCTCGTTGCCCGTCGCGGTGCGCTCATTGAGGCGCTACCCTCCGGAGCCATGCTTTCGGTTCGGATGGGTGCCGAGGCCCTGAAGCCCCACCTGAACGCGGAGGTGGCGCTGGCCGCCTCGAATGGGCCCAGTGCCTGCGTTGTCTCGGGCACGCACGAAGCCATTGAGGCTTTTGCGAAGCACCTGGAGAAAGAGAACATTGCCCATCGGTTACTGCGCACCTCGCATGCGTTCCATTCGCCGATGATGGATGCGGCGCTCGAGCCTTTCGCGGCCGAAGTGGCGCAGGTGAAACTGGCCTCCCCCTTCCTGCCCATTGCGTCGACCTTGACGGGTCGGTGGCTCACCGGCAAAGAAGCTGCCGATCCCTCCTACTGGACTCGTCATCTGCGCGAACCGGTCTTGTTTTCTCCGGCAGTGCGCACCGTGCTTGCAGGTCACCCCGACGCCGCGTTTCTGGAAACGGGACCGCGCGGCACGCTGGCCACGCTCATCCGCCAACATCCGATCGCAGGCAAGCCGGCACCCGTTGCCATCCCCAGCCTGGGTGAAACGCCCACCAGCGAGACTTGGCAGATGGTGTTGGCAGAGGGCCAGTTTTGGACGCTTGGGATCGACCCGGCCAAACCCTTTGATCCCACACCACCAAAGCGGCGCTCGCGCGTCGACTTGCCCACCTACCCGTTTGAACGCAAGCGGTACTGGCTCGATGCACCGCCGAGCGCGGTCACAGGGTCATCACCGCCAGTAGCGCAGAACGACCCTTCAGCCGGCGTCCCAACGAACTCAGGCGAACCGCACCAGAATGGCCGGGGCGCTCTTTCCGAGGTCGTTGCCACGCCGGGCACCGGCGAAAGCCGGATCGCCAAAATTCGTGCGGTCTTCGAGGACCTTTCCGGTCTGGATATGTCAGGCATCGGCGATCAGGTGCGCTTTGTCGAGCTCGGCTTCGATTCGCTGACGTTGACGCAAGCGGCCCAACAGTTGAAACGGGCCTTCGGCATCTCGATCAAGTTTCGCCAGCTCATGGAAGATCTAGCCACGCTGGGGTCGCTCGCCGCGTTTCTCGACGCCGGCCAGAGCAAGGCCGAGGCGCCAACCCAATCAACGGCACCGCCTCCCCCCTCCACCACCGCGTCTCCGGCCTCCCGGCCCGCCTCTTCTCACCCCACCATTCAAGGCGACGCCAAACGCACCGATTACGATGTCAAAAAAGCGTTTGGCGCCATCGCTCGCATCCACACCAAGGGCGGCGAGATCACCGAACTGCAAAAGAATGCGCTCAGCACCTTCGCGCGCAAATACATCGAGAAGACCAAGTCGAGCAAGCGCTACACGGAAATCCACCGGCCGCACACGGCCGATCCTCGCGTGGTCAACGGCTTTCGCCCCGCGACCAAGGAGATCACTTATCAGATCGTCGTGGAACGCAGCCGCGGCTCGCGCCTGTGGGATATCGACGGTAACGAATATGTCGATGTGCTCAACGGTTTCGGGATGAACCTGTTCGGCTGGCGCCCCGATTTCATCAACGAGGCGCTGCATGCGCAGCTCGACCGCGGCTATGAAATCGGCCCCCAGCATGCGCTCACGGGCGAAGTGTCGCGGCTGCTTTGCGAATTGACCGGCTTCGATCGAGTCGGGCTTTGCAACACCGGCTCCGAGGCGGTCATGGCCGCGATGCGCATTGCGCGCACCGTGACCGGCCGGGACACGATCGCTCTTTTCACGGGATCCTATCACGGCACCTTCGATGAAGTGCTCGTGCGCGCCGGCCGGTCTCATCAAGGCGTGCCCGCCGCCCCGGGGATATTGCCTGGCATGTTCTGCGAAGTGCGGGTGCTCGATTACGGCACCGACGAATCGCTTGCTTATTTACGCGAGCATGCTCACGATCTGGCGGCGATCCTGGTCGAACCGGTGCAAAGCCGCCGGCCCGATTTTCAACCGCGCGAATTCTTGCAAGAGCTGCGCACGCTCACTTCGTCCACGGGCACCTGCCTCATCTTCGATGAAGTGATCACCGGTTTTCGTTCGCACCTGGGCGGCGTTCAGGAGCTCTTTGGCATTCGGGCCGATCTGGCGACCTATGGCAAGGTGATCGGCGGCGGGTTGCCGATCGGCGCCGTGGCGGGCAAACGAGAATTCATGGATGCGCTCGATGGCGGCGCCTGGAACTTTGGCGATGCCTCGGTTCCCACCGTGGGAGTTACCTATTTCGCGGGAACCTTCGTGCGCCATCCGCTGGCGCTGGCGGCCGCCAAGGCGGCGCTGGAACATCTGAAAAGTTCGGGGCACGAACTGCAGACCACGCTGAACCGCTCCACCGCCGCCATGGCCGAAGAGATGAATGCCTTTTGCCGCAAAGTCGGCGCTCCCGTCGAAATTGTCCACTTTGCCTCTCTCTGGAGGGTGAAATGGCTGCAGGATCTCCCCTATCAGGACCTGCTCTTTGCCCAGATGCGCCTGCGAGGCATCCATATTCTCGACAATTTCCCGTGTTTCTTGACCACCGCGCACTCGGCGGCCGACATCGCCCTGATCGTGGCCGCCTTCAGGGAATCACTGACCGAACTGCTTGATCACGGATTTCTTCCGCGCAAGGCCAAGCCAGTCGAAGCGTTCGACGCGGCCCGTCCTCCCGTTCCCGGTGCCCGTCTGGGCAGGGATGCCGAAGGGAAACCGGCCTGGTTCGTTCCTCACCCCAAGCAACCCGGCAAATACCTCATGGTGAATGCGCCGTGACCACTCTCCCCCAGATTCCCGATCTCGTCGAAGCCGAATTCGACCCCTTTGCCGGCTATGAACTGGCGCGCGCGGTGCCAAGCACCGAGGCGCAGCGCGAAGTCTGGCTTGCCGACCGGATGGGCCGAGAAGCGTCGCTTGCCTTCAATGAATCGGTTTCGCTCTACCTTGGCGGACCGCTTGATCAAGGCGCCATGGAACAGGCGCTCGTCGCACTCGCCAATCGTCACGAATCCCTGCGGTTGACGATTAGCGACGATGGCTTGAGTCTGTTGATCGGCGCTCAAGGCGACTGCGCTCTCCTGTTGATCGATCTTGCTGCCAAGTCCACCGCCGAGCAAGAAGCGGCGCTGGCCGCGCTTCGCATCGAAGCGGTCGAAACACCGTTCGATCTGGCCACCGGTCCACTCTTTCGCGCCGTACTGGTGCGCCGTTCACATGAGCAGCACGAACTGATCCTGACCGCCCACCATATCGTTTGCGATGGCTGGGCGATCGGCGTGCTGGCGCGCGAGTTAATGGCCCTTTATGCCACGAGCGCCGAAACCGGGAACGTGGCTTCCTTGCCTGCCGCCGAAAGCTTTGGCGACTATGCCCTGGCCCAGTATGACGCCCCTCATCTGGAAGCCTCAGAGGTCGATACCCGCTGGTGGGTCGAGCAGTTCCGTTCCTCGGTGCCGGTTCTCGACTTACCTCAAGACCGGCCAAGGCCGGCGGTGCGCCGCTTCGAATCGCGTCGCGAGGAACTGGTGCTCGATGCGCCGCTTGTCGCCGCGATCAAACAGCTTGGTTCGCGCCAGGGCGCCAGCTTGTTCGCAACGATGTTTGCCACCTTTGGCGCCGTGTTGTCACGCTTATCCGGGCAGGACGACCTGGTCATCGGCGTGCCCGCGGCCGGTCAGTCGGCCGAAGGGCTTCCCGGCCTGGTCGGGCATTGCGTTCAGTTTCTGCCGATCCGCATGGCTTATGATCTCAAGTTGCCTTTTGCCTCGCTTTTGAAAGAAGCACGCGGCCAGGTGCTCGATGCTTTCGAGCATCAGTCGAGCACACTCGGTGCGATCCTGAAGCACCTGCGGCTCGCGCGCGATCCCAGCCGTTTGAGCGTCGCCTCAATCATGTTCAATCTCGATGTGGCGATCCGCGCCGAAGACCTCTCCCAAGGCGGTCTGCAGGTCGATTTGCGCAGCAACCCTCGCCGCTTTGAAAATTTCGAGCTGTTCCTCAATGCCTGCCAGCATGGCGACGAGATCATCCTCGAGTGCCAGTACAACACCGGCCTTTTCGACGCCCTAACCGTGCAAGGCTGGCTTGCGCTCTATCGCGAAGCTCTCAAGCGCGCCGCGGCCAACGTCGAAATGATCGTCGCCGACCTGTTCGTGGCCAGCGACGCCGATCGAGAACGTTTGCAACAGTTCAATGCAACGGCGGTCGAATACCGGCGCGATGCCCGGATCGGCACGTTGATCGATGAGCAGGCGGCGCGGGCTCCGGGCACCATCGCCGTCATGGCGGGCGAGGACTATTTAACCTATCGCGATCTGCAAAATCGCACGAACGCCCTGGCTCACCTGCTGCGCGCGCGTGGTTTGGGTCGCGGTGCGCTCGTGGGAATCTGCGTCGAACGCGGCATCGACATGATCGTCGCCCAAATCGCAATCCTCAAGGCCGGAGCGGCGTATGTCCCGCTCGACCCGGCCTACCCCACGGATCGCCTCTCTTACATGGCCGAAGATGCCGGCCTTTCCCTCCTCGTCACCCAGTCTTCCCTGGCAACGGCCCTGCCCTGGCCGCGCGAACAATCGCTCTGGCTGGACGCCGATCGGCCCGTCATCGATGCCCAACCGTCAACCGCCCTTCTGGCCGAGGCCAGGCTCGATAGCGGCCCCCAAGATCCGGCCTATGTCATTTACACCTCGGGATCGACCGGCAAACCCAAAGGGGTGGCCGTACCCCACCAGGCAGTGGTGAATTTCCTCGCCAGCATGGCGCGCGACCCCGGTTTGAACCCCGGCGATCGCCTGGCAGCCGTGACAACGCTGAGCTTCGACATCGCCGTGCTCGAACTCTTGCTGCCGTTGACCGTCGGAGCCTGCGTGGTGCTCGCTACGCGGGAACAAGCGACCGATGGCCAGGCCTTGAGGATTCTGCTGGAAGAGAGCGGAGCCCGCGTCATGCAGGCCACTCCAGCTTCCTGGCGGCTGCTCCTCGACGCCGGCTGGAACGGGGGCAGCGATTTCAAGGCGCTCATCGGCGGCGAAGCATTGCCCGCGGACTTGGTGAAGCCATTACTCGCCCGAACGGGTGAGCTTTGGAACATGTATGGGCCGACCGAGACCACCGTCTGGTCGACCTGCTGGAAAGTCGTTCCCGACGCGCCGCTCATCAGCATTGGCCGACCGATCGCCAACACAAGTGTCTGGATCCTCGATGAACATCGCCGCCCCTGCCCGATCGGCGTTTCGGGGGAAATGTTCATCGGCGGCGATGGGCTGGCGCTCGGCTACCTTCATCGCCCCGAGTTGACCGCCGAGAAGTTCGTTGCCGATCCTTTTTGTCCGGGAAAGGCGCTTTATCGCACCGGCGATCGGGGCCGCTGGCGCCATGACGGTCTGCTTGAACATCTTGGCCGGCTCGATTTCCAGGTCAAGGTGCGCGGCTTTCGCATCGAGCTTGGCGAAATCGAAGCGAATCTCGCGGCGCACCCCCAGGTTGCCCGCGCGGTCGTGATCGTGCGCGAAGACCGGCCTGGGGATGTGCGCCTTGCCGCCTACCTCGTGGCCAAGCCCGGCATGGCTCTGCCCGGCATAAGCGAACTGCGCGACCACCTCAAAGGGCAGTTGCCCGAATACATGGTGCCACAGCATTTCACGGCGCTTCAAGAAATTCCCCTGCTGCCCAATGGCAAACTCAATCGCCATGCGCTGCCCGTTCCCGATCTTTCGGCAAACCCCACCACCGATTTCACCGCGCCCGCGACGGAGCTGGAAAAGGGAATTGCCGAAGAGTTCGAAGCGGTGCTCGGCATCCGCGGCGTAGGTCTGGAAAATGACTTCTTCACCCTCGGCGGACATTCCCTGCTCGCCGCCCAGTTGATCTACCGGCTCAATCGCCGATTCGCGTCGACCTTGCCGATGCGGGCCGTGTTCGAAGCCCCGACCGTGGCCAAGCTCGCTCGCTTGCTTTCGGAAACATCGGGGAAGGCGCCCGAGCCGGTGATCGCCATTGTCCGGCAAGAATGCCAGACCCGCTTCAGCGCTTCGGCCATGCAAGAGCGACTTTGGCGCATGGAGAAGATGGTCCCCGGCCGGGTCGTCTACCATGCCCCGTCGGCGCACCGCCTGTGTGGTCCGCTCAACGAACTCCAATTCGAACGCGCATTTCGCGAGATCATTCGCCGGCAAGCCTCGCTGCGCACGCAGCTCGACGAAAACGACGGCGGCGTGGTTCAGATCATTTTGAACGAGATGCCTTTTGCCCTCTTTCCCGCCGAGAATCTTTCTGCCTTGCCCACCGCGGCACGCGAGAATCGGCTGGCCGAACGGCTCGATCAATTGACGGCCGAAACCTTCGAGCTCAAGCGCGCCCCCCTGTTTCGCGCCAAAATGTTTCGCCTGGCCGAGCAGGAGCATGTCCTCTTTTTCATGCCGCACCACATCATTTGGGACGGCTGGTCGTTCGATATCTTTTATCAAGAGATTTCGGCGATCTACGAGGCCTACTTGCAGGGCCGGCGGAGTCCCCTGGCCGAACTGCCGGTCTCCTACGGCGATTTTTCAGTCTGGCACCGGGCCTGGTCGAAGGGGCCGGAGCATGAGCGGCAGGTTGCCTTCTGGCGAGAACGGATGATCCGCCATGGCAACCCGGCGGCCCTGCCGATCGACAAGCCGCGCCGCTCGTCCATGACCGGTACCGGCCACACCGAAGGGGTCGCGGTCGATCAAGGACAGACGCAAGCACTCCATGAACTTGCGAGCAAGTCGGGCGCGACCATGTTCGCCGCCACCCTTGCCGTTTATTCCGTGCTCCTTCACGACTATTCCCGGCAAAAGACGCTGGTGATCGGCACGCCTGTGCGGGCCCGCAATGCTCCCGAACTCGAAGGGATCATGGGCTTCTTCAATAACCTGCTTTTGCTTCATATCGAGATCGATCCTGCGGAAACCTTTGTTCAGCTCTTGATGCGGATCAAGGCGCTCGTGATCGAGTGCTTCGCCCATCCCGATGCGCCGCTCGAAGAATTGGCCCGGGAATTGCCGGCAGTGGCCAAGGACCGGCCTCCCCTGCTTTACCAGGCGCTCTTTTCCTTTCAGGACGCGCGGCAACGCGCGACTCGCTGGGGGGAACTGGAGCACTCGATGATTCCGCTGTTTCAGCGGGGGGCGACCGAAGACCTGGGCATGTGGTTCCTCGAATCGGCGAAAGGGCTCCAAGGAGGCATTACTTACAACGCCGATATTCTCGCGAACGCGACCGCAAAGAGGCTGCAAGCTCGCTATCTACAACTCTTGCGTGCCGTTCTCGAATCTTCCGACTCGACGATCGCAGACTTGGTGGGGTCCGCCTCTCCCCCGTTGAACACCGACATCGAGGCCGAACCAGACAACAAGGATAGGGATAATCGCCATCAGGATGGGGACGAGCTCATGGAAGAATCGGAATCGGGGTTCGTGGCACCGCGCAATGATCTCGAAATTGGCCTGGCCACGGTTTGGCAGCGAGTGCTCGGGGTCGAACGCGTTGGCCTGCACGATAACTTTTTCGATCTGGGAGGCAATTCGCTTGGGGCCATCGCCCTCGGCGCCGAGATGGAGAAATCGACCGGCATCCCGGTCGACATCGGCGAAGTGTTCCGTTCGCCGACGATTGCCAAGCTGGTCAAAAGCATGGGTCCCAATGCCGAGAAAAGCGCCTCGGTAGTCGTGCCCTTGCAGCCCAGCGGCAATGGCACTCCCATATTCTGCATTTGCGGCATCAACATTTATGCCGATCTGGCCAAGACGATCGGCAAGGCGCAGCCGGTCTTCGGCGTGTATGTCGCCGAAGAGCAGGTGATTGCCACCCAGGCCACACGAGGCGAGATGCCCGATGTCTCCATCGGGCGGCTCGTCGAAGCCTACTACACCGCGATCATGCGGTTTCGCCCGCAGGGGCCTTACCGCCTGGCCGGGTTTTCGCTCGGGGGGATCCTCGCGCTCGAGTTGGCGTCCCTCATGCGCCGCCGCGGCGCCGAAGTCGAAGTGATTGTTCTGCTCGATACCTTCTTGCCCCAGGCCTACCACAAGAACTGGTACAAGCTGATCCGCACGAAATGCAAGGACCTTCTTGGCCGCGTGAAACGAAAGGTTCAGGCGCTCTTTCAACCTCGCGACCCGAATCGATCGGACAACAAGGAACCGAAGAAGAAGGAAGATAGCGGTTACGCGCTTTTGCGCGCGCTGGCGTTCGAAGCGGCGGCGGCCAAGTGGCGTCCTGATCCGGCGCTCGTGGAAATCCCCATCGTGCTGTTCCAGGCGGCCGATCTATCCAAGGAATATCCCCACCTCGACTTCGAGGAGGATTACGGCTGGCGCCAGTACTTCGGCGGCAAATTCACGACCTATTCGGTACCGGGGGACCACCTGGGAATCTTGCGCTCGCCCAATGTCGAAGTGCTTGGCCGCAAGGCGCGTGAATACCTTGAGGGTGCCGAAAACTCCACTCGTTGATGCGCCGAAGTCGACCGATTGGCCTCGGGGTTCCTATCAAGGACACAAGCGCGCGGCGCCATATCGCCGCGCGGATCTTCTTGAGGTTCGCGCATGGTCAAGGTATTCACCAGGGCTTTGATCAGTCAATTTGAAGCGGCGCTTTGCATGTTGCAGGAGTGCATCAAGAAATGCCCGCCAGAGCACTGGGAAAGCAAAATCGCCAACGACTCGTTCCGGCAGATCGCTTATCACACACTCTTCTTCTTTGACTTGTATCTGTCGCAAAACGAGGGGGATTTTCGCCTCCTCGACTATCACCTCGAAGGCGGCGACGAGCGCGCAAGCTATGAACCGTCCAAGGGGCTTTCGCGGGAGGCGACCCTCGCCTACCTGGCCGATTGCCACGATAAGGCGGTGTCGATCCTGGCCGATGAAACCATCGAAACGCTCGACGGCGAATCGGGATTTTCCCGGCTGCCTTTTTCACGCGGCGAGTTGCACCTGCACAGCCTGCGCCATATTCAACATCATGTCGGGCAGTTGAGCGCCTTTTTGCGTAAGGTCATCGAGGATCAGGGGAGTTGGTGGGTGAGGGATGGCTGGCGGGATTGCCATTAATCCGCGGGCCTGGCCGCGATCCCCATCGGTTTTGCCGCGCTCGTCGGTGAGCCTGCGGTGGTGGTGCTCGACGGTGCCGGCTGGCCCGATGCCAGGGCGGCATGCTCTCGCAAAATGCGCCTGATTTCCCGCACGGCCAACGGATGCTGGTGCGCGCTGGTGTGGCCAGCGGGCACGACGAGCTTCGATTCGGCTTCGACCAATAGCGCGCTTTCCAGGCCAACGACCCCGTCTCCCGTATCCTCCTTGTTGATTTCCAGGAGGGCGCGGTAAAGCGGGCCAAAGCAGGCATTTTCCTTGCCCGCAATGGCATGCCAGTGAATGCCGTTGGGCCGCGAACGGTTGAGCGTCGCGAGCACGGGCGATTTCGGATTGAGCAGTTCGACCGAAGTCGGCACATGGCCCGCCGCCAGCCGCTTGTTCAAGTTCGGGTCAAGATTGGCCAGCGTGCCGGCAATTTCGCGCATCTGCGGCGGCAAGGACGGAATCGAAGCGGCCAGCCGGCCCACCGGCGACGGGCTGATGTTGGAGCCGCCAAAGGGCGTCGCGATGAATACGGCGCGCGTCACCAGCGGATGTTTCTCGAAGAAGAAGAGCCGGTGCAGCTCCCGTTTGATTTGTGGATCGGAAAACTCGACTTCATCGAACGGCTTGTTGGCGATCGCGCGCCAGTAGTCGTTGCCGCTGTCGGTGGTGAGCATGCGCGCGATCAACCCGCCCATGCTGTGGCCGATGAGCACCATATTCTCGAGAGCAGTGTCCTTTTGGTCAGGATCGAGCTGGTTGCGCACAACCAGAAGTTTATCGCGCAGGTCGGCCGCGGGTAAGAGGAAGGGAAGGGCGGTGGGGTAAAAGTAAGCCCAGATCTGGTACTTCTCGCGGAAGTCGGGATCGGCCATCAAGTCGTTGACCACCGGCGCCCAGGTGATCGGCGACGAGAGCAATCCATGCACGAGCACCACCGGGATCTTGCCCGGCTGATAGGGCTCGAGCAAATAAAGACCAAACCGGTCGGAAATGCTATTGCCGAACAGGTAGGCGCTGTAGTCAAGCCCCTCCAGCCCGCTACGCGCCAGGCTCGCCGCGAGCACCGTCGTCGTATCGATTTCGAGCGGAATTTTGCGGCCCTGCACTTGTACGACCGGTTCGCGGATCGGATCTTCGATTTCAATGGGCGGGATCGGCCCACGGCGCAGCGCCTCAAGGCTATCGCCAAATCGCAGGAAGGCGGTCCCGGCCAGGGCCGATTGCGCGACATGGATGCTCTGAAAAGTGCTCGCCTGCTTGCCCTTCGCTTCCAAAAGCAGGGGAACCCCCAAACCGTAAGAGCGATGATGCGTGCGCATGCCGGTCACGACCAATTCATTGCACGGGATCAGCTTGGCGATCTTGCTGGTGGTCAGGTCGGGATGGCGCGATTGCAGGCTCAAGGTGATCGCCTCGCCGCCGCGTTTTGCCGGTGTCTTCCAGGTATTCTGAGGAATCGCACTCACAAGATGAGCAAGATTCTTGTTGTAAAGATCGCAGGCCTGAATGAAACGGGGATCATAGACATCCTGGGGCTGCACCATTGCTGTTTCCCAGGGGCTCGTTCCATGGCTTTGAGCGATCACGCCTTTTTCGACATCGCCCTTGATGCGCGATTTGGACCCATCGGAAGAGTTGGCGATCAAGAAATGGAAGGCGTAGCCGGTCGCAAGGTAGTGATGGCCGAGTGCTTCCTGATGGCGCATTCTTCCCATCGCATAGGCAATGCGCGAATGGATTTCGGCCAAAGCAAACAGCTTATCGGGGCTGGGATCGGCGATCGCATCGTCATGCAGTGCCTGGGTCGCTTCGATTTGCGATCGGCAATAGAGCTTTTCTAAATCAGCTTCTCTCAAGGTTTGGCGCGTGCGATCCGATAAATGATCGATCAGGTATCCCTGAACCCCGAGCACCGTCTTGTCCTTCAAGTTGATGCGTTTGACGCCGATCTGGCGGGGAGCAAATAGGGCGCACCCGGAAACCGTTGGCAGCAAGAGCGCCAAAGCTAGAAAAAGGGCGCCCGCGGGACGAATCAACGTCTCGCGCACCGATTTTCCGATTTCCCGCGCCAGCCAATTCATGGGCGATCCCAAATGCCGCCAGTAACCCAAGCGGTCAAGGGATACCCCTACCCGTCCAGTCAGCGCAAGTCTGATTTCTGAAAACATGGGCAATCTGAGGCGTTCAGGAAAGAAGATGAGCCGGCGCTTGCGCTTTTCACAGAGCAATGCCGGCTTTGCCTCGGCCAAGAATCGCCAGATGCGAACCAACTTACAGGCGGAAACTTAGGAGATGATCAAGTTGAAGATCTGCGTGGCGATAGGGCCGATGCCGTTCGTCGCCGAAATTATGAACGTGTAAGTGCCAGCCACCGCAGTCGGCATTCCGGAGAGAACTCCGGTCGCCTTGTTCAGGATGACTCCGGCAGGCAACACCCCCTTGCTCAAGGCAAAGCTGGCCGCGGGAAAACCCGACGCCTGAATGGTGAAGGTATTTTGTTGGCCGCGCGTAAAGGTGGTCGAGTTCGCCGAAGTGAGGACTGGAGCCTGATTGATCGCGAGGGTTCCTGAGACAAACTGGATCTCGTAATTGTTCGAAACCGCCCCCGAGGCAACGATCGTTTGCAATCCGGGACCGCTTGCCTGCGTGGCCTCGGTTGAAAGGACCAAACCGGAGATCACCGTGGCCTTATCGCCATTGACCAGACCGGTGTACTTCGCGGTGAGCACGGGATTGGCGGCGCCGGCCAGCTTCGTTTTGTTTTCGGCGGCGATCGTCAACGCCGCTTTGGTCACATTCAAGCTGCCGGTCTCATACTTGATCGCATAATTGGCGGCAACGCCCGCCGAAGGGGTGATCGTGTAGGTGCCGACCTTGCTTGCCGCCGTGGCGGTTGATGCGATCTTCAGGCCGGTGACCACCTTGGAGGTTTCGTGATTCATCAGGCCGGTAAAAGTTACCGTCAGGGGAGGCATCGCCTGGCCATAGACCTTGGCCTTGTAGTCCGCGGTAATCGTCAACGCCGCCTTATTGACGGTCAGTTTTCCATCGGTCAGTTTGAGATCGTAGTCGCCGATCTGTCCGCTGCCATCGAACGCGACTCCCTTCAGCGCATAAATCCCCGCTGGACTCGTGGCCAGATTGCCTGTGCTTTGCAAGGCCAGCGAGAGCACTTCGCCATTGACCCCCGTGGAAATATCGATCGCCTTATTGACATCGGTCAACACGAGGTCGGTTCCCTTGATGACGGCATTGCCGTTGGCCACCAGCCCCTTGGCGCCGGTGAAGTTGCTGTAAGCAAACAGCGCCTTGCCCTTGCCGTCCTGGGCGGTCCAGTCGAGGATCGTCTGCCGTGCGGTCGAGCCTCCAGTAGCTGCGGTGAATCCCAAATACGCCTTGGAAGATCCCACTTGGGCGGCAATATCGACAGCGTAAGTTTGCGTCACAGTCTTCTTGGTGGATGGGTCGGTCAATACGACCGTCAGTTTCTTGTTCGCGTAGGTCAGGTCCGCCACGATCTTCCGCGAGGCCTGCAAATCGATGCCGCTACCCGTCAAGTTGACAGACGAAACCGATGTCGAAGGGTTGGCGCCATTGAGATAGAGGCCGGTGGAGTTGTTCCCCTCGCCGCCATTGTCGAACAGGTCGAACTTGATCGCGACGCTCTTGTCGATCCCCTCATAGCCCAGGCCACTGCCGGTGGCACCAAGCGGATTGGCTCCCACCCCCTGAATCGTGAAGGTGAAACCGTCCGCAAGCTGGGCAGTGACTCCTGAATTCTCGATCAGGAAGCTAAAGCGGGTTTTGAAGGCGGTGATGTCAAACGCGGACTGCGTGAAGAGGCTTGAGGTTTGATAGTTGGGCGCAGACACCACCGGGTTCAAATCGAGCGGCGTTCCATAGGTCCGTGTCTGGTTGCCAATGGTGTAGGCAAGCGCCTTCTTCGTGATCGTCAGATTTGCCGGCGTGTAGGTGATCGCATAGTTCGGTGCCACCGAGCCCACCGGCGTGATCGCATAGGTGCCAACATGGCTGAACTGAGTTGCCAGCGTGTCGAACGTCAAACCGGTGATCGCACTGGGCTTGTCGCCATTGACCAGCCCGGTGATCTTCGCCGTGAAAGTGGGCAGGGCATCGCCATAAGCCTTCGTCTTGTTCTCCGCCGCAATCACCAGCTTGGCTGGCTGCACCGTCAATGTCCCGGGAACCAGCGTGATCTCGTAATTGCTCGAAGCGCCCGCCACGACCGTAATCGCGTAATCGCCCACATTGCTCGTGGCCAGCGCGCTCGTCGCCAGCTTGATGCCGGGAATGGTCGTTCCCTTGTCGCCATTGACCAGGCCGGTGAATTTCGCGGTCAAGGCCGGCATAGTCGCGCCATAGACCTTGGTTTTGTTTTCCGGCGCCACGATCAACGAGGCCTTCGTCACCTTCAGGGAACCGGCCAGGTAAGTGATCGTGTAGTTGGCCGAAACGGCGGCTGAACCCTTGATCGAATAATCCCCCACCGAGCTCTTGGCCGTAGCCGTCGAGGTCAGTTTCAGTCCGGTGATTGCAGCCGAGGAGTCGCCGTTGACCAGGCCGATCATTGTGGCGGTCAACGCCGGCATGGCCGCGCCATAGACCTTGGTCTTATCTTCCGGCAAAATCGTCAGCGACGCCTTCGTGACATTCAGCGAGCCGTTGACAAAGGTGATCTTGTAGTTGGCTGACGCCGCGCCACTTGCCGTGATCGCGTAGGCTCCCACCTTGCTCGATGCCAGCGCGGTGGTCGCCAGCTTCAAACCGCTAATCGCACTGGCGGTTTCGCCGGCAGCGAGGCCAGTGAAGCTTGCCGTCAATTCCGGCAACGCCTGGCCATAGACCTTCGTTTTGCTGTCCGCCGTGATCGTCAACACCTTCTGAGAGATGTTGGCCTTGGAAGAGATCGATCCCTCGACCCTGTAATTCGCCGCATTGGCGCCCGTCAGGGTGATGCCATCGATGATCACCGTCTTGCCGGCGGCAAGACGG
>Ga0208492_1000866_pt1 | contig 22440 bp, 18 predicted proteins | sample Subbioar_CSW14AB_FD_184820 | JGI IMG/M metagenome (GOLD analysis project Ga0208492, IMG submission 184820) | Serpentinite rock and fluid subsurface biosphere microbial communities from McLaughlin Reserve, California, USA - CR12Mar_CSW14AB (SPAdes) | ecosystem: Environmental > Terrestrial > Deep... | reverse complement strand
GTCGCCGTCTTCGGCGACGGCGGTGGGGAATGGGGGTTGGACGGGGACGGGGAGCATGCTTGGTGGGGGGAATGTACGGCGAACAGAATGCGAGTGCAAGGGGATTTGTGAGATTTGTTTGGGGTATGTTGTAAGTGTGGGTGGGGAGGGGGGATGCGCGCGTGGGAGCTCGACCATGGGACTCATAGGAGTCATGGGAGGCATAGGAGCGGTGTGCACGTTGGGGCGGCGCCCAGTGTGGAGCGACGGTCAATCGATGCAATCCCGCCGCTTAGCGGATGAGCTTCCGTTGCGCGGCCGTAAGGGTGTCGGGATCGGTGGGCTTCCACCCTTTGCCCGGCGGGGGCAGCGCTTCTGTGCCCACCCAGATGTAGCCCTCTGATGGGCCCGCCGGACCGCCAGCAGGACCATTGTCGAACACTTCCACCAGTCGCTTGTCGTCCGTGCATCCTGTTACCAAGGCCAGGAGCGCGACGGCGATGGTTGATGCAAGCCGGTTCATCTGGGCAGTGTACAGGGGAAGGGAAGCTGGGCGCCAAAACCGCGTGCCCCGGGCATTCCATCAAGCCTGAGATCCCACGACCAACCATCGATTGCGCCGTCCAGAGCGACGGCGAATCGATGCCACCCGGCCTTCTCAGCAGGGCATTCGAAGCTCACGCCGCCCGCGCCAGCTGCGGGGAAGCGGTGTCCGCCTCGCTGCCGAAGCGGATCGTGAAGGGCTGGCTGCTCTGGCCGCGGACGCCGCCGCGCATCGGCTCGATGAGGTACGAGACCTTCCGCGTGCCCGCGGGGAGCGTCGTGTCGGTGTACCGCTTCTCGCTGCCCACGCTGTCCAGGAGGACAAAGGGCGGCTCACCGGTGAGCGAGCGGCGCACGTGGTAGGTGACGTTCTGCACGCCGCGCGGCTGGCGGGCCTTCCACCGCAGCGTCAGCGCGCCCAGCGAGTCCATGGACCACGTGAACGACCGCGGCGGGAGGGGGGCCGGGAGCGTGCCCGGCGGTGAGTCCTGCCGCAGCTGGGCGAGCAGGACCAGCGAGGGGTCGCCCGCGGCCTCGGCGTGGGCCTTGATCAGCCGGATCAGTGCCCCCGCGCGCTCGCGCACCGCCTGCTCCTGCGTGTTGAGGCGGGCCGTGGCGTTCGCGGCGGCGCTGTGGGCCGCGATGGATTGTGTCTTGCGCAGCGTGAAGAGCCCGACCTCGGCCTGGAACTGCGCGACGACGCCCGGGTCCAGCCCCAACGCCGTGGCGTGGGCAAGCCACTGGTCCGCGTGCTGAGGGGCCCACAGGAGCAGCTCGGACATGGTTTTGGGGATGTTGGCCATGGTGCCTGTTGGATCGGGGTTTTTGGGTGTGTGGTTGAACTGCGGCATTCAGAATGCCGGCTTTGGGGGTGATTTTGCGGAAAAAGCGGCCGCCGCCGTTTCGCCGCCGCATAACCCCCGGTCAGTTGCACGCGCCCCGGCGCAGGAACCGCGCGACGCCGGGCCGGGCTCACGCGTCACCCCTCCGCGGCGGCGAGCTTTCACGACGCAGGCGCATGGCCCCGCGGCGGGGGCATGGGGCTTCGGGGTGGGCGCGCGTGGGGGTGGGGTGGGGGAGGCCGCTATCCCAAGCAGTGGCTTGCTTGGCCCGCGGCGAAAGGCGCGCTGGCGGCCAAAGCTCCGCCAGGGGCACGGGAATAGGGGCGTGCCCGTGCCACCCGCCCATCGAATGCCGCGGCATTTCCGCTCCGCGACGGGTCCCCGCGCATTGATGGCGGCGTCCGCAATCCAAACCATCGATTGCGCCGTCCAGGGCGACGGCGAATCGATGCCACCCGCCACCCGCCACCCGCCACGGGACGAGGGGTGTGCCCGTGCCACCCGCCTGTGGTTGATACCCTAGCAGGCATGGTGGGCGACCAATCAAACTTGGCTTTGTCCGGGCTACAGAGTGCCGAGAAGGACGGTAGGCGTATCCATGGGGCACTCTTCGTATTCGACCGCTCGTTATCATCCATCCAAACTCGACTCAACACATCGCGCGCACGATTGTGGGGCATCACCGCAACGGGGGAGGGGCCTTTAGCGCTGAGTATCAAGAAGCCCGCTGGCAGGTCAAAGCATATTTCCCCGATAGTGGACCTGATCGCATGGTCAGACCCGGAACTTCCGGTCCTTTGGATCGCGGGAACCCATACCAGACGAGACTTCGAGTTCGGACTTGAGGTGCTCCACCGATTCCTTGCCCCTGACTTGGTGCGAATCTACTTGCAGACCAAGCTGTATGCCAAGTCATTTGCCGGGATCTCGCGGCGGATGAACCGGGGCAGCCTTCGAGTGATGGAATACGTGTCCAAAGGTCTAATCGATGACAGTGATGCAAAGAGGGGCGTGCAAACGTCGATCGTGCACACGGACATGGCCCAGGCGGAACTCTTTGAAGTGCTTAGCGCGCAACGCAAATGGCTGTCTTCGTGCGTTGTCGTAACTCGTGGCGGCGAGCCGATGTCGGGCCGCATCATGCGGGACTGCACGTTCACCTGCGACAGGAACATCGCCGGGTTCTTTGGGAGCATCGTTCAGGAGGTTGCCAAGACCGCTCTTGTCGCAAAGGACTTCTACGATGGCAGGAGTTCGACGACAAGTGGAACCGGGCTGGTGCGTCCGCTGCGGATCACCTATGCCCGTCGGGTATTCGAGGACACCCGCGAGGCCCCTCGTCTCATTAAGGTTCTGGACGATTGGCGTGAGTCCGCGATGTCCCTCTTCAACGCCAGTCCATACGTCCACGCAGGCCTGCTCGATTACTCGGACGGATCAACTTACGACCTGTGGGTTGCGTCGTCTGACTCAGTTCTGATTGTTCCCAAAACTGTCGCAACCGCCGATTCGATTTCGAGCTTGTGCGATCACATCTGTAATCGATTCGAGGAGGGGGAGGTTCTTGAGGCATGAGCACGCCGCTCGATAACGCGGTTCGCAAGATGCACGATGAGTGCAACAGCTACACAGACACTGTGATGGCTTTGCGCGCCATCGCTCACGAACTTCGATGGGACTCCAAGGCAAAGGCCCCCAAGCTTGGGACGGAGGTCAGCTTCGGTCGACGCATGCAGACCACCGACGGTAATCGGGTGTCAAAGTCGCGCGAGGTCACACCCGATCTAGTGATTCAACTCGATAACAGATCTGGAGTCATTGCGGAGGCCAAGACTGCACTCTCGAGCATCGCGGAGCGGCGAAGGTCAAGGCTGCTGGAAATCCAGAAGTACGACGACAATCTCAAGGGGTGGCTCACTCCAACTGAGACGGTGGAGTCGCACTCGATCGTGCTGCTTGTGCACCTTCATCGAGACCAGGAGGTAGCGCAGCAGATCACCGAACTGACGACGGAGGGCGCGTTCAAGATGGACCGCTCGTTTGCCGTCGTGTCATTCGCAGTGATCACTCAAGGAAAGACGTACTTCACTCTAAGCCTTGCTCATGGGAGCCTCCTAGACAGGGAGAAGGAAGCGCGTCTTAGACGGCGGACGCCCATCGACATGGAGCATCTGGCCGGTAATCCCGAGTTCGCTACGCTGAAGCTCTACGACGCACCGCCGCCTGTTCCGTTGCTCATGGACTTGATCCAACAGTGCATTGCATCGAGGTTGACACCCGAACAGCGCGATACCTTCAAGGATATCGGATACGTCGACGTGCCCGTAAGAGTCGAGGTGCTGACCAGGTGGATGGCTGAAGACTATGGACCTCGCTGCCGGCAGGGCGCACGAGCGCCTGAAATTCCGCCCCGATCCTGGGTACACGATGCGATGGACAGGTTCGTTGAACTTGGATGGGCAAAGGAGCCTGACTCGAAGGCCTATGGGCTATTCGTCTACACGTATAAGAGAAGGGTCAAGCCCTTCGAAAAGTTCTTGAAGCACTGTGCCCAGATCCAACTCGAGCTTGAGCAGAAGAAGGTGGCTGCGGAGTCATGGGAGAGCTTGCCCCTATTTGCTCATCTGAAGGACCAATGAACGCACTGCGATTTGGGCCGTCTAGGAACTTACCGTCCACGTCTTCGCGGCCTGTGCCGCGAATGCAGTAGCGTTCACCATCTGTCAATCGCCGGGTTTTGAGCGTGGCTCAGAAGGACAGCCACTACCATGCGCTCGAAGCCAAACGGAGTGGGGACTCGACGAACGGCGCAGTTGAACCTTTCGTCCAAGCAGGTTATCCGATGGGTCACGTCCGCCGTTAAATCGTCGATTGCGGGGAGAATTGCGTCGAGTAGAGCCACGCTCTCTCGCGGGCGTCCTCGCGGGTCCCGCTTCGCCCCCCGTGCCTGGTCGTACATCTTGTCGTCGGCACAGAACACAAGCACATCAGCGGTCTTGCGCAGCAGCTTCTCGACGTCTTTGTTGAGACTCTTCACGCTCACCATCGCCTTTGCGCCGAACTTGGGGATGACCTTGAACTCGAGGTGGAGCGGTGGATTCGTGATTCGCAGGTCGGGGCGATCCTGCTTCTCCCCATCATTGACCGGCCGCATCGGCAACGCACAACCTTTGCAGAGAAGCGCATTCCCTTCCATCCAGATCTCCATTCCGATCTTCGTTGATGGATAGCACTCGATCAGTTTGAAGCCTGCCCCCAACAGTGCGGCCGCGGCCACTGTATTCACGCGTCCTTCCTTGAAGGTCGCTGCAGGGCAACTCACCATGTCAATGGCGAGGGCACCGATGATCCGGTCGAGCACTCCTGATACATCCATGGTCGATCAGACTCCGGGGCGTGGCTCGACATCCCATGCCACGAGCCAGCTTACCTAGCAAGGGCCTCGTATGTGCAGCCACCAACTCCGGAGGGACCGAGCGTGCAAGCATCGACCCCGGTCGGTCCTCCCTATCGTTCTGGAAGTCTCCATTCGACCCGCTCACACCCTCAGAGGTCACCCCCCCAATGGCCCTGTTTTCCCGCAAAAACTCGGACAAGAACAACCCCCACGCCTCGAAGCCTCAGACTGTTGTGGTTCCCGCGAACGCGGGGAGTGGGGGGGGAGGGGCAATAGGACCGGGCGCTCACGCTTCCGGCTCGTCGGGATCGGCTTTGAGCAGCTCGCGGGAGTCGCGGATCTTTGAGCTGGGGTCGGAGATGCTGCGGCGGGCGCGGGGGCATAAGGCTGGGGTGCTCAGCGCGAAGTTTTACAGCGATGCGTTGATGGAGTGGTCCATGAAGGACCCGAACTTCAAGGTGCAGATGTTCCGGTTCGTGGATGCGTTCCCGATGCTGCGGTCGAGCGAGGCGATCTATGACCACCTGGAGGATTACCTGGGGCAGCCGGGGGTGACGGTGCCGGGGGTGATCGCGGGGGCGATGAAGGCGGGGAAGCTGGCGAAGGGGGCCGCGGTTGCGGTGATCAAGCAGCAGATCAACGGGATGGCGAGCAAGTTCATCGCGGGGACGGACGCGGCGTCGGCGGTGGGTGGGCTCAAGTCGATGTGGGACGAGGGGGTGGCGTTCAGCGTGGACCTGCTGGGCGAGACGTGCGTGAGCGATGAGGAGGCGGACGGGTACGCCGCGAAGTACCTGGACCTGATCAAGAACCTGCCGGGTGAGGTGGCGGGGTGGAAGGGGCAGCCGCGGCTGGAGACGGATCACCTGGGGGCGATCCCGCGGGTGAACGTGTCGATCAAGATCTCGGCGCTGTCGGCGCGGGTGGACCCGATTGATACGGAGGGGTCGATCCAGGACTTGATGAAGAGGCTGGTGCCGATTTTGGAGGTGGCGCGAGAGCGTGGGGTGTTTGTGAACTTTGACATGGAGCACCATGCGTTCAAGGACCTGACGATTGAGCTGTTTCAGCGGTGTGTGGAGAAGGTGGATGTGGGTGGGGGTTTTCAGGCGGGGCTTGCGATGCAGGCGTACCTGAAGAGCGGTGTGGATGATGCGAAGCGGATGGTGGAGTGGGCGCGGGCGAAGAAGAAGGTGGTGACGGTGCGGCTCGTGAAGGGGGCGTACTGGGACGCGGAGACGATCAAGGCGGAGCTGCACGGGTGGCCGGTGCCGGTGTGGGCGGAGAAGTGGCAGACGGATGCGTGCTTTGAGCGGATGACGGAGGTGTTTTTGGATTCGACTCCCAAGGGGAAGGGGGAGGTTGGTGGTGGGGGGATCAAGCTGGCGTTGGGGTCGCACAATGTGCGGTCGATCGCGGCGGCGTTGGCGGGGCTGGAGTCGCGCGGGTTGCCGCAGAATGCGGTTGAGATCCAGATGCTGCACGGGATGGCGGACCAGCTGAAGTTTGCGGCCGCGGAGTTGGGGTTGAGGATCCGCGAGTACGTGCCGGTGGGGGAGATGATCCCGGGGATGGCGTACCTGGTGCGGCGGTTGCTTGAGAACACGAGCAACGAGAGCTGGTTGAAGGCGGGGTTCATGGATAATGCGGATGCGGGGGCGTTGCTGCGGGCGCCGGCGGCGAGTGGGGGGGCGAACGCGAATCCGCTGGCGCTCAAGCAGGAGCAGCTGTCGTCGCCGGAGCGGCACATGCTGACGCCGGCGGTGGCGGGGGTTGGGGAGGGGAGCGCGAAGGGGCGGCCGTTCTTCAGTGAGCCGATGCGGGACTTCGCGGATGCGAAGCAGCGGGCGGCGTTCGCGGCGGCGATTGCGCGTGCGACGGTGCCGCGGGTTTTGAATGATCGGACGCCGGCGCAGGGTGCGGAGATGGTGGGGCGGGCGGCGAAGGCGTTTGGGGTGTGGCGGGATGTGGATGCGCGGGTGCGGGCGAGCGTGCTGACGAAGGCCGCGGCGTTGATGCGGGAGCAGCGGGATGGGCTCGCGGGCGTGATGATCAAGGAGAGCGGCAAGACGTGGCGCGAGGCGGATGCGGATGTGTGCGAGGCGATTGATTTTTGCGAGTACTACGCGCGGCTGGCGGTGGGGCTGTTTGAGCGGGGGCGGCTGGGGCGGTTTATCGGGGAGCTGGATGAGGTGTGGTATCAGGCGCGGGGGGTTGCGGTGGTGATCTCGCCGTGGAATTTTCCGCTGGCGATTTGCTGCGGGATGACGACGGCGGCGCTGGTGACGGGGAACACGGTGGTGGTGAAGCCGGCGGAGCAGACGCCGGGGATTGCCAGTGTGATGTTTGATATTTTGCAGGAGGCGATGAAGCAGGCGGGGGTGGATGGGAAGCTGGCGCGGGATGTGCTGCAGTTTTGTCCGGGGGCGGGGGAGACGGTGGGGGCGGGGTTGGTGCGAGATCCTCGTGTCGCACTGATCGCTTTCACGGGGTCGAAGGCGGTAGGGCTGGACATTCTCAACGCGGCGGCGCCGCCCTCTCCGTTCGGCCCGGATGCGGCGGCCGTGAATGGCCTCGAGAATGTCAAGAAGGTGGTGTGCGAGATGGGGGGGAAGAACGCCCTCATCGTTGATACGTCGGCGGACTTTGATGAGGCGGTGCTGGCGGTGCGGCAGTCGGCGTTCGGGTTTCAGGGGCAGAAGTGCTCGGCGTGCTCGCGGGTGATCGTGGTGGACGCGGAGGGGCCGAGCGGGCCGGCGATCACGCAGTTCACGCGGCGGCTGGTGGAGGCGACGCGGGCGCTGGTGGTGGGGGACCCGGTGATGCCGGGGACGGACATGGGGCCGGTGATCGATGCGGAGTCGCTGGCGAAGGTGCAGAAGTATGTGGAGATTGGGAAACGAGAGTGTGTGCTGGAGCTGGGGGGCGAGGTGCCCGCTGGGATCAGAGCGACAGAGCGACAGGGGGACAGAGCGACAGAGGGGGGCGCGGCGGTGCAGGCGCTGCGGAGCTTTGTGGGGCCGCACATCTTCTCGGGTGTGAAGCCGGAGCACGCGATTGCGCAGGAGGAGATCTTCGGGCCGGTGCTGGCGGTGATGCATGCTTCGTCGTTCGAAGAGGCGCTGGAGATCGCGAACTCGTCGGTGTACAAGCTGACGGGGGGCGTGTTCACGCGGAAGCCGTCGCATATCGAGCTGGCGAAGCGGCAGTTCCGGGTGGGGAACCTGTACATCAACCGCGGGATTACCGGCGCGCTGGTGGGGCGGCATCCCTTCGGCGGGTTTGGGATGTCGGGGGTGGGGAGCAAGGCGGGCGGGGCGGATTACCTGCTGCAGTTTGTGGAGCCGCGGGCATGCGCGGAGAACACGATGCGGCGGGGGTTTGCGCCGGAGCTGTAAAGAGCTGATCGCGCGAGCGATCGGTGTGATCCGCGGATGATGAAGACAACGAGAAAGGCCCGGGCGCTGGTGCCCGGGCCTTCGGTCGTTGCTGGTCGGAGTACACCGATTGCTTGCGCAATCGGCTCTTTTGTGCTTAGCAGCTGCCGCCGGCGAGGACGCGAAAGAAGGCTTCGATGTCCTGGTCGGTGCCGAAGTCGCCGTCGCGGTTGAAGTCGCTCCCGTGGGGGTCGCAGGTGGGGCAGCAGAAGCCGGCGAGGCAGGCGAAGAAGGCTTCGATGTCCTGGTCGGTCCCGAAGTCGTTGTCACCGTTGAAGTCGGAGGTGCAGGGGTTGCAGGAGGGGGCGGTGTAGGAGCCGGGGTTGCCGCGGTCGGCGTGGATGGAGAGGGTGGTGCCGTAGGGGTCGCCGAGGGCGGCGAGGGTCCAGAGGGAGACGTCGATCTGGCCGAGGTTTTCGGCGCAGGTCTGGCCGCTGGAGAACTGGGTGCGGATGGTGCCGGGGAAGTCCTGATCGCCGTAGACGAGGCGGTCGACGATTGTGCCCGCGCTGTTGAACAGGTTGAGGTCGTCATTGCGGGCGAGGTTGTCGCCGCCGGTGATGCCCAGGCCGCCGACGACCTTGACTGTGCCATCGAGGTTCCAGGCGAGGCGGAAGGCCTCGGGGGTGACGTCGGTGATCACGGCGGATTCGTTGGGGAGAAGTGTGCCGAGAGAGGAGAGGTCGAGGGCGCCGCGGGTCGCGGTGTCGTCGTCGAACTTCCAGCCGGTCAGGCTGACGGGCGAGTCTGAGCGATTGGTGATCTCGACAAACTCGCCGGAGCCGCCGGAGTACATGAACTCGGTGAGGCGGACGCCGCCGGTGGGCGCGAAGGTGTAGTTGATCCAGAGGGGGTCGTACTCGGCGCGGGCGGGGAAGAAGGAGAGGGAGGCGAAGGTGTTGCTTGACGTTGCCTGGAGGTAGTAGGAGATGCGCTGGCCGGGGGTGCTGTTGATGGACAGGGTGGCGGCGTAGTTGCCGCCGCCTTGGGAGGTCATCTGGAGGCGGAGGTACTGCGAGTTTGCGTTGGGGCGGTAGAAGAGGTCGACGCGGGAGACAGTGCCGGAGACGGCGGCGGTGATCGTGACGGTGTCGCCGGGGTTGGGCGTGGGGTCGGCGATGGTGATGGAGTTGAAGGTGGGGCCGACGGCGACGAGCTCGGCGGTGGCGTTGAGGAACGTGTTGCGGCCGGTGACGAACTGCTCGAGGCCGGGGACGGTGCCGCCCGCGAGTCCGGGCTGGGGCATGGTCACCTGTGAGGTAAAGTTTTGATTGAAGAGGTCCCAGGAGTAGAGCTTCTTGGGGTCCGCCTGCACATGGGCGGAGATGAGGTTGCGCAGCTGCGTGGCCTTGGGCTCGAAGTACGCCCAGTTGAGGTTCTGCTTGATGGTGCGGTAGTGGGCGAGGTAGCGCTGGCGGAGCTCGGGCACGGCGAGCATGCGGTTGATGACGGGCTTGGTGGTCTGCGTGAAGTTGCGGTTGTAGGTCCAGGCGGTGGTCTGGGTGAAGGTCTCGTTGGCGTCGGTCTGGAGGAGGTACATGCGGCCGTCGAGGGGGTCGCGGTAGAGGACGAAGTCGGCGCCCTTGTTGATGTAGCTGTCGTCGTCGGTGAGCATGTTCTCGATGGCGACGGACCAGACCGAGGCGTCGACGGCGAACTGCTGGTCGAGCGTGGCCCAGTTGGTGAGGGAGGTGTTGGTCAGGGCATTGCAGACATCGATGAGCGGCTGCCAGGGGTTGGCGAGGCCGCCGGGGTCCTTGATCTCGTAACCGGTGTAACCCGTCTGGGTCGCGCCGTTGTAGCGGAGGCCGGGGCCGCTGGGGTTGTTGGCGCACTTGATCCGCAGGCCGCTGGTGTCGGAAAAGAAGCGCGACAGCATCTCCTGGTCAAACTGCTGGTAGTTGATGTAGACGCCCCAGTTCTGGCCGTTGATGGTGACGAGGGCGTGGCAGGCGCGGGGGTTGGGGATGTACTCGGCGGCGAAGTTGTTGTAGAGCACTTCGCGGCAGAAGGTGGGGTCGTGGAAGCCGTTGTTGAGGTTGAGTGACTGGTAGCCGTGCAGGTCCTGCGTGGTGTTGACGAAGTCGAGGTCCACGTTGAGGGAGAACTTCTGGGATCCGGCGGGGAGGGCGGTGTAGGAGGTGTTGCCGCGGATTCGGACGCCCACGTTGGGGTAGGTGATGCCGTCGACGACGAGGGTGCCGACGAGGTTGGTCTGCGACTGGTAGTTGTTGCGGAGGAGGGTTTCCCAGTTGGTCTGGGTGAAGGTGAAGGCGTAGGTGCGGAGGACGGTGGTGTCGTAGAGGTCCTGCGCACGGGCCGCGGCGGTGGTGACGAGGAGGATGAGCGCAGCCAGCAGGGTGCGGTGGACGGGCATTTTGCAGACTCCGGCGGAGATGGTGGGGACGGCTACGGGTTCTGTAGCGTGCGGGAGGGAACGCGGTTCCCTCGGGGGCGATTGCGTCGGGCAGAGGGGAACTGGAAGGGCGGGGGGGCGAAAGTTGAGGGACCGGCGGCAATCTACCGCGGAATGTGACGTTTCACGATATCTTCTTGCGAGTCCGTGCCCCTGCGTCCAGAATTTCGCCGTGCGATGCCGAACCCGAGCCGAACTATGACGATTGCGGAGACCAGCGAGGGGCGAGAACCGACACCGGCGGGCGGTGTGGACACCGATCCGGGTTGCCTGTCGCCGTCGCTGCGGGTGAGCAGCTTGATGGCGTCGGGGCCGGCGTACGAGATCAAGTTTCTGCTGGATGAGGCGGGGGCGCGCGAGGTCGAGGAGCGGTTGTCGCGTTCGCTGCGGCCTGATCCGTACAGCGACCCGGCGCAGGGCGGGATGTACCGGATCACGAGTCTGGCGTGTGACAACGGTGCGTTCGGCGTGTTCTTTCGTGACGAGGGGATGCGGAACCGGAAGTATCGCGTGCGGCGGTATGGCGATTCGGATCTCGTGTACCTGGAGCGGAAGCGGTCGCGGCAGGGGAAGGTGCGGAAGCGGCGGTGCGGGGCGGTGATCGGCGACCTCGAGGCGGTGGGGAGCGGGCGGTCGGAGCAGGCGGGGCACGCGTGGTTTGTGCGGGAGGTGGCGGCGCTGGAGGTGGCGCCGGTCTGCCGTGTGACGTACTTGCGGCGGGCGCTGTTTGGAGACTCGGCGGAGGGGGCGGTGCGGGTGACGTTTGACCGCGCGATCGAGGGGGTGTTGTCGCGGGGGTGGGAGATGGAGGGTGGTGGGGAGCAGCGCGGGCTGCTCGCTGGGAAGGTGGTGTGCGAGTTTAAGTTTCACCACGCGATGCCGTCGATGCTGAAGGAAGTCGTCGCGGCGATGAGGCTGGTGCCCACGGGTGTGTCGAAGTACCGCGCGTGCGTGCGGGCGTTTGCGGCGGAGCTGGGTGTGGACCTGACGCGCGAAGTGACGCCGGTCGTTGCGTTGCCCGTCACGGTGGCGGGCGGGGCGGGGGCGGCGAATGCCTGAGTGGCTGCAACAGGGCGCGATGACGGACTCGCCGTTGTCGGTCGGGACGATGGCGACGCGGCTGCTGATGGCGGCGGTGCTCGGGGCGGTGGTCGCGGCGGTGTACCGGCTTTCGCACGGGCGGCACGCGCGGGATGCGCGGACGCTGGTGGGGACGCTTGTGCTGCTCACGATCCTGCTGGCGATGGTGACGATGGTGATCGGGGACAGCGTGGCGCGGGCGTTCGGGCTGGTGGGGGCGTTGTCGATCGTGCGGTTCCGCACCGTTGTCGAGGACACGCGGGACACGGCCTTTGTGATTTTCGCGGTGGTGGTGGGGATGGCGGTGGGGACAGGGCTCGTGATGGTCGCGGCGGTGGGGGTGCCGATTGTGGGCGCCGCGGCGCTGGTGCTGGCGGCGCGGAGCGGCAGCGCGGCGGCGCTGACGCCGGGCGAGGACTCGCACACGCTGGTGGTGCGGCTGGGGGCGGGGCACGTGACCGAGGGGGTTGAGGGTGTCCTGAGGTCGCGGGCGGAGGCGCACCGGCTGACGGGCGTCACGACGGCGCGGCAGGGCGCGGCGACGGACTTCACGTACCTGATGCGGATCAAGGACGACGCGGCGGGGCTGGTGTCACAGCTGAACGCGGTGGCGGGGGTGCAGAGCGTGGACCTGCGGAGCGGGACGCGGGCGGACTGACCCGGAGCGGCGCATGCGGACACGGGCGGACAGGGTGCTGGCCGGCTTCACGCTCATCGAGCTGTTGGTCGTGATCAGCATCATCGCGCTGCTGCTGGCGATTGCGTTGCCGGCGATCAGCAAGGCGCGGCAGAGTGCGAGTAATACGCGGGAGGCCGCGGCGATCCGGCAGACGGGAATGGCTTTCGCGGCGTACGCGGGGGACGCGCGGGGGGCGGTGCTGCCGGGGTTTTTGCCCTTGCCGTGGGTGACGCCGGGGCAGGCGGCGGAGCAGATCCGGGCGTTCTCGAACGACACGGCGGCGGCTCCGCTGGAGGGGAGCGTGGCGCGGCGGTACCCGTGGCGGCTCGCGCCGTATCTGGGGTATTCACAGGAGGCGCTGGTCGTGGATCGGGCGCTGCGCTCGGAGTTCGCGGCGCTGCCGGACTCGCCGTTCACGCGCGATGGGTTCCAGTGGATGTTCGCGCAGAGCCCGAGCTTCGGGATGAACACGACGTGGGTGGGGGGGGACGAGCGGCGGGGCGGGTTCTTTCAGCCTTCGCTTCAGCGGTGGGGGAAGTACTACGTGACGAAGATGGATGAGGCGCAGTTCGCGGACAAGCTGCTGGTGTTCGCGACTTCGCGGGGGTTCCATCCGGTTCAGACGACGCGGGTGGTGCCGGGGCGGCATCGGATTGAGGGGCCTTGGAGGGCGAGCCGTGAGATCGGGCAGGTTCCGACGTGGTCGGAGTGGGATGCACCGGGCGGGCCGTTCGATGCGGGGCGTGAGCCGTCGGACTATGGGCACGTGGACTTCCGGCACTTCCGGAAAGCGGCGATCGTGATGTTCGATGGGCATGTCGAGAGCGTGGGGGTGGATGATCTGAAGGACATGCGGCGGTGGGCGAACCAGGCGACGGGGGCGGGGTGGCGGCCGCAGTAAGGCCGGGTTGAAACACAGAGGACACAGAGGGCACAGAGGAAGGCAGGAGAGGGTGAGGGGCAGAGAGGACCGAGGTCATGTTGAGTAGATGGCGTCCGATGTGTGTGGCTGTCTTGACTGCGATGCTTGTCGTTGGGCTTGGCGCGTGCAAGAGGGAAGCCGATGGGAAGGCGGCGAAGGAGGCCGCGAAGGTGGCGCGGGATGCGGAGTTGTTGAAGTTGGAGTATCCGAAGTCTTCGGGGGTGGTGCCGCCGGGCATGACGGTGAGTTATGACGGGGCGGCGGATCGGACGAGCATTGCGCTCAAGTGGACCGCGCTGAAGGTGAGTGGTGGGGCGGGTATGAGTGGGGGGAGTGGGGGGACGCTGTACCTGACGTCGAGCCACAAGGGGCGGGTGCGCGGGGCGGATAAGCCGGAGGGGGCGATTGATGGGAGTTTCAGTTTGCAGAGCGGGGGCGTGGGGGCGCTGGCGTTCTCGGGTGCGCCGGGGCGGATCGTGGTGGATGGGGCGGCGAGTGAGTTGAAGGGGCCGGCGAAGGGCGAGGCATATGTGAGTGGGCGGGAGGAGATGGTGCGGTTCAGGGTGCCGACGGAGGCGCTGATCGCCGCGGCGAAGGGGGGGAGCGTGGGGTTTGAGTTTGCGAAGGTGAGGGTGGAGCTGAGCGAGGCGCAGGTTGGCGAGTTGCGCGAGTTGGTGGCGCGGATGAAGCCGGGTGGGTGAGGAAGTCGGGATAGGACTCATGGGGGGCATGGGAGTCATGGGGACACTTCCCGCTCACGGGATATCCGTGCGAATGCCATACTGTCGTGCATGGCACGGCGTGAACCTGAGAACCCGATCAAACTGATTGACCCGGTCCCGATTTCCATCTGGGGGGAGGGGCTGGAACCGCAGTCGCTGGTGCAGATGGAGAACGCGCGGCGGCTGCCGATTGCAGTGGCGTCGGCGTTGATGCCCGATGCGCACGTGGGGTTTGGCGTGCCGATCGGCGGCGTGCTAGCGACGCGGGACGCGGTGATCCCGTATGCCGTGGGGGTGGACATCGCGTGCCGGATGAAGATGACGGTGCTGGACATCCCGCCCGAGGATCTCGATAAGCCGCACCGGCGCGACAAGCTCGTGCGGGCGATCGAGCAGGAGACGCGGTTTGGGATTGGATCGCGGTTTGAGAAGCCGCGGTCGCACGACGTGCTGGATGCGGACTGGGGCGTGACGTACATCACGCGGAAGAACAAGGACAAGGCGCGGGAGCAGCTGGGGACGAGCGGGAGCGGGAATCACTTTGTGGAGTTTGGGACGCTGACGGTCACGTCCGGAGGCCTCGCGATCCCGCCCGGGGTGTACACGGCGTTGCTCACGCACTCGGGGTCGCGCGGCGTCGGGGCGTCCGTGTGTGACACGTACTCGCGGCTGGCGATGGAGCTGAACCCGAACCTGCCGGGTGAGGTGCGGCAGCTGGCGTGGCTGGACCTCAAGAGCCAGGCGGGCGGTGAGTACTGGGCGGCGATGGAGCTGATGGGGCAGTACGCGGCCGCGAACCATGCGTGTATACATCGCGCGATCGCGAAGAACCTGGGCGTCGAGGTGCTCGCGGACATCGAGAACCACCACAACTTCGCGTGGAAGGAGACGCATGTGATCGATGGGCGCGATGAGGAGCTGGTGGTCCACCGCAAGGGCGCGACGCCGGCGGGGGCGGGGGTGCTGGGCATCATTCCGGGGTCGATGGCGACGCCGGGGTTCGTGGTGCGCGGGAAGGGGAACGCGGCGTCCTTGAACTCGGCGTCGCACGGCGCGGGGCGGGTGATGTCGCGCACGAGCGCGAAGTCGAAGTTCACGTGGAGCGGGACGCGGAAGGCGCTGGCGGAGCAGGGGATCACGGTGCTGAGCGCGGGGGCGGACGAGTCGCCGGGGGTGTACAAGGACATCCATCAGGTGATGGCGGCGCAGCAGGACTTGGTTGAAGTGCTGGCACGGTTTGATCCCAAGCTGGTGAAGATGGCGCCGGAGGGGGAGCGGGCGGAGGATTGAGGGAGTGAAGAGGTGGGGAGGTGAAGAGGTGAGGAGGTGAAGGCTGCCGTTTAGAGGCCGGGTTCGGTGCCGCTGCCGCGGGTCCAGAGCTTGCCGCGGACTTCTTTTTCAGCCTCGACCCAGTCGTCTTCGGCGGTGTTGGGCGGGCCGCCGCGGGTCACCCAGCGTTGGTAGGCCTTGAGGCGGATCTCTTCCTGAATGGCGGCTTCGGGGTCAGTCTGGGCGTTGCCCATGGGCTGGCCCAGGCCCGCGCCGGTGATGGGCGGGGAAGAGGGTGCACCCGCACGGCCCATGCCGTCCTGAACGGGGGCGCCGGACTCGTCGAGGCGGTCGTTCATGCGGCGGGACTGGGCGGTAGACGTCGCGGATGCGGCGCGGGAGCCGCGGCCGGACTCGGTGTGTTCACGCGGGGCGAGGCGGGGCGGCATTGGGTGGTCGTGGGGCATGGCGGAATCGCTCCTGGATGAGGTTGAGCGTACCAGCGGCCGCAGGGGAATCGATGAAAGGGGCCTCAGCGGCGGGTGACCGCCTGAACGCGCGCGCCTAGCGGGTGAACGGCCACTTCTGACATGAATCCTGCGGTGGCATTCCGCCGGGTGGAACGTGGCCCGGTGGGTATGAGGGGCGTGGAAGAGCGGGGAGGTTAATTTCGGTCGTCGAGGTGAGTTGGGCATTGCGGCGGGTTCGCCCGGTCGTTACCGTGGAGACCTCGGGCCGCGCGTCGTCGCGGCCGGTTCATGGGGTCTGCAAAAGTACGAAGGAGCGGGTATGTCGAACCGAACGGTCGGGCGCGTGGGCGGTGTCGCCGCGCTTTTGATGGGGTGTGCGGGGACGGTGATGGCGCAGGTGGCGCACCCGGTGGGTGGCGAGCATGTGCAGGGGCCGCTGCGGCTGGGGGGCGATGCGAATGCGCCGCTGCCGCCGCACCCGCCGATGGACCAGATCCCGCCGATCCCGATGCCGATGACGGCGGATGCGCCGGGCGTGTTTGCGCCGGGCTCGACCATGTTCAACGCGACGACGCGGCAGGCGACGCAGCAGCCCCTCGTGGCGCCGTCCGGGCTGCTGGGCGGGACGAGCGCGGGGCTGCCGCCGGTGGGCTGGCAGGACACGTTCCCAGAGCTTGACCCGACGACAACGTTCGGGAGCATGGTGGTCGCGGGTTCGCTGGACTCTTACCCGCGCTCGCCCAACTGCAAGATCATCATGCGGTTCACGGACACCGGCGGGAACCAGTGGTGGTTCGCGGGGTCGGGCTCGATGCAGGACTCGGGCGTCGTGATCACGGCCTCGCACTGCGTGTACACGCGGTCCTTCGTGGACGGCGGCGGCACGACGCGCGTGGTGAACAACTGGGCGGACGTGATCTACGTGTACCCGGGCTGGGACGGGGTGAGCGTGAGCGGGCCCTTCGCGGCCCCCAACGGCACCGAGCTCATCCAGAACTTCGGCTGGATGACCGGCACGCAGTACCTGGCCAGCAACTCGTGGATCAACGACGGCAGCTTCGAGAACGACGTCGCGCTCATCGGCTGCTACGACCGTTCCGCGGGCTCCCTCACCGGCACCTTCGGCTGGGCGTGGGGCTTTGACTGCGCGACGATCCAGAGCCGCTCGTACAGCAACTTCAGCTACCCCGCGCAGAACTGCGGCGGCGGGCTGCACACCGGCACGACCATGTACTTCCTGTCAGGCGTGTTTGACTCCTGCCCGGGCAACCAGCTGCAGTTCAACACCACCGCGGGCTGCACCACGGCGGTGTGGGGCGGGATGAGCGGCAGCGGCGCGTACTACCTGGACGGCGGCAACCGCCTCGTCCACGCGATCTGCTCCAACTCCAACCGCACGACCTCGGGGCGGTACGCCAAGCTGTGGGAGCAGTTTGTCATCGACATGGGCAACTTCAACAACGGCGTGCGCGGCGGGGGCTTTGACCCCGAGGTGCTCCGCTTCCGCACCGCCGGCACGGCGGTGCAGGCGGGCACGAGCTTCGCCGCGGGCACCAACGTGCTGGTGGCCAACAACAGCAACGCCAACCCGGCCGCGCAGAACTACACCGTGCGGGTGTACCTCTCCAGCAACAACAACATCAGCAACACCGACACGCTGCTGGGCACGTGGAACTACAACTGGGACTTCGGGGCGATGACCTCGGTCACCTTCAACGTCCCCGGCCCCTTCATCCCCGCCGCGACCCCGCCGGGCAACTACTGGATCGGTGTCGAGCTCGAGGCCCCCGGCGACGTTGACCTGGGCAACAACGACACGGACACGTGGGACGCCACGCAGGTGACGATCACGGCCGCGGCCCCCAGCAACGACACGTGCGTCAGCGCGCTGACGCTCACCGTCAACTCCGCGGCCTTCGGCAACAACGACACCGCGAACACCGACGGAGACACCGGCTGCGCCGGCACGGGCAAGGACGTGTGGTTCCGCTTCGTGCCCACCTGCACGGACACCTACGCCTTCACCTCCTGCGGCTCCAGCTTCGACACCGTGGTGAGCCTGCACTCGGCCTGCCCCGGCACCGCCGGCAACCAGATCGCGTGCAACGACGATGACTTCAACATCAACTGCGCCTCGGGCTACATCCGCGACGCGTACCTCACCTCCGCCCTCACGGCGGGCACCACGTACTACGTCCGCCTGGCGGGGTACAGCGGCCTCTCGGGCAACTACGCGATGGAAGTCCGCCGCGTGCTCGCCAACGACAGCTGCTCCAACGCCACGCCGGTCTCCGACGGCGTGTACGGCTACAACAACTGCGGGGCCAACACCGACGGGCCCAGCGAGCCGGACAACTGCAACTTCTTCACCGACCCCAACATCGGCCAGGACCTGTGGTACCGCTACACCGCCCCCGTCACCGGCGTCGCGACGGCGGCCCTGTGCGGCTCTGCCTACGACACCGACCTCGCGATCTACGGCGCCTCCTGCCCCGTGGCGGGCGGCTCTGTGCTGGCGTGCAACGACGATGACCTCAACGCCCACTGCTCCGCCAGCATCCGCGACTCGTGGGTGCAGTGGAACGTCGTGGCCGGTGAGGAGTACCTGGTCCGCGCGGGCGGGTACGCGACCTCCTCGGGCAACGGGATCCTGACCCTCTCGAGCGAGGCCGTGGGCGGCTGCGGGAGCCAGGACTTCGACTGCGACGGCGACTTCGGCACCGATGGCGACATCGAGGCCTTCTTCGCCTGCCTGGGCGGCAACTGCCCGCCCGCTCCCTGCCCCGCTTCGTCCGACTTCAACGGCGACGGCGACTTCGGCACCGACGCCGACATCGAGGCCTTCTTCCGCGTGCTGGGCGGCGGGACGTGCTGAGCGGGGACGGGGAACGGGGCCGGGGACGGTAGAAGTCCTGAGTCCTTGGTCCAAAGTCCTGTGTCCTGCATAACAACGAAAAGGCCCGCGCTCATGGGAGCGCGGGCCTTGTTGCGTTTTGCGTTCCACTTCGACTCTGCGTCTCTGCGTCTCTCCGTCTCTTGCAGCCTTACGCCGCGGCCTTGACCGTCGCGGTGCCGACGATGGAGAGGCCGCCCCCGCCGACGCCGAAGCGCACCTGGAAGCCGTTGCTGGCCTGGCCCACGGCCTGCCCGCGCTGGCCCTGCACCGTGTACGTCACGCTGTGGCTGCCCGCGGGGACGGTGCCGTCGATGAACGACCGCGCCCCCACGATGCCCACCTGCACACTGGCGCCATCGCCGATGGCGCGCTTCACGACCCACACCGTGCCCACCGGGTTGCGGCTGGGGCTCTCGCTCTTCCACGTGATCTTGAGCGAGCCGTCGCTGTCGAGCGTGGCCTTAAAACTCACGGGCTTGCCGGGCACCTGGCCCTTGGGCGACGCGGGCGGGGGCACGTCCGCGGCCGCGTACACCGCGTCGGGGTCGCTGCTGCCGCGGGCGAACACGCGGATCTTGTCCAGGCACTCCTGCGCCTGAAAACGCGCCGAGTTGAAGGTGTTGTTGCTGGTGAGCGTCGCGGACTTGGCCTTGTTGGCGGCCTCCTCCTGCGCGGTGAGGTCAACCGTCGCGGTCTCGAACAGCTCCTGAAGGGTCGACACATCGCCCGCCTGCAATCCGATGCTGGCAGGCGCCCCAGCCCACGTCGTGAGCCGCGAGCCGATCCAGCCCAGCCCCGCGGGCTTCTTCTTGGGAATCACAGGTTCACCGTTGTTGGACATCACGAGTCTCCAGATGGTGCGGCCGCGTGATTGCCGCCGCACCGTTGGGATCGGCACAAGTCGAGTGCGACTTTCGTGCGAGGGGCGTCCTGCACAACGAATCCGCCAGATTCGGCCCCGGGAGTGGTGGGTCTGTAACGCCTGCAACGCGTGCGCGCTTGGCGCGGCCCGCCAACCGCCTGCGGAACCGTTCCAACGATTGTTCAAACCCTTCGAACAACACCTCAAGGGCTCCGAGGTGTTGTGCGAAGGGCTCGAACAACACCTGAAATGCCCTGAGGTGTTGTGCGAAGGCCTTGGACAACACCTCAAACCGTTCGAGGTGTTGGTCAAGGCCTTCGAGGTGTTGGTGGAATGGCTCGGGGTGTTGTTCAAGGCGTTCGGCAGGCCGCGCAAGCGCCGCCCCGGCCGAGTGCCACTGGCGGAGGCTTCGCCGCCAGCGCCGCGGTCGTGGAGGAAGGCGGAAGACGATTTGGTCGGCTTCGCCCAGGTGTCGGGTGAGAGCTCTCCGTTCACCGGATGACCCTTGCCCGACACCAGCAGGCGAACCGTTGCCCCGGTTGCGTGGCCGATGTGCTGCGTGGCACGACCGTGCTTTGACGGTCGTGGGTTCACCGTTGTGACCGCGCCCTCGCCCACGACCGTCAGAGCACGGTCGTGCCACGATGGAATCCCTCGGCCTTACTGGTGTCGGTCAAGTTGTGGCAGGGCGCGAGTTGCGTCCTACCGACACCTGGGCGAAGCCGACCGAATGTTCTTGGCCTTTGTCTCGATCTTCGTCGTGGCCCTGATCTTTCGTCCGCCCCTGCCGGGGCGGGGAGTGTGTGCGCTCGCCTTCCACGGGTTACGCTCGCCCGAAGCGGGCGTCGCTCCACCCGTGGCTACAGCCGTTGGCCCCGTTCGGGGCCGGGAGCGCGCAGCGGCGTGCCTGCCTCTATGTTCGCTTTTCGTTGTTCGCTTTTCGCTTTGCTACGGCGCGGGCGTTGTGGGCGCTGGAGCTACAGGCTTGCGCAGCCTGCGCCACCTCTGCACCATCAGCACGCACCAGAAGACTTCGGCGCCGAAGATGGGGCCGGCGACGGCGAGGACGGGTTTCCAGGGGAGCTCGCGGAGGTGGATCAGCAGGAACACGGCGGCGATGGTGGCGAGGACGACGAAGGCGGCGAGGAGGGGACGGGGGCGGGAGACTTCGTTGTTGTCGGCCTGGGTCTTGAGGTTGACGGCGTAGGTCTTGTACTGCTTGAGGATGCGGCGGGCCCAGAGGAACTCGGTGGCGAGCACCGCGAGGCCGATGGGGATGACGACGAGCCCGGGGCCGGGGCCGATCAGCATGAGGATGCCGATCAGGATCACGGTGACGCCGACGACGAGGATGATGAAGCGCTTGACGTGCCGCAGGCCCACGTTGACGAAGCGGGTCGCCTGCGCGGTCGTGAGCTGGTTGAGCTTGAGGGCCGAGACGATGGCGAGCAGGCCGATGGTGACGAGGATGCCGACACCGAGCCAGGCGAGGATGGGGAGGAGTTCGTTCAAGGGGGGCGAAAGCGAAAAGCGAAGAGCGAAAAGCGAAAATGAGGAGGCGGGGAATCAGGGTACGGGCGGGGCGGGTTCGTCGACGACTTCGGGGGCGGGGGGTGTGGGGGCGGGGCCCTCGGGGTGCTTCTTCGCGGCCCGCAGGGAGAGGACGACGCCGGCGGTGAGGGCCAGGACGATGAAGCCGAGCGAGACGGGGATCGGGACGTGGACGTTGGTCCAGTGGTAGCCGGTGAGGTCGCCGAGGATGTTGTTGACCCAGGCGGGCGGGTGCTGCTCGAGGATCATCTTGACGCCGACGAACGCGAGGATGGCCGCGAGGGAGTAGTTGAGGTACTCGAACTTGCGGATGAGGGCGGAGAGGGCGAAGTACAGGGAACGCAGGCCCAGGATCGCGAAGACGTTGGAGGTGAACACGAGGAACGGGTCGCGGGTGATGCCGAAGATCGCGGGGATGGAATCCACCGCGAAGACGACGTCGGTGGCCTCGACGACGAGGAGAACCAGGAACAGGGGCGTGGCCATGCGGCGGCCCGCCTCGAGCACGAAGAACTTCTGCTCGTGGTAGCCCTTGGTGACGGGCATGAGCTTGCGGCCCCACTTGAGCACGAGGTTCTTCTCGATGTCGGGCTCGTCGTCGGAGCTGAGCAGCTTGATGGCCGTGAAGATGAGGAAGGCGCCGAAGACGTACATGATCCACTCGAAGCGGGAGATGAGGGCGGCGCCGGCGAGGATCATGATGGCGCGGAGGATCAGAGCGCCCAGGATGCCCCAGAAGAGCACGCGGTGCTGGAACTGGAGCGGCACGCGGAAGTGCGCGAAGATCACGGCGATCACGAAGATGTTGTCCAGTGAGAGCGAGTACTCGATGATCCAGCCGACGAGGAACTCGCCCGCGGCCTTGAGGCCGATCTTGTGGGGACTTGGGAGGTCGCCCGCGTCGGTAAGGCCGGGGAGGGGGGCGTGGCTGGCGAGGAACTGCTCGCCGATGCCCAGCCAGTTGTGCTTGTAGATGAAGTAGACCGCGACGTTGAAGAGGAGGGCCAGGGCGATGCACACGCCGGTCCAGGTCATCGCCTCCTTGACGCGGACCACGTGGGCCTCGCGGTTGAGGACGAAGAGATCGATGGCGAGCATCGCCAGGATGAAGACGATGAAGCCTGACCAGAGCCAGACGATGGGGGAGAACTCAAACACGCGGGCAACCTCCGGGCGCAACCAGACCACAGGTCGTGTGGTCTTGCCTGGCGCTGCCTGGAGGGGCCGGGGGTTTCGGACACCGAAACCCCGTGTTGACGGCCGTCTCCGCCCGCGGTTTTGGCCCCCCTATGAGGAGAGAGGCTTGCGGGGGGCTACTCCCCATCACGTGAGGGGGGAGTGTAGGGGGTGGGGAGGTGAGGAGGTGAGGGGGTGG
>Ga0208492_1000865_pt1 | contig 22445 bp, 21 predicted proteins | sample Subbioar_CSW14AB_FD_184820 | JGI IMG/M metagenome (GOLD analysis project Ga0208492, IMG submission 184820) | Serpentinite rock and fluid subsurface biosphere microbial communities from McLaughlin Reserve, California, USA - CR12Mar_CSW14AB (SPAdes) | ecosystem: Environmental > Terrestrial > Deep... | reverse complement strand
CCCACCGATGCGTCGACTCGCGAACCACCTCGCGGTGCAGCCGCGACGGTTCAGCCCCTTCTGAAGCGAGCATGCATGTTCTACAATGAAGCACATGTCGGAGATCGGGATCCGCGAGCTCAAGCAGAACGCCTCCGCCGTGGTCGCGCGGGTCACGGCGGGTGAAACCGTGGTGATCACCGACCGACGTCGCCCCGTGGCCCAGCTCTCGCCTCTGCCGCAATCGCCGCTCGAGCAGCTGCGAACGGCCGGTCAGGCCCGCACCGCGAGACGGTCGCTCGACGAGCTCGGGATGCCGCCGGGCGGCATCGACGAGAGCGGGCGGGTGACCGCGGCCCTCCTCGCGCTGCGTGAAGACGAACGGCACTGAGCGCGTGGCCCACTACCTGGACGCGTCCGCACTGGTGAAGCTGGCCGTGCATGAGGCCGAGAGCGCGGCACTGTTCGCCTGGGCGAAGGGTTACGGCGGCGATGCGCTCGTGACGTCGGATATCGCGCGAACGGAGCTCATGCGCGCCCTGCGGCGCTCGGCTCCCGACGCCGCGCAGCGCGGGCGCATCGTGCTGGAGAGCGTCACGCTCATCGGCCTGAGCCCGCAGATCCTCGACGCGGCGGGCCGCCTCGAACCCGTGACGCTGCGCAGTCTCGACGCGATCCATCTCTCCTCAGCGCTCGCGCTGGGCGACGACCTGGAGTCGCTCGTCACCTATGACGAACGACTCGCTGACGCGACGCGCGCATACGGCATCCCTGTCACCGCACCGGCCTGATCCGCACGACGGCCCCGCCTGGATGCCCGCAGCCCAGGTCACATCATCCGTCGCGAGATCACATCCGTCCCGCGAGATCACTCGTGGATGCACGTCACATCACCGCGCGGATGTGATCTCGGCACCGGATGACCCACGCGCTCAGCCCGCGGCGAGCGCGCTCCACGCCACGACGGCCGCGGCGGCCGACCACGCCTGGGGCCGGCACGCGGCCGGGTACGGCGTGGGCGCGGCGGTCTCGGTCGCGGGGTCGCCGCTGTGCAGCTCGGGAACGCGATAGCCGAACCCGTCAGCCGCGGCGATCAGCCCCTCGACCACCGCGCGGGCCTCGTCGCGCAGGCCCGCGCGCAGCATGCCGTGCGCGGCGATCGCGGTGTCGTGCGCCCACACGCTGCCGCCGTGGTACGACAGCGGCCAGTACCCTCCGGCCTCCGTCGACATGGTGCGAATGCCGTAACCGGACGACATCGACTCCCCCAGCAGCAGCGAGGCCACGTGGCGCTCGTCGTCGGGATCGAGGATGCCGGTGCCGAGCAGATGGCCGATGTTGCTGGTGAGCGTGTCCACCGGGCGCTTGTCGCGGTCGAGCGCGACGGCGGGATAGCGACCCTCCGGGGTGGAGACCCAGTACGCGTCCGCGAACCGGCCGCGCAGCGTCGCGGCCCACTCGCGCAGGCCCGTCGCGTCCTCGCCGAGCCGCTCGAGCAGCTCGGCGCCCCCGCGGACGGCCTCGTACGCATACCCCTGCACCTCGCACAGCGCGATCGGCCCCTGCGCCAGCGCCCCGTCGCGCCACTGGATGGAGTCGCCGGAGTCCTTCCAGCCCTGGTTCGCGAGGCCGCGCCCCGATCGGTCGAGGTAGTCCAGGAACCCGTCGCCGTCGCTGTCGCCGTGCTCGGTGATCCACGTCAGGGCGCGCCGCAGCGCCGGGAGCAGCGCGCGGACCTCGTCCTCCGGCATGCCCGCGCGCCACGCGTCCACGAGCAGGCACACCCACAGGGGCGTCGAGTCGACGCTGCCGTAGTACGTCGGCGGCAGTACGACCTGCTCCCCCGGGATCTCCAGCGCGGTGGCGCGCAGCTCGTGCAGGATCTTGCCCGGCTCCTGCGCCGAGTCCGGGTCGTCCTCGCCTCCCTGCAGGCGGGCGAGCACGCGCAGTGTGGATGCCGCGATGCTCGCGTCGACAGGGAGCAGGAGCCGCGCGGCCCAGATCGAGTCCCGGCCGAACAGCGTGAAGAACCACGGCGCTCCGGCCGCGTAGAACTCGTCCTCGGGCGCGTCCGGGAGCGCGAGCCGCAGCGCGTCGAGGTCGTCGAGCGCCGTGGCGAGCCACCGGGCCAGGCGCGGCTCGGATCCCGCGACGGATGCGGCGAGCGCGGGCGCGTCCCACGGGGCCCGGCGCGCGGCCGGACGCACCACGAGCGTGTCGTCCGACAGCGCGAGCACCCAGTCCACAGCCACGGTCCCCCGGGCGGGCGGCGAGACGCGCCACTCCAGCTCGACGAGCTCCTCGGCGATCCGCACCTCCCCCCGGTGCGCCACCACGGTGAACCGGTGCGTCCCTGCGGCGACCGCGACCGATCCCTCGGTCGACAGCACCTCGAACTCCGCCGGCTCGGCCTCCCCCGCCTTGACCGCGTGCAGCGACGCGAACTCGGGGCGCAGCCGCACGCGCAGCGTCGCCTCGACGGGTCTCGCCAGGCCGTTGCGCAGCTCGAGCCGCTCCCGCACCGCGGCCCCCTCCACGACCCTGTCCCGGATCAGCCGCACGCGCGGATCCGGCATCGGATCGTCGATCCCCCGCAGGAGCCCCGAGAACACGATGCGCGACGCGCCCGGGCGCGACGTCCCGATCCACTCGATCGCCGACTCGTCGCACGACAGCGTCACGGCCCGCACGTGCCGGACGTCGCCGTGGTAGATCCCGTCGATCGCTGCGGCTCCCAGGTCCCCTCCCGCGCCGGACCACACCTGCGTCGGCGCGCGCAGCACGACCTCGGCCGCGTTCAGGAGCGGCTGCAGCGCGGGGGGCGCGGCCGCGTCGTCGAGCGTCATTCCTTCACTGCTCCTTCGCTGGCGTTCATGATGCGGCGCTGGAACACGAAGAACAGCACCGCGACGGGGATCGTCATGATGGCCGCCGCCGCGAGCTTCAGCGGGTACTGGCTGCCCTGGCTCAGCTGCCCGCTCGCGAGCGACGCGACGCCCTTGGTCAGGGTCGTCAGCTCCGGCGACTGGGTCGACACGATGAAGTGGTTCAGCTCGTTCCACGATCCCTGGAACGACAGGATGATGATCGTGATGAGCGCGGGCCGCGCCATCGGGAGCACGACCGACCAGAACGTGCGGAACACGCCGGCCCCGTCGATCCGCGCCTGCTCCTCGACCGCGGTCGGAACCGACTCGAAGAAGTTCTTCATGATGAACACGCCCGCGGCATCCACCAGCAGCGGCAGCACCATGCCCGCGTACGAGTCGTACATGCCGAGCTGGTTGATCACGAGGAACTTCGGGATGAGCAGCACGACGGCGGGCACCGACATCACCGCCACCAGGGCCGCGAACACCACACCGCGCCCGCGGAACCGCAGGCGCGCGAGCGCGTAGCCCGCGAGCGAGTTGAAGAACACCCGTCCGGCGGTGACGAGGATCGTCACGAGCGCCGAGTTCGTGAACCAGACCGGGAAGTCCGAGTGCAGGAACAGCCGCTCGTACGCGGCCCAGGTGAACGTCGCGGGGAACAGCGAGACGGGCGAGGACGCGGCCTCCGCATCCGGCTTGAACGACGTGGCCACCTGCACCAGGAACGGGTAGATGTACACGAGCGCGACCGCCGCGAGCACCGCGTACAGCAGGATCTGCCGCGCCACGACCCCGCCGGATCCCGCGCGGCGCACGCGCAGCGCCGAGCCGCTCATCGCACGACCCCCACCGGCGCCTGGTCGACGCTCTCGGCCATCAGCATCCGCCGGCGCGAGACGGGCCGGTCACGCAGCGCCCACCGCTGGATGAGCGTCATCAGCACGATGATCGCGAACAGGATGAACGCGATCGCCGCGCCCTGCCCCCACTCCTGCGACAGGAACGCCGAGTGGTAGCTGAGGTACGCGGGCGTGAGGGTGGTCTTGCCGGGCGCACCCTGCGTGCCGGTGTAGATCTGGTCGAAGACCTGCCAGCACCCGATCAAGCCGAGCGTGAGCACCGTGAACAGCGTGGGCCGCAGCTGCGGCAGCGTGACCTGCCAGAACCGCTGCCAGGCGTTCGCGCCGTCGACCATCGCCGCCTCCGTCACGTCGCCGCCGAGGTTCTGCAGCGCCGCGAGGAACAGCAGCATGAAGGTGCCCGACGTGGTGAACACCGCCATCGCGATGAACGCGCTCATCGCCACGGAGGGTCCCGCGAGCCAGTCCCACCACGTCACGCCGAGCGCCCGGTTCTCGGCCAGCGCGCCGGTCGGCTGGGTGATCCCGAACGCGCCCAGCGCGATGTGGACGATGCCGCGCGGATCGTTGAACCAGTTCGGACCCGCCGCTCCCACGTACGACATCACGCGGTTCACGACCCCGTTGGTCGAGAACAGGAACAGCCACAGCACCGTGATGGCGACCGAGCTGGTCACGGACGGGAAGTAGAAGGCCGTCCGGAAGAAGCCCTTGCCGCGCAGCGCCGCGCCGTTCACCAGGACCGCCAGCAGCAGCGCGAGGGCCGTCTGCACGGGGACCACGAGCAGCACGTACCAGGCGTTGTTGCGGAGGGCGATGCCGAAGTCGCGCTCCGCCAGGCCGCCGCCCGCCGTCACGGCCGCGTAGTTGTCCATCCCCACGAACGACACCGACGACGACAGCGGGCTGCCGCGCCCCGTCCAGTCGCTCACGCTGACCCACAGGGCCATCAGCACGGGCAGGAAGAGGAAGACGCCGAGGATGATCACCACCGGGAGGGTGAAGATCCAGCCGGCGACGCCCTCGCCGCGCCGGATCCCGGAGGGACCGGTGCGGCGAGGGCGGGCGGATCGCGCGGTCGAGGCGGTCATGGTCGCCGCCCGTCAGCCGAGCGCGGCTTCGAGGTTCCCCTGCACCGACTGCAGGATGCCCGCCGGGTCGGCGTCACGCAGACCCTCGAGCTGGGCGTTGAAGTCGGTGATGATGTCGGCCGACCCCTCGATGTTCGGCGGGAACTGCGCGTACTCGGCCCCGTCCAGGAACGGCGCGAGCTCCGGGTTCGCCGACCGCCACTCCTGCGCGGCCGACTGGATGGACGGCATGGGGCCGAAGGCCTCCGAGAACGCGAGCTGCTGCTCCGTGCTGGTCAGGTACTCCACGAGCTCGAGCGCCGCCTCCTGGTTCGGGCTGTCCGCCGCCATGCCCCAGCAGTTGGTGAACTGCAGCGTGCCCTCGCCGCCCGGGCCCGCCGGGAGCGGCGCGACCGTGTAGTTCACGTCGGGGTAGTCGTTGGTCATCGCGCCGCCGATCCAGTTGCCCTCGATGACCATCGCGGCCGCGCCGGTCCCGAACGCCTCGCCACCCCAGCCGGCGCCGATGTCGGCGGCGTACGCGAACGATCCGTCGGTCAGGCGGTCCTTGACGTACTGCAGAGCCTCGACGTTGGCGTCGCTGTCGGCGATCGCCTCGCCGCCCTCGATCAGACCTCCCCCGGCCTGCGCCATGAAGACGCCGATGCGCTGGTACTCGGCGCCGAACGCCAGGCCCACGCGGTCCTCGGTCGTGAGCTGCCCGGCGACCGCGGTGAGGTCCTCCCAGGTGGTCGGGATGTCGGCCTCGGTGAGCCCCGCCTCCTCCCACATGTCCTGGTTGATGATCAGCGCCAGCGTCGAGAAGTCCTTCGGAGCGCAGTAGAACTCGCCGTCGTATGTGAAGTTCTCCACGAGCGACGGGTAGAAGTCGTCCTTGTTCTCGAGCTGGTCGCCGTACGGCGCCAGGGAGCCGTTGCTCGCGTACCCGGCCAGAGCGTCGGTCGACAGGTAGAACAGGTCGGGCGGCGATCCGGCGGCGAAGCCCTGCGACAGCTGCTGCGGCAGGTCGTTGGCGACCTGCACGCTCGCCTCGACGCCGGACTCCTCGGACCAGGCGGCGACGGCCTCCTCGACCGCGGCCGTCTCGGCGTCGCCGGACGACCCGATGAGGATGGTGAGCTCGCCCGTGGGCGCCTCGCCGGTCGGCTCGCCGCCGCCCCCGCCCCCGTCGTCGAAGCCGGAGCCGCATCCCGCGAACAGGGCGGTGGTGGCGAGGAGTGCAGTGGCGCCGAGCGCCCGTGTGCTGCTGTGCCGTGCCATGAGACTCTTCTCCTTTGACGAGGCCTGACGGCGGGTGATCCGGATTTGATCGTTCAACTCCCGGTGTTGGGGATCACAGTATGAACGTTCCAATGTCTCTGTCAAGAGGGGTGCGCGAAGGCCTAGGATGAGCCACTACCGGCGCATGCCGGAACGATCGCGAGGGAGACGGGATGAGCCGGGCACCGAGACTTCAGGATGTCGCGCTCGCGGCCGGCGTCTCGCGGCAGACCGTGTCGAACGTGATCAACTCCCCCGAGATCGTGCGGGAGGACACCCGCATCCGGGTGATCAAGGCCATCGCGGATCTCGGGTACCGCCCGCACGCGGCCGCCCGCAGCCTGCGCACCCGGCGCAGCTCGACCATCGCGGTGCACCTCGACCCGTACGCCGGCGGGGTGTCGGGCGTCGTGCTCGACCGCTTCGTGCACGCCCTGGCGGACCTGGCCGGGGATCGGGGGATGCGGGTCCTGCTCTACACGGCGCGGACCGAAGCCGAGGAGATCGCCCGCCTCGGCGACCTGCTGGACGGCGGCGAGGCCGACGCGATCATCATCACCGGCACGTATCACGGGGACCCGCGCACGCGGTGGCTGGCACGGCGCGGCACGCGGTTCGTGGCCTTCGGGCGCCCGTGGGGCGACGACGACCACCACGCGTGGGTCGACGTCGACGGCGCCGCCGGCACGCGCAAGGCGGCGCTCTGGGCCGTGGAGCATGCGGGGCCGGATGTGGCGTTCCTGGGCTGGCCCTCGGGGTCGGGCACAGGCGACGACCGTGAGAGCGGATGGCGCTCCGTCGTGCCGGAGGGCCGCGGCGTGCGGCTCGTGTCCGAGGAGAGTGTGAGCGCGGCGCGGGCGGTGGTCGGCGAGGCGCTCGCCTCCGGCGCGGACTTCGACGCGCTGGTGTGCGCGAGCGACGCCCTGGCGATGGGTGCGCATCTCGCCGCCGTCGCCGCCGGCCGGCCGGAGCTGCCGATCATCGGCTTCGACAACACGCCGGCGGCCGAGGCCATGGGGCTGAGCAGCGTGGAGCAGCTCCCCGAGCAGGTGGCGTCGGCCGCCCTGGATCTGCTGCTGGCATCCGGAGACGACCGCCCGGAGGACCGCCACGTGCTCGTGGAGCCGCAGCTCGTCGTGCGCGGATCCGTCGACGACGGGCAGGAGTGACCGGGGCGGACTGCCCGCCCGGAGCGCCCTGCCGCGGGAGCCCCTGCGCGATATCGTTCTCGCAGAACAGCCGAGGAGGCCCCATGTCCCTGCCCCCGAACCACGACGACGGCGCCGCGCCGGAGTCCCCGACGCCTCCGACGCCCCCGTCGCCGGCGGACGACGATGCGCCGCAGTTCCAGGCGCCCACGACCCGGACGTCGGTCCCGGAGTACACGCTTCCGCCCGCGCCCGTGCCCGACCCGGAGTTCACGGTCCCGCCGCCGCCCCCGCCCGGCTCGCCCGAGGCCGCGGCCGGTGCCTACGCCACCGCGTCCCCCGGCGCGCCGCAGCCCAGCGCGCCGCAGCCCGGCGCGGCGCCCGCCGACCAGGGCTACCCGTCCTCGCCTCCGCTTCCTCCGTACGCCGCGGCCCAGCCGCAGGGTTATCCCGGGGCGCCGTCCGGCGGCTATCCGGGCGCGCAGGCCGACGCGGGCTACCCCGGCGCCCCCTACCCCGGCGCACCCTATGGCGGAGCCCCGTACGGCGGCGTCCCGGTCGCGCCGCCCAGCGCGCCCGGCAAGGGCCTCGCGATCACCGCGCTCGTGCTCGGCATCCTGGGCTTCCTCGGCTCGCTCATCCCGTTCGGGATCTTCGTGGCCGGCCTCCTGCTGCTCGCCGCGATCGTGATCGGCATCATCGTACTGGTCCGCCGGATGCCCGGCAGGGGTCTGGGCATCGCGGGCCTCGCGCTCGGCGTGATCGGCCTGATCGCCGGGGTCGTCTCGACCGTCGCGACCGTGAGCTTCCTCACGACGCAGATGCCGACGATCATCCAGGACGAGTGCGAGAACCAGGGCCTCAGCCCCGAGGAGTGCGAGGCCCTCATGCAGGGCGGCGGCACGGACGGCGACCCCTCGGGCGCGCCGGCCGATCCCGGTGCCGACGCCGTGCCGATCGCGATCGGCACCCCGTTCGAGGTGCCCATGGTCGAGGGCACGGCGCAGGTGACGGTCAACTCGGTCACGACGTCGGCGGACGCGCTTCCGGGCACCGACATCACGCCCGTCAACGGGGAGTTCCTGCTGATCGACATGACGTGGGAGGTCACGTCGGGTTCGGTGGAGTACGTCGACGGCTATGACTTCGTGGAGCTCCTCGATTCGGAAGGCGAGTGGTACTTCAGCGAGTACGACTTCGAGGGCTACCTCGCGTCCGACGCCCTGGAGACGGGCGGCACCGTGGCGGGCCTGGTGGCGTTCGACGTCGACCCGGCCACGGGACCGTTCGTGATGGAGATCTACGACGGGAACTACGAGCTCGCGTTCCGGGGCGACGTTCCCACGAGCTGAGCTCGCTCGTGCGGGGACGGCCCGGTCCGGTCATCGGCCGGGCCGTCCCTCGTCTTCACCGGACGTCACGCCGCGTCGGCGTAGTCGTCCGGGGTCAGCTCCCGGATGCCGTCGTCATGCAGCAGGAACTGCCCGCGCAGGCGCACGCGGGGTCCCCCGGCCGGGTCGCCGCTCAGTGCGCCGGCGATCCGCGCCGCCCAGGCGAGCTCGCCCGGCCGGAACGCCTCGTCGCCCAGACGCTCCCACACGAGCACCGCCTGGGTGGCGCCCACGACCTCGGCGATCATCGGGATCCGCGCGCCGATCGCCTGCGCGGCCGTCACCGGCCCGAGGTCGTCGAGCACAGCCGGCTCATCCGCGTCCTCGGGGTAGTCCGCCATCGGCATGATGAGATCGCTCATCCGATCGTCGTCGTCGAGGAACATCAGCCACATCTGCCGCCGGATGGCGCCGGTGAGCATCAACCCGAGCAGCTCGCGCAGCCGGGCGTCGTCGAGCGCGGAGTCGCGCAACGCGTTCATGCGGCGCTCGGCCGCCTTCGTGTATGTCATGCCCTCGAGCCTGGCCCGGCGTCCCGCGCCACGACCCCGCTGTGGAGCCATCCGTTCGCCCGCCGCCCCTGTGGACGGGCGACCGCGCGCAGCCGCCGAACGGAGCGACCCCCGCACCTTATGGGTGCGGGGGTCTGTTCCAGCTCAGGTAGAGCGGTCTGTCGCGTCAGAGGCCGGCGCGCGCCGCTCCGACGCCGCCGGAGATCAGCGCGCGGCCGAGCCCTCGACGTAGTCCTCGTCGGTCTGCTTCCAGGCGAACAGGGCGCGGAGCTCCTTGCCGGTCGCCTCGATGGGGTGACCCTGCTCCTTCTCGCGCAGCGCCAGGAACTCCTGGGCGCCGTTGTCCTGGTCCTCGATGAAGCGCTTGGCGAACGCGCCGGACTGGATGTCCGCGAGGACCTCCTTCATGCGCTCCTTCGTGCCGGCGTCGATGACGCGCGGGCCCGACACGTAGTCGCCGAACTCGGCCGTGTCGGAGATCGACCAGCGCTGCTTGGCGATGCCGCCCTCCCACATCAGGTCGACGATGAGCTTGAGCTCGTGCAGCACCTCGAAGTAGGCGATCTGCGGCTGGTAGCCCGCCTCGGTGAGGACCTCGAAGCCCGCCTGCACGAGGTGGCTCATGCCACCGCAGAGCACGGCCTGCTCGCCGAACAGGTCGGTCTCGGTCTCCTCGGTGAAGGTCGTCTTGATGACGCCGGCGCGGGTGCCGCCGATGGCCTTCGCGTACGACAGGGCGACGTCCCAGGCCTGGCCCGACGCGTCGCGCTCGACCGCGATGATGTCCGGGATGCCGCGGCCCGCGACGTACTCGCGGCGCACCGTGTGGCCCGGGGCCTTGGGGGCGACCAGGATGACGTCCACGCCCTCGGGCGCGTCGATGTAGCCGAAGCGGATGTTGAAGCCGTGCGCGAACGCGAGGGTCTTGCCGGGCTTGAGGTTCGGGGCGATCGACTCCGAGTAGATCGAGCGCTGGTGCTGGTCCGGCGCGAGGATCATGATCAGGTCGGCCCACTCGGTCGCCTGCGCGACGGTCATCACGCTGAAGCCCTCGTCGTGCGCCTTCTGCACCGACTTCGAGCCCTCCTTGAGGGCGATCGCGACCTCGACGCCCGAGTCGCGCAGGTTCTGCGCGTGCGCGTGTCCCTGCGAGCCGTATCCGACGATCGCGACCTTCTTGCCCTGGATGAGCGACAGGTCGGCGTCGGCGTCGTAGAAGATCTCGGTGCTCACGGTTGTGGTTCTCCTTGGTGGGTTGGGGTTCTGAGAGCGTGTGGGGAGCGTCAGCCGCGGAGGACGCGCTCGGTGATGGACTTGCTGCCGCGGCCCAGGGCCAGCAGGCCCGACTGGGCGAGCTCGCGGATGCCGAAGGGCTCGATCGCCTTGAGGAACGCGTCGACCTTGCCCTTGTCGCCCGTGATCTCGATGACCAGCGCGTCCGGCGCGTAGTCGACCACGTTCGCGCGGAACAGGTTCACGACCTCGATCACGTTGGACCGGGTCTGGTTGTCGGCGCGCACCTTCACGAGCATGTGCTCGCGCTGCACGCTGGTCGACGCGTCGAGCTCGACGATCTTGATGACGTTGATCAGCTTGTTCAGCTGCTTGGTCACCTGCTCGAGCGGCAGCTCGTCGACGTCCACGACCACGGTGATGCGGGACAGGCCCGGCACCTCGGTCACGCCCACGGCGAGCGACTCGATGTTGAAGCCGCGGCGCGCGAACAGCCCGGCGACGCGGGTCAGCAGACCCGGCTTGTCCTCGACGAGGAGGCTCAGCACGTGCGTCGTCATCTCAGTCCTCCTGCTCGCTGAACGCCGGCGCGTGGTCGCGCGCGTACTGGACGTAGCTGTTGCTCACGCCCTGCGGCACCATCGGCCACACCATGGCGTCGGCGCTCACCACGAAGTCGATCACGACCGGGCGGTCGTTCGTCTCGAGCGCGGTCTGGATCGCGGCGTCCACGTCCTCCGCCTTCTCGACGCGGATCGCGAGGCAGCCGTAGGCCTCGGCCAGCTTGACGAAGTCCGGGATCCGGATCGTGTCGTGGCCCGTGTTGAGGTCGGTGTTGGAGTACCGGCCGTCGTAGAACAGCGTCTGCCACTGGCGCACCATGCCGAGCGACGAGTTGTTGATGATCGCGACCTTGATCGGGATCTTGTTGATCGCGCAGGTGGCCAGCTCCTGGTTGGTCATCTGGAAGCAGCCGTCGCCGTCGATCGCCCACACGTGGCGGTCGGGCTGCGCCACCTTCGCGCCCATGGCGGCCGGCACGGAGTAGCCCATGGTGCCGGCGCCGCCCGAGTTCAGCCAGGAGTTGGGGCGCTCGTACTTGATGAACTGGGCCGCCCACATCTGGTGCTGGCCCACGCCCGCCGCGTACACGCCCTCGGGGCCGGTCAGCTCGCCGATGCGCTGGATGACGTACTGCGGCGCGAGCAGGCCGTCCGTGGTCGGCGCGTAGCCGAGCGGGTACTGCTCCTGCAGCCCGCGCAGGTACGCCCACCACTCGGCGATGTCGGCCTTCTCCCCCGCGGCGTGCAGCGCGGCGTCGAGGTCGACCAGCACGTCCTTGAGGTCGCCCACGATCGGCACGTCGGCCGTGCGGATCTTGGAGATCTCGGCCGGGTCGATGTCGACGTGCACGACCTGCGCCTTGGGGGCGAACAGGGCCGCCTTGCCGGTCACGCGGTCGTCGAACCGGGCGCCCAGCGCCACGATCAGGTCGGCCTCCTGCAGCGCCAGGACGGCCGGCACCGAGCCGTGCATGCCCGGCATGCCGAGGTGCTGCGGGTGCGAGTCGGGGAACGCGCCCCGCGCCATGAGCGTCGTCACGACGGGCGCACCGCTCGCCTCGGCGAGGGTCTTGAGCTCCTCGGCCGCGCGGGCGCGGATCACGCCGCCGCCGACGTACAGCACGGGCTGCTTGGCCTGCGCCATGAGCGCGGCCGCGGCCTGGATCTGCTTGCCGTGCGCCTTGGTGACCGGCCGGTAGCCGGGGAGGTCGATCTTCGGCGGCCACACGAACGGCGCCTCGGCCTGCTGCGCGTCCTTCGTGATGTCCACGAGCACGGGGCCGGGGCGTCCGGTCGACGCGATCTCGTAGGCGGCCGCGATGGCGCCGGGGATGTCCTCGGCGCGCTTGACGAGGAAGGAGTGCTTCGTGATCGGCATCGTGATGCCGACGATGTCGGCCTCCTGGAACGCGTCGGTTCCCATGAGGGTCGAGAACACCTGGCCCGTGATCGCCACGAGCGGCACGGAGTCCATGTACGCGTCGGCGATCGCCGTCACGAGGTTGGTGGCGCCGGGGCCGGAGGTCGCGATCGCGACGCCCACCTTGCCGCTCGCAGACGCGTAGCCCTCGGCCGCGTGGCCGGCGCCCTGCTCGTGACGCACCAGGATGTGGCGCAGCTTCTCGGCCGACATCAGCGGGTCGTACACGGGCAGGATGGCGCCGCCGGGCAGGCCGAAGACGTCGGTGACGCCGAGCAGCTCGAGCGAGCGGACGACCGCCTCGGCGCCCGTGATCACGGGCGCGGAGGCCGGCTGCTGACGGGATGCGGGCGGCCGGGGCGTGGCCGGAGCGGTATCGGAGGGCATGGTGATGCTTCCTTGAGTCGGATCGAGTCGAGGGAGGTCCGCGTGTGAGGAGCGGAATCAGCCGGTCGTCGCGCCCTCCGCTGCGGAGCGCACGAGTCGCGAGTACTTCGCCAGAACGCCTCGGGTGTAGCGCGGGGGCAGGGGTTCCCAGCCGGAACGGCGGGATTCGAGCTCCGCCTCGTCGACGAGTAGGTCGAGAGAGCGGGCCGCGATATCGACCCTGATCAGATCACCATCGCGCACCAGGGCGATCGGACCACCGTCCACCGCCTCGGGTGCAACATGGCCGATGCACAGTCCGGTTGTGCCGCCTGAGAATCGACCGTCCGTCAAGAGTAGTACATCCTTGCCGAGCCCAGCGCCCTTGATGGCCGCCGTGATGGCGAGCATCTCGCGCATGCCCGGGCCGCCCTTGGGGCCCTCGTAGCGGATGACCACGACGTCGCCCGCGGCGACCTTGCCCTCGGCCAGGGCGTCCATCGCGGCGCGCTCGCGCTCGAACACGCGCGCGGGGCCCTCGAAGACCGCGGCGTCGAAGCCGGCCGTCTTCACGACCGCGCCCTCGGGTGCCAGCGAGCCGTGCAGGATCGTGATGCCGCCCGTCGCGTGGATCGGGTCGTCGAAGCGGTGGATGACCTCGCCGTCGATCGGGTCCGGGTTCAGCTCGCGCAGGTTCTCGGCCACGGTCTTCCCCGTGACGGTCAGCGCGTCGCCGTGGATGAGCCCCTCGTCGAGCATGGCCTTCATGATCACGGGGATGCCGCCGTGGCGGTCCACGTCGTTCATGACGTACTTGCCGAACGGCTTCATGTCCGCGACGTGCGGCACCTTGTCGCCGATGCGGTTGAAGTCGTGCAGGCTCAGGTCGATCTGCGCCTCGCGCGCGATCGCGAGCAGGTGGAGCACGACGTTGGTCGAGCCGCCGAGCGCCATGGCGAGCGCGATCGCGTTCTCGAACGACTCCTTCGTCAGGATGTCCTTGGTCGTGATGCCCTGGCGCAGCAGGTTCACGACGGCCTCGCCGGAGCGGTGCGCGAAGTAGTCGCGGCGGCGGTCGGCCGACGGCGGCGCGGCCGAGCCCGGCAGGCTGAGGCCCAGGGCCTCGGCGACCGACGCCATCGTGTTGGCGGTGTACATGCCGCCGCACGCGCCCTCGCCGGGAGCGAACGCGCACTCGATGCGCTTGAGGTCCTCCTCGCTCATCAGGCCCGCGCGGCACGCGCCGACGCCCTCGAACGAGTCGATGATCGTGATGTCCTTCTCGGTGCCGTCCGAGAGCTTGACCCAGCCCGGGGCGATCGATCCGGCGTAGAGGAAGACGCTCGACAGGCCGAGGCGCGCGCTGGCCATGAGCATGCCGGGGATCGACTTGTCGCAGCCGGCGAGCAGGACCGTGCCGTCGAGGCGCTCCGCCTGGATCACGGTCTCGACGCTGTCGGCGATGACCTCGCGCGAGACGAGCGAGAAGTGCATGCCCTCGTGGCCCATCGAGATGCCGTCCGAGACCGAGATGGTGCCGAACTGCAGCGGGTAGCCGCCGCCCGAGTGCACGCCCTCCTTGGCGCCCTGCGCCAGGCGGTCGAGGCTCAGGTTGCAGGGGGTGATCTCGTTCCAGCTGGACGCGATGCCGATCTGCGGCTTCTCCCAGTCCGCGTCGCCCATGCCGACCGCGCGGAGCATGCCGCGCGACGTGGTGGCCTCGATGCCATCCGTGACGACCCGGCTGCGGGGCTTGATGTCGGGGGTTCCGGAGGGGGATGAAGCGAGGTCGACCATGAACGGAAGTCTATGCCCGCGCGGGGGCCGCCCCCGTGCTCGTGCAGACCGCCCGACGAGCTCCGTTTCGACGCGTCAGGATGCTCGCGCGACCGCCAGAGCGGTGAGCAACTCGGCGAGCTCGAGAGGGTCCGCGACGCGGACGCGCGCGGCGGTCTCCCCGTCCCCCACGCGGACGCCGAGATCCTGCGGCTCGAGGCTGCGCAGCGCGTCCTCGTCGGTCATGTCGTCGCCCGCGAACAGCACGGCCGTCGCGCCGGTCTCCGCACGAAGACGGGCGATCGCGGAGTCCTTGCCTTCATGCCGCCAGGCGTATTCGATGACGTTCTTGCCGGTGCGGCGCCGCCAATCCGGGGCGCGGTCGGCGACCAGGCCGTCCACGAGCGATCCCGCGCGGCTGGCGTCGGCCGGGGCCGACAGGCGCGTGTGCAGCGCGAAGCCGTAGGCCTTGCGCTCGATCCACGCCCCCTCGATGTCGTCGACGAGCCGCTCCGCGTCGGCGACGAGCGCATCCGCCGCGGCCGCCTCCTGCACGACGTCCGCCATCACGACGTCCTCCGGCTCGAATCCGGCCGCGACCGCGGCGGGCCGCCAGAACTCCGCGCCGTGCGAGCCCGCGAGCCACACCGACGAGTCGTCGGAGTGCGCGCCGATGAGCCGCAGGTCGGTGAGCTGGCGCCCCGACACGAACGCCACGACCGTGTCCGGCAGGTCCGCCAGCCGGGCCACGGCGGCGGCCGTCTCGGGAAGCGCGCGCACCGCCATCGGGTCGTCCCCGAGCGGGGCGAGCGTGCCGTCGAAGTCGAGGGCGACCAGCAGGCGCTCCGTGCGGGCGAGCTCGGCGACCGCGCCGTCCCAGTCCCGCGTGCTCACGCGCGCCCGCCCGCCGCCTTGGCCGCACGCGAAGCGCCGTTCCGGGCGCCGCCCGAGCGGGACTTCAGCCGCCGCGCCTGCCGGACCTTGTCGATGTCGCTCAGGAAGTCGTGCGACCAGTCCTCGACGTCGTGCTCCAGCACGCGGCGACGCAGAGCGCGCATCCGACGCGACTGCTCGCCTGGGGACATCTCCACGGCCCGCATGATCAGGTCCTTCAGGCCGTCGATGTCATGGGGGTTGACCAGGAGCGCGCTCGTGAGCTCGTCGGCTGCGCCGGCGAACTCGCTCAGCACGAGCACTCCCGTGTTGTCGGTGCGGGAGGCGACGTACTCCTTGGCCACCAGGTTCATGCCGTCGCGCAGGGCCGTGACGAGCATCACGTCGGCGGCCAGGTAGAGCGCCACCATCTCCTCGCGCGGGAACCCCTGGTGCAGGTAGCGGATGGCCGTGTGGTGGATCGTGTCGTGGTCGCCGTTGATCCGCCCGACCGTCAGCTCGATCTCGTCGCGGAGGTCGGCGTACGCGTCCACACGCTGGCGCGACGGGCTCGCGACCTGCACGAGCGTCGCCTCGCCCACCTTGAGGCGACCGTCCTCGAGGAGCTCGCCGAACGCCTTCAGACGGTGCCGGATGCCCTTCGTGTAGTCGAGACGGTCGACGCCCAGCAGGATCGTCTTCGGGTCGCCGAGCTGCTCGCGGATCTCCTTGGCGCGGGCCTGCACCGCCGGGTCCTCGGCGAGGTCGATGTACGACTGCGCGTCGATCGAGATCGGGTACGCCTTGGCGATCGCCACGCGCGGGTTCTCGCGGTCGTCGTCGCCCGACGGGACGACGATCTCGCTCGAGCGCGTCGTGTGGTGCAGCACGCGCCGCACCGACCGCTGGAAGTTGCCGGCGTCGGCCTGCCGCTGGAAGCCGATGACGTCGGCGCCCAGCAGCCCCTCGAGCACCTGGCGGCGCCACGGCAGCTGCGAGTACAGCCCGTATGCGGGGAACGGAATGTGGTGGAAGTAGCCGATCGTGACGTCCGGGCGCAGCTCACGCAGCATCTTCGGCACGAGCTGCAGCTGGTAGTCCTGCACCCACACGACCCCGCCCTGCTCGACGGTCTCGGCGGCGGCCTCCGCGAAGCGGCGGTTGACCCGCACGTACGACTCCCACCACGACCGGCGGTACACCGGCGCGGCGATCACATCGTGGTAGAGGGGCCAGATGGTGCCGTTGGCGAAGCCCTCGTAGTACGACTCGATCTCGCCCGCGCTGAGCGGGACGGGCACCAGCCGGGCCCCCTCGAAGTCGAACGGCTCGAGGTCGAGATCGGGCTGTCCGCCCCAGCCGACCCAGGCCCGGTCGGGCTTGCGCATCACGGGCTCCAGCGCCGTGACGAGCCCACCGGGCGAACGCCGCCAGGTCTCGTCCCCGTCGGGCGAGACCACGCGGTCCACGGGGAGACGATTGGCGACGACGACCAGATCTGCGCGAGTCATGAGGCTCCTCCTGCCGGTCTGGCCACAGTATCAGCGGGCCCGTTCGGACACGGTGCCTGGCCCCGGGGCTTGACGTCCCATGCCGCTGTCGTTATGACCGCATGCCATGCGCCCCGCCGGCCGCGCAAGCCCCTGCGGCGCGCGCGGTGTGCCGCTAGCGTGGGGGCCATGGGGATCCGCAAATACCTGAGTGGCACGGGACTGATCGGCACGCTCACGAGCGGCTACGCGCTGCTGCGCGGCGCGAACGCCCAGAACTTCACGTGGCGGACGGCGCTCGGCTGGCTGAGCTGGGCCATCACGTTCGCCCTGACGATCGGCACGATCCTCGACATCCGCAAGGCCAGCCAGGGTCGTCCGGTCTCCGATGACTCGCCCATCAAGGGCAAGGAGGGCAAGTACTACAAGCAGCAGGTCGCCGACGCCGGCGGCGCGAAGCGCGCGCGTCGGCGCTGAGCGGTCTCAGCCCAGCGGGATCGAGTACTGCATGAAACCCGTGTCGGTCGCGACGCGGTCGTAGAGGGCGCGGGCGGTCGTGTTGGTGTCCCGCGTGAGCCAGTACACCTTGGCGCAGCCGCGCTCGCGGGCCCACTCGGTCACGTGGGCGATGAGCGCCCGGCCGTACCCGCCGCCGCGGGCCTCGGGCGAGACGAACAGGTCCTCCAGGTAGCAGTACTCCCCCAGCGACCACGTCGCGGGGTGGCTCAGCCAGTGCACCAGGCCGACGGGCGTGCCCGCGTCGTCGCGTACGAGCGCCCCGCGGATCGGTCCCTCCGGCTCGACCAGCCGCCGGAACGTGCCGTCCGTGACCTCGGGCGAGAGAGTCGATCCGTAGAAGTCGAGATAGCCCTCCCACAGGCCCTGCCAGGCGGTGCGGTCGGCGTCGGTGAGCTCGGTCACGAGGGGCATGCGGCCAGGCTATCCGGGGGCCGAGCAACGCGGCGGCGGCGGGCCGCGACCGCCTCGGAGCATCCTGCGAACCGGAATCCGCTCTGGACCCTTCCATTCACCAGGGCGTAACGTGTCAGTTCGCCCGGATATCGGTCAGCACGCGTACCCGACGCGACCGCGGGCGAATCACCCGATCCGCACCTGCTCCGCCGCGCCCTCTCCTGCGGGCGTCGTGGGAGCGGCGCCACCAGACGTGAGAGACAGAGATGATCGACACCCTCGAAGTCCCCAGCATGCGCCTCAGCGACATGGTGGCGGAGCGGATCGCCAAGGCGATCATCGACGGCACGATGCCCGCCGGATCGCGCGTGCGGGACCAGGAGCTCGCGCAGAAGCTCGGCGTCTCGCGGATGCCCGTCCGCGAGGCCCTGCAGCGGCTGCAGCGCGTCGGCCTGATCGAGACCGCCGCGAGCCGCTACACGCGCGTCACCGCCGTCACCCCGGAGGTCGCGCAGGCGACGCGCCAGTTCGCCGGCCACTACGTCACGTCCCTGATGCGCATGGCCCTCGCCGCGGCGACGCCCGAAGCCCGGGTCACGGCCGCCGCGGAGATCGACGCGATGGTGGCGGAGCTGGACGCGGGAGGATCGCCGGCGGTGGCGTACCGCGAGCTTCAGGACCTCTTCATGCGCGTGGCGGACAACGCGTTCATGTCCATGGTGTCCTCCGACCTGGGCCTCGCGATCGAGCGCAATCTCGCCACCCTCGACGGGCCGGACGGCACCCAGGTGGCGGCCATGCTCGACGCACTGCGCGACGCGGTCCTCGCCGGCGACGCGGCCGCCGGCGCCCGCGTGCTGCAGGCCGCCTTCGGCATCGAAGACGAGTGAGCCCCGCCCGGGACACGCCCGGGCCACGCCGTTTCCGGCCCCGATTGGCGCCCTCGGCCGCCGCCTGGTAACGTAGTCCCTCGGTTCGCGAGAGCGGAAAACGCTCCCGGATCATGCACCTCTAGCTCAATCGGCAGAGCAACTGACTCTTAATCAGTGGGTTCAGGGTTCAAGTCCCTGGGGGTGCACCAGTAGAAAGTCCCGGTCCGAAGCCTTATTCGGACCGGGACTTCTCGCATGTCCGAGTGACCTCGCCAATCTGGGGCCAATCTTGAGCCCCTATGAGGCCCAGCGCGACCTCTGGTCCCGAGCAGGTTCCGCCTCCGAAGCGGGAGTTTCGTCCTGCTACGGTCAGCGGCGGGAGGTCGGGTGCTCAACGAACGAGAAGTCGCAACCGCGATTGTGCTCGCGACGCTGATTGTCGCGGGACTGGTGAACCCGAAAACTCGCGGTGGTCTTCTGAGCGGCTTCGCCGGGGTCGGCAAAGCGCTCTGGAACCGCCAAGTCATCGGGGTGTTGGTCGCCTACATCGCCTGGGTGAGCCTATGCGTGCTGGCCGCCTTCACCGTCGGCCTTTGGCAAGGCTCGTTGTTGAAGGACACGATCCTCACCGCGCTGGTCGTTGGTCTGCCACTGCTGTTTCGAGCGCTCAACAACAAGTCGGGGGGTCTCCTCCTGCGAGACGTGGGGAAGGAAGCCGTGAGCCTCTCGGCCTTCGTTGGCTTCTACGTCAACCTCAGCCCGCTCCCGTTGTGGGCTGAGATCTTGCTCCAGGTGGTGCTGATCCTGCTCGTGTTCACGCAGGTGGCAGTTCAGCGCAGCGACCCGAGCACCGGCCAGAAGGCGCTGTCCGGATGCGTCAACTTCGCACTCGTCGCAGTGGGACTCGGACTCATCGTGTGGAGCACGGTTCGCCTGGCGAGCCAGTGGCCGACGCTTGATCAGAAGGAACTCATCCTCCAGCTCTTCCTGGCGGTCTGGCTTCCTCTCGCGCTCTTCCCGTTCCTCTACGGCTTCGCCTACCTCGCGGCGGTGGAGGGAATCCTCCTCCGTGTTTCCCGCCTGAATGAGGGCGTGAGCTGGCGAGAAAAGGCTGGCATCCTCATGGGCCTGTCGTTCTCACTCCGGACCGCGAAGGCGTTCAACGGTGTGCATCTACAACTGCGTGGCGAGCGCACCTTTCGGGGTGCGGTCAGTCATGCACGGAACGTGAGAGACGACCTGGACCGTCGCGAGGCGAAGGCGCTCGATCAGTTGCAGTCACTAGACGCCTTGGCGGGCGTAGCGGGTGCAGATGCCGATGGCGCTCAACTGGATCGGCGCGAGTTCGACGGTACGAAGAAGGCCCTTCGTTGGCTTCACACCTGTCAGTCCGGTTGGTACGAGCGGCAGGGAAATCGCTTCTGGGGAGCGGAGCGAACGGACGATATGCTGCGCCCCCTCTCCAGGTACGGGCTTCCGGATGACCACGGGCTCATCGTAGAGACCACGCCGGACAGGACCCGTTGGCGAGGATGGCGCATCCTTCCGAGCGGGTGGGTGTTAGGAATCGGGGCAACAGACCGTACGAGCCAGTTCCTTTACGCGGGGTCCGCGCCACCTGCCTCCTGGCCTGGCGAGGGCCCAGAGTGGATCGACGCCGGACGGCAAGAGTGGCTTGTGGACTGGGACCGGAACGATGAGATTGTGCGTTAGCACGGCGAGAGCGACGACCCCCGAAATCGGTCTGGTGGATGAACTTGAAGACCCAGCGATGCCGGGGCGTCGTGTCGGCAGTGCGCGTAACGTCCCTGAACCGCGCAGGGTCCGCCGGCGATGGGGGCCACGCACGCCGTGCGATCCCAGGCCGACAGCGCGCGAGCGTGGTCGGTCGGGCGCGCAGGGAGTGTCTGCGGCGCGGTGCGGGGCCGTGTGCGGACCGTGGACGCCAAAGACTGTCCGATGGGCGTCAGGGTCATGCGGCCTTCTCCTCGCGTCGCTTGTAGTCGGGGCGTACGGATCCGCGGGTTCGGCCGGCTCAGAAGCCAGCGGCGTGGCGCGGAGCGACTTGACCCGCGGAGTCGGAGCGCTGCGACAGGATCAGGCACGTCGCGCAGATCCCGGCCAGCTCGTCCCGCTGAGGCTGTGACAGCGCGTCCGCGATGAACCGGGGGATCCACCCTGCCCGGGGAGACAGGCGCGGATGCCCGGGTACGGCATAGAATGCGATTCCCGACATCCTGGTAGCTCGCGTACCGAAAGGCAGGCCCATGGCCGGTCTCATCCACATCCTCGTCCGCCAGGGCGCTCTCCCCTTCGCGCGGGCCCAGCAGCTCGCGGGCACGGATCGCGAGGAGCTGATGCGGATCCGCGAGCTGCTCGCCGCCGGCGAGCTGTCCGAGGAGGAGTTCGCGCGTGCGCGGGCGACCGAGGCCGATGTGCCGTTCGTGCGCCTCGAGGACGAGCCGGTGGACGCCGACATCCTCGCCAAGATCTCCGTGACGTTCGCGCACGCGCACGAGCTCGTGCCGCTGCGCGCGATCGAGCATCGCGGCCTGCCGCACCTGCTGCTGGCCATGGCCAACCCCGACGACGTCATCGCTCTCGACGACGTGCGCGTGGCGTACGGCATGCCGCCGTACATCGTCGTGGCCACGGCGAGCGAGATCCACGCCACGATCGACCGCCATCACCGCGCCGACGCAGAGATGACCGAGCTGACGTCCAGCCTCACGGTGGAGGAGGCGGAGGATCCGGACGACGGGTCCTTCAACGTCAGCGGCGGCGGCTCCGACGAGGACGACGACGCCCCCATCATCCGGTTCGTGAACCTCGTGCTCGGCCAGGGCATCCGCGACCGGGCCAGCGACATCCACATCGAGCCGACCGCGGACCGCGTGCGGGTGCGGTACCGGATCGACGGCGTGCTGCACGAGATGCCGAGCGCCCCCAAGGCGATCCAGTCGGGCGTCATCTCGCGCCTGAAGATCATGAGCGACATCGACATCGCCGAGCGCCGGATCCCGCAGGACGGCCGCATCTCGGTGCAGCACGACGGCCGCAAGGTCGACCTGCGCGTGGCCACGCTGCCGACCGTGTGGGGCGAGAAGATCGTCATGCGCATCCTGGACCAGGCGAGCACCGCGCTGAAGCTCGAGACGCTCGGGCTCTCGGAGCGCAACCTGACGGCCTACCGTCGCGCCTACACGAAGCCCTACGGGATGATCCTGGTCACGGGACCGACCGGCTCCGGCAAGTCGACCACGCTGTACTCCACCGTCGCCGAGCTCGCCCGGCCGGAGGTCAACGTCATCACGATCGAGGACCCGGTCGAGTACCGGATGGCCGGCGTCAACCAGGTGCAGATCAACACGCAGGCGGGCCTCACCTTCGCGAACGCGCTGCGCGCCATCCTGCGCTCGGATCCCGACGTGATGCTGGTCGGCGAGATCCGCGACGCGGAGACCGCCAACATCGCGATCGAGTCGGCGCTGACCGGCCACCTCGTGCTGTCGACGCCGCGGCGACCGGGGTCTCCATCACGCAGGTGACCGTGGCCGACTCCCAGCCGCTCGCGACCGAGGCGCCGCCCGCGGCTCCCCCAGCAGACTCCATGATTTTCGCAAGGCTTGCATAGGCATTGGCGGCGACTGTTGGCGAAGCCATGAGTTATTCCTTTGTCAGGCCTTGAGGATGTCGAGGGTGCGCTGGATCATGCGGCGCGTGGCGGAAATGATATTGAGATTGGCCTCATAGGACCGCTGCGCTTCGCGCATGTCGGTCATTTCGACCAGCGGGTTCACGTTGGGATACTTGACGTTGCCGTTGG
>Ga0208492_1000864_pt1 | contig 22446 bp, 18 predicted proteins | sample Subbioar_CSW14AB_FD_184820 | JGI IMG/M metagenome (GOLD analysis project Ga0208492, IMG submission 184820) | Serpentinite rock and fluid subsurface biosphere microbial communities from McLaughlin Reserve, California, USA - CR12Mar_CSW14AB (SPAdes) | ecosystem: Environmental > Terrestrial > Deep... | reverse complement strand
GCGCGAGATTGAGCGAGGCGAAGCTACGATTGACGGGATAGGAGAGGATCGCGTCCGCGAGCGCGACCGCTTCATTGGGCAGCCCTGCCCGCTCGGCGCCGAACAGGACGGCCGTGCGCGCCGGCGTCGCGCGTATGCGCGTAATCGCCTCGCTGACGCCGAGCACAGGCTTCTCCATCTCGCGCGGGCGCGCCGTCGTTGCGAAGACGACCCCGCAATCGGCGATGGCCTGCTCGACGGTGTCGAACACCGTGGCGGTGACGACATCCGGCAGGGCGCCGGCGCTCATCGTCTCGGCGGCGGTGTTCGGCCAGCCGTCGCGCGGGGCGACGAGGCGCAGGTCTGTCAGTCCGAAATTGGCCATCACGCGCGCGGCGGCGCCAATGTTCTCGCCCATCTGCGGGGCGACAAGGATGAAGCATGGGGCGGTCATGGGGACGCTATAGCGCCGCTGCGAAGTGATCGCCATGGCCGGCGCGAAGACTGCCCGCTTTGCGAGCAGCCCCCTCCGGCCCTGCGGACCACCTCCCCCGGCTTCGCCGAAGGAGGACGACTCCTACGAGCATTCCTGGTCGAAGACGCTTTCTGCGGCGTCGCCGGCAAGCGGACGGGCGACGACGGTGAACCAGGTAAAGAGCTCGGACTCGCGGCCCTTCCAGTCAGCGTATTCGGGATTGCCGAGGACATCGTCAGCGTATTCGTAGCGAACAGCCACGCGATAGGGCGAAGCGCCAAGGCTTTCGGCGAACAGTTCCTGGATCGGCGTGGTGGGGAGCGGCGTTTCGGGCAGGTTGCCGAGGGCGCCGTCATGGCCCTGCGTGCGGCCATCGAAGATCACCGTCTGCTTGCTGCAGCCGGCGCACCGCACGGAAACGGGATCCACCACCCAGTCAGCGCCGTCATGCGCGAGGACGTAGAAGCCCTGTCCGCCGCAATCGCAGGTGAGGTCGAAGATCGCGTTGATCGGGCTGCCGTGGCCGTCGAGGGCGAGGCCCGGCAGGCTGATCGCGGACGGCCTCAGCGAGGCGATCGCCGCGGGCGGGCGGCCAGAATAATGGGCAGTCTGTTCAGCCGGGCCGGACATCGAAATTCTCCCCTGTCGACATCAGATACAGGGGCGAATCGCTAGGGTGATTTGGCTTAACGATCTTTAGCGGTTTTGTTTCGGGCCCGGGGTGGATGGTCCGCCGTCCGACGGGCTGCCGCTTGGGCGCGGGCGGATTTCCCCCGGAAGCCCGATTTTCCGCCGCGTATTGTGCCCCGGAGCATGTCTGCTATAGCCCCCCGGAACGAATTTTCAGGAGCTTTTCATGGCCGTCATCAAGGTTGCCAACCCCGTCGTGGAAATGGACGGGGACGAGATGACCCGCATCATCTGGGCGCTGATCAAGGAACGCCTGATCCTGCCGTATCTCGACATCGACCTGAAGTATTACGACCTGTCGATCGAGAACCGTGACGCCACCAACGACCAGGTGACCATCGACTCGGCTGAAGCGACCAAGAAATACGGCGTCGCCGTGAAATGCGCGACGATCACGCCGGACGAAGCCCGCGTGGAAGAGTTCAAGCTGAAGAAGATGTGGAAGTCGCCCAACGGCACGATCCGCAACATCCTCGACGGCGTCGTGTTCCGCGAGCCGATCGTGATGAAGAACGTTCCGCGCCTCGTGCCGGGCTGGACGCAGCCGGTCGTGGTCGGCCGTCACGCCTTCGGCGACCAGTACCGCGCAACCGATTTCAAGGTGCCGAGCGCCGGCAAGCTGACGATCAAGTTCCAGCCGGCTGACGGCGGCGACGTGATCGAACACGAGATCTTCAACTTCACGAGCCCTGGCATCGCCATGGGCATGTTCAACGTCGACAAGTCGATCCGCGACTTCGCGCGCGCCTCGTTCAACTTCGGCCTGCAGCGCAAATGGCCAGTCTACCTCTCGACCAAGAACACGATCCTCAAGGCCTATGACGGCCGCTTCAAGGACATCTTCCAGGAGGTGTTCGACGCCGAGTTCGCCGACAAGTTCAAGGAATTCGGCGGCACCTACGAGCACCGCCTGATCGACGACATGGTGGCGGCCTCGCTGAAATGGTCGGGCGGTTATGTCTGGGCGTGCAAGAACTATGACGGCGACGTGCAATCCGACACCGTTGCGCAGGGCTATGGCTCGCTCGGCCTGATGACCTCGGTGCTGATGACGCCGGATGGCAAGACGGTTGAGGCGGAAGCCGCCCACGGCACGGTGACGCGCCACTACCGCGCCCACCAGCAGGGCAAGTCGACCTCGACCAACTCGGTCGCCTCGATCTTCGCCTGGACCCGTGGCCTCGCCCACCGCGCCAAGCTGGACGGCAACGCCGAACTGGCCAAGTTCTCGACCACGCTGGAAAAAACCGTCATCGACACCGTCGAAGCCGGGTTCATGACCAAGGACCTGTCGCTCCTCATCGGACCGGACCAGCCCTGGCTGACGACCGAGGGCTTCATCGAGAAGATTGCCACCAACTTCCAGGACGCGATGGCGAAGGGCTGATCAGCCTCACGTCTCTTTGATCACATGAGACGGGCGGAACGCGAGGCGTTCCGCCCGTTTTCGTTTGCGGCGCGGATGGGACACATCGCTCGGGCAGCCGCGCGGTTAATGCAATTTAGGCCGTCCTTAATCCCGATCTGAAATGAAGGCGTCGAAAAGGGCGCTGCGATTCACAGATGCCGCCCGCCATGAGGAGCGAGCTGCATGCCTTCCCTGTCCATCCGCACGGGCCTGCTGACGATCTCGGTGGCGGTGCTCGGGCTATCCCTTGGGGTTGGATATGTCGCCTACAACGCCGCCGGAACACTGAATGGCGGCGCCAATGCGCTTTACGACGATGTCCTGCCCGGCATCGAAGCCGCGGAGGAAATGAAATCCTCCCTCAGCAAGATCCGCATCGCGGAAACCTCGCACCTGCTCCATACAGACCCCGACGCGATTGCGGACGCCAAGGACGGGCTGGATTCCGCCGTGGCCGGGTTCGAGGAGTGGAGCGGCAAATACTCCGAAACCATCCCGGATGAAGCCACCGAGGAGCGCGCCGATTTCGACGCGATTGAATCCGAATACCTGAAGTTCATCGACGCGAACGACCGCTTCATCGAGCTGTCCGAGCGGAACGCCAATGTGGAAGCGACTGCCATGTATCTTGGCGAAGTGGCCGATCACTATGACGAGCTGGCCGGGCAGATTCACAACCTGATCCTGCAGAACAAGGTCGACGCGGACGAGGTAAACGACGCGAACGACGCAACCTATGACACCACCGTCGCGACCATCATCGGCGTCGTGACGTCGCTGTCGCTGCTGGCGCTGTTCCTTGTGGCCTATGCGATGCTCGGCGTGGTGCGCCCGATCGGACGTATCGTCACGGCGATGGGCACGCTGGCTGGCGGCAACAAGTCGATCGTCATTCCGTTTGCCGGCAAGCGCAACGAGCTGGGCAAGATGGCCGGCGCCGTGCAGGTGTTCAAGGACAACATGATCGAGGCGGACCGCCTGCGCGGCGAGCAGGAAGCTGCGCGCGCCGAGCAGGAAGCCGATCGAGTCCGCGCCGCCGAAGAGCGCCGCCGCGCCATGCAGGCGCTGGCCGACCAGTTCGAAAGCACTGTCGGCGACGTCGTCTCGTCCGTTTCGGCGGCTGCCGTGGAAATGCAGGCGACGGCTGAAGCCCTTTCGCGCACGGCGCAGGATGCTTCGACGCGCTCCGTCGCGGTCGCGGAAACCGTGTCCGACGTATCGCGCAACGTGCAGGGCGTGGCTGCGGCGACCGAAGAGCTTTCGGCCTCGATCCGCGACATCGCCGGCCAGACCACCCAGTCCAGCCGCATGGTGGCCGACGCAGCGCGCCAGGCCGACGCCACGACGCAACAGGTGAACACGCTGGCCGCGAATGCGACGAGCATCGGCGCGGTGATCACGCTGATCAACGACATCGCCAACCAGACCAACCTGCTGGCTTTGAACGCGACCATCGAAGCGGCGCGCGCGGGTGAATCCGGCCGCGGCTTCGCCGTTGTGGCAAGCGAGGTGAAGACGCTGGCCAGCCAGACCGCCAAGGCGACCGAAGACATCGCCGCCCAGGTCCGCTCCATGCAGGAAGCGACGACGCAATCGGTTTCTGCGATCGGCGGCATCCGCTCCTCGATCGACCGCATGAACGAGGTGGCCTCAGCCATCGCGGCGGCGGTAGAACAGCAAGGCGCGGCAACGCAGGAAATCTCGCGCAACGTGCAGTTCGCTTCGGACGGCGCGACGCAGGTCTCCGGCAGCATCGACGGCGTGACGCGCGCCTCGGAAGAGACCAGCCATGGCTCTGGCCAGGTGTTGACCGCGGCCTCGGAACTCGCCCGCAATGGCGAAGTGCTGCGCACGCAGGTTGACCGCTTCCTGCGCGAAGTGCGCGCGGCCTAGGACCTAGCTTGCCGGAGAGGCGCCGAGGACAACGTCCTTGAGCGCCTGTTCCATCTCGGCCTGCAACGGCTCGAGGCCACGCACTTCATACGCCCCGCCCTTCTGGCGGCGATGCGGAATGGAGCGAAGCGTGTCGCCACTCGCCACATCCACGGCGTCGAGCGTGAACTTCACATCGCTCCACGTGCTCCAGAGCGCGGGGAAGGACACGATAGCGATGGGACCGAGTTCATCGACACGGATGAAGACGATGGAGTTTGCGCCGTCGCGACGGGCTTCGGACAGGCGCGCCACGGATTGCGCATCCGGCAGAACGGGCATCACGGTCACGCTGGCGGCGCACGGCATGGCGGGCAAGACCGCCTCGATCGCCTTCATCGCGATGGCTTCGCGGACTTCCGGCTCTTTCTGATCGGCGCGCCAGCGCGTGAGCGGGGCGACCACGACCTTGCCGAGCGAAACGCCGGGTGCGCAGAGCGCCGCCTGTGCCGGCGGTATTTCAACGGGCGGCGGTGAAGATGTAGCGCAGGCTGATACGGCAAGCAGGGACAGGACTGTCAGGACGCGCATGCTCTTTTTCCCCATTCACGGGGACCATCGCGCCGCACGCGCCATCCGTCAAATGCAGGCGTCGCTCAGGCCTGTCCGGCGAGCGCGGCTTTGACCGCCGCGATGGCGTCATCCGCCTTCGCGCCATCGGGGCCGCCACCTTGCGCCATGTCCGGACGACCGCCACCCTTGGCGCCGCCGACGGCTTGCACCGCCTTTGTCACAAGGTCGCCGGCTTTGAAGCGGGCGGTGAGATCGTCGGTGACGCCGACTACGACGGTGGCCTTGCCTTCGGCCGTCGCGACGAAGACGACGACGCCGGAGCCGACGGATTTCTTGGCTTCGTCGGCCAGCGCCTTCAGGTCTTTCGCCGGGACATCGACGACCTTGCCGATGAACTTGACGCCGTTGATCTCTTCCGGTCCGGACGCAGAGCCACCGCCGCCCATCGCAAGCTTCTTGCGGGCGTCGGCGAGTTCGGCCTCGAGCTTCTTGCGCTGGTCAACCAGCGCGGCGACGCGCGCGGGGGCGTCGGCCAGTGGAACCTTGAACTGATCCGCGATTTCCGTCGCGATTGCCGCGCGGCCTTTCAGGAAGGCAAGAGCGGCGGCCCCGGTTGCCGCCTCGATCCGGCGCAGACCCTGGCCGATGCCGCTTTCGGCAGTGATCACGAACACCGCAATATCGCCCGTGCGCGCCACGTGCGTGCCGCCGCAGAGTTCAACGGAATAGGGCGCGTTGGCCTCGGCGACGGAATTGCCAAGGCGCAGCACGCGGACGACGTCTCCGTATTTCTCGCCGAACAGCGCCATCGCGCCGGCCTTGATGGCGGCTTCCGGCGCCATCTCCTTGATCTGCGCTTCCGCATTCTGCCGGATCACCGTGTTCACTTCGGCCTCGACAGCCTCGATGTCCTCGCGGGTCATCGGCGCGGTGTGGGAGAAGTCGAAGCGGAAATAGTCGGCTTCGACCAGCGAGCCCTTCTGCGTGACGTGCTTGCCCAGCCGATTGCGCAGCGCGGCGTGAGCCAGGTGCGTCGCCGAATGGTTGGCGCGGATTTTCGCGCGACGCACACGGTCGATCTTCATCTCCGCGACGTCGCCCGTCTTCGCGGAACCCGACACCATTTCGCCGACGTGCGCGAAAACATCGCCTGCCCGCTTCTGCACATCATCCACGCGGAATTTGGCGCCGCCGGGGAAGAAGATCTCGCCCTTGTCGAAGGCCTGGCCACCGCTTTCCGCATAGAACGGGGTCTGGTCGAACACGAGTTCAGCCTTGTCGCCCTGGTTGATGGACTTGGCCTGTACCCCACCGATCAGCGCCGTCACGAGGCGCGCCGAGGACTCCTCGAACTCGTAGCCCTGGAAGCTGGTGGCGCCCGATGCATCGCGCACGGAATGCCAGACGGCATCGCCGGAATCCTTCGCCGTGAAGTTGGAACCTTTGCGCGATTCCTCGCGCTGCTTGTCCATCGCGGCGTTGTAGCTCTCTTCGTCCACCGTCATCTCGCGGCCGCGGAGCACGTCCTGCGTCAGGTCGAGCGGGAAGCCATAGGTATCGTAGAGCTTGAAGGCGACATCGCCCTTGAGGACGCCGCCCTTGCCGAGCGAGGCGGTCTCGTCATCCAGCAGCGCGAGACCGCGGCCGAGCGTGCGCTGGAAGCTCTGCTCTTCCTGCTGGAAGGCGCTTTCGATGGCGGGCTGGGCGCGGACGAGGTCGGGATAGGCGTCGCCCATCTCCTTCGCCAGCGCGCCGACGAGCTTGTACATGTTCGGCTCGCGTGTGCCGAGGATGTGGGCGTGGCGCATGGCGCGGCGCATGATACGGCGAAGCACATAGCCCCTGCCCTCGTTCGACGGCGAAACGCCATCGGCGATGAGGAAGCAGGACGAGCGCAGGTGATCGGCGATGACGCGGAAGGAGGCGGTCTGTTCGCCCGCAGCCTTCACCTTGTAGAGGTCTTCGCCGGCGTTGATGAGGTTCACGAACAGGTCGGTCTCGAACACCGAATCCACGCCCTGCATGATCGCCGAGATGCGCTCGAGGCCCATTCCGGTGTCAATCGATGGCTTGGGCAGGGAGACGCGCGGGCGGCCATCGTTGAACTGCTCGTACTGCATGAAGACGAGGTTCCAGAATTCAAGGAACCGGTCGCCATCCTGTTCGGCCGACCCCGGGGGACCGCCCCAGATGTGGTCGCCTCGATCGATGAAGATTTCCGAGCACGGGCCGCACGGGCCGGTGTCGCCCATCATCCAGAAATTGTCGTTGGTCGGGATGCGGATGATCCGCGAGTCCGGCAGGCCGGCGATCTTCTTCCAGAGGCCGAACGCCTCGTCATCGTCGTGGTAGACAGTGACGAGCAGCTTGTCCTTCGGCAGGTCGAAGTCGCGCGTGACCAGCGTCCACGCATGCTCGATCGCCAGCTCCTTGAAATAGTCGCCGAACGAGAAGTTGCCGAGCATCTCGAAAAAGGTGAGGTGGCGCGCGGTATAGCCGACATTGTCGAGGTCGTTGTGCTTGCCGCCCGCGCGGACGCACTTCTGCGACGTCGCCGCGCGCGGAGCAAAAGGCTTCTCGACGCCCGTAAAAATGTTCTTGAACTGCACCATGCCGGCATTGGTGAACAGCAGGGTGTTGTCGCCCTGCGGAACCAGTGAGGAGGACGGTTTGATGGCGTGGCCGGCTTTCTCGAAATAGTCGAGGAAGGCGGCCCGGATGGCGTTCACGCTCGAGGGTTTCGAGGACTTCGAGGGCGTGCTTTTCGACGACATCAGGCGGCTCCAGAAAACGGCAATAAGGGCGCAGGAGAGAGACCACCCCTTGAGGCGGACCAGCCCTCCGACGTCCGGTCAGTCAGATTCCGGCGCCAGCCATCCCAGCCCGGTGCGGGAACCATGAGGCGGTATACGGCCCGGGGCGCTATCCGCCAAGGCGGCGTGAAGCCCCGGAACCACGCCCACATGTGGGAAAAGCGCGCTGGAAACGCAAGAAACGCCGGCGTGAACCGGCGTCTCCCTGCACTGCCAAGCGCAAAAGCCGTGGCCCGGAGGCCAAGCCCTATTCGTCGTCCTCGCTATCGCCCTCTTCCTTGGAGAGCATGTTCTCGCCGATGATCCCGGCATTCTTGCGGATCGCTTCCTCGATCTCGGCCGCCGTGGCCGGATTGTCCTTCAGGAACTTCCGGGCGTTCTCGCGGCCCTGACCGATGCGCTGGGAGCCGTAGGAGAACCAGGAGCCCGACTTCTCCACGATGTTGGCCTTCACGCCGAGATCGAGCAGCTCACCCGTCTTGGAAATGCCTTCCCCGTAGATGATGTCGAATTCGACCTGGCGGAACGGCGGGGCGACCTTGTTCTTGACCACCTTCACGCGGGTTTCGTTGCCGATCACCTCGTCGCGGTCCTTGATCGAGCCGATGCGGCGGATGTCGAGACGCACGGAGGCGTAGAATTTCAGGGCGTTGCCGCCCGTGGTGGTTTCCGGCGAGCCGTACATCACGCCGATCTTCATGCGGATCTGGTTGATGAAGATCACCATGGTCTTCGACTTGGAGACCGAAGCGGTGAGCTTGCGCAGGGCCTGGGACATCAGGCGGGCCTGCAGGCCGGGGAGCGAATCCCCCATCTCGCCTTCGAGTTCGGCGCGCGGCGTGAGGGCGGCGACCGAGTCGATCACCAGCACGTCGACAGCGCCGGAACGCACCAGCGTGTCAGCAATTTCGAGGGCCTGTTCGCCCGTGTCCGGCTGGGAGACCAGCAGGTCGTCGAGGTCGACGCCGAGCTTGCCGGCATAGACCGGATCGAGCGCGTGTTCGGCGTCCACGAAGGCGCCGACGCCGCCGCTCTTCTGGGCTTCGGCGATGACGTGGAGCGCAAGCGTGGTCTTGCCCGAGCTTTCCGGGCCGTAGATTTCGACGATACGGCCGCGCGGCAGGCCGCCAATGCCGAGGGCGACGTCGAGGCTCAGCGAGCCGGTGGAAAGCGCCTCGATATCGAGGGCCTTCTGCTCGCCGAGTCGCATGATCGAGCCCTTGCCGAAGCTACGCTCGATCTGGCCGAGGGCTGTTTCCAGCGCCTTCTGCTTGTCCATGCCCTTGTCTTCCACCAGCTTGAGAGCGGCGCTCGCCATCTTGGACTCCTCATGTGCCATGCTGGCCCGGAGCGGGCAAACCCGCCGATTCCCAGCTCGTGTGAACATCTATGTACTACAAATGTTCTCGTGAACAAAGCATGAAAATGAGGACGGGCCGACTTTCTTTGCGGCCGCTAGCTGTAGTGGGGCCGGGATTGGCCGGGCCCCATCGATGGGACTCCGAGAATCGGCGGCTTCGGAACGGCCAGCACCCCGAGTTGCAATTTGACAGCTCAGCCGCGTGTGACCACCTTTGTCGGCGTGAACCGGGGGGATCGATCATGACCACGCGATTTGGCAGGTTGGCAGTGGCCACGGCGATGCTGGCCGCGTGTTCGCCGTCAGGCACATCGACGCCGACAGCCAAGGAAGAACGGCTGGCCGAGCGGGCGGCGAGCAGCAAGAACGCCGAATGGATCCGCGGCGAGTTCGAGCAGCTGGAGAAGAGCGGAACCGCGATGGGCGACCTGTTCCTCGCCATCCGCGAAGGCCAGCCGGAGCTGCACACCGAATTCATGAATGTTGTCACCCGGGAGATCGGCGCCGGCAAGACGCCGTTCGAGGCGGGGGCCGCCGCGCGGCCGATCTACATGGCGCGCTTCATGGAACTGATGAAGACAACCGGCGACGACGACATCAACATCATGCTCGCGCAGTCGATCGAGCAGATGGAAACGTCGCTGGCGATGGACCCGCTGCTGTGCGTCAAACTGATCCGCGGTGAAGCGGACCCGCGCATGTCGGACTTCCCCGAAGCGATGCGGGAAAACGAGCTGCGCCTGATGGCGCGCGTTCTCCGCGCCGGCAAGCTGGATGCGGCCGTCGCGAGCGCCGAAGAGGTGCAGGCCTGGGCAGGCGCATTCGTCGGCGCCCACGAGGAGCTGGGAGCGGGACTCGCGATCTTCGAAATGCCTGCCCCGAACGCCGAGCAGGCGACCGAGATCTGCCGCGCCAATATCGGCGTGATGAAGGGCCTCGCACAGGAGCCGCCGGCGACGCGCGCCAAGCTGTTCCGCGGGACGCTGTCGCAAGGCTGAGCTTGCTACGGGGCGGCCCAACCGCCTTCGAGCATACCGGTGAGCGAGTGGTTCGCTTCGTGGCAGGCATACTCGAACATCCGCGCCTGCGTGGCGTGGAGGATCATCTCGGCGCGCCAGGGCTGGGTAAAGGTCTCGGGATCGTCGACCGCGTAGGTGTAGAGAATTTCGCCCGGCGAGAGGCGGGTGAAGCGTTCGGTGACCTTTGCATTTTCCGAAACAAGGATCGGCGCGGAGGGCTTGAACGCATCGCCGGGGACGAAGCCCTGCGTTTCGACGACGAGCGTGTCGCCCTCCCAGTGGCCGATACTGTCGCCCATCCAGCGGCGCATCGCGGGCGGAAGACGCGGCGCATCGATACGGATGATGCGCGCCTCGCGGCCAGCCTCCATCGAGATGACGAGATGCGCCGGCGTCTGCACCAGCTGATAGTTCGCATTGTAGCGCGGGACGAATAGCGGCGCGCCGGTCGCGCCTGAGCCGCCCGCGAGGCAGCGTTCGGTGGCGGGGCGGACCTCCGGCCCATCGAAAGCCGTCAGCACCTCCTGCTGGAGCTGCCTCAGCCGTGTGCGACCGGCGGCGCTGTAGGGCATCTTTCCATCTGGCGGATCGACGATGAGCGAGGTGCGGATCTGGCCGCCGATGCGGGTCATCTCGCCGCCGAACTCCCACCATTCGGACACGCGCGCGCCGACGCCATCGCTGGTATCCGCCATGAACGCTTCGGGGTTGGCGAGTGCGAAAGCCTTGGCCTTCTCCTCCGTCGTCGTGGGGCCATCGAAGGCGGGCGGACGTTCGAGCGGCGTGGCCGTCAGCGTGCTCCACACGCCTTCGAGGTCCGGTGCGCCAAAGCTGGTGCGCAGCATCGCGGACTGCGCTAGCGCCGCAGGCACACACAGCAGGCAAGCGGCCAGGGACATAAGAGCGACGCGCATCGTGCAGGGCTAGCACGATGGCGAGGCGGGACGAAGCCGCACCGTCATCATGGCGTCAGAAAACTCGCGAGTGCGCAACTGGAGGCCACCTGCTCACGCATGATCTATCGCGCTTGAACGCGGGGGCCCCTGCCAACCCCTATGAAGCCCGAGATAGCGTGCTATTCCTGCGGTGAAACAGAAGGATCAACGCCATGCGTATCGCTGCCCTGCTCGCCGCTCCCGCCTTCGCGCTCGCGCTGGCCGCCTGCACCGAGAGCAAGACCGAAGCGGCTGCGCCCGATCCGGCGGTGATCAAGGCCGAGGTCGATACGGCTGTCGCGGCGGCCCTGGCGGCGCGCGATGCGGACGATGTGAAACTGCATGGCGATGCCGGCCCGGCCGTCTACTTCGCCAACCTGCGCGACGGGCAGACGGTGCCGAGCACCTTCCGCGTCGTGTTCGGCCTCTATGGCGATATCGGCGTCGCACCGGCGCTGACCGACAAGCCGAAGACGGGCCACCATCACCTGCTGATCGACACCGAACTGTCGGACGAGGAAAAGCAGTACGCCATCCCGAAGGACGACAAGCACCAGCACTTCGGCGCCGGCCAGACGGAAACCGTGCTGACGCTGCCTGCTGGCTCGCACACGCTGCAACTGGTGTTCGGAGACCTCAACCACGAGCTGCACAAGCCCGCCGGGATCATGTCGCAGAAGATCACCGTCAACGTTCAGTAAGACGGATCATCTTTTGCCCTTCGATGCCAGCGCCTTGTTGAGCGCCACGATCAGCACGTCCTCGGTGTAGGGCTTGCGCACCACCGGGACGCTGCGCATCGCCTCGGGCGTCATCGAGCTGTCGCCATAGCCGGTCGCAAACACGAACGGCACACCAAGGCTGGCGAGGTGTTCGGCCACGGGGGCGGATGAATGGTCGCCAAGGTTGACGTCCAGCACGGCGACGTCCGGGCGTTCAGCCTGGATCTGCCGCATGGCAGCATCGGCGGTCGGCGCGATGGTCACCTGCACGGCTCCGTGCGTGCGCAGATAGTCCTCGGCATCCATCGCGATCAGCACCTGGTCTTCGACCAGCAGGACTCGCGCGCCAACAAGCATCGAGGGCTGCGTGTTGGCCATAGGATCCTCTGTCTTGTTCTTGTCGGTTTCCGCTGGCGCCTCGCCGATCACGTGGCGCGCGGGAATGACGAAGTGAGCCATCAACCCTTGCGGAGGGTAAGTCACGTCCGCCTCCCCTCCAAGGTCGAATGACACCACCTGGTTGATCAGCTTGGAACCGAAACCGGCGCGTTGCGGCTTCTGGATGACCGGGCCGTCGTGTTCTTCCCAGGCCAGCACGCAGTCGCCCTTTGGCGTCAGGCTCCATGACACGCGCACGCCGCCATCTGGCGCTGTCAGCGCACCATACTTGGCCGCGTTGGTGGCAAGCTCGTGAACGACAAGGGCAAGGCTTGCATAGGCGCGCTCGCCAAGCAGCAGGTTTGGACCTTCAAGCGTGGTGCGCTGGGCGCCACGGACGCCGCCATAGGCGGCAACCTCCGCCTCGACGAGGCGGCGTAACGCACCGCCGCCGCGATTGCGGGTCATCTGGTCGTGCGCAAACGCGAGCGCCTGCAGGCGACCGCCGACGGCGGCGGCATAGCCCTCGACGCCGGAAGCACCCGCGCGAGACTGTTCCACGATCGACTTGGCAAGCGCGAGAATGTTCTTCACGCGGTGATCGAGCTCCTCGTTCACGAGACGGCGATGCGCCTCAGTGCGCTTGCGCTCCTCGGCCGTGGCTTCGGCATGACGCAGCACCACGTCACGCAGGTAGTTCTGGGCTGCATCTGCGATGGCGAGATCGGCGACGCTCCACGGCGTCGACTGCCCGCGTACTTCCTCGCGCCACAGCTCGAAGCTCTTGCGCGGAGTCAGGCGATCGCCCAGCGGGCCGGTGGGGATCTTCTCCGGCGCACCCGCCCATTCGACAAAGCGGCTCTCCTCTGACCGGAAGAACAGCAGATAGTGGCCGGTGGTCTTAGAGATCGGCACGGCCAGTACTCCGGCGACAGTCTGTATGCCCGGTGCAAGTTCGGGGACGAAGCCGGCGAGCTGGTTCGTATTCCAGACTTCGCCGCGGGTCTTTTCGTCCAGCATGGCGACCAGCGGCGATATCGCGCTGTCGGGCGGGACGGTGCCCTGCGCCATCCATGACCCGGCAATCCAGAGCGCCGCGCCGTCACAGGGCAACAGCTGGCGAATGTCCGTGAGCTGGAGCGAGAGCGAATCCTGCAACTCGTCCTCGGGAGAGATTTCCGCCACGATGCGGTCGAGCCTGTGGCGCGCGGTGCTTGCAGCCTCGTACCGCTCGCGGCGCTCCATGGTCTCGACCTGCAGCGAGAAGAACTGGCCGAACAGTTCGGCGCCCACGCGGCGCGGCAGGGGTACGACCATCGGGGAATAGTGGTGGCACGCGATCAGCCCCCACAGCTCGCCGTCCACCAGGATGGAGATCGACATCGAGGCGCCGACACCCATGTTCTGCAGGTATTCGCAATGCACCGGCGAGACAGAGCGGAGCTGGGCATAGCTCATGTCGAGCGGGGGCTGGCTCTGCGGGATGGGGGGCAACACGGGCACGGGCGTGTAGCGCGCATCGGAGATCATACGGATCCAGTTGCGCTTGTAGAGCTCGCGCGCCTGCGCGGGAATGTCGGACGCCGGGAAGTGCTGGCCGAGGAAGCTGTTGAGATCGTGACGCTTATGCTCGGCAATGACGCGGCCGGCGCCATTGTGCAGCAACTTGTAGATCATCACCCGGTCATAGCCGAGCATCAGCGCGGCCATCTTCGCGGCGGAGCGCGACAGGCCGGGCATCGTCTTTTCATCTGCCAACCGGCGCGACAGGGCGCGTGTGAGCTCCAGCGGCCCATAGGCGTCGCCGCCATCCGCGCTGGGCTCGAACTCGATGAAGGTGTGGCCGAGATGGGTGTGGGCCGCCACGTCGAACCGGGTCGCCACACCATCGACGCCCATGTTGAACTTCAGGCCGGGCGCAGACGCGGCGACCGACTTGTTGATGGCGTTGCTGACGTCATGCGCCGGACGCAGGCCTAGGATCGCATCGAGTGGACTGCCGACAATCTCGCCCGCGCCAAGCATCGCCGCCGCATTGGCGGAGGCGTGGGTCACGATCTTCCTGTCGCGGTCGAAGACCAGCATCGCGCCATGGGGCTGGATGGAGCCGGGAATGTGGATCGGCTCGCGATCGCAATTCGTCAGGTCTGCCTCACCGAAGCGTGGCAGGCCTCCATCAGAACGCTTGCGCCACTCAGTCTCGTCCATCAGCGGGCCGCACGAACATAGGCATCGGCAAAGTCCGCGAAGAGCCGCACGGCGGTGTCGTGGCAGGGCGGCACGGCGGCGCCATCAAGGATTGAAAGGAAATCGCGCCAGACGCCTGCATCGCCCGCCTGTGCGTGGAGATGCCGGGCGCCATGATCAGCGGACACCCCGAGCGCATGAACAGACCTGGAAAGCACACGTGCTCCGAGCGACGAACCTTCCAGAACGTACAGCGCGCCAAGGAGTTCCGCGGGATTCAGCGCGAGCTCTGCCCTTTTTGCGAGGACGGGGCGCGGCCCGCCCAGATCGTCGAGATCCTGCGCGACCAGATGCGCCACGCGACGCCCGGGCCATGCCGGCCAGGCCGTCGCGGCGCCACTGGCGTCCAGCAGGTTTTCGTAATGGCTGCGGATGACCAGCGTGGCGGACAGGTAGTGGCGGTAACCCTCAAGGCTGGCGAACATGCCGGCGGAGGTGATGATGCCCTCGACACGGGCGTGGACCGCCTCAGTGGCCCGTTTCAGGGCAAGCCGGCGACTGTCCCCAGTCCTGGAAGCGGTTGCTGGCTCAAGCCGCTGATCATTCCTGTACATCATGGCGTCCGGCCCGATCCCCTGCCCCTCTTTCAACAGGGCGCATTCAGAACATAGGGTGCGAACAATAAAGGGCGAATCCTCGAGACAACGTTGGGGGAGCGGGCTGCTCGGCGCGGCCGGTTTGGTAGCGGGCGAATGAATATTCGCGTGCCGGACGACCTGGCCAGCCGGCGTTCACGGAACGCACGTTAGTTGGCGACATTTGGTCCAGCCGTTTCGGGCGCCGGACCACGAAACGGCCAGCTTCATGCATGAAGCCGTGCGGGGGGGATGTCTGGCGGGAAACGGAATGCAGGCAGCTTCTACCCCCTTGCGGCGACACGATCTCGACTGGCTACGCGTTGGCGCGCTAGGCCTGCTGATCCTGACTCACGTTACCTACGTTTACCGCACGACCGGCTGGCGCATTCACAGCGAGAACGCGGGACTGTGGGGCGACCTTGTTGTAGGAGCGATGGCGCCCTGGCGCATGACGCTTGTGTTCTTCATCGGCGGCGTGGCCACGCGGTTCATGCTCCAGAGTCACGACCTCGGCAGCTTTGTCGCTAACCGCTTCCTGCGCCTCGGCGTGCCATTCGCAATGGCCGTGTTGCTGCTCGTGCCGGTGATGTGGTGGGTGACGGACCCCGAGAGCCACGCCTACGGCTATCTCCAGTACGTCTGGCACACACCCCTGCACGCACACACCGTGCTCGGTTTCCACCTGCCGGATTTCGGACATGTGTGGTTCCTGTCCTACCTGCTGGCCTACGCGCTGGCGGCGGGTCTCGCCTGGCGGTTCGCGCCGAGAGCCTGGCGCGGCGTCGAAGCGTTCGTCGAGCGGTTGCCGGTCTGGGCGATCTTCGGCCTGCTGGCCGCACTTTTCGTCCTGTCTGACGCCGCGATGCGTCCGGTGTTCGGCCGCACCGACATGTTCATCGACGACCCCGCCGGACAAGTACGCTGCCTGCCACCCTTCCTGCTGGGCGTAATGGTGGCGCGTTCCGACGCTTTCTGGGGCAAGCTGCGCGCGGCGCGTCGCTGGCTTGTGCCTGTCGCGCTCGTGCTGGCTGTGGTCGCGCTGGTGATGGCGGGACGGGACACGCTGTCCGGACACCAGCTGCCGCCATGGCAGCCAGGCACGGCTGAAGGTATTTTTGGCGCAGCGGCGGCGCTGGCGATTCTTGCAGCGGCGCAATCCGCATTGAACCGACCGTCTCCCCGGCTGGCGTATTTCAGCGATGCAATCATGCCCGTCTACCTGATGCACCAGGTGGTGATCGTGCTGGCCGGCACGGCTGTCCTGCGGATGGGATTGCCGGGGTGGGTCGAGTTCCCCGTGCTGCTGGCGGCCACCGCCCTGATTCCACTTGCGATCTACCACGTGGCAATCCGGCGGATCGATCTGCTGCGGCTGATGTTCGGTCTGAAGGCGGCGATGCCCGGCGCAACACGCAAGATAACAACGCCGTAGGGTTGGCCGGTTGCGCTTGCGAAGGCGGCGCGAAGGGCCACATCTAGGCCCATGAACCACGTAAAAACCTTCATGCTCCTGGCGGCAATGACCGCGCTGTTCGTCGGCGTCGGCTACCTGATCGGCGGCCCGGCAGGGATGGCGATCGCGCTGGCCGTCGCTCTTGTCGGCAACCTCATCAGCTACTGGAACGCCGACAAGATCGTGCTGTCGATGTACCGCGCTCAGGAGGTCAATGACGGCCATCCGGATGCGCGCGTCCGCACCTATGCCAGCGACGTGCGTGAGATGGCGCAGCGTGCGGGCATGCCGATGCCCAAGATCACCATCATCGAGAGCGACCAGCCGAACGCCTTCGCCACCGGTCGCGACCCCGCGCACGCCGCCGTCGCAGCGACCACCGGCCTGCTCACCATGCTCGACCGGCGCGAGATTCGCGCGGTGATGGGGCACGAGCTGGCGCACGTGAAAAACCGCGACACGCTGACCATGACGGTGACGGCGACGATTGCCGGCGCGATTTCGGCGCTGGCCAACTTCGCATTCTTCTTCGGCGGCAACAATCGCGAGCGTCCGGGCGGCATCATCGGCGTGATCGCGATCGCGATCGTCGCGCCGATGGCGGCAGCCCTGGTGCAGATGGCGATCAGCCGTGGCCGCGAGTACGAAGCCGACGCAGGCGGCGCGGAGATTTCCGGCGACCCCGCCGCGCTAGCCTCGGCGCTGCAGAAGATCGAGGCCTACGCACGCGGGGGCCGCGTGAACCTTGGTGCGGAACGCAATCCTGCAACGGCGCACATGTTCATCATCAACCCGCTGAACGGCCATGGCGCGGACAACCTGTTCTCGACCCACCCGAGCACGCAGAACCGCGTGGCCGCGCTGGCGCAGAAGTTTGGTGGACAGACCTCGGCGCCGATCCGCGAGCCGGTGTCGCGTCCTGCGCGCTCCGCAGGCCCCTGGGACAAGACGGAAGAGCGTGCGCGCGGCCCTTGGGGCTGAGGTAGCACCCCTCCTCCCCTGCGTAGCAAAGCGTAGCGGGAGAGGTGGCCCGAAGGGTCGGAGGGGGCGAGCTACATGGGGAGTGTGGCTAGCCAGATGCGAGTCACCTCGCCGCCTGCCCCCATCCCGGCTTCGCCGTACTTCCCCCGTTTCACGGGGGAAGGGTTTAGGCGCTTTCCATCGCAGCCAGGCGCTCGGCCTGGTCTTCCGCATGCAGCGCGTCGAGCATTTCGTCGATGTCGCTCTCGATGAACTTGTCTAGGCTGTAGAGCGTGAGGTTGATGCGGTGGTCGGTCACGCGGCCTTGCGGGAAGTTGTAGGTGCGGATGCGCTCGGAGCGGTCGCCTGAGCCAACCTGCGATTTGCGGGCTTCGGAACGGGCCGTGTCCTTGGCGAGACGTTCGGCCTCGTAGAGGCGGATCTTGAGCTGTTCCATCGCCTTGCGGCGGTTCTCGTGTTGCGACTTTTCGGACGACGTCACCACGATGCCGGAGGGCATGTGGGTGATGCGCACGGCGGAGTCAGTCTTGTTGACGTGCTGGCCGCCAGCGCCGGACGACCGGTAGGTGTCGATGCGGATATCCTGGTCACGCACTTCGATGTTCACTTCCTCGGGCACGGGCAGGATCGCAACCGTGGCGGCCGAGGTGTGGATGCGGCCCTGCGCTTCGGTGGCGGGAACACGTTGCACGCGGTGGACGCCAGACTCGAACTTCATGCGGCCAAACACGCCGGCCCCGTTCACCTGCGCCACGACTTCCTTGTAGCCGCCCATCTCGCCCTCGGTGGCGGAGACGAGTTCGACCTGCCAGCCGCGGCCCTGCGCATAGCGCTGGTACATGCGCCAGAGGTCGCCCGCGAAAAGCGCGGCTTCGTCGCCGCCCGTGCCGGCGCGCACCTCGATGATGGCCGAGCCATCATCGTCGCGATCCTTCGGCAGCAGCATCAGCTGCATCTCGCGCTCGATGCCCGGCAGGCGGGCCTTGAGGTCGCCGCGTTCCTCGATCGCCATTTTGACCAGGTCGCGGTCGGCGCCCGCGTCCTCGATCAGCTGCTCGGCCTCGGCGAGCTGGGCGCGGAAGGTCATCACCTCGCGCGCCTTTTCGGCGACGCGCTTGAGTTCTGCATGATCGCGCGAGAGCTGGACGATCTCTTTCGCATCGGTCGCGACGCCCATGCGCGCTTCGACCTGCTCGAAGCGGTCGATCATCTGGCGCAGGCGTGATTCGGACAGGGCGGACATGGCGGACCTTCAGGAAGGGGGCCCATATGGGGCATGCCCGGCGGCAGGTCCAGACCCTTGCGGATTTCGTGGATTTTGAGGGCGTTAGGGTGGCTCTTGCGGCCGGACTACTGCGGAAGCGGCGGGCAATCCTTGTCGCGGTCCTGATAGCCGGTGCAGGCGAAGGCGCTGAAGGCATCCTTCACCCAGCCCTCCCCGCCCTGCTTGCGCTTCACCTTAACCCATAGGCCTTCGCCATCCACGGCAGCGGGAACATCCGGCAGGTCGAGCGGAGGGCTGTCGGGATCGATGCCGGCGTCCGGATCGCACCAGGTGGTCATGGCGTCCTTGTACCAGGCGTCCATGCAGCCCTCGCCCTGCGAGGTGAGCAGGAAGACGACATCGCCGACGGCATACTGTCTGCGCGCCTCGGTCACGACGCCGCGCCGGGGAACGACGCGCGCCTCGGTCGACAGGATGTCGACCCATTCGCCGGCCGGGATCTGGCCCGTGACGGCCGCGCCCTTGCCCGCCTTGTCGAAAAGATCCGCAACGTCGTAAGCGCGGATCCGGCCCTTGAGATAGCAGCCTTCACCCGGACACGCGTTCTCCGCGACATACATGCCATCAACCATGGGCGGCGGATTGCCGGCCGCGATGAGGGGCGTTGATACATGCGCGGGCTCTGCTGGCGCCGCCGCCGGCGCTGGTGTTTCCACCGGCTGGGGAGAGCATCCGGCGAGCAGGAGCGCCGCCGCGAGTGCTTGCAGGACCTTCATATCATCCCTCTCCGGCGAGATCGGAACGCTCTCAGAAGCCGAACAGGCCCAGCACGTTGCGAACCGCGATGATGCCAAGCACGAGCGAGCCGATGTTGAAGACCACGAACCGCAGCGGCACGAAGTTGGTGGTGATCTGGATGAAGGAGTGGACGACGCGGATCACGACATAGGCCCAGGCGAGGCCGACATTGATCATGTCCGTGACACCGACGAGGTGGGAGTAGAGGCACAGCGCGTAGAAGATCACCGGCTGTTCGTGGAGGTGGTTGTAGTTGTCCGCGACCCAGATGGCTTTCGGGTTCATCGGCGGCAGGCTGGCATAGCTTTCCGAGCCCTTGATTTTGGCTGGATCGATGCCCGCCTTGCGCATGGCCGGGATGCGGCGGGCGTAGAGCCAGACAAGGATCACCAGCGTCCACACCACCAGCGCCAACACCGGCGTCATCATGTTCGAAAGCGATTGCGGCATGCGTGCATCTCCCAGCGTGAACGGACTTTAGGAGGAATTTGCTCGGCAAATCCAGCCGCTTTGCGCCCCTCGCCTCACGGGGGAGGTTGCTGTTAGCCTGCTTCCGGGGTCGCTAGCGCAAGGGTGAGACATGAATCGTGCAATCGTGGCCGTGTTGCTGATGGCGGCTTCGGCCTGCGCAACGCAGCCAGAAGCCGACGCACCGACTGCTCCCGCAGCGCTTGGGCCTGAGGAACAGGCCGTGCTGAAGGTGGTGGACACGTTCCTGCTGGCCGTCGGCAATGGCGACCGGGAGCTGCAGAAGTCGGTCGAGCTGCCCGATGGCGGGCTGGCGGTCTATCGCGCGAAGGATGGCGTGGCAGGTCCGGTGCGGCGCATGCCCGCGAGCGACTTCCAGAAGCCGACGCCGGACCACGATCCGTTCGTGGAGATGTACTGGGATCCGCAGATCGACCTGCGCGGATCGTTTGCGCAGGTGTGGTCGCGCTACATGCTGACCGACAATGGCGCGATCGTGCATTGCGGCATCAACGCGTTCCAGCTGGTGAAGCTGGAGGGCGCGTGGAAGATCCACTCGGCGCTGTCGAGCATGGAGGCGGGGTCGTGCGACGAGCTGGGCGCCAAGGCGGCGACCGGTCTGCGGCCGCGGGATGGCTGGCGCGAGACGCCGAGCCAGTAGGCGGTTGACAGCCGCTGCCGCCAAAGCCAGAGCCGGTAATCCGCCCGGCATGCCGCCGGCGCCAGGGGGACCTGCGTGAGCGAGACGCCCAACAGCAACGCCTACGAGAACTACGACCTCAAGGCGGAGGCGCCGGAAGCGCGTGTTCCCAGCGTGCGTTTTGCGTTCGAGTTCCAGCGCCAGCTTGACGATTTCCGCGCGCTGGATGCGAAGGCCAATGTGGCCAAGCGCTCCAGCAGGCGGATGGGCTATGCAGCGGTCGGGCTGGTGCTTGTGGCGCTGCTGATCGCATCCTCGGCGCCGGTGCTCCACGATCTGCATGTCAGCCATGAGCTGCATGTGATCCTCGGCTACCTGTCGGCGGGGCTGGGCATCCTTGGTGCGATCGCCGCCTTCATCGGCATGCATGGGGCCTCGCCCAAGCGCGCCTGGCTGCGCGCGCGCGTGAAGACGGAAACGATGCGCATCTTTCACTTCCACCACATCGCCGCGCATCTGCCGGAGATCGCGGCGATCAAGGGCGATGCAGGCCGGCAGGCTGCGTATCTGGGCAATCGCGACAAGGCGTATGATGCGCTGATGAAAGGCGCACTGGCCGATCCCGATGCGGTGCTGGCGGCGATCTCGACGCGCACGGACAAGCTGGACGACAGCTATTCGCTGGAACTGCCCCTGAACGGGCAGGAAGATGTAGCCGCCGGGGATGCGGTGGTGGCGGCGTGGAGCAAGCTGCGGCTCGACTGGCAGCTGGGCTATTGCGAGGCGAAGCTGGCGGCGAAATCCACCAGCCGGCGGATGTCCTCGCGCCAGACGAATGACGTGTTCAACTTCCTTGGTTGGCTGTTCGTCGGCATCGTCATTGCGCTGCACGTGATCGGCATCGTGGCCGAGCCGCTGCACCTGCCCCGCGTGTGGCTGGAAGTGTTCGTGATCTGGACGGCGCTGATCGCGCTGGCCTCGCGCGCGCTGGAGGATGGCCTGCAGCCACAGCGCGAGGTTGAGCGTTACGAACAGTACCGCGCCAGCATCCTCGTCGCGCGCCAGCGGCTGGCGGTTGCGCAGGACCTTCCCGCCAAGCTCGAGATCATGCGCAGCTTCGAGCGCACGAGCCTTGAAGAGATGCGCATCTTCATGCGCACCCACGCCGGCTCGAGCTTCATGCTGTAGCGGCTGCGAAGGCGCTAAAATAACCAACGCCGGTGAGCCCGCCCTCGTCCTTCGAGACGATCGCCACGAGACGTTTCTGTCGCTGAAGCGGCGTGCCTGCGATCCCTCAGGATGAGGGCTCAACCACCAGCACGCCCGTAGAGAGAGCCCTCATCCTGAGGGATCGCAGGTACATCGTCTCGACAAACGCCGCTCTATCAGTGCGATCGTCTCGAAGGACGAGGGCGGGCTCACAACCGCTGCGTCGCCAAGCGCTACGTCTCCAGTTCGACATCCCAGTAGAGATAGTCGAGCCAGGTCTGGTGCAGGTGGTGGGGCGGGAACTTCCTCCCCTGCTCCTGCAGCTGGAACGTGGTGGGGCGATGCGGCCGGTGCGAGGGATGCATGCCGATCTCCTTCGCCAGCCGTCCGCCTTTGCGCAGGTTGCACGGGCTGCACGCGGCGACGATGTTGTCCCAGCTTGTCCGGCCGCCTTTGGAGCGAGGGATCAGGTGGTCGAACGTGAGATCCTCATGTGATCCGCAATAGACGCACTTGAACCCGTCGCGCAGGAAGACGTTGAAGCGCGTAAACGCCGGCTGGCGATCCTGCTTCACGAATTCCCGCAGCGCGATGACGGACGGCAGCCGCATCTTCAGCGAGGG
>Ga0208492_1000863_pt1 | contig 22453 bp, 16 predicted proteins | sample Subbioar_CSW14AB_FD_184820 | JGI IMG/M metagenome (GOLD analysis project Ga0208492, IMG submission 184820) | Serpentinite rock and fluid subsurface biosphere microbial communities from McLaughlin Reserve, California, USA - CR12Mar_CSW14AB (SPAdes) | ecosystem: Environmental > Terrestrial > Deep... | reverse complement strand
CGAGCAAATTGCGTAGTCTTCGCGCGGAGATAAAGCGTCGGATTGAGGATCTGCTATCTGAGGAGCGAATCACTGCCGAGCAACGGACCGAATTACGGTCCGCATGGGACGTATTTGAAGGGGACTACGGCGCAGCGCTAAACGATTTCGTTGGTACGGGGCTGCACGGAGAAGCCATATTGCGTCAAGCGGATTCTTTCGCCGCACTTCTCCGGGCTTTGGGGATCCACGCTCGCGGCGACGTATGTCGCGCGCGTCTGGTCGCCGAAGTGCTTTCCATAGGAACGGTGCGCATCGTTGGCGAGGCGCCGGCATTGATAATTCCGCCCTGGCACCCTGAACGTATGAAGGCCTTGGCGGTGAAGATCCGTCGCGTCGCTGGGCTTGTGGCGCATATTCTTGCAGGAAAGAATGTACTGTTCGGTGATCGAGGGATCTTCTTCCAAGAATTCTTTGAGGAACTCGCACACCCTTTCTATCCGGAAGTTGCCGTGATTTCTCGGGGAGGAACGCCTGTTCTTGTTTCCGAAAGCAGTACGGTCAACGGATACAGCCTTTTCGAGCGCCCTGTTCAGTCAGATGACGACGAGCTCACCGATGCGGACCCTTCGCTAGCAGCTAAGCAGGTCAAAGAACTCATGGAGCGATACGTCGGGCTACAACCCCACGAAGCGTCTAATCTGAGTACCTTACTTTATAACGCGGACGCTGCCGAGTTACCCCTAGCGGTCGTCCGTGAGCTTTCTAGCATGCAGGCGGAAACAGACTTCCAGTGCAATGTAATAGTTCGACACCGGAACCCAGAGAAATTACGTAAGCTCTATAACGAGTTGGTTGCTAAGACAGGCGACGACCCTGACTTGCCAATAGTCAGTGAAACATCGCAGAATTTTATCTCACGGCTACGCATTTCGGTTGCTCCACCGTCGGCAATCCCACCACGGACACCAGACGGGTTCCGACCATTCGATGTCGCATTTCTTCATGACGTCGTATCGCGAACGGCTTTGATTGAGTGGATCGCGGTCGATTGGACGAACGATCGGCCGACTTTAGAGCATGCTCCTTCTCGATGGTCCTATCGAAGCGTGTCGGGAGAGAACGAGCTAAAGTCCACGATGTTTCTAACTTGTCCGAGACATACGGCGACAGGTTGGGCGTATATTTCGGCAGTTGCCTCAGTGGTGCGACAAAGTGACGCGAACCCTGAACATCATTTCCTTCCGGCGAGGCGGATCTCACTACAAAACGAGGAACTAAGGGCTACTTTAGACGATGCTCATGACCTCGCGGAGTGGGTAGCCACCTACGACGAACTGCTCGACAAACGGCAACTGCAGGCTAACGGCGTCACGGTTGTCCGCTACCGAAGGGCGACGACTAACGGTCGAAATACGATTGTTAGCTCAACCTCCGAACTTCGACTTCTCGGTGTACTAGTTCGTGGTCGTCTCGGACAATTAGGGCTACCCATTGAAGCCGATAGAATTGAACGACTAGCCGAAAGAATGAAGAGGGACGCCCTCTCAATTTCGGGGGATATCGTGTTGCGTGCCGCAAAAAGGGGCGTGTCGGCGGGAGAGATGATTGGTTTAGTGTTGAGTCGTCAGATTCTCGCCGAGGAGTTTCGGACGCTGTCGAGGGACGGCAAGCGTCCGGCGTTTAGTGTCTTTTTTTTGTTGGACGACTACGCGGGCTGGCTAGCGCAGAAGGAAAGCCGGATTGCTGACATTCTTGGTCTGTGTGTCGAGGACGGAGACGAAGGGCCAATTCTGCACGTCGCCGTCGTCGAGTCAAAATATGTATCTCATGCTGGGGCGGCTGAGGCAAAGCGTTCATCCAAGGCTCAGATGATCGCGACCCTCTCAACTTTCCGCGCTGCTCTTTTTGGAGATCCGGGGAGACTAGACAGAGACGTCTGGCTGGCTCGTCTCGCTGACCTATTGGTGGACGCGGATGTTCCTCCTGGCTTCTCAGGGCTTCTAGAGCGGGCGCGCGCGAAGCTTCGGGACGGGGAGGCTCAGATTTCCCTGCGAGGTTATTCGCACATCTTTATCCACTCTTCAGATCCTAATGGGCATTCGGGCGTCTCGGAGCGAAGCCTTATCGATGAGACCGATGAAATTGAAGCATGGCAGGAAGTTTTTGAGCGCTCAGAGGTGCGTCAGCTCGCTGAAGCGTACTCGAAAGATGAGTCGTCTTTGGCAGTACGCGAATTACTAGGACCGACGAGACCTTGGGCGGTCTCGTCACCAAGATTGCCGGCTGCTCGCGTCGCCTGGGGCGCCTTGCTCGAAATGTTGGACACAGGACCCGGAGGCCAGAGCACACAGGTGAGCGGCCAAAACGAAATCTCGGTAGAAACTCCAGACTCTCCAGCAGTGTATGCAGTCGAAAGGGACTCGCCGGGAACTGTGCGACCCTTGGATGTTGATCCGACCGATATCACAGTTACAGTTACAGGTTCTGACAGGATTGGCGCGTTCGACAAATTGGTCGCCTGCAGGACTGCTTCGTTCGTCGCGGCAGAGGACGAACGAATTTCATGGGCGGAAGAGTCGACACGTAAGCTGCGGGTGGCACTAAACGGATACGGGTTGCAGGCGGCCGTACTGGGAACGCGCCTAACGCCAAACGGATGCCTAGTCCGCCTCGCAGGCTCGGATCGCTTAAGAGTCGAGGATATCGAAGCGAAACGGACGCAGTTGCTGACTACTCATGCCATCAATCTTGTTACGGTTCAACCAAAACCTGGCGAGATTGTTGTAACTATGGCGGGAGAAAGGCGGCAAGCGGTATCACTATGGGATCTGTGGGCGCGCCGGATACTAAATAAAAATGCGGCAGGAATAAACACATCGATTTTGCTTGGCGTCCAAGAGATCAGCGGTGCATTGCTTTATCTCAATCTTGGCGCGGAATTCGGAGGGCTCTCCTCGCACGATCCACACTCGCTGGTCGCTGGCGCGACCGGAAGTGGAAAGTCGGTGCTATTACAGGCGATGCTTTTGGACTTTGCAGCGACTAATCCAAAAGAGCTTGCTCAGATCGTACTTATCGATCCTAAGATGGGCGTTGACTATGTTGCCTTGGAGGATCTGCCGCACATGAGAGAGAAAATCATCACTGAAAAGGAGCGGTCTCGGCAAGTTCTCGAAGGACTCGTTGAGGAAATGGAGAGCCGTTATCGGCTATTCGCGGCAGCGCGGGCGAGAGATCTTCCTACCTATAATGCGAAGTCCGCGCCGGAGAGCCGGCTTCCGATGGTTTTTCTCGTTCACGATGAATTCGCAGACTGGATGCTCGATGACGAGTATAAGTCTGCGGTCGGAGCAGCAGTGCAACGGTTAGGTGTAAAGGCGCGGGCCGCTGGAATTCACCTGATCTTTGCCGCGCAACGCCCAGACAAAGATGTGATGCCGATGCAGCTGCGGGAAAACCTCGGAAATCGCCTTATCCTGAAGGTGGCCAGCGAGGCGACTTCGAAGATCGCTCTTGATCGTCCTGGTGCAGAACTGCTTCTTGGACGGGGACATCTCGCAGCCAAGCTCAACGGGGAACAAGGATTAGTGTTCGCGCAGGCTCCGTATCTCTCGGATGAGGACATAGCAATGGCAGTGGAGTCGATCCGGGCAGACAGCCTGTGCCGCGAATAGTGCGAGGTTTCAGTAGCCTAACTGACTCCGCAGGGCTGCCCGGAAGCCCGCAAAGCGCTTAACTGCAATTCGCTTTAGCCGCGCGTCCTGCTCATCATGTGCCCCGATACGAGCGCTCGAACAATCTGAGTGGCCGGGATCCACAAATAGCATTCCTTGTGGCGAAGTCTGTAGAGGTCCCCAGGGCATTACCGAGTTTTGGCAAACTCTGACTCGACGAGAATGGACGTTGCCACGTGCATTTATCTCCAACACGGGATTACTACTCATTATGGCAGCGGCTTTCATGTGAAGAGTGGCCAAAATTCCCGTGCAGAAGCTAAGCCTCTAGGGGCATTGGCCAGTTTTTTAGATCGATAAGCGGCCTATTTATGGCAGGCTAGGCAGGCCTTCGCCTTTCCGTACAGGTCATCGATATCAAGCGGCTCTCTATCGGAACGAAGTGGATTGGGTTGCGACTTCGCAAGAACGCGTAAGACTCGCTGTTCGTGGTCCTGTTGAATTTGTGCAACGCGCTCAGGCCTTTCCAATTCATCTAATGACTCACCGTGACTCCAGGTGAACGGTGAGCCATGTTCCATTGCATTTTTCTCGTATGCTTTGGCTTCTTTGAACGCCTCTGGATGTTGATCCTTAAGGCGAACCCATTCAATTTTTTGCTGAAAAAAGCAGAATGTACATCCGCTACGCGTGCGCCATGAGTAGTATTGCGGTAAACCAAGCCCAGCTGATTCTAAAATCTCCAGCACGCCGGCTTTATCTATGCCGTCCTGCTTGAATGGCAACCGAATAAGAAGACGGTCGTGTTTTGAACTGTAGCCATCTCGAAACTCCTCGTCGCTTCGAATGGCTACGTAGCTATATATCGTCGTCCCTCCTTCGAGCATGGGGCGGAGCCAATGCTCGAATGGCCGAAGCTTAAGCTGGCGCGTGCACCACCGAGTTTGTGGTGATGGCAGGAAGTCGTTGTACTGTTTGAGCCAAAAGTCAAAGTCCCGGTCCGGGTTAAGGCGCAGAATTGGCTTGCCTAGCAAACCCTCTAGTCGGCCGAGGTATTCGTACACCTCTGGCAGTTCCTTTCCTGTGTCTGTAAAGAAGTATTCGATGTCCAATTCCGGGTAGTGGTGTCTCATATAGACGGCTAGTGCTGCGCTATCGCGTCCACCGGAAAGACCCAGTACGTGTTTCTCGTTGCCGGCCATCAGAGTAAGGCCTTTCTCTTCTTATTGGGCTTCGTCCGCGATGTATCTTGCATATATCGTGCACTGAGTTCGGCAAGCGCAGCCAGGACGACGTTTTTTCGTTTTGCCTCCGAACCGACAAGCGCGACATTAATGAGGCTTATTATCGCGTTTACGTCATTTCGATCGGACTCGCCGACATGAAATTCTTCGAAGAGCGGCGTTGGCCGCCCCTCAATGCCGATAACGACTGCAATGGCATGTCGTTTTTCGGTCCGGCCCTTCACGCGCGCAAACGTTTCAGCTCTTAAAAATTTCTGCGCCATGTCGGCGATATCGACGGCCGCGCGATCTAGATCAGGATCAACCCAATCGCGTGGTGGCTTATTTGCTGCAAGGCTTGCGATGCCCTCGAATGCGGAGTCGGAGCCGTCGAAATGGGATAGGCGACTGACAAAGGCCTCGACGTGAAAGTCTCCGGCTAGCTGACGGACATTGATTGCCCGCTCCCGCAATTCGGCGAGAGAATGTGGTGCAAGGTTCGGAACCTCCAAGTCGGCTAGCATCATATCGCGCAAGCGATGCAACATCGAAGGATATGCGAGGACCAGTTCCTGAAGTCCATCGTGAAGCCCGTCGATTACACGTTGCAGGTCGTCCACTGTGGCTTGCCTTAGGTCAGCTTCGGCAATCGCAGGAATATCGTCGAATAGAAACTGGTTGGGGTCGCGTGCGCGCTTGAAGATATCACGGACCCGAATTGCATTCGCTGATAGGCGCATCGTTCGTCGGATCCAAAGCGGTAACTGATCAAATATGGCGATGAGGCCGCGAGCAACGTCAATTGGCTCCAAATGTACGAGCGTGTTCTTGTCGTCAAGTGTACGGACAATTTCCGCCATTCCGGAAAGGAGTCGGCGGGAGACGTCCGATAGGTCCATCCATCTTACTTGGACAACTGCGGGATCCTTAGAGAGGTAATCAACATCTACGTCGTCAAAACGTGCGCGAAATATCGCATCGCGGTACACGGCTAAGGTGTTGCGGTGCGATAAAATGAATGCAACTACAAGAATGGGCAGGAGACCATCCTTAATACCAAAGGGTCGCCCGCGCCAGAGCGCGTAGAGTTCAGAAACGGCGATCGTCCGGTGTCCGTGGGCTTTGATGAATTTGGCGGCTGCGTTCCACATAGGAGCAAGGCGGAAAGAGTGCTCATTGCTAGGGGGCACAAAATGCCATCCTTTCTCGGTATTCGTATAAAGCCCAGTTGCCTCAAGGATAGAAACGAACAGACCTCCCTCCGCAGGAAAGCCTTCGATTCCCAGTCGCGCTTCGCCCTCATTGAGTACCATCCGGCGCAACAATGCATTTTGTGCAGCAATTGCGTTGCTAGAGGGCCTTTGACGATTCAATAGTTCATTGTGTAGTCTTGGACACTGATCAAACCGACGGTCAGCTAGTTCGGACGCGAGACTATTTAGTTCTGCATGTTTGAAGATTCTTGGCGAATGGTGTTTGCGGAACCATTGGGCATCGTCGAATGCTTTGTGCAACTCGCTCTCAAGCTGACTCTGCAAAGCGGCAAGACGTGCGGCGACTTCACGCCGCGCAACAGCATCGCCAGTTAGTTCTGGGCGGTTTAGGCGAACAGCCTCAAGCGCGATCAATTCGCGAGCAAACGTCACGATTGCCCATGACCGCTTCGAGAAACCGGCGACTATTTCCCATTTATCACTTCGGCGAGCCGCCTCACGACATAACGCCGCTGCTTCGTCTTCGTCCTCGTTTGCGGTCGGAATTGCCAATAGAAACTGACCTATTGAACCGTTGATCGGCTCATATGTCGCGGCTACGGTTGCGATATCGCGGAGCGGTGTCAAATTGACTTCAAACCAACGCATCGAGCCCGTTTCGTGATAGTGGCGCTTCGCGAGGATCGGTGGCAAGCCTGCAAGCGCTTTCAGTGCTGTGAAATCCAGGGCATCGATGTCAGTGAGTTCGCTTCTGACCGCTTCATCAATGTCGAAATCACTTCCTGCATAGATCGCGTAGGCGCCGAGATGCTTTTTGAAGATTGTTAACGACCACCGATTGAGTTCGTTAAGCGCTTGCTGAAGCGTAAATTCAGATATTTCAGGAAAGCAGGTGCCCAATAGGGCGAAACTCGGTGCGAGTCCAGAGCGCTCCTTGAAAAGGTCGATAATTGCGATGCTTTTTAGCAAACGAACATGTAGCGCGTCGCCGCCGACCGATTCGCATCGCTCGAGAGCCTCTGCGGCCAAGGCCCATCGATGTCCGTCGGGGGAGGCTAGGATGGACGGTTCTAGGTTGGCTCGAAGATAATTCCATAGGTGATCTGGGCGATAGAGCGTCTGATCGTCCGTACGACGCAAAAAATCCTGAAATCCGTATGGCTCTGCAGAGTTTAGGAACCCAAATATGCTGCGCTGGTTTTGGCCAAACCGACGACGTGAGATCGGGCCCAGGAGGCATGCAACAACTGGATGAAGCGGCCAGCAATTCTCAAGCGTCAGGGCGAGACGCCCAGCGTCAGCTGAGCGATCGCGATGGATTAAAGATGCGACTAGAAGCGAATATTGACTTGGTTCTTTTGCACGATGGTTGCTGAAAATTGCATGTGAGAGGAGATCAATTTGCTCGTCGCCAGACGAGTTGACCGGCAGGTCAATAAATCTCCCCTGAATCTTTGACCACTCGTCACGCGCCTCGCGTGAGAGCCGATTCGCGTATTCTTCAAATGCTTGATGAAGAATTCCCACGATGAGTAGACGTCCATTGCTGCGGGATGCAGCCTCTGCGAGTCGCTGGAAGACGTAGATGTCGGTATCGTCTTGAGCGACGGATTCGAGGAATTTTCCCATCTCATCGATAAAGATGATGAGGCCGCCGTAGCTTCGGGGAAGTGCTGCTGCCGTTTCGGTTACGGCTTCAATGAGTTTGCTTTCGCTCCAGCCTCCTCGCGGTTGGCGGGGCACAAGTCCCGCCGCTTGCATGGCTTCACCTATTACGCGGACCGGATTTTCGCGACAGCCGACGACGGGCAGGACGCGCCAGCCCCGCGTGCCGGTGGGCATAGCGTCCCAAATTGAAGCTGTAAGCTTTCGTCCGAATACTTCAGTTGCCTTCCTCTGAAACTCGGCTTTACCGCTGAGAAGAGCCGAAAGCGCTATGGCAAGACTCGATTTTCCACCACCGTAGGGTCCGGTCCAAGTAAACGCCCCTTGTCGCGTCTCCGCTACATGCTTCGCCATCGTAAGCAGCACGTCTGCCGACGATTGCGGGCAGACGAAGCCTTCAAGGGCAGTGACATCTGCAAAATCCGTGTCTATCCGGACAGAGCGCAGAAAGCGACGTGTAACTTGAACGCACTCTTTCAATAACATTACGCCGCCTCCCGTTGAGGAGTGTCGGAGTAATCTGCGTTTATAAAAGAATACGCTGCTTCGAAATTTAGGTCTGGCTCACGCACGACCTGCTTGAGGCCTGCAGTCTCTGACCAACGAAGCTTGCCAGAGGTAACGTCATCCAAACCGGCTAGGCGGTCGGCCAAATCACTTTCGTCGAGCAGGAGCACGCGTCCGGGCCCGCCGGGCTCATGGGCAATCGCTTCGAACGAGAGTGTCGATGCATTCTTCGAATAGCGAGCCCAAAAATCGAGAAGTGCCCAGATAAACACACCGTCGCCCAGTGTAGCTTTCGGACCGCGCACGAATCGGAATCCATCGCGTTTGCCGATTGCCTTTACGAGGCCCAATTCTGTCAGAGGGGATTCGAGTGCGTCGTCGTTGCCGGCCTGCCCGGACGGTTGTTGTGGTACATAAGTGCGGATGAAGCACGCGACGTCGTTTTTAACCGTTGCTGCAGCTACGCGTAACCACCCTCTTTCTTTGGCCATTCGGGTGATGCCTTTTACGAGATGCTCGCGCTCAAAGGTGAGTGCCGGATAGTGATTGAAGGTCCAAAACCACGTAGTCTTTTCAGCACGTGCGGCCAAGTGCCAATGGACAAGCCATAGAGATGTCGGATGCTCCATATACGGGTCGAGGCCACGGGGACCGAATAACATGCGGCCGAGGGCTGTGGTCCGAATGCGAGGCGTGCCCTGCGACTCCTCAATTATTCCTGCGGCCGAAGCCCAATGGCGCATGGAAGCAACCATGTTCTTTCCGACACCAAATCGCGCAATTGCGTCCTCGCTGAGGAACAAGGACTTGTTTTGTTCGTGCCCCTCGGTGGCCGACACTGCGTCAAATGCCTTTTTGAGCCACCCGTATCGCAATGGAAACGTCTCGTGTCCCGAAAGCTGTGGGCGATAATCGTTCTGGAATAGCGGACCGCGAGCCATCAATACCTCCCTCCTGGAGCATTCCTCCAGGTGGGGTTTATTGTACAGTATTGGGTGACGCAATCTAATAACACACGAAACGGACCTAGTTCTTTTGACGGCAGGAAAAGTCTAGGCAAATCAGATAGAAACGGTTATTCGGCTCCTAAAAACTAATGAAAATCGGCGAAACCATCTATCTCGACTACCAAGCAACAACGCCGCCAGATAAGCGGGTGGTGGCGGCAATGGCTCAGTATTTCGGTGAGGCGTTTGGCAACCCACATGCCAGCGATAACCTTATAGGTTGGCAAGCTGCTCAAGCGGTTGACGATGCGGCGACTAGAGTCGGTAAATTGCTCGGAGCCGATACCGACGAGATTGTTTTCACTTCGGGCGCCACAGAGGCCAATAACCTTGCGCTGCTCGGACTCGGAAGGCGAGCCTCTCGAGGCATGCGTCGCCGCATCCTAGTTAGCGCAATTGAGCACAAAAGCGTTCTTGAGGTCTGTCGTGTTTTGCGCGAGCAGCATGGATATCGGGTCGAGTCGGTGCCAGTGGACGCCGCCGGGATCGTTGACATAGTTGCATTGAAAAATGCATTGGCTAGCGATGTACTCGCAGTCTCGATTAATGCGGTTAATAACGAGATCGGCACCGTCCAAGACATCCCTGCGCTATCGAAGGTTATCAAGGCGACAGGTGCGCTTTTTCATTGCGATGCTGCGCAGGCGCCATGCGCCATCGATTTGCGGAATGTTTGTGATTTCGTTGATTTGCTGAGCCTTTCAAGTCACAAGATGTATGGGCCTCAAGGGATCGGTGCACTTTACATCCGCCGTGAGTTGCAGGACGAAATCGAGCCGCTCATATACGGTGGCGGTCAACAACGCAATCTTCGCTCGGGAACTGTACCGCTCGCTCTATGCGTAGGAATGGGAATTGCCGCAACGCTGTTAGTGGAAGCTGAAGAAGAGCGTGTGTTATTGCGACGTCGGAGAGATAGGTTCGTTCGTCATTTAACAGAACTACCGTGGCCGGTGGTCTTGAACGGGCCGGACAGCAGACAACGCCATCCCGGTAATGCAAACGTGCGGTTCGACGGATTCGACGCTCACGAACTACTGAGCGCCCTTCAGCCGCGTATTGCCGCTTCGATGGGCTCAGCATGTACGTCGGGAATTGCCCAACCGTCTCACGTTCTGAGGGCAATAGGCCTGACCGGCGAAGAGGCGGAAGCGTCGATTCGCTTTAGCTTCGGCCGCAACACGACCGACGCTGAATTGGATGAAGCTGTGAACCTCGTTGAGAAGGCGCTAGCTGCGTTAGCTACTGGGATCGCTAGGCGTCTAGCTTGATTCGACGTCGCATGCATCCGACGATGGGGACTTCGTTGCTGCCCCAGGAAAAGCTGGACCCCAGTTGTTAAATATCGATTGGTTGCAAGGGAAATTCAATGAACGCAAAAGTCTGCAGCTCCTGTAAAGCCACAAAGCCGGTATCCGAGTTCCATCATTTCGGAAAAGGCAGCACTCGAATCGGAAAGTGGTGTGAAGAATGCTACCAAAGGAAGTCCTATGGAGGGCGCACTAACGAAGATTCAGCGCGCGAAGCATCTCCTTCATCATCGAATGCTCCTCCAAACAGGCGTTAATTCGTTAGCATTGCAAAACTGTTGGAACCTCAAACAGCCTACGTTGCTATTTAACAACGATGTGGATAGTGCATTTGCTGCTGGTCGGAAGCGCACTTCGCCGCACGATGTGCTGGGACTTCGATTGCGTTTCGGTTCAGGTGTTGGACTGGGCGTCGAGCGCTGAGGTGCTCTTTTTGCCAGCGAAACGGTATGGTGCCCGGGGCGTCCTGGGTTATGTCTTCAAACGAGATATGGAAGGATGCATGCGACGCAAACGGCTGCGACCTATTTTGGGGGTAGCGTTTGTGAAGATCCATCATGCCGATTGTTACTTACCGGGACATCGGAGCTTTCGAATGGAAAAAATCAAGTCAACTGGATGGCAATTTTAGCCCCGTCTTACCTTGAATCGACTAGGGCGGCTTATGTGGTCGGTCGGTGGAGTGCCTCGCACGTCCGGCAAGCCGTGGGCCTTAAAGACAGCGCTGCGAGGGAAGCGCGTCCCATTACATTTGACCGGCACTCCAATTCGGCCGCGGCCCTGCCGGTGCGCACAGCAGAAGGACGTATTCTTAAACGAAGCGAATTACAGGCTTCCTGGGCAACGACACTACAGTACATTCTCCTGCGTAATTATGCAGCGCGTAAAACGTTTCATTAAGGAAGAACGAAGGTGGCGAATTTCTCTGTAGCTGCGCGGGCTCTGGCACACCTGGGCGCGGAGCTCATTACGTCGGATGAGGTGGCGCTCAACGAACTAATAAAGAACGCTTTCGATGCCGATTCAAAGCGCGTTCGCATAGATTTTTGTATTGGCCTGGAGCAAGGCGATCTTGACGACCTGCTCGCCGTCGCGCGTGCGAGCAAGGGCCTTGCAGAACTAAAACCTTTTATCAATTCAGCGGCGGAAATGATTCTTGACGCCGATACCGATGCGATGCGGGCTGCAGAGTGTGTCGGCCGCCTTAAGGCGAGCAAGTCCTGGCCCGAAGTTACCAGCGTGCTCGAGTCGCTCAATACCATTGTGGTAAGCGATCACGGTAGTGGCATGAATAAACAGATGCTCGAAGCCGTGTTTCTGCGTATCGGTACACCCTCGCGCCTAAGCACTCAGACTAGTCACCAACTGAACCGCGCCATTCTTGGCAACAAAGGCATTGGACGCCTAGCGATGATGCGATTGGGCGACCGCGCTGTGGTGACGTCGTGGACGGACCGCAACAGCGCCCACCGAATTAATTTTGATTGGCGGTTATTCGACGACCCCGATAAGGCGATTAGTGACATTTCTTTCGATCTCGAAAAGTGCGAGCCGGCACACGAGGGCGCCTCGGGCACAGTAATCGAAATCTCCGCTTTGAGATCTGCGTGGACAAAGAGCCTGGTTGAGGACAAATTTGTCGGGACGTTCCTACGCCGTCTACAGAATCCGTTCCAAACGACAGCTAAGCAGGCGCTGTTCCCGATTGACGTACATTTCAACGGTAACCCGCGGATCCCCATTGAAGGGATGAAGAGGCTATTAAGCGAGCACGCTCAAGCAGACATAGAGCTTGACTTCGACCCAAAAGACAAGTCGTCCCCAGATATAGTTGTAACTACCACCCTCGTGGACCATCAGCGTGGGAGCGACCCGCAAGTGGTGTATCGGACTATGGACGAAGTTTCTCATAGGGTCGAGGCTACCCCTAAAGAGCTACGCTCGGTCGGGCCCTTCAAAGTGCGTATCCGTTGGTTCAATCGCGAAACAATGCGCGCGCAGCAGACGTTGCATGGGCACGTAAAGGACGCGCGGTTAGAGCTCGACTTGTGGAGCGGTGGTGTGGCCATTTATCGCGATGGCTTTCGCCTCGGTTTCACGGGGCAGTCGACCGGCGAAGACTGGCTAGCCCTCGATAGCACCGCGCTTAAACGAGGTGGCTTTGCGGTCAATCGAATCCAGGTCATTGGGGCGCTGGAAATCAGCCGTACGAAGAATCCTCTGCTGGTCGACCGTTCCAATCGAGAAGGCTTAGTTGAATCTCGGCAATCCAATTTGGTTCGCCGGCTCCTACTTAGCTTCGCAATCGACGAGCTGCGCCGACACATTCAGCATGAAGGGCAAGAAGAAAAGCGCATAGCGCTTGACGTGGCGGCGAAATCGGCACCTGAAACGATCCGAGCCCGCATAAAGGACGCCGAGCAGGGGCTGTCTGAGATTCGGGCCAAAGTCCCTGCGGATGCAAGGAAGACCGTGAAATCAATTGCCGATCATCTTCACTTCATTAAGGCTGAAACGAAAAGGTTCGAGGATGCTGTCAAGCAGGTCGGAGAGCGGCGCGAGGATATTCTTGAACTCGCCGGCGTAGGTACCGTCATGTCCGGCATTCTTCATGAACTTACCCGTACAACCGGTCATACGCGCCAGTTGCTCGAAAAGCTGGCCAAGGACGAGTCGCCGACGACTAAAGATCTTCTGAGCAAGCTTGAAAACGAGATCAAGGCCATTAACACGCGGCTACGCCAGCTTGACCCGCTTACACCGTCGGGTCGACACCGCAAAGAGCACTTTGACCTTGCCGCACTACTACGAACGATCTTGCAAGGCTATCAAGCGCGTTTTGAACGTCACGAGATACACGCCACCATGACAGTGTCCGACCAGGACGCTTTGAAGCCATTCATGGTGACCATGGTGCGCGGCTTCGTCAGTTTGGCTGTCGAAAATCTCATCACCAATTCGGTGTACTGGTTGCAGCGTGGCTTGAAGGTCGGGGTGAATCGACGGGAGATTCACTTGGAACTCGATCCAGAGTCGAAGGCACTGATCGTGTGGGACAACGGTCCGGGTATTGCTCCTGCCGACAAAGAACGAGTATTCACTGCGGGATTCACTCTGCGACCGCGTGGGCAGGGCTTAGGCCTGTTCATTGCAGCCGAGGTGGCAACTTTCCACCAGGCGCAGCTGGTTCTCGACGGTGCCGATGACGATGGTCGCTACCGTACTTTCGTGCTCCAACTGCCAAAGGACTAAGCATGGACGTCAATGCAAAGTTGATGGAGGCGGAGGTCCTGCGCGTCGCGGTCGTGGATGACGACCTCTCGGAACGGATCACTCTCGAGGATCTGGAGATCGCTGACCGCCAGGTTGCTGCTTTGTTGAATGACGAATCGGACCCGGATCGTGAAGCCTACGTTCAGCTTCTAGTTCGGGTAGGTCGCGACCCTGACACTTTGCATGACATCGCTGAGCCTCTTTCTGACCCGTCGGTTCGGGCGGCTGCACCTGAGCGCCTTCGCTCTGCCGCCGACGCCGTCCTCGCCACCCGCACGGAGCGCGCTGGACCTGTTCAGCGTGTAATTAAACTTCTGGAGCAGCTTGGCGTCGCCGAGACTGCCATCGACCGGTATCCGACACCGCAGATCTCCCCGCGCGAGTTCTATGATTTGATAATTGTCGATTATTTTCTAGTTGACACGTCTACCGACCGCACGCTGCCGTTCATTCGAGAGGTCCTAGAATCGCACGCCGAACGGGAGCGTCCGTTGCAGGTGATTTTGATGTCCTCGCACGACGAGCAACTTAAGGCCGACTTCAAGAAGATCCGACCCGAGCTTCAAGTGTCTAGTTCACGCCTGCGGATTATGGAAAAGCCCAAGTCGGATCTGCATCTGATTGCCTGGAAGGCCGCGCTATATCAATTAGCCAGTGATCGAGCTTCGGTGCAAACATTAGAGTGTTTTATACGCGACGCCGGTAGCACTTTGGTCCGAGCGGCCGCAGATGCGGCGGCGAAGTTATGGGAGCTGGACTTGCAGGCGATGGACCTCCTTCACGAAGTGGCGTCGAAAGATAACGATGAGTACGTCCGTTACGTCGAAGACGCGGTCAGTCGTCGTCTACTGTCCATGCTGGAGGAAGACGGAGGAATGCGGGCGTCGTTACAACAGCTCGATGAGACATTTACGCCGCATCGCGTCGCGAGTCTTCTGTCACCCACAGCCGAGATTGGCGACTCACGCGCCGCGATTCATGGTTTGATGCGCAGCATGGAGTGGCGTTCAGGAGAATCTGTTATGCCCACATTCCCGACTGCAGCCGATGAGTTAGAGCGCTCGATTTGGATTCGCAAGCAGATCCGCTTCGGTATGGTCTTACGCGACCCGGAAGGTGGGGAGTGGCTCAACATCACTCAGGCCTGTGACCTAGCTCAGGCAAAGAACGAGCACATCGGACAATCTACCGTGATCTTCATTCGCGGTCGGCATTCGCTGCCAGCCGAGGATCCGGACGGGGACTACTACGAGTCGATGAGCGCCATGATGGCGCATACTGAAAATCACGTTTTGACGTGGAACCTGCGAAGCGTCCGCGCCGAATCGATTCAATCTTTTTGTTCAACATTTGGGGAGGGATGGCAGGTGGTTGGCGAATTGCGGCCGGATGTTGCACAAAGCATTGCCGCAAAGTTTGGTGCGCGCGCCGCCCGAGTGGGGTTGCCGCTAACTCTAAGCGCGTGGCGGATATTAGGTTGCGCAATTCGGGTAGGAGACATGACACGCATGGATGATTCGCTACCAATAGGCGGTACGCCGCTGAGCGGGCACGCGATTAAGCGCGCTCGTGAAAGTAAACATGAACTGCACTTGGACCGGAGGTCGCTCGACGAGCTAATTACCGCTCACGAGGGTGCGTTCGATGATTCGGTATTGCAGTTGCTGATGGGCATTCAACTTAAAAAGGGTGGGAAAACGCCGCTAGATGGGCGGCCGGTTATCGTATATTGCTCCACCTGCCCTTTCAATGTCGGAGACGTCCGCGCGCAATTGAACAGCAACCAGTGGCTTAGCGGTGCGAATAACATCGATCGGATTCTTGTGATGCTCTGGTGCGCGCCCTGATAAAGGCACATCTACGAGACAGTGCATCGCCGATGCACCCTGCCTCGTTAGCCAAATATTCAGGCTGTTGATTTGTACCTGCAACTGCCCCAGCTTCCCGGGATTTTGTCGTGTTCCTCTGACCCATCTAAAGCCGGGTTCGACTACACAGGCCATCAACATATGACGGTTTGCTTGGGTCATGGTTTACTGCAACTTGTGCGTCAAACACGTCGCAAGTTAAAAGCCTTAGTCGTGCCATTTTCGTGAGAGGACTGTGCGAATCGCAATTGCTCGATGCTTTCTGGGGCGGACTTTGTACTCCACTGATTATCTGCCTGGGCTTCTCTACGGAATTAGGCGATGTTCCGCGCGACGAGCGCCGCGCAGAACTGCTCGCGTTGTGCGAGACTTGCTGTCGTGTCACGGCACCGTGCGATTGGGAGAGCTCCGCGAGATCTTGACTCGCTTAGCTATCCAGTCGCTGATGTCCGATTCGAGCCAACCGACAGAGCGCGGCCCGAGCGCGATCGATTGCGGAAACTCGCCGTCTTTGATGTATTGGTACAAGGTACTCCGCGAAAGCCCTGTTCGTTGTTGGACCTGCGGGCGGCGTAGGATTGTCGGCTCTCTATGTGTCTGATTTTCCATCGTCACCATCTCCTCAATATGGTTAGGCTTAAGATAAGTCTGCCGCCGTAGTCGCCTATCCATGCGACAGCCTTCTATGGAGATACGGAATCGCAGCGAAAAGTGTCGGCCGAAATCGTTCCACCGCAGAATGGCCCAGCACCAATCGGAGCTGGGTGGACTTTGGTTCGACTCATTGGTGGTGCAAATCAACTTCGCGCTTAATCCGCGGTGTGCGCTGTACTGGTCAGTTGACGCCTCATTCGGCTCCAGATTTCTTCACGGACCTTACACCACCAGTGGAAGTCCGCTTTTCGCCCGGTAGCGCCCTGCCTTTGAGTGGTCAGATGAGAGCCCAGCCAGCAGCCGCAAGACGGCGCTTCGGCGATCAAAATAAAAGCGCCTACGGTCGACTGTGAGTCTGAGGGCTCGACAACATTAGATTTGCCCCCGTTTGGGCTGTGGCCAGTCGTTCGCCCCACCACTTAAATAGTTCAATTCGCTGAGTGAATCGCTCACCGCGGTCGTACGTGCGGGCGACTTCGTTGTCGTGCGCATGATCGAGCGCTAGCTCAACTACGTCTCGAGCGAATCCGTTGTCACGAGCTAGCGTCGAAAACGCGCTGCGCCAACCATGTGGGGAATGGTTGCCCTCCAAATTCAAGGTAACTCGGTAGGCTTTTTCTATGGACTCGCGCCCAATATGCTTACCGCCGGTGGGCGAGGGGAATACAAATCCCTTTCCCCCAGACATGTCTCGCCACTGACGCAGTTCGTCAGCAATCTCAGTGCCGAGCGGAATACGGTGGTCGATAAAGCGGGTCGCAACCTTCATCTTGGCCCGCGGTATGGTCCACACCGGTTGCTCTGCATCTAGTTCGAATTCTCGCCATTCGGCGTTCACGATATTCCCGATCCGACCTGCACTGAATGCGCAAAGTCGGTGCGCCATTCGTACCGGACGGGAGAGGCGCGCCATCTCAGCGCGCCGCAGGATGTCTCCCAGCGACACCCAGTCCGTCAGCGCGGGGAGTCGACCGTTATCCTTCTTGCGGGGCAGTATTTCGCGAGCGGGACCGGCTGGATTGTCCCGACAGAGCCCTTTAGCTTGGGCGTAGCGAAACACACCGTTCACGTGCTGGAGTATGCGAGTTGCGGTTTCCAATACGTCGCGCTTGTTAATCTGCTCGATAGCTTGGGCGACCATCGCGGGGCTAATGTCGCTGATTGGGAGGTTACCGAGGGCCGGATAAATATCCCGTTCAAAGGCCCGCCCCGAATTGACGTAATGTCTCGCGCTCCATTCCCGCTTCTTCATCGTTAGCCAATCGTTGGCTACTGCGGTAAACGTGTTGTCCGTGTCCACCGCTGCAGCTGCCCGGTTCACGCGCCGTGCGGAAACCGGGTCCTTGCCTTCGAGGAGAAGTGCCTTCACCTCTCGAAGCTCGACCCGTGCGCCTGACAAACTAACAGTCGGATATGGGCCGACGGAGTAAATTTTCTCTTTGCCGCCTAAGCGGTATTTGACCCGCCAGGTGATCCCCCCTGCAGGCGTTACGAAAAGGTACAGGCCTCCGCCATCCGCCAATTTCTTCCCTGGGTCAGCTTTGCTGACAAACGCCTTTATCGCCTTATCAGTGAGCTTTCCTCCGATACCCCCAGCCATCCGATTCCCTCCGGCGTGATTTTCGCTGATACCCCGTCTGATACCCCCATTGTAAATGGCTGTCTCGGGTAAGCTCAAGTTGCCTTCGGACTAGAAATCACGGGAAAAACAAAGAAAAACGCCGTCAATGGGACGGCGTTGGAATCTGCTGGAAGTGCTTTTGGTGGAGGCGGCGGGAGTCGAACCCGCGTCCGCAAGTCCTCTGCCGTCGGTTCTACATGCTTAGCCGAGTCTTTAATTTAGCTGGCTGCTACCCGACCGGCAGGGAAGACAGACAGCGATTCCGGTATTTTTTTAACGCTTCCGCCCCGGACGAGCTTCCATCGCGATCTTGTGAGATATGACGCCTGATGACGGACGCACAAGCACGGCTCCGGTCAGACGGCACCCTACTGGGTTTTAAGCAGCGAGTGCGTAGTTGTCGTCGTTGGCAACTAAATTGGCTGCAGCTGGATTTACGAGGTGGTCTGCGCCTCGGCATGCCCCTTGGGTTTCATACCCACGTCGAAACCGTGACGCCCCCGGGGAGATCAAGAGAACCGGCAGTGTACAGGAATCGCGGCTGGTGCTGCGAATAACCTGCAGGCGCGAATTCATTCGCCCGTTCATTGCCGTGGCTTGGCGTCCTGCCTCGCCTTTGAGTGTGCGAACGAATTCGCACCTTGGTGGTAGATGGGGGCTAGCGGCCGCCTTTCAAGATGCGACCCTTCTCGCGACCCCAATCGCGGTCTTTTTCTGCGGCACGCTTGTCGTGCTGCTTCTTGCCGCGGGCGAGACCAATCTGGGCCTTGATGCGGCCGTTCTTCCAGTAGATGGCCAGTGCCACCGCCGTCATGCCCTTGCGCTCGATGGCGCCCATCATGCGGTCGAGTTCGACGCGATGCATGAGCAGCTTGCGATAGCGACCGGGTTCCGGGTTGACGTGGGTGGAGGCGGACGGCAGCGGGTTGATGAGGGCACCGAACAGGAATGCTTCGCCGTTCTTGAACTGCACATAGGCGTCGCGCAACTGCACTTTGCCGGCACGCGCAGCCTTCACTTCCCAGCCTTCCAGCACCAGACCGGCCTCGAAGGTATCGTCGATGGTGAAATCGTGGCGCGCCTTGCGGTTCTGCGCGATCGAACTCTGCTGCTGCTTGGCTTTTGTGGGTTTACCGCTCATGGGCGCGCTGGTGGTCGGCTATTGCGTGGGTGAAGGCGGCGCATTATAGCGCCAACCGTCGCCCTGCAGGCCGGTCGCTCGCGCGTGGCCGTCAGCGCTGGCGTACGCCCAGGGTCAATTGCTTGACCAGGGTATTGAGCAATTGCACTTCCTGCGCGTTGACGCGTATCGAATCGCGGCAGCAATCGGCATAGATGACCGCAATGCAGACTTTGTTGACCAGCACCGAGAACACCAGGATGGAGCGCGGCGCGGTCAGATTGCGGCACCAGTCGGGGATGGATGCGCGATAGCGCTCGTCCTCGGTGTCGACGATGACGGCGTTGCGGCCTTTCTGGACGGCGAGGCTGAAGATGTCCTCGCCTCCTTCGGCCTTGAACTCGAAGCCTGGTTTCAAGGCATCGACCTGGTCGCCGAAACCATTGCGCGCGACAAAGGACTTGCGCGCCGGGTCGCGAATCATGAGCAGCACATGGTCGAAACCCATGCTGCGATAGAGCGCTTCCAGCACCATGGTGAACATGTCGTTGACCGACGCCCGCTCGATGATTGCATTGGTCAATTCGGCGATGGCATTGGTCAGGAAGGAGTGACGACGTACCCCACGTTCCGCTTCCGTCTCGACCAGGAACTGCTGGGTGGCGTCGAAGCTGGGCACACCGGCGCTCGTCGCTTCGCCGAACTGCCCGGTGCTTGCTTCCTGCACGTCGCGCATCGCGCGTTCGACCTTGCCGAGCAGCGGTGTGGTGGCGAGATCAGTCCGTATCATGCCGGCATATTCGCGCGTGGCGTTGACTGCCTCGACCACTGTGGCCTTGAGTCTGGCGGTATCGAGTTTGACGCAATCGCCATAGCGTTCGAGCAGCGCTTTCAGTTTCTGCTCCATGTCGCGGTTGTCGCCGCTCGCGATCTCGGCCGCTTCGTTGCTGAAGACACTGAACTGCACGATGAGGTGTTCCTGCGTCTTGCCGGCGCGCACTCTGCCGGCGCGCTGCGGACGCATGGCCTGAATCATGCTGTCCGGCAGATTCCATTCGCGCGCAATGGCAATGCCGAACTCGGCGAGATCGGCGCCGAATACTTCCCGGGCGGCGGCGGATTCCTCCATGCCTCGACTCTCGATCAAGGCCTGCACTTCGCGATATTCGTCGGGAAAGTAATAGATGGCGAGATGTCTGCCGAGACGATGGAACATCGCGCCGATGAATGCTTCCTCGGAATTGAAGCGTGGCTGTTCGCCCTGGCAGATGCTGCGCGCGAGCATCGCGCTCAGGAAGGAAGTGCAGGCGGCGTCCTTGAGTTGCGCAGCCTGGTCGCCATTGCGCAGGTGCTCGAAGATCACGATGCCGAGGGCGATGGCCCGCACCTGCTCGAGACCCAGGATTACCACCGCGCGACTGACGGTGCTGATCGAGCCACCGTACTGGCCATAGACCGCGGAGTTGACGATCTTCAGCAGTTTGGTCGTCAGTGCGTAGTCCTTGAGGATGGTACCCGCCAGATCGTTGACATGGCTTTGCGCGCGCGCATCAGCCTTGGAATTGATCTCGGCGATATGGCGTGAGACCGCCGGAAAATCCGGCTTGCGCGACATGCGTCGCTGCATGAAAGCGATGGCGCCCTTGACGTCGCTGTTGTGTCCCGCACCCGCTGCCGTGACGTCGGCGGCGGCGGTGGCTTGCGGTTGCAGATATTCCTGCAGCGCGTCGCGCATCGCGCCGGCGGTCTGGAATCGCTGCGTCGGGTCCTTCTCCAGACCCTTCAATACGATGGTGTCCAGCGCCGCATCGATGCCATCGCGCGACATGGAGGGCGGCAGTATGCGTTCGTTGACGATCTTGTAGATCACCGCCATCGGGTTGTCGGCCAGGAACAGGCGTTTGCCCGTCAGCATTTCGTGCATCACGACGCTCAACGCGAACAGGTCCGACCCTGGTCCCGCCGGCTGGTTGTTCAGGATCTCTGGCGCCAGATAGTTGGGCGTGCCGGCGATGTCGTGACTGCCGGACGTGTCGTTCAGCACCACCGAGATGCCGAAATCGAGAATGCGAGGCTGGTCCTTGTCGTCCAGCAGGATATTGGCCGGTGTCAGATCGCGATGCAGGATATGTTGGCTGTGGGCATAGTGCATGGCGTCCAGCACCCGGATCATGACTTCCACCACGCGCTTGACGGGCATGGCTTCGCGACCGGTACAGAATTCGCTCAGCGGTCGCCCGGGCGCGAATTGATAGACCAGATAGGGCGGTTGGCTGTCGAGATCGATCTCGAACATGCCAACGATATTGGGATGATCGAGTTTGGCGACATTGCGCGCTTCGTTCAGCAGCTTGCCCGGCTCGCGTGCGCGATGGTTCAGCACTTTGAGGGCGACTTCGCGATCGAGTTTGGGATCGAACGCCAGATAGACCACGCCCTGCCCACCGTGACCGAGTACGCGGGTAGGCTGAAAGCGGCCGATGGCCGGCGGCAGCATAGCGACGGGTTGAGGCGAACTTGCCATGGGGGGGCCTGTGCTTGACCCTTGCAGTAACGGCCGCAGCCGGACACGCCTTGAGTTCTTGTCGCAGCGCGCCGGATCTTTGAAAATGGTCGCCGATGAAGATTTTTCTCCCGCGCCCGATCCAAGCGGCATGTCCTCGCCATTTCCCCATCGCCTGTACTCGCCATCGGTGGCCGGTATGACCACGGTGCGACGCTTGGCTTTCGTGCCGTTTTCCGCCGAACAGATGTTTGATCTGGTGAACGACGTCGCGGCCTATCCGGATTTTCTGCCGTGGTGCGCCGGCAGCGAAATCCTGCGTAAGGAGCCTGCCCGCATGCGCGCGCGTCTGCGCTTGAAGAAGGGGCCGCTGGACGCCAGTTTCACCACCGACAACCGCCTCGTGCCTGGTCGCGGCATTACGCTGGCGCTGGTCGATGGCCCGTTTTCCCGTCTGCATGGCCAATGGCATTTCGAACCTGCCGATGGCGGCAGCATGGTGCGCCTGGAACTGGAGTTCGAATTCAGCGGCAAGCTGCTCGGCAAGGTCTTCGCCACGGCTTTCAAGCCCATCGCCGATTCCCTGGTCGAGGCCTTCAAGACCCGCGCGTACGCCGTCTATGGCCGTTGAGCGCGTACGCGTCGAGGTGGTCTACGCGGCGGTGGATGAGCAATGGGTGGTTGCGCTGGATGTGCCCCAGGGCACCACGCTGCGTGGTGCACTGGAACGTGCGCGGGTCTTCGAGCGCCTGTCGGCTGTGGATCGGGAGGTCCTGAGTTACGGCATCTTCGGCGTGCCCTGCGGCCCGGACACCGTGGTCGGCGACGGCGA
>Ga0208492_1000862_pt1 | contig 22456 bp, 20 predicted proteins | sample Subbioar_CSW14AB_FD_184820 | JGI IMG/M metagenome (GOLD analysis project Ga0208492, IMG submission 184820) | Serpentinite rock and fluid subsurface biosphere microbial communities from McLaughlin Reserve, California, USA - CR12Mar_CSW14AB (SPAdes) | ecosystem: Environmental > Terrestrial > Deep... | reverse complement strand
GGGGGGTGTCGGGGGGAGCGATAGCTCCCCCTGACGTTGAATAGTAGCGTCGCTCCATGTCCCGTCCCGGTGGTTACAAGAGGCCGCACGCCGACACCGCCCCGCGCCGCGCCGAGGCACAGCCGCCGCGGCGTCAACGGTTCGAGAAGCCCACGCTCTCGCCCCAGGTGACCACCCTCTGGGACTACCCCTCCCAGCACTACGGCGATGAGGAGCAAGGCGACAAAGCCTACAAGGGGGCGACCCCGTCCTACGTCATCTGGAACGTGGTCCACCGATACACCGCCGGCGGCGACACCGTGCTCGACCCGTTCTGCGGCAGCGGCACCACGCTCGACGTGTGCAAGGACCTAGGCCGAAAGGGTCTGGGGTTCGATCTGGCCCCCACGCGCGAGGACGTGAAGCAAGGCGACGCGCGGAGCATCCCGCTCAAGAGCAAGGCCGTCGACCTCGTGTTCATGGACCCGCCGTACGCCGACAACCTCGACTACTCCGAAGACCCGCGCTGCATCGGCAAGCTCAAGGCCAACGGTCAGTACCAACGGGCGATGAAGCTCGCGATCCGCGAGGCGCACCGGGTGCTCCGCGACGACAAGGTCCTCGCGATCTTCGTCTGCGATCAGCTGAAGAAGGCCAAACACTTCTTCCCGCTCGGCTTCGAGCTGTTCGCGCTCGCCCGCGAGGAGGGCTTCACCGCGATCGACATCGTCTCGGTGGTCCGCCACAACCGCACCTTGCAGATGGGCAACTACCGCAAGGCGGCCGACGAGCAGGGCTTCTTCCTCCGGGGCTTCAACTACCTCCTGCTCTTCCGCAAGCGCGCGCCGGTCGCGGAGGACCTCGGTTGAACGAGAGGCTCGCGAGCCTCGTCGCCGCGCCCGAGGACGACGCGCTGCGCCTCGTCTGGGCAGATGCGCGGCTCGAAGCCGGCGACCTGCACGGCGAGCTCGTGACGACACAGTGCGAGCTCGCGCGGCTCGGCCTCGAGCCTCCGCGACTGTTCCGCGAGTGTGGGAACGCGATCGGACCAAAGGGCAAGGCCGCCCTCGCGACGCTCAGTGCTCGCGTGCACGGGTAGTACGTCGAAGTAGACCGAGGAGCGTCAACGCGAAGAGCGCGAGCGCTCCGGACGGTGACGAGCGCGTCCCCATCGCGCAGCCACCGCCGTCGTCGGCCGTGGTCGTCGAGACGATGCACGCCTTCAGCGAGGTGTCGCAGACCGTGCCCGAGGCGCAGTCGGCGGAGCTGGCGCACGCCTTGAGGCAGTTGCCGTCGGTGCCACACTTGAAGGGCAGGCACGACGTCGCTTCGCCGGTCTTGGCGATCGACGAGACGCCGTCCTCCGAGCAGCGCGCGCCCTGGATGCACGCACCACCCTCACAGGCGAACCCTTCCGCGCAGTCGTCCGCGGAGGTGCAGGCCGACTTGCAGCCGCTGCTCGCGGTTGCGTCGCACGCGTACGGGGTGCACGGGCGCGGGTCGGACAACGAGCACGCGCCCTTTCCGTCGCAGTTGCCGTGGCGCTGGAAGCGCTTGTCGGTCGTGCAGGTGTCGGCGCCGCAGGAGGTCGACGTGCCGTTGGAGAAGCCGTTGCACTTGTCGCGGACGACGCCGTCGCACGCCTTCTTCGCGCAGTCGGTGGCACCGAGGTCGTCGCACGCTTTTCGAGCTTCGTGCGGCGCGCCGACCACCGGCGTGCAGGCGCCTTCGCTGCCGGTGACGTTGCAGGCCTCGCACTGACCATTGCAGGCGGTGTCGCAGCAGAACCCGTCGACGCAGTGCCCGCCGCCGCAGTCGGAGGTCGAGGTGCACGCCGTGCCCGCCGGCTTCGAGCAACGCCCGAGCGCGCCGGCCACGTCGCAGCGCGCGCCGCCCGAGCACGAAGCCGAGCCGCAGCAGACGCCGTCGGTGCAGTTGCCCGACGCGCACACCGCGGCCGAGGTGCAGGTCACTCCATTGACCTCCTTCGGCGCGCAGACGTTCGACTTGCAGTAGTTGCCCGTCGCGCAGTCCCCGTCGACCTTGCAGGTCGTGCCGCACGAAGTGCCGCTGCAGCTGTAGGCGCCGCACGAGGCGCTGGTCTGGGCGCACGAGCCCGCTCCGTCGCAGTGACCCGCGGCGGTCTGTACGCCGGCCGCGCACGATGGAGAGCCGCACGTCGAGGCTGCATCGGGGTAGTGGCAGGCGCTGACGTCGGAGCCGTTGCACAGCGCACGACACGGGCCGGCGCCCGCGCACGCCGATCGTGTGCCGTGGGGGGCGCCGACGATCGCGATGCACGTGCCGACGCTGCCGGTCACGTCGCACGCCGCGCACTGACCGCTGCACGCGCTGTTGCAGCACACGCCGTCAGCGCAGAACCCGGAGCCGCATTCGGCCGAGGCCGTGCAAGCCTGGCCGGCCGACTTCGCACACACGCCGGGCGAGCCGGCAAAGTCACAGCGCGAGCCCGTCGCGCAGCTCGAGGTGCTGCAGCACACGGCATTGACGCAGTTGCCCGAGCCGCAGTCGCCCGCCGAGCTGCAGGTCTGTCCGAGCTTCTTCTGGCAGGTCCCCGAGGGCGCGCAGGTGTAGCCGCTCGCGCAGGTCGAGGTTCCGCAGCACACGCCGTCGACGCAGTACCCGCTCGCGCAGTCGCTCCCGAGCGCGCAGGTCTTGCCGAGCGCGGTCTTGCACCCGCCCGCGCCGTCGCACGCCGCGCAGGTCTTCCCCGCGCGCGTGTCGGGCTGCCCGGCGGCGATGTTGGTGCAGGTGCCCGGAGAACCCGCGCTCGCGCACGTCTTACACTGCGGACAGCTCGCGACCTCGCAGCAGGTTCCTTCGCTGCAGTAGCCCGTCGTGCCGGTCGCATTGGCGTCGCAGTCGGTGTCGAGCGAACAGCTCCCGCCGCGCACGTACAGCTCGAACGTCGCGCTACGCAGGGAGCCCGATTGCGTGCCCGCCGTCTGCACCATCCGCCGCCGCGACGGATCGAACGCGAGTTGCGGAGACTGGTTGCGCATGTTCGACCCGCAGCTCGCCGCAGCCCCACCGCACAACGGGGTCCAACTCTTGGTGGTCGGATCGAGCTCCCAGGTGTCGTCGTTGCCGTCTGCGGTCGAGCCGAAGAAGGTCGTGCCGCCGAAGAGCACGAACTTCTTCCGTGCGCTGTCCCACGCGAGGCCGGCACTGGCGCGAGGGGCCGGCTGAACCGGGCAGATCTGCAGCGCCCCCGTCCCGTCGATGCAGCCGCAGACGCAGGTCCACGCACCCGTCCCCGTGCCGGTCTTCTTCCACATCCACGTGTCGCCGAGGAATCCCGACCAATCGTTGCGACCGCCGAAGAGCAGCACGTCGGTGTCCGACCCGGCCATCGCGGCGTTGAACCGCGCCGTCGGACGCGCGCCCGTCGGGGTGTACTTCACGAAGGTGTTGGTCGAGGCGGTGGCTTCGAGGATCCACAGATCGGCGAAGGCGAAGCCCGCGCCGTCGACGCCGTCGCCGAGGTAATGCGTGGCGAAGGGAGGCGTGTCGTCCTTGTACAGACCGCCGAGCACCAGCAGCTGCCCGTTGGCCGCCGCGAGCGCGTGACCGCCACGACCGGTCACGCCGCACGTCGCTGCGGTGCCGCCGCAGAATGGCGACCAAGAAGCGCCGTCGAAGATCCACCCGGTCGACGATTCGATCGCACAACCGTTGCTGCTGCAGCCGCTGACCGTGACGAACTTGTTCTTCCAGGTCACGCCCGGCGCGGCGACGGGGGAGGCGGCGCTCGGGTCGACGATGTCGGTCCAACTCGTGCCGTTCCACTGCCACGCGTCCTTGGAATACGAGCCCGTCGCGGGGCTGAACTCGCCTCCGAACACGACCACCCCACCGGTCGTATAGGCGACCGCAGCGTTGGTGCGGCCGGTCCACGGGGCGTTTCCCTTGGAGAGCCAGACCGGCACCGACACCAACGGATCGACCACCACCGGCCACGTCGCGTCCCTGGTGTCGACCTCGAGGCGGAGCTCGTCGCCTTCGAGTCTCATCGTCACCGGCGTCTTCTTGCCCTGCGCGTCGATGGCCCAAACCGGCTCGATGCGGAGCGCCGCGTCCCCTCGCGGATCGAGCAGGTCGATTCGGCCGTCGTCCCCGGTCTGGGGGTGCAGGCCGGTCCCGAGCTCCACGTGCCAGCGGAAGCTCCTGGGCGCGGTCGCATCGCGGAGGACGAGGAACCACTCGGCGCTCCGTGCGTCGCTCGTCGCCACGAGATCGGTCGAGGGCCACGCCTCGGTGAACACCAGCCGTCCCGCGTCGACCGCGCCGGTGACGGGGCGTGCGTCACGGGGCGACAGGCGCAGCGTCCACGATTCGACGCGTCCGGGTGAGAATCGGAGGGTGCCGTCGGCGCGACTCGGGAAGAGCGCGCCGAGGTGACTCGGTTCAGGGCGAGTCGCGCGGAACGCCGCGGAGGCAAAGCCACGGTCGACGGCGACGAGCCCTTCCGACGCAGGGCGAGCCCGCAGCGTGGTGCCGATCCGGGCGTCGACCGCGCCGATCTGCGCGAGCCGGGTCGTCAGCTCGGTTTCGGTGGCCGACGACGATCCCGCATCGGGTTCGACCGTGACCGTCCTCTCCGAGCATGCGACGAGAAGCGAAGCGGCGGCGAGCAGGCGAAGGCGCATCGCCGAAGCAGGAGCACTGGCCGTGCCCGCCGCTCATGCGAGAAATCGAGCCTCATCCGCCCCGAAGCGCAACGACTTGCGCAACCTTCCGACGCGCGACTCGCTGCGCAGTGGCCAACCTGGCCAGACTCGTTCAGACGATCGCCGCGAGCGCGTTCTTTAGCGCTCTCGTTCGAGTCAATCGCTCCGCAGCAAAGCCGTGAAGGCTCGGATCGAGGCTGGGCTCTGCGAGGACGCGCTCGAAGAACGCCAGGGCGACGTGCGTGGCGCGCAGCCAGATCTCGGCGTCTTCGGGGGTTGGATGCACGCAGGGCGCCTCCGTTCGCGGCAACTCGCCTTGCGCGGTGGGGCGCAAAGCCATCGGCAGCATGTCGTAGAACGGTGCGAGGCGGAACGTTCGATAGTCGTCCGTGAAGAACGCGATGTTGCCCAGGTGCATGTCCGTGTTGCCGATGAGACCACCGAAGTAGTGCGCAAACCGCACGAGCTCCGCGTCGGCTTCAGGCAACAATCGCTGTCGCACCAGGCCTTCTGCGAGTGGCACCCAGGCGCCCGAACCGACGAATTCCGCGTCGACGAAGCGGCCCGTGACCACCGCGACACGACCCGCGGCACTTCGATCGAACCGGACCACCTCGAGGTACGCCCGCCCGTCCTGTTCGACGTAGGCGCTCTGGGCAGCGGCATAGCCACTGTTGCGAAGGACCTCGAGCGCGAGGTGCTCGCAACGCAGAAGGTCAGCCCAGCGTCGCGCAGCGGCCGACTCTGCGAAGGGTGGGGAGTACTTCACGAGCAACGGAACCGAGGTGCCCGACGCTGCGCGAACGCACATCAGCTTTGGCTGCTCGCCCCCGGCCGAAGAGCCCGGCAACTCGCCTGCGAGCTGCGCTTCGAGAATCCGGGGGTAATCCTCTCGCTCGACGACGATCCGATCTGCGAGCCGCTGACGCAGGTAGCGGTCGTAGGCATCGCGGCCGATCAACAAGTCGCCGGGCTGGTCCTCGCCTCCATACGCGAGCGCGCGAAGGAGCTGTTCGCTCGTCCAGATTCGAGCATCGCGCGGAAGCTGCAACGCGGCGGGCAATGCCTTGACGACGAGACGACCCAGGAACCCCTCGGGCCGCAGCTCCTCGATGAACCACGGGAGCCCCACGAACACCGACGCTTCCGCGTCCTGGCGCAACAGGACGCTCTGGCCGCTCGCGAGAGGAACCACCGTGCCCAGCTGCTCGACGCGTCCATGGGTGCGCACCCGATAGATGGGCAGACCGGCTGAAAACGCGGACCGAACATCGCGCGCTCCATACCGAACACTTCGCGCACGACCCAGAACGACGAGCTCGTCACGCCTGCTCGCGACCAGCCGGGAGAGGGTCGGCTGGCTGATCCCGAGCGCCGCCATGAGCTCCCGACCGCTATGCCGCGGCGGCGGAGCACACCGAGCAGCGCGTCGCCTGCGTCGGCCATGAATGGATACTGAATGGATTATCACGGTCGTGCAACCGGCAATTTCCGCCAATTCGACCAGTACTCGACCGTCGCCAGGAATGGATACTGGCGCGAGCTGAGCCGAGCGCATGTCCAAGCTCTTCGGCCGGACGCGACCTCAGGCCAGACCCGCGTTCCACCCGTCGAGCCAACCGCGCTTGAACGAAGCGTACCTGCCGTCACGAATCGCCGCACGAGCGTCCCGCATCAGCGCGCCGTAGGTCCATAGGTTGTGTATGGAAAGCAGCCGCAGCACCAGCATCTCGCCGGCGATGAACAGGTGACGCAGGTACGCGCGGGCGAAGCCGCCGGCGCAGCACGGGCAGCCGCAGCCTTCGTCGAGGGGACGCTTGTCGTCCTTGAAGCGGGCCTGCTTGATGTTCACCTTGCCGAATCGGGTGAGCGCCTGGCCGTTGCGCGCGTTGCGGGTTGGCAGCACGCAGTCGAACATGTCGACGCCGTGCTCGATGCCCTCGAGCAAGTCGGGCGGGGTGCCGACGCCCATCAGGTAGCGCGGGCGCTCGGGGTCGAGCCGATGCGCGACCTCGGCGAGCGCCTCGTACATCATCGGGATCGGCTCGCCGACCGAGAAGCCGCCGAGCGCGAGGCCGTCGAAGCCGTCGTCGATCGCCGCGAGCTCCTCGGCGTGCGCGATGCGCAGATCGACGAACGTGCCGCCCTGCACGATGCCGAAGAGCGCGCGATGTCGAGGCCGGTAGTCCCTCCGCCACACGGCGAGGCATCGCTGTGCCCATCGGGTGGTGCGCGCGACCGCGGCCTCGATCGCCCTGCGGTCGCGGACCTTCTCCTGGCCGAGCGGCGGACACTCGTCGAGCTGCATCGAGATGTCGGCGCCGATGAGCCCTTGCACGCGCATCGACTCCTCGGGGGTCATCGCGCGCTTCGAGCCGTCGAGGTGCGAGCGGAACACCACGCCCTCCTCGCTGATCTTCGCGCCTGCGGCGGCGGGACCCTTCGAGGTGCGTGGGCCCTCTTGGGCCAGCGAGAACGCTTGGAAACCGCCGCTGTCGGTGAGCATCGCGCGCGGCCAGCGGGTGAACGAATGCAGGCCCCCGAGCGTGTCGATCAGCTCCGGGCCCGGTCGCAGCCACAGGTGGTACGTGTTGCCGAGGACGATCTGCGCGCCGGTGGCGGCGACCTCGTCCGGCGAGAGGCCCTTCACCGAGCCCTGCGTGCCTACGGGCATGAAGGTGGGCGTCTCGACCTCGGCATGCGGCGTCGTCAACACGCCGGTGCGCGCGTGACCGTCGGTCGCGATCGTCCGGAACGCGAAGCCGGGGGTGACCGGACCCATCTCAGCTCGCCTCGGCTTCGCGGGGCTTTTCGAGGCTCTCGAGGACCTGTTCGACCGGGAGCTTCCGGCGAATCAGCATCGCGTCGCCGTACGAGTAGAACCGGTACTCCTTGGCGATCGCGTGCTGGTAGGCCGCCTTGAGATCGTGGATGCCGATGAAGCTCGCAACCAACGCGAGCAACGTCGACTTCGGCAGATGGAAGTTGGTGAGCAACGCGTCGACCACGCGGATTCGCTCGCCCGGCTGGAGGAGCAGGTTCGTCGAGCCACTGCACGCGACGATGGGATCGCTCGATCCGCGCTCCTCGGCGATGCGCGCTGCGGTCTCGACCGCGCGCACGCTGGTCGTTCCGACGCAGACGATGGGGCGCCCTGCGCGCTTGGCGTCGACGATCGCCTTCGCGGTGGCGCGGCTGACGTCGAACACCTCGTGGTGCATCGGGTGAGCGTTGAGGTCGTCGACCTGCACGGGCTGGAAGGTGCCGAGCCCGACGTGGAGCGTGACCGACACCACGTCGCATCCGGCGATGGCCAGACTCCCGAGGATGCGCTCGGTGAGGTGCAGTCCGGCGGTGGGTGCGGCGACCGCGCCGGGCCGACGCGCGAACACCGTCTGGTATCGCTCGGCGTCGGTCTCGGTGGGTTGTCGCTTGATGTACGGCGGCAGCGGCACCTGCCCGTACTCCTCGATCGCCTCGAGCACCGGTCGGTTCGAGACGAGCAAGACCCGGAGCAGACCATCGTCCTCGGCGCGTCCGAGGATCCGTACCGACAAATCCGCGGCGACCTCGAGGTCGCGATCGAAGCGGAGCGGCTTGGACGACTTGCCGAGCGCGCGCCAGATCTCCCCCTCGACGACCTGCGGCCGGCGTAGCACGCCGGCACTTTCTCCCTTCGAGTCGATCGGCTCGCCCTCGGGCATCGGTCGCTCGTAGCTGCCGGGCCCCTCGGGGCGCACGAGGAAGATCTCGACCTTGCCACCGGTGTCGGGCTTCTTGGCGAGCAGCCGTGCGGGCAGGACGCGCGTGTCGTTCACGACGACGAGGGCGTTCTTCGGGACGAGCTCGGCGAGGTCGACGATCGCCGCGTCCTGCAGCGCGACTGCGAACGGGCCCTCTGGATCGACCACGAGCAACCGCGCTCCCTCGCGCTCGGCGGGTGGCTCTTGCGCGATGCGCTCTGGGGGAAGCTCGAAATCGAGGAGGTCGACGCGCACGTTGCTGCTCGCGCGCGGGGGGAACGACGCCGCGCGGGAAGGGGGCGTATCGGAATTCCGCCCCCGGGTGTCAATCCCTCAAGCGGCGCCGCGCCGTGACTCGAGGCGTCCGTCGATCTTGCTGCGAAGGAACTCGGCGAGCTCTCGGAGAGCGAACGGTCGCGGCACGAACGCGATGGCCCCGCAGTCGACGCGCGCGAGCTGCGTCGGCGAGAAGTGATACTCGCTCGTGAGGATCACGCCGACCGCGGGCGCCGCGTTGCGCAGCTGCCGGGCGAGCTCGAAGCCGTTCGTACCGTGCAGCATGAGGTCGACGATTGCGAGCTCCGCCGCGCACTCGCTGGCGGTGCTCGCAGCGTCGGCGCTGCCAACGGCGACGGCATCGAAGCCCTCGCACACGAGGGCCGCGGCCAGCGCGGTTCGCTTCTCGGTCTGGTCGTCGATCACGAGGACGCGGGCCATGACACCTCGCCGCATGCGCTCAGAAACCTACCCGCCCATGTCCGGGGAGGACATGGCGCGGGGGAAACTTGCGACGGGTGGGCGGGAGAGCCCCCCGTCTGCTCCAAGTCCTCAGCAAACCTCGGGCCGGACCGCGCCGGCGCGAGCGGATCGGGGAATTCTCGTGGAATCGGGCCCCCCCCGGGCAGCCGGTCGCGTCGAGGCATCCTTCGCCCTTGCAGGCACGAACGTCTCGACGCTTTCAGGAATGGAACCCGGCCTTCCCCTCCGACGCCGCAGCTCGGTCGAGGTTGCACAGGTTATCAACAGGTCACTTCTTCTTCGGTGTAGGGGCGGGGGCGGGTTTGGCGCCGCCAGCCTTCGGCTTGTCGCCCGTCGGCTTGGTCTCGCCGCCGCCCGCCAGCACGTCCTCGACCCACTTCCGCTCCCACGCGAGCTTGGTCGGATCGGCCGCGGCCTTGTCGTACATGGCGAGGTGCGCCTTCGCCTCGTCGGCCTTCTTGCCGAGCGCAGAGACGCCCGCGTGGAGCAGGTGCGCCGGCGCGAAGCCCTCGCCAGCGGCCTTGGTCGCCTTGTCGGCGAGCGCCGCTGCGCCCTTGCCGTCCTTGGCTGCGAGGCGGGCGAAGCCCTTCTCGACGTCGATCATCGGGGCCGCTTCGTCCTTGCCGATGGGGAACTTCGCGAGCGTCGCTTCGGCAGCCTTGGGGTCGCCTGCGCGGCGATACGCGCGCGCGATCATCGTGATCTCGTCGGCACCCTTTCCGAGCTTCACGTCCTTGGTGCTCTTCGGGCTGCGCGCTTCGTTCCACTTGTCGAGCGCGGTCTTCGCCGACTTCTTGGCGTCGTCGGCCTTGCCGGCCGAGGCCTGCACCAGCGCGAGCTCCGCCCACAACTGCGGCTCGTCGCCGAAGCTGCTCGTGAGCTTGGTGTACGTGTCGGTCGCGCCGGTGAAGTCCTGCTTCGCCGTCTGACCCATGCCCAGGTACATCCACGCAGCCATCGACTTCTCGTTGGCTTTGGTGACGATCGACATGAGGCCGACGAGGTCGTCATAGCGACGCTGAGCCCAAAGGCCCTGGGCAGCGGCCAGCGAGAGGACTTCGTCCTTGCCCCCGTCCGCCTTGGCCGCCTTGTAGTAGGCGTCGGCGGCACCCGCCGCGTCGTTCTGTCCCGTGGCGACGTCGGCCTGCATCTTCAGGGCGGCGACGTCGTTCGGGTTCTTCGCGAGGACCGCGTCGAGCTCGGATTTGGCCTTGGCCCAGTCCTTGGTGGCGATCGCGGCCTTGGCCGTCTCCTTGCGCTGGTCAGCGCTGGGCTCGGGCGGGGGCGGCGGCGGGGTCGGGGCGGTCGTGCTCGCCGGTGCGCTCGCGGACGGCACTGCCGTGACCGCGGTCTGCGGCTCGGGCTCGGGCCCGCACGCGGCAAGCCCTGCTGCACCGAGGGTCCACAACACGGCAAGCATCGGACGGCTGACGGGACGGGTCATCGAAATCCTCCGAGCCCCGCAGTCCCGGGATCCTGAATGCGGCCGCGGGGGGCGGGCTCGGGCGTACCACGTCCATCCCGTCGGGGGGAGCGGCGGCGGTCATGATCGACAAACCCGTCAGCTACCCCGAACCGGCCCTCGCGCGCGTAACGGCGCGAGTGCATACTGCATCGACCGTGTGCCGGTATTTGGAGCCGGGGATTTCCCCGAATTCAAATACCCACGGCCCGCCTTCGGCGGATCCGCGGACGGCCGCCCGACACCCGGAAACCAGAAGCTCGACCGATGGACGTCAGCACGTGTCGCCACCTGATCGAAGATCTCCTGTCGCAGTACGTCGACGGAGAGCTCGATTCGATCACTTCGCAGCGGCTCGAGCTGCACATGCAGATCTGCCCGCCCTGTGCTGCGTTCCTACGGACGTTCATGGCCACCAAGCGGTGTGCTCGGACGGAGGCCCTCCGCTCCATGGACGAGGACTGCGAGGCGTCGCTATGGGACTTCCTCGAGAAGGAGACGCACGGCGAGCTCAAGGCTCCCGATGGGTGCCGCTGCGGTTCGGCGAAGAGCAAAGACTCCGCCTGAGCCCGTGCGACCGCCGCAGGCGGCGGGACCGAGAGCTCACCTCGCGAAGCGGATATTGAACTGCTGGGTGGCTGTGGTCGCCTTGCCCTCTTTGTCGAGGCCCGGCTGGAACTTGGCGGATTGCAGGCACGTGCGCGCGGCCTTGCCGAAGCCTTGACCCTTGGGGTTCTCGCTGAGCACCGTGACGCTCGAGACGTCTCCACCCGGCTTGATGGTGACCAAGACCTGGACGTACGCGACGTCGTCGTCAGCGTCGCCGGGGAAGAAGCCCTTGCACGGATCGGCGACGTTGAGCGTCGGTTTGCGGCTCAAGTCGACCGCCGGCGGGGGCGGGGGCGGCGGCGTGACCGGTTTGGTCGCATCTCCCGTACCGCCCGGTTTGCCGCTCGCGACCGCACCAGGCGGGGCCTTGTCGGCGGTTCCGCCGATGGCGGCGGCGCCGCTGCCGTACTCGTTTCCGTTGGGGTCGGTGAGGAAGGAGTAGGGCTCGTCGCTCTTGTCGGCCTTCGGATCGTCCGGGGCCGTGAGGAGGTTGCCGACCTTGGCCGCTGCCGGGGGCGGGTCGTTCTTCGCCTCGGGCGGAGGCTCGGCCGGCTTGACGGGCTCGGGGTCGGGCTCGGGCGGAGGGGGAGGCGGGGGCTCCTCCTTCTTCTCCTCGGGCACGTCGACCATCACGAGCGCTGGCTCGACCTTGAGCGTGAAGGTCGTCGAGCGATTGAGGTACGTCGTGGTGATCGTGACGCTGCCCTCGCTCGCGCAGCGGAAGAACCCACCACCCGCGTGGCTCGCGATCTTGCTGTCGCTCACCGTCCAAAACGCGGAATTGGTCACCCCGAGGTGCGAGTTCCACGCGGACCGTGCGTGGGCCTCGAACTGGATGGACTCCCCTGCGCGGCACACCGGATCGCCCGGCGTGACGGTGACGTCGCGCATGTAGGCCGCCAGCGCGAGCGTCGAGTGGATGCTCGTGGACGCGAAGAGCGCGACTCCGATGAGGATTGCGCCGGAACGGTCGCCGAAATTCAGGATGCGCGAAAAGGGACTCACGGGGGGCGGCTCGTTCGAAGGGGGAGAGGTTCGAGGGACCCCCATCTTCGAAATGCCAGAACCGGCCGGAGGTTTCACGTCCTCGGTCGATCTCAGCGCGGTTGCGTTCTCTGAGGTCATCGGCGCGTCGGTCCGCTCACACGTGGGCTGGCGCGGGGTTGGAATTCCTACCGCGTTCGGGACAGAACGCCAGCAGGAACGCAAAAACTACGGCGATCAGGGGGTCGGGGGGGCAGGCTTGAGGCCGGTGGCGGTCGCCGTCTTGTCGATGGCGAACCCGATCTTCTGGATGCCCGCCTGACGCAGCTCGTCGAGGACGTGGATGACCGTGCCGTGGTTCACCTGCGCCGACGCCTGGATGACCGTGCGGAGGTCCTTGTTCTTGGCGAGCGCGTCGGCGGCCGCCTTGCGCAGATCGGCGTCCGACGGCATCGGGCGCTTGTCCGCGAGGACCTTGCCGTCTTTGTCGATCGTCACCGTGAAGATCATCTGGGTCTCGCCGCCGCTCGAGGCCTTGGGCAGGTCGAGCGGGATGGCCTGCGACACGATGATCTTCGCCGTGACCATGAAGATGATCAGGAGCACGAGCGTGATGTCGACGAGCGGGGTGACGTTGATTCCCGCGATGACGTCGTCGTCGTCGAACTTGGCTCCGCCCGCCATCAGCTCTCCTCGCTCTTCTCGGATTTCTCCGAGGCGGCGTCGTCCTTGCTGCTTCGCTTCTCGGACTTGTCCGACTTCTTGGTCTCGCCACCGTTCTTCGTCTTGGCAGCAGGCGCAGCGGCAGCGACCTCGGCGGCCGGTTCGCGGGGAACGGCCTTGAGGTGGGCGAGCAACACGCGTGAGAGCGCATCGGTGTTGGTGACCGTGCTCTTGATGAGGCGCTGGAAGTAGTTGTAGGCGGCGACCGCCGGAATCGCGACCGCGAGGCCGATCGCGGTGGCGACGAGCGCCTCGGCGATGGACCCCATGACCTCGGCAGGCGCGGCGACGCTCGATGCCGCGGCCGTCGACTTGCCGGCCTCGCCGAGCTTCTCGAAGGCCTGGATGATGCCGATGACGGTGCCGAAGAGACCGATGAACGGAGCGTTGTTGCCCAGCGTTCCCAGGTAGGCGAGGCGACGCTCGAGCTTCATGCGCTGGAGCGCAGTCGCTCCTGCCATCGCCTCTTCGGCGGCGTCTGCGCCGCTGTCCGCTTCGGCGAGACCCGCGAGGACCACCGCGGCTTCGGCCGACGGCGACGCCTCCATGCGCTTCCTGGCGTCGTCGAAGCTGCCGGCGCGGAGGGCGCGGGAGAGCTCACGGGCGAGGGCCTCGAGATCATCCCGGATCGAATAGAAGAAGTACCCGCGCTCGAGGATGATCGCGAGGCTCAGGATGCTGAGCCCGATCATCAACCACATGACGGGCGCCGCGCCCATCGCGAGCATGACGGCTTTGGATTTCTCGACGATCTTCATTCGTCCGACTCGTCCTCGGGGCGAGAGCTGCCCTGATCATCGCCCGGCTGCTCCGGGCGTGTTGAAGGGCCCGTCTGCGGGCCTGTGGAGGTTGGGGAATCCGAGCGTGGATGCCCTTGCATCCGAGCGGTTGCAAGGGGGACGGCCTCGTCCGCTGGATTCGATGCCGCGGCACCACCCTCTGGTGTCGACCCCGGCGCCACGCCAGTGTGCGAGCGCGAAGATTCTCGCATCGGCCGGCGTGCAGGTAGCACACCGGCACTCCCTCCCTTCGAGTCGATCGGGGGAGACAGCTCGACCACGTTCGCCAACGCCGTCGTCGCGTAGACGCCTTTTCCGAGGGTGAAGGCGACCTCCACTCCTTCGGCCGAGCCATCAGAGCCGTCGGGAAAGCGCGTGTGCACGAGCTCCTCGATCAGCACGCGGAGGGGGCGCCTTGTTCCCTCGCCGAGCGAACGATGTGCTGCGAGCTGCTCGTCCGTGATGCGCTCCTCGGCCAGGACCGAGAGCTCGCGCGCGAGAACCTCACCGGAGGGCCGCGCCATCTCCGGCCCGAACATCGGACCGGTGGGCGAGACCTCGCCTCGGGCAGCACGCGCGCGATCGGTCTCCACGTCGGCGCAGAGGAAGATGCCGCCCGTGTCGGTCTTTTTCAGGAGATCGCCTTCGAGCGCGACGTTCCACGTGCCGTCGGCAACCCGAGCCTCGAGGACACGGTTGAACCAGCGCGACTGCAAGGCCGAGAACAAGAGCCGGCGCTCGCGCGCATCCCGGGGCGGACGCGCCTCGCCGCGGATGAAGGCGAGCGCGCGCTCCGCGTTGTCGCCATCTCTGCCGAAACGCTGCGGTCCGAAGGCGTTGGGGAAGCCCTCCCGCGCGATCCGATCGAGCGCCGCCTCGATCTCGGGCAAGGCAGCGGGATCGATCCCGCGGAGACGGATGCGGAATCGGTTGCCCCGCAGGTGACCTGGCTTCAGCTTGTTCCTGTGGCGCGCGGCTTCGAGGATCTCGAGGTCCGGCCACTGGCCGGCCAGCGCCATCACCCGCTCCGGATCGACCTCTGGAAGGCTGATGCGTTGGGTGGTGATCGCGTCCTTGTCCTTCATGCCCGCGAACCCGCACGCGCGCCGATCGAGCCTGAGCGCGTCGCAGATGCGCGCGATGGCCGCTTCGGTGTTGAGCGAGGTCTTGCGGATGCGCACGAGGACGTGCGGGCCGTCGCCGGTCGCGGGATAGGCGTCGATCTCGTCGACGACGAAATCGGAGGGGGACTGCTTGAAGAGGACTTTGGGGAGGGGCATGGGTCAGAACCGGAACGTCACGCCGCCGGCCTGACGGTCGAAGGTGCGCGACGCCGCCGTCGCATTCGTGGTGCTGGTCGGGGTGGGACGGACCAACAGGTCGACACCGTACGCGAAGGCGAGCCCGGCGATCGTTCCAACGACGTCCCAGGTGAAGTCCTTCCACGAAGGGTCGCCGTGGCCGAGAGCGTCCCACGATTCCTTGGCGACGCCTGCACCCAGGGCGACGCCGGCGCCCACACCGAAGGCGATCGAGCGGCGGTCGGTGAACGCCGTCGTCAGTGCATAACTACCCGATGCAATGGCGGCGCTCACTCCGAAGTGGAGCGCTTTGTCGCTGCCGAACCACTCGTCCGCGCGGGCGGAAGGCGAAAGCGCGATCACGGCCAGCAAGAGCGGGAGCGCGGCGCGCATTCGACCTTCGACCTTCGACCTTCGACCCCCAAAACACAAGCGGCGCCGCAGCCGAAGCCACGACGCCGCCCGCGCTCACGAAGAGATCACCAGCCGCTGTTGCAGACCTTGGCCGAGAAGCTGCCGCCGATCTTGCCGGTGTCCTCGGGCTTCGCGTCGGGCGCGCTCTCGGCGAACACCTTGCCCTTGATGGTCGACTTCGCCTTGAAGTCGATCTTGTCGAGCTGGATCCACGCGCGGCGGCCGCCGCTGTAGCCGAACGACTTGAGCGACGGGGTCGTGCCCTTGCCCTTGGGCGCCGCGAACCACGGCTGCGCGGGCTGCTTGGTGCCCTCGAACTTGTTGGTCTCGCTCACGCCGCCGATGTCGGTCAGGTAGAAGTAGGCGGCCTTGCGGCCCTCGGTCCAGTGGTTGGCGCAGTCGACGTCTTCGACCGAGTAGAACTCGATCGCGTCGATGTACTCCTTCTTGGTCGAGTAGTCCTTGAGCACGATGACGAGCGCGCTCTTGGCCTTGAAGGTGTCGGAGCCGAACTTGCCGGCCACGTCGCCCTCGGGCGCATCGGCCGCGAGCGGAACCTTGACGCGCTTGTAGCCGCCGAAGGGATCGTCGCAGATCTCGATGTCGAAGTTGCCGTCGGCCGTGTACTTCCAGTCCTTCTTGTCGTCGCCCTTCATCTCGGTCCACTTGTGGTCGAACGAGAGCGACCCCTTGATGTGCTCACCCTCCTTCAAATCGAAGGGCTTGATCTCGAGGTTGACGAAGGCGGGACGGAGGAACGTGCTCTTCAGCTTGATGCGCTGGTGGTTGTACGAGACCGGAACGCCGATCGGGTAGCCGGTGAAGAACTTGCCGTCGGGGCCCGCCGAGAGCTCGAACGACATCGTGTAGGCGTCGTCGGAGGGGTTTCCGCCCTTGCACGGGAGCTTCTCGTTCGAGAGCTCGAGGCGCAGCGAGCCGAAGCCCGTCGTGCGGCCGTACTTGAACTGGACCTCCTGGCCCTCGAAGTTCGCCGTGAGGGAACCACCGCCGCCGGCCTTCTTCTTCTTCTTGCCGTCGTCGTCCGACGCCTCGTCGTCGTCGCCCTTCTTCTTCTTCTTCTTGCCGTCGTCGTCGGACGCCTCGTCGTCGCCCTTCTTCTTCTTCTTCTTGCCGTCGTCGTCGGACGCCTCGTCGTCGCCCTTGTCCTTCTTCTTGGCGGACTTCTTGTCCTTCTCGGCGCTCTCGTCCGAGGAGGCGTCCTCCTTCTTCTTGCAGCCGCCGGTCGCGAACGCGACGGTGAGGAGAGCGATCAGGGCGAGACGATCGGTACGCATACGAACCTCCAACGAAGAAGCGAAACGGTCCCTTGGGTCGTGGTAACGACCAGACTTGGGAGAGGGCGAAACGCTCATACCTCAGCTTTCGCCGGGAGTCAGACCCTTCAAGCGCCCTTGGGAAGGCCGGGCGCCAGTCGGCCGAGCTCCTCCAGGACGGCCCGGCCCTCGCGCCGGAGGTCCATGGTGGCGCCAACGACGACGAACCGGCCGTCGTCCTGGCGCTTGCAGCGATGGGACTTGATGCGGAACGGTGAACGGCTGCCGTCGCCCGCCACCGCCACGAGATCGAGCCTCGCTCCCGGTGGAAACGGGGCTGGCGAGACCACACCGATCTCGGTCCCGTACACGAGCAGGGTGGTCTTTGCCCACGTGCCCTGGGTCGCGAGCTCGATCCGAGGCCCGTCTTCCACGGATTCGCCGCCTTCCGTCATCTCAGCCACCCTTCCGTGCGCGGCCAATTGCGGCGCGCGTCTCTCGCTCGGCGTCTTTGCGGGCGATGTCCTGCCGCCGGTCGCCCTTGGTCTTGCCGCGGGCGAGGGCGAGCTCGATCTTCACCCGGCGCCCGAGGAAGTAGAGTCGCAGCGGGACGAGCGTGTAACCCCGGTCCTTGAGTTTCCCCGAGATTTTCTCGATCTCGTGTTTGTTGAGCAGCAGCTTGCGCTTGCGCTTGGGCTCGGGGGCGAAGGTGGTCGCCTGCTCGTAGGGGGCGATCAGGACCCCGTGCAGCCAGAGCTCGCCGTTGTCGACGGTCGCCCAGCCGTCGACCATCTCGACCTTCCCGGCCCGGAGGGATTTGACCTCGCTGCCCACGAGGACCAGGCCGGCTTCCCACTTGTCCTCGATCTCGTAGTCGAAGGTCGCGCGGCGATTGCGCGCGATGAGCCGCTCGGACGCTTCGCCGGCGTTCTTCGAGGTGGAGGCGGATCGGGGACCGGACATCGGCGCTTGCGGTTATCATCCGGCGGGCTGCTCTGCTAGCAAGTTCTCGAGGGCCTTTGACCGACGAAGCGAAGTCGAGCGACGAGCTGTCGGGCGCCGAGCCCGCCGCGTCCGAGGGCAAGGTCCCTTCGGTTCCGGTGCCGGCGTCGCGACCTTCGCCTTCCCAGCCGCTCGAAAACCTCGCCGAGGATCAGCTGGGAGACGAGGCCGAGCCCGACGAGGACGAGGAGGCCCCGCCCTCGCCGACCATCTTCGTGACCGATCCGACGGTCGAGGCGGCGCGTGTCGAATGGGCGCTCCGTGCGCGCGGCTACGAGGTGATCGACGTTCCGCTGGCGATGCTCGCCGGCCGCATCACGGTGCAGCGGCCGCACATGGTGCTGCTCGACGTCGACGCGCCTGGCGCGCTGGAGATCGCGGCGCGTGTCCGGCAGTTGCCCGGTGCGTCGGGAGTACACCTCATCTATGCAGGGGAGCCCGGCAAGACCTTCGAGAGCGCACGAGACGCATACGCCCACGAGGGCAGCGGCTTCTTCGCGCGCCCGGTCGACATCGAGGCGCTCGTCGCGAAGATCGACTCGCTCCTCGGGGTCGAAGGGGGCCCGCCCGAAACGGTGATGTCCTCGGCGAGTATGCGGCCAACGCGTCGCAGCTCGCGTCCGCCGCCGCCCTCGCTGCGTGCGCCTGCCAGCCCGCTTCCGCCGCGTCCCGAACCCTCGACGGCACGCGCGACCAGCGATCCGCCGGCGCCCTCGTCCGATCCCTTGCGGTCCGAACCCAAGGCCTTCTCCTCGCGGACCGCCGAGCAGCGTTTGTCGCCCGACCTGGAGCGCTTGTTGCGCGAGGCCGAGGCACGTGTGGTCGGACCGACGTCCCAGCGTGGTCCCGAGAGCCTGCCGCCCACGGACGACGAGCTGCTCTCTCCCGAGGACGAGGTCGAGGCGGTCCTGCCGGCCGAAATCCTCGCGTCGCTCGACGAGCCGCTCGACCTCGAGATCGACGACGAAGACGGCGGGAGCTCGGAGACCGGCGGAACCCCGCATCACGGGACCACCGGTCGTGGCACCGAAGGCGCACGCACGGGCAGCTCGCGCGACGCGACCCACGGTGGAGCGGCGATCGCTTCCGACGTGCATTCGGCGGCGCTGACCACGAGCTCGGGCGCGAAAGCCCGTGCGATCGAAGAAGCGCGGAGCAGTCGCGCAGCCGAAGAAGTGCGGAGCAGCCGCGCGCTCGTCCCTCCGTCCGGCCCGGGACCGGTCACTTCGCTCGGGCACACGCACGCGACCTCGACCGGGACGGCGCTCGCCTCTGCCACGACGAACGCGGGGCGTGCGCCCGATCGCGTGCAGACGGGTACGGGCCAACTCATCGAACCCGAGCCCGAGGCGCCTCCGCCGGTCCGCCGCGACGCTTCCACGCCCAAACCGCCGCGTCGCGTGATGCAGGCGCCGCCCGAGTTGTTCGCGTCGTCGCTCGACGACTCGAGCGACGCGGAGCGATCGCAGTCGCAGATCTCGCCCTTTGCCGTGCCCGAGCCCGGGTTCGATCACCCGCCGCCCCTCGCACCCCAGACCTCGCGGCCTCCCGCGCTGCGTCCCCCGCCTGCCGAGCCGGCGCCTTCACCCGCGAGCGGCGTCGCCGAGCCTGCGCGCATGGCGCCGGCCCCCGTCGCCCAACCGCGCGCGCTCACCAGCGCGGACGACACCCTGCGTGCGCTCGCGGGCGCCGTCGCCACGCGCCTCTCGGGCGTGCTCCGCTTCGACGAAGAGAAGGGCATCCGTCGCATCGTCTTGCAGGACGGCGACGTGGTGACCGCTGCCTCCTCCGTCGAGGGCGAGTCCTTGCTCGGCTATCTCGTGTCGCGCGGTGATCTACCGGCCGAGGTCGCGAGCAAGCTCGGCGGCCGCGTTCCGCCCTTCGGTCGACTGGCGGGCGCGGCGCTCGTCGCGCACGGTCATCTGCACCAGGACCAGCTGTGGGACGTGCTGCAGGCCCACGCCGCGTGGCTGCTCACGCGTACGGTCGCGATCTCGCGCGGGCGCGTGGCCTTCGAGCCCGAGCCTCCGCAGCGCCTCCGTGGCGAGCCTCCGGTCTTCGGCGGAACACCGGGGCCAGCCTTGATTCTCGAGATCGTGCGTCGCTCGGTGCAGCCGGCCGACGCGGTCGCACGGCTTGGCGGTCTCGACGTTCGCTTCGCCGCCGGCGAGCACGGCAAGCTGATCGACGAGTGCGGACTCGACGAGGAAGACGACGCGCTCTTGCGTCGCGCCTCCGGCGTCTCGTTGCGTGAGCTCGTGGAGGCGCGTGGTGACGAAGCGCCGTCGTTGCTCTACGCGCTCGTCGCGCTCGGTGTGTTGACGACGCTCGTCGGCATCCGCCCCGGCGTGATGACCTCGCAGGCCGCGCCCAAGGAGGCCGAGGTCGAGCTCGCGGATCCCATGCGCGATGCCGAGCTCGATGACTCGGCCGTGCGCGCGCGGATCGCGACGCGACGCGCGCTCGTCGAAGACGGCGATTACTTCGCGATCCTCGGCGTATCGCGCGAGGCCACCGGCTACGAGATCAAGCGCGCCTACCTCGACTTGCGGAAGGCGCTCGATCCCGCCCGGGTGATGCGTCCGTCGTTGCTCGACGTCGTCGACGATCTGAAGCTCGTGCTCGGCGTGCTCGACGAGGCGTACGACGTGCTCAAGGACGCGACCCGTCGTGAGCGATATCGCCGAGCGATCACGCACGAGCCTCCGCGCACGGGTTGATCCCGCGTGGGGCTGCGGTGCGCGTTTTTGCCTGCCCGCGGCCGACGCGCTAACCGCCAGTGCATGACGACCGAAGCGCTCCCGCACGTCTGGATCTCGGACCTCAAGAACCACGTCGGCAAGGACGTCGAGGTGCGCGGGTGGCGCAACCACCTGCGGTCGAGCGGCAAGCTGCACTTCCTCGAGGTGCGCGACGGTACGGCGATGGTGCAAGCGGTCGTGTTCAAGGGCAACGTCACGCCCGAGGTCTTCGAGAAGGCCGGCTCGATCGGCCAGGAGGCCTCGGTCGTGGTGCGCGGCACGGTCAGCGAGAACCCGAAGAAGCCGGGCATCTTCGAGCTGCAGGCCAAGGACGTCGTGGTCTACGCGGCGCCGTCGCAGGAATACCCGATCTCCCCGAAGGAGCACGGCGTCGAGTTCTTGATGGACAACCGCCACCTCTGGCTCCGCTCGAGCCGGCAGAACGCGATCCTCAAGGTCCGCTCCACCATCGTGCGCGCGGTGCGCGACTTCTTCGATGGTCGTGGCTTCACCCTGGTCGACGCGCCGATCTTCACTCCCAACGCGTGCGAGGGCACGAGCACCCTCTTCGAGACCGACTACCACGGCGACAAGGCGTACCTCACGCAGTCGGGCCAGTTGTACATGGAGGCTGCGGCCGCGGCCGTGGGCAAGGCGTACTGTTTCGGCCCGACGTTCCGCGCCGAGAAGAGCAAGACGCGCCGCCACCTCGCCGAGTTCTGGATGGTCGAGCCCGAGGTTGCGTTCATGGACCTCGAGGGCGACATGAAGCTCGCCGAGGACTTCCTCTCGTTCATCGCCCAGCGCGTGCTCGAGACCCGCATGGAAGAGATGAAGGTCCTCGAGCGCGACACCAGCAAGCTCGAGAAGGTGATCGCCCCGTTCCCGCGGATCACCTACCACCAGGCGATCGAGATCCTGCAGAAGAACGGGCACCCCGAGGCCAAGGTCGGCGACGACTTCGGCGGCGACGAAGAGACGGTCATCTCGAACCAGTTCGACCGTCCAGTCATCGTCCACCGCTACCCGATGGAGCTGAAGGCGTTCTACTTCAAGAAGGACCCGAACGACCCGTCGCTCGCGCTCAACATGGACGTGCTCGCGCCCGAGGGCTACGGCGAGATCATCGGCGGCGGCCAGCGCGAGGACGACCTCGATACGCTGGTGAAGGCCATCGAGCACCACAAACTGCCGATGGACGCCTTCGGGTGGTACCTCGATCTCCGCCGCTACGGCTCGTTCCCGCACGCGGGCTTCGGCCTCGGCATCGAGCGCACCGTCGCCTGGACGTGTGGTCTGCACCACGTGCGCGAGACGATTCCGTTCGCCCGAATGCTCAACCGGCTCACCCCCTGATCAGGGCGAGCAGTTGAGGGCGCTCAGCGGGCGCAGTTTCGCGGGGCATGGGCACGCCTTCGCGAGGCCATAGGACGTCACCTTTCCGACCCCGTCAGCGACCACCACCACGACCCGGATGGGGGCGGTCTTGGGGTTCTCGATCGTCACGCACGCCATGCCCTCGGAGAAACCGGACGTGGACGTCGTGGTGGTCTCGAACCCCGTGGCTCCATCGAGGGCCTCGAGCGCGGGCTCGTTGCGCGGGATGCCCTTCGGCGCGCGTCCCTTGGCCGCGTCGCGGGCGAACGCGAGGGCCGCGGCGGTCGCGCCCTCGCGGAGGCCGCTGGTCGCGACGTAGACGAACGTGACCGCGCCGGCCGCGGCGACGAGGATGAACGCTCCGACGGCGAGTCCGACGCGCCACGAGCCGGGGGTCGCGTTGGTCATGAGGTCGCGTCCATGCCGGGAGCATACCCGTTGGTCAGCGCCCGGTGCGGGTTGACGCGTACGCGTTCGCGTCGGCGTGCGCGTCCGCGTCGGCGTGCGCGTCCGCGTCGGCGTGCGCGTCCGCGTCGGCGTGCGCGTCCGCGTCGGCGTGCGCGTCCGCGTCGGCGTGCGCGTCCGCGTCGGCGTGCGCGTCCGCGTCGTCGCAGCCTT
>Ga0208492_1000860_pt1 | contig 22521 bp, 20 predicted proteins | sample Subbioar_CSW14AB_FD_184820 | JGI IMG/M metagenome (GOLD analysis project Ga0208492, IMG submission 184820) | Serpentinite rock and fluid subsurface biosphere microbial communities from McLaughlin Reserve, California, USA - CR12Mar_CSW14AB (SPAdes) | ecosystem: Environmental > Terrestrial > Deep... | reverse complement strand
CCCTGCAGCGCGGAGCGCTGCCTCCCCCGGAGCGAAGCGACGGGGTGTCCCTCGCAAGGGCGGCCGCTTGCGGCCCCCGCAGCGTGGGACGCGCGAGCGAAGCGAGCTATGAGAACGCGCGCGAGCGAAGCGAGCTAAGAAACAGGCCAGGCGTCAAACAGGGTGCGACGGACGTCGCCGAGCAGCTGCGGCAGGGCCTTGGTGCGGGCGATGATCGGGAAGAAGTTCGCGTCGCTCGCCCAGCGGGGCACGATGTGCTGGTGCAGGTGCTCCTCGACGCCCGCACCCGCCACGTGACCCTGGTTCATGCCGATGTTGAAGCCGTCGCAGCGCGAGACCTCCTTGAGCACCCGCATGGCCGTCTGCGTCAGCTCGCCGATCTCGGCGACCTCCTCCGGCGTGGCCTCGTCGTACATGCCGATGTGGCGATACGGGCACACGAGCAGGTGGCCCGAGTTGTACGGGAACAGGTTCAGCAGGACGAACGCCGTGCGGCCGCGGTGGACGATCAGGCCGGCCTCGTCGTCCTTGCCGGGCGCCGCGCAGAACGGGCAGCCCGACCCGCGGTTCACGTCCGCGCCGGCGGCGATGTACACCATCCGATGCGGGGTCCACAGGCGCTGGAACTGATCCGGCACCCCGCTGAAGTCGGAGGCGTGCTCGAGGCGGCCGTCCACGTGGACGTGCCCCTCGGCGCCCGCCTCCGCGGTCACACCAGGTCCTCTGCCGTCTGGATGAGCGCGTGCTTCGCGATCGCCCCCGTCACGAGCGCGACCGCCTCGTCGAGCGGCACGCCGTTGCGCTGCGAGCCGTCGCGGAAGCGGAACGACACCGTGCCGGCGGCGCGGTCCTGCTCGCCCGCGATCAGCAGCAGCGGCACCTTGGAGGTCGTGTGCGTGCGGATCTTCTTCTGCATGCGGTCGTCCGAGTGGTCGACCTCGGCGCGTACGCCGGCGGCGCGCAGCCGGGCCACGGCCTCGTCGAGGTACTCCGCGTACTCGCCCGCGACGGGGACGCCCATGACCTGGACGGGCGCGAGCCAGAGCGGGAAGTCGCCCGCGTAGTGCTCGAGCAGGATCGCGAAGAACCGCTCGATGGATCCGAACAGGGCCCGGTGGATCATGATGGGGCGCTGCTTGGATCCGTCGCGGTCGGTGAACTCGAGGTCGAAGCGCTCGGGCAGGTTGAAGTCGAGCTGCACGGTCGACAGCTGCCACGAGCGGCCGATCGCGTCGGTCACCTTGAGGTCGATCTTGGGGCCGTAGAACGCGGCCTCGCCGGGCTCCTCCACGAGGTGGAGCCCCGTCTTCAGCGCGACGCGGCGCAGGGCGTCGGTCGCCGTGGCCCAGACCTCCTCCTCGCCGATCCACTTGCCCTTCTCGTCGTCGCGCATCGACAGCTCGAGGCGGAAGTCGTCGAGGCCGAAGTCCTTCAGGAGCGACAGCACGAACTCGAGGACCTTCGTGGTCTCGGCCTCGAGCTGCTCGGGCGTGACGAACAGGTGCGCGTCGTCCTGCGTGAAGCCGCGCACGCGGGTCAGCCCGTGCAGCGCGCCGGACAGCTCGTTGCGGTACACCGTGCCGTTCTCGGCCAGGCGCAGCGGCAGGTCGCGGTAGCTGCGGGCGCGCTCCTTGTAGATCAGGATGTGCATCGGGCAGTTCATCGGCTTCAGGTAGTAGTCGACGCCCTGCTTGGTGACGTTGCCCTGCTCGTCGCGCTCCTCGTCCATCCGGATCGGCGGCCAGATCCCCTCCGCGTAGGTCACGAGGTGGTTCGAGGTCACGAAGAGGTCCTTCTTCGTGATGTGCGGCGTGTAGACGTAGCTGTAGCCCTCGGCCATGTGGCGGCGGCGGGCGTGCTGCTCCATCTCGCCGCGGACGATGCCGCCCTTGGGGTGCCACACCGACAGGCCGGAGCCGATCTCGTCGGGGAACGAGAACAGGTCGAGCTCCTTGCCGAGCTTGCGGTGGTCGCGGCGCGCGGCCTCCTCGAGGCGCTCCTGGTAGGCGCGCAGCTCGTCCTTCGACGGCCACGCCGTGCCGTAGATGCGCTGCAGCTGCGGGTTCTTCTCGCTCCCGCGCCAGTAGGCGCCGGCGACGCGCAGGATGTCCCAGCCGTTGCCGACCATACGCGTGGAGGGCACGTGGGGCCCGCGGCAGAGGTCCTTCCAGACGGTCTCGCCCGTGCGGCCGTCGATGTTGTCGTAGATCGTCAGCTCACCCTCGCCGACCTCGACGCCGGCGCCCTCGGCGGCCTCCTTCTTGCCGCCCTTGAGCCCGATCAGCTCGAGCTTGAACGGCTCGTCGGCGAGCTCGGCGCGCGCCTCGTCGTCGCTGACCGCGCGCCGGCGGAAGCGCTGCGCGTCGCGGACGATGCGCTGCATCTCCTTCTTGATCGCCTTCAGGTCGTCGGGCGTGAAGGGCTCGTCCACGCCGAAGTCATAGTAGAAGCCGTCGGTGATGAACGGGCCGATGCCGAGCTTCGCGCCGGGGCGCAGCTTCTGCACGGCCTGCGCGAGCACGTGCGCGGTCGAGTGGCGCAGGATGTTCAGCCCGTCGGGGCTGTCGATGGTCACCGGCTCGACCGTCTGCGTCTCCGTGACCTCGGTCGCGAGGTCCTTCAGCTCACCGTCGACGCGGATCGCGACGACGTTCTTCTCGGGGTGCAGATCGAATCCGGTGGTCACCCGTCAATCCTAGTTCGCCGTCGCGCGCTCCCCCGCCGACGCGGCCTCAGACCTCGGGCAGGGTGCGCCCGAACATGTGCGCGGTGGCGCGGGCGGACGGGTTGCCGGCATCCGGATCGGCGCCCGCCTTCAGGAGCGTGCGGATGACGTCGTCGTGCTGCTTGAACACGGCGCCGGCGAGCGGGGTCTGCCCCCGGCCGCTCACGCGGTCCACGTCGGCGCCGCGCTCCGCGAGCGCCGCGACCAGCTCGGCGTGCCCGTGGTACGCGGCGAGCATGAGGAGCGTCGATCCCTGCGCGTCCGCGAGATCGACCGGCACCCCGGAGTCGATCCGGTCGAGCAGCGGCGCGGACTGACCCGTGCGCGCCATGTCGAACAGGCGGTCTGCGAACTCGGCGACGTCGGCCGGCATCTCATCCGTCATGCCCTCAGTCAACCATCCCCGGACGCGGAGAAGCCCGGCGCCTGAGGGCCGCCGGGCTTCGGTGTGGAGCGGATGACGAGACTCGAACTCGCGACCCTCACCTTGGCAAGGTGATGCGCTACCAACTGCGCTACATCCGCATGAGCGGGATACGGGATCCGCTCGTGCGCGATACTGGGATCGAACCAGTGACCTCTTCCGTGTCAGGGAAGCGCGCTACCGCTGCGCCAATCGCGCTCATCAAGAGCTGTATTCAATTATGACGAGGTGGCGACGGGATTCGAACCCGTGTAAACGGCTTTGCAGGCCGGTGCCTCGCCTCTCGGCCACGCCACCGCGGGGGATCGAAACCCGCATGCCGGGGTCGTGAGACCCCTGCACTCGAGCGGATGACGAGACTCGAACTCGCGACCCTCACCTTGGCAAGGTGATGCGCTACCAACTGCGCTACATCCGCATCGCACCCGATTGCGCCGGGCACTTGTTACACATTAGCCGACGACGGCGGCAGAGCCAAACCAGCACCGGTGTCCGGGCGTGTCCGGCGGCTGCCCGCCGACGGCCGGGGCGCCGTGTCAAGCCGCTCCCCCGCGGCGGCGGCCACGCCTAGCCTCGAGCCCATGGGAACCACGGATGACATGACCCCGGAAGAGAAGCGCCACGACCAGCTGACCTCCGCCCCGGGCGCGACCGAGGACGACGCGCGGCCCCGCATCGAGGTCTCCGAGCACGACGGCGTGAAGCGCATCGACATCGCCGACGACGCCCCGGTGCGACCCGGCGACCCCACGGAGGATCCCGAGGCCTGACCGTCGCCGGAGACGGCGAGAGCCCCCGGCGTGCCGGGGGCTCTCTGCGGTGGGCGATACCAGACTCGAACTGATGACCTCTTCCGTGTGAAGGAAGCGCGCTACCAACTGCGCCAATCGCCCGTGCTGTTCAGTTCCTCGGCCTTGCGGGCCGAGAAGTCATACTACCCGATCCTGCCTGCGCGTCCGAACCGCGCCCGCACCGGGCGTGGCGCGCGCCGCGCGTCAGCTCCCCGCGCCCCATCCGTAGCGCCGCTGCAGCGCGGCCGCGACGCGCGTGAAGCGGTCGAGATCGAGAGCCGCCGCCTCGCGCCGCATGCCGTCCGCGTGCACGCTGTACAGCTGGTCGAGATCGACCCAGGACTCCCGGCCGGCCGGATCCCAGGGTCCCGAGCCGAGGGGCAGGAACTCGCGGTCCCCGTCCTTGGACTTGCTGGTGAGCTTGACCGCATAGTGGCGATCGGCGCCGTGGCGGGCGATCAGCAGGACCGGGCGGTCCTTGCCCCGGCCGTCGTTCTCGGCGTACGGCACCCAGGTCCACACCACCTCGCCGGCGTCGGCCTCGCCGTCGTGCTGGGGCGCGTAGGACAGCCGCAGTCGGGGGACGTCCTCCGGTCGCAGCTCCACGGTCTGGATGCCGCTCGGGGCCGCGTCCGCACGCGCGTCGCCGAGGCCGCCCGACTCGCCGCGCGATCCGGGCCGCGGGCCGCGGAGGCCGTCGTCGCGCCCCCGCCTCGGCCGGCGGGTCGCCGTCTCCAGCGCGCCGAGCGCCAGCTTCGCGAGCGTGCCGAGGAAGCTCTGTCCTGCCATGGCCCGAGCCTATCGGCCGGGCCGCCGGCCGATCCTCGCGTGGCGCCGCAACACACGGAGGGCGCCGCGGCCGAAGCCGCGACGCCCTCCGCTCGGTGGGGTCTCCCGGTGCTGGGGGCACCGGTGGTGGGGTCAGTTTGCGAGCGTGTAGCCCGTCTCGCCGTGCACGACGGTGTCGACACCGGCGAGCTCGTCCTCGTTCTTCACGCGGAAGCCGATCGTCTTCTCGATCGCGAAGCCGACCGCGAAGGCGATGACGAAGGAGTACAGCGCCACAGCGACCGCGCTGACGGTCTGCAGGACCAGCTGCGAGAAGTCGCCCGTGTAGAACAGGCCCGCGTCCGTGGCGGCGAAGCCGAGGAAGATCGTGCCGATGAGGCCCGCGACGAGGTGGATGCCCACCACGTCCAGCGAGTCGTCGTAGCCGAGCTTCCACTTCAGCTCGATGGCCAGGGCGGCCACGGCACCGGCGATCGCGCCGAGGACCAGGGCCCAGCCCGGCGTCAGGTTGCCGGCCGCCGGCGTGATGGCGACAAGACCCGCGACGGCGCCCGAGGCGGCGCCGACCGAGGTGGCCTTGCCGTCCTTGAGCTTCTCGACGATCAGCCAGCCCAGCACGGCGGCAGCCGGAGCGCCGATCGTGTTGAGGAAGCTCAGGCCCAGGCCCTCCTGGTCGCCGGAGAGGCCGGTGTTGAAGCCGAACCATCCGAACCACAGGATCGAGGCGCCCAGCACCACGAACGGGACGTTGTGGGGCTGGTGGATGCCCTTCTGGAAGCCGATGCGCTTGCCGAGCACGAGAGCGAGGGCAAGGGCCGCGGCACCCGCGTTGATGTGCACCGCGGTGCCGCCCGCGAGGTCGATGACCGCGTAGTCGCCGATGGTCCAGGACTGGATCCAGCCGCCGCCCCACACCCAGCCGGCGACGGGGAAGTACGACAGCGTCGCCCAGACGCCGGCGAAGACCAGCCACGCGCCGAACTTCGCACGGTCGGCGATCGCGCCCGAGATCAGGGCCACGGTGATGATCGCGAACGTCGAACCGAACGCCACGTCGATCAGGTCGATGCCGGGGGCGGTCAGGCCGAAGCCGGCGAACGGGTTGCCGGCGAAGCCGGGGATCAGCACGGCGGCGCCCTCGAAGTACTCGCCGTCACCGCCCGCGCCGGTGTAGATCATGTAGCCGTAGAGGATCCACAGCACGCCGATGAGGGCGATCGATCCGAAGCTCATCATGATCATGCTGATGACGCTCTTGGCCTTGACGAGTCCGCCGTAGAAGAACGCAAGGCCCGGGGTCATGAACAGCACGAGCGCCGCACTGGCCACGATCCAGATGCTTGACGGGGTGAGTTCCATCACTACCTCTCATGTGTTGGATTGCAGGTCCGTCCGGTCTGACCGCGTGCGGATCCGCCATTCGGGTGCGCCAAGTCTCCCGAGCACCGGTTTCCCGGTGGGTGCTCAGCGTGTTTCCTGGGTGTTACGCCGCGATGCGTCAGGTAAACATCGCGTTTCCTGACAGCGCGAATCCACCCAGATGCGTCGCGAAACGCCCCACGTGCGGCCGTGAGCCGCGCGTGGGGCGTTCGAAGGAGGACGGTCGGCGCGTCAGGCGTGCGTCGAGGCGACGAGGCGGGAGATCGCCCGCAGGTACTTCTTGCGGTAACCGCCGGCGAGCATGTCGTCGCCGAACACCTGGTCGAGCGACAGGCCGGTCGCGCGGACCGGCAGCTCGGCGTCGTAGACGCGGTCGACGAACGCCACGAAGCGCAGCGCCTCCGACTGGTCCGTGAGCTGGCGCACGTCGCGCAGCCCGATGGCGTCGACCCCGTCGATCAGGCGGATGTACCGCGAAGGGTGCACGCGCGCGAGATGGGAGATGAGGGCGTCGAACCCGTCGTCGCTGGCCGTGCCGAAGGCTGCCAGCGCCGCCTCGTACGCCGCCTCGTCCAGGACGGGCGCGTGCCCGGACAGCGAACGCTGGCGGAAGTCCACGCCGTCGATGCGGATGGTCTGGAAGCTGTCGGCCATCGCGTGGATCTCGCGTAGGAAGTCCTGCGCGGCGAAGCGCCCCTCCCCGAGCGCGTTCGGCGGAGTGTTGCTCGTGGCCGCGAGGCGCGTGCCGCCCTTCACGAGCTCGCCGAGCAGCCGCGTCATGACCATGGTGTCGCCCGGGTCGTCCAGCTCGAACTCGTCGATGCACAGCAGCGCGGAGCCCTGCAGGAGGTCCACGGTCTGCCGGTACCCGAGGGCCCCCACGAGGGCGGTGTACTCGATGAACGAGCCGAAGTACTTCCGGCGGGCGGGCACCGCGTGGTAGATCGACGCGAGCAGGTGCGTCTTGCCGACGCCGAACCCGCCGTCGAGGTACACGCCCGGCTTCATCTCGGGCGTCTTCGGCCGGCGCGAGAACAGCCCACCCCGCTTGGCGGGCGGGGCGCCCACCGCGAAGGTCGTGAGCAGCTCCTTCGCCTCCTGCTGGGACGGATACGACGGATCCGCGCGGTACGTGTCGAAAGTCGCGTCGTCGAACTGCGGCGGCGGCACGAGGCTCGCCAGCATCTCCTCGCCGCTGAGCTGCGGCTGACGCTCGGTGAGGTGAACGATGCCGGTCGCGGTGGAGGTCATGGATTTCCGATCGTTACGCGCGCTGCCGGGGCCCCGATGCGCGCCCGCGCGGGGGCGCCTACCCTCGGAACAGGGGCGTGAACAGCCTAATCGCGCGTCGCCCCGCGGCCCATCCGGCCTCCCACCGCCCGGCATCGCACCACCGACATCCCAGGAGCACACGTGAGCGTCGAGTTCGACCCCTCCCCCGCCTTCGCCGACTACGCCGAGCCCGGCCGCCTGGTCTCGACCGCGTGGGTCGCGGAGCACCTGGGCGCGCCGGGCCTGGTCGTCGTCGAGTCGGACGAGGACGTGCTGCTGTACGAGACCGGGCACATCCCCGGCGCCGTGAAGATCGACTGGCACACCGAGCTGAACGACCCCGTCGTGCGCGATTACGTCGACGGCGAGGGCTTCGCCCGGCTGCTGAGCGCCAAGGGGATCTCCCGCGACGACACGGTCGTGATCTACGGGGACAAGAGCAACTGGTGGGCCGCGTACGCCCTGTGGGTCTTCTCGCTGTTCGGCCACGAGGACGTGCGGCTGATGGACGGCGGGCGCGACCGCTGGATCGCCGAGGGCCGTCCCCTGACGACCAAGCCGGCCGCGCGACCCGCGACCGAGTACCCGGTGGTCGAGCGCGACGACTCCGTGCTGCGCGCGTACAAGGAGGACGTCCTGGTCCACCTCGGGAGCCCGCTGATCGACGTCCGGTCCCCCGAGGAGTACACGGGCGAGCGCACCACGGCCCCGGCCTACCCCGAGGAGGGCGCTCTGCGCGCCGGCCACATCCCGACGGCCCGCAACGTGCCGTGGGCCCGCGCGGTCGGCGAGGACGGCGGCTTCAAGCCCCGCGCGGAGCTCGAGGCGCTGTACCGCGACGAGGTCGGGCTGCGCGACGGCGACGACATCGTCGCCTACTGCCGCATCGGCGAGCGCTCGAGCCACACGTGGTTCGTGCTGAAGCACCTCCTGGGTTTCGAGAAGGTCCGCAACTACGACGGCTCATGGACCGAGTGGGGCTCGGCCGTGCGCGTGCCGATCGTGACGGGCGCCGAGCCCGGGGAGGCGCCCGCGGGCTGACCCCGCCGCGCGCGCCGATGGGAGGATGGGGAGATGATGCCCGAGTCTCTCCCCGCGCCGCTCACCGAGATCCGCGACGAGTTCCTCGAGCTGGACGAGCCCGAGCGACTTCAGCTTCTGCTGGAGTTCTCGCGCGAGCTCCCGGAGGCGCCCGAGGAGTACCGCGACCATCCGGAGCTCACGGAGCGCGTGGCGGAATGTCAGTCGCCCGTGTACATCGTGGTGGAGGTCGCGCAGGACGACACCGTGACCATGCACGCCCTGGCCCCCGCCGAGGCGCCCACGACCCGCGGGTTCGCGAGCATCCTGGCGCAGGGCATCAGCGGGCTCACGGCCCAGGAGGTGCTCGCCGTGCCGGGTGACTATCCACAGTCCCTCGGGCTCACGCGCGCGGTCTCGCCGCTGCGCATCGCGGGCATGACCGGGATGCTGATGCGGGCCAAGCGGCAGGTCCAGGCACGCCTCGACGCGCGCTGAGCGCGTCGATCCGGCCGGCGCTCAGCGGGTGGTGCCGAGTCCGCGCGCGGCCAGCCAGTCGCGGATCGCGGTGGTCCAGCGTCGCTCGTCGTAGTTCCAGAGCTTCGTGTGCCGCGCGACCTCGAACGTCTCCATCGTGACAAGGTCGGGGCGCGCCGCAGCGAGCGCGTGCGAGGCGTCGGACGGCACGTAGCCGTCGTCGTCGCTGTGCATGAGCAGGATCGGCACGTCCAGCTCGCCCGCGCGCGCGACCATGTCGAGCTCGTCGAACGGGATCCCGCGCCCGGCACGGACGACGCGGGCCGTGAGCGGCGTGGACAGCGTGCCGATGGCGGCGGTCGCGGCGAACGGCGGCACGCCCAGCTCCCGGGCGTGGTGGCGGAGCACCAGACGCCAGTCCACGACCGGCGACTCGAGGATGAGCCCCTCGAGCACGTCGCGGTGCGCGGAGTTGACCGAGGTCTGCAGCGCGATCGCGCCGCCCATCGACCACCCCATGAGCACGATGCGCCGTGCGCCGTGTTCGCGCGCCCAGCCGATCGCGGCGTCCACGTCGCGCCACTCCCGCGCCCCGAGTCCGTACTTGCCCGTGCGGCTCGGCGGCGCCTCGCCGTCGTTGCGGTACGAGACGACGAGCGACGAGATCCCCACCGCGTGGAAGACCGGCACGGCGCGCAGGCCCTCGGCACGCGTGGTGCCTCGGCCGTGGACGATCACGGCCCACACGTCGCCGCGTCCGGCGGAGAACAGCCACGCCGGCGCATGGCCGACGGGGGTGTCGACCCACTCCTCGGTGTACGGAAGGTGCAGCTGCTCCGGCGCGTCGAAGTACCAGCCGCTGAACGACGCGTACGGGCCGACCTTGGTCCCGGCCGCGATGTGGCTGAGCAGCTTGCGCGTCACTCCGCGGTCGTCGAGCGCGAGGACCGCCCCCAGCTTCACGTAGCCCGCGCCGTTCGTGAACACCCCGTACCGCCCCGGCAGCACCGTGTCGGGAGTGTGCGAGAGCGTGATGGTCTGGGCCGCGCGGTCGATGCCCACGATCTCGACGTCGGCGACGCGGGGAGCCGGGGTCACGACCTTGCGCGCCACGTCGGCGATCCGCACGCTCAGCGCCGTCGCGACGCCGGTGAACAGCACTCCGAGGCCCACCATCGAGACGAGCGCCGATGCGGCGGCTGGGGAAGCGGCGCGCCTGAGGTGCTTCATGACCCTCCCACTCTAATCTGACGTCGTGAGTGGAGAAGGAGGCGCCCCGGCGGCGTTCGCCGCGGCCGAGGAGCAGCTGCGCGCGTCGACGTTCCGCAGCGACTTCGTGGTGCGCGAGATCCCGTCGCCGCAGGGCGTCGCGCCGTTCAGCCTCGCGCTCGCGGGCGACGTCCGGCCGACCGCCGAGGGCGAGTCGCCGTACGGCACCGGCCGCTTCATCCTGCTGCACGACCCGGCCGAACCCGACGCCTGGGGTGGCGCCTGGCGCATCGTGGCGTTCGCGCAGGCTCCGCTGGAGCCCGAGATCGGCACCGATCCCCTGCTCGCCGACGTCGCCTGGTCGTGGCTGGTCGACGCGCTGGACTCCCGTCACGCGCAGTACCACTCCGCCTCGGGCACGGCCACCAAGATCCTGTCCAAGGGCTTCGGCTCGCTGGCCGACGAGGGCGATGGCGCCCAGATCGAGCTGCGCGCGTCGTGGACGCCCGACGGCCCGTTCGGCGCGCACGTGGAGGCGTGGGCCGAGCTGGTCTGCATGCTGGCGGGTCTCCCGCCCGGGTCGGAGGGCATCGCGGTCCTCGGAGAGCGGAGGAACCTGCATGGCTGAGGCCGCGCACTACGACGTCATCGACACCCCGGAGGAGCTCGCGGCCGCGAGCCGGGCGCTGTCAGCCGGCGAGGGTCCCGTCGCCGTGGACGTGGAGCGCGCCTCGGGCTTCCGCTACTCGCAGCGGGCCTACCTCGTGCAGGTGTTCCGTCGCGGCGCCGGCGTCTTCCTGTTCGACCCGCCGGCGCTCGACGACCTGGCCCCGCTCCAGGAGGCGATCGGCGGCGAGGAGTGGGTGCTCCACGCGGCCAGCCAGGATCTGCCCTCCCTGCGCGAGTTCGACCTGGTTCCGGCCCGGATCTTCGACACCGAGCTGGCGGCGCGCCTCCTCGGCTGGGAGCGCGTGGGCCTCGCGGCGGTCGTGGAGGCCACGCTCGGGATCTCGCTCAAGAAGGAGCACTCGGCGGCCGACTGGTCGACGCGCCCCCTCCCCCAGGCGTGGCTCGAGTACGCGGCGCTCGACGTGGAGCACCTCGTCGACGTCCGCGACGCGCTCGTGGCGGCGCTCGCGGAGGCCCGCAAGACCGAGTTCGCGGCCCAGGAGTTCGACGCCACGCTGCACCGCGAGCCCAAGCCGCCCCGCGCGGAGCCGTGGCGCCGGCTGAGCGGCCTGCACACGGTGCGCGGGCGCCGCAACCTCGCGATCGCGCGCCAGCTCTGGCTCGCCCGCGAGGAGTACGCGCAGCAGCAGGACGTCTCCCCCGGCCGCCTGGTTCCGGACCGCGCGCTGGTCGCCGCGGTGATGGCCGCGCCCGGCTCCAAGAGCGAGCTGGCCGCGCTCAAGGCGTTCAACGGCCGCGCGAGCCGGACGCAGCTCGACCGCTGGTGGAACGCGATCGTCGCCGGGCGCGAGAGCGACGACCTCCCCGCCGAGCGCGTGCCGAGCGACACGCTGCCGCCGCCGCGCGCGTGGGCCGACCGCAACCCCGAGGGGGACGCGCGCCTCAAGCAGGCGCGTCCGGCCGTCGAGGAGCGCGCCGCCGCCCTCTCGATGCCGACCGAGAACCTGCTCACGCCGGACACGCTGCGCCGCGTGGCGTGGGAGCCGCCCGTTCCCGCTCACGCGGCCGCGATCGCCGGCGCGCTGCGCGCGCTCGGCGCCCGCGAGTGGCAGATCGAGCAGACCGCGGAGCTGATCGCGGAGGCGTTTGTGCGGGCCGTTCAATCCCCCGACGACGCCGTCGAAGCGCGTTAGTCGATCCTGGCCAACCGGTTCCAGGCGCACCGGGCCGCTCCCTAGGCTGAACAGCAATCAACACTGGGAGGCAGAGTGGCCGAGCTCTCTGATGTCTATTTCGTCGACGGCACGCGGACCCCGTTCGGGCGCGCCGGCGAGAAGGGCATGTACTGGAACACGCGTGCGGATGACCTCGTCGTCAAGGCGATGAAGGGTCTCATCGAGCGCAACGCGGAGATCCCGAAGGACCGCATCGACGACGTCGCGATCGCCGCGACCTCGCAGACGGGCGACCAGGGCCTGACGCTGGGGCGCACCGCCGCGATCCTCGCGGGGCTCCCGCAGACCGTGCCGGGTCTGGCGGTCGAGCGCATGTGCGCGGGCGCCATGACGAGCGTGACGACCATGGCCGCGTCGATCGGCGTCGGCATGTACGACGTCGCCATCGCGGGCGGCGTGGAGCACATGGGGCGCCACCCCATCGGCTCGAACTCCGACCCGAACCCCCGCTTCGTGGCGGAGCGCATCGTCGACAGCGGCGCGCTCAACATGGGTGTCACCGCCGAGCGCATCCACGACCGGTTCCCGCACCTGACCAAGGAGCGCGCGGACCGCTACGGCATGCTCAGCCAGCACAAGCTGCAGGCCGCCTACGAGGCCGGGAAGATCCAGCCCGACCTGGTGCCGGTCGCCGTGATCGGCCCCGACGGCCAGTGGGGCCTGGCGACCGAGGACGAGGGCCGCCGCCCAGAGACGACGATGGAGGGGCTCGCGACGCTCAAGACGCCGTTCCGCCCGCACGGGCGCGTCACGGCCGGTACGTCGTCGCCGCTCACGGACGGCGCGACCGTGAGCCTGCTGGCGAGCGGCGCGGCCGTGAAGGAGTTCGGCCTCGCGCCGAAGATGAAGCTGGTGTCGTTCGCGTTCGCGGGCGTCGAGCCCGAGATCATGGGCATCGGCCCGATCCCCTCGACCGAGAAGGCGCTCGCCAAGGCCGGCCTCACGATCGACGACATCGGCCTGTTCGAGCTCAACGAGGCCTTCGCCATCCAGGTGCTCTCGCTCCTGGACCACTTCGGCATCGCCGACGACGATCCGCGGGTCAACCCGTGGGGCGGCGCGATCGCGGTCGGCCACCCGCTCGCGGCCTCCGGCGTGCGCCTCATGATCCAGCTCGCCGCGCAGTTCGCGGAGCACCCCGAGGTGCGCTACGGGCTGACGGCCATGTGCGTCGGCCTGGGTCAGGGCGGCACCGTCATCTGGGAGAACCCCCACTACACCGGCAAGAAGAAGAAGCAGAAGTGAGCCAGGCAGTGACCGACTACACCACCATCGACTTCTCCCCTCTCCAGCAGCTCACTGCCGACGAGGTCGTCACCCACTCGCTGGTGAGCGACGTGAAGCTCCCGAGCGGCCGCACCATCGCGCTCGTCACCCTGCACAACGGGAAGGACCACACACGCCCGAACACGCTGGGCCCCGCGACCCTCCTCGAGCTCGGCGAACGACTCGACGAGCTCAAGGAGCGCGCGGCCGCGGGTGAGATCGACGCGGTGGCCGTGACCGGCAAGCCGTACATCTTCGCCGCGGGCGCCGACCTCTCCGGGGTCGGCGACCTCCCCTCGAAGGACGTCGCGCGGCTGATCGCCCAGCTCGGGCACCACGTCCTCGGCCGGCTGTCGAAGCTGGGCGTGCCGTCGTTCTCGTTCGTGAACGGCCTCGCGCTCGGCGGCGCGGTCGAGATCGCCCTGAACTCGACGTACCGCACGGTCGACTCGTCGGCGGCGGCGATCGCGCTGCCCGAGGTCTTCCTCGGCCTGGTGCCCGGATGGGGCGGCGTCACGCTGCTGCCGAACCTGATCGGCATCGAGAACGCCCTCGAGGTGATCATCTCCAACCCGCTCAAGCAGAACCGGACCCTCAAGCCCCAGCAGGCCTATGAGCTGGGGATGTTCGACGCGGTCTTCGGGCCCGCCGCGTACCTGGAGGACTCGCTGCGCTGGGCCGACGGCGTGCTCTCGGGTGAGATCGAGGTCGAGCGGAAGAACGCTCCGGGCAGGATCGAGCGGCTCACCAAGTGGCCGATCGCGATCAAGGTCGCCCGCGGCATGCTCGAGAGCCGGATCGGGACGGTGCCGCGCGCGCCGTACCTGGCGCTCGAGCTCATGGACAAGGCGCGCTCCGGATCGATCGAGGAGGGCTTCGAGCGCGAGGACGAGGCTCTCGCCGAGCTGATCTCGGGCGACCAGTTCGTGGCGTCGATGTACGCGTTCGATCTCGTGCAGAAGCGGGCGAAGCGCCCGGTCGGCGCACCCGACAAGGAGCTGGCGCGCAAGGTCACCAAGGTCGGCGTGATCGGCGCCGGCCTCATGGCCGGCCAGTTCGCCCTGCTCTTCGCTCGGCGCCTGCAGGTGCCCGTGCTCATCACGGACATCGACCAGGCTCGGGTCGACAAGGGCCTCGCGTACATCCGCGACGAGATCGCCGCGCTCGAGGCCAAGGGGCGCATCGACGCCGACACCGGGAACCGGCTGCGCGCGCTCGTGCGCGGCACGATCGACAAGGCCGAGTACGCCGACTGCGACTTCGTGATCGAGGCGGTGTTCGAGGAGACCGGCGTCAAGCAGCAGGTGTTCCGCGAGATCGAGGCGATCGTCTCCCCCGAGGCGATCCTGGCGACCAACACGTCGTCGCTGTCGGTCGAGGAGATCGGCTCGGTCCTCGCGAACCCCGAGCGGCTCGTGGGCTTCCACTTCTTCAACCCGGTCGCGGTCATGCCCCTGATCGAGATCGTGAAGACGCCGCAGTCCAGCGACGTGGCGCTGTCCACCGCGTTCGTGGTGGCGAAGAACCTCCGCAAGAACGCCGTCCTCACGGCCGACGCACCCGGCTTCGTGGTCAACCGGCTGCTGGCGAAGGTCATGGGCGAGGCCGCGCGCGCGGTCGACGAGGGCACGCCGCTGCTCACGGTCGAGAAGGCGTTCGCGCCGCTCGGGCTTCCGATGACCCCGTTCCAGCTGATCGACCTGGTCGGCTGGAAGGTCGCGGCGCACGTCCAGGACACCATGGTGCGCCACTTCCCCGACCGCTTCTTCGCGTCCGAGAACCTCCATCGCCTCGCCGAGCTCGACCAGGTCGTGGAGAAGGACAGGAACGGCCGCGTGACGGGCTGGACCAAGCAGGCGCAGAAGACGCTCGTGACCGGGAAGAGCCCCGCCGCCGAGGCGGAGATCCTGCGACGCGTCGAGGACGGCCTCGCGAGCGAGATCCGGCTCATGCTCGACGAGGGCGTCGTCCCCGAGGTCGAGGACATCGACCTGTGCCTCATCCTGGGCGCCGGCTGGCCGTTCATCGACGGCGGCGCCTCGGCCTACCTCGACCGCTCGGGCGCCTCGGAGCGCGCGTTCGGGGGCACGTTCCACACGCCGCCCCTCCGCGGAGCGGCAAACCGCTGATGTCGCACGAGGCGCCGGATCCCACGGGTCCGGCGCCTCGTCATGATACGGACCCGCCGACCGCATGTCATGCGCGCCGCGACGCGACACGCGGCGCGTCGTAACATCGCGACTCGGTCCGTAACAGCGCGTCTCCTGCGCTCGCGCGCGGACACGTTCTTCCTAGGCTGTGGCGCGAACCCGACCAGGAGGAGCGTCCGATGACATCGAGCGACACCGAGGCGTCGCCCGTCCCCGTGCGCGGCGCGCGGATCCGGGCGCCGCGACCGTCCAGCAAGCCGAACGGGCAGTGGCGGATCGACGGCACCGCCCCGCTGAACGCCAACGAGGAGTTCAAACAGGCGGACGGCGGTCTCAACGTCCGCGAGCGCATCGAGCGCGTCTACGCGCGCGACGGGTTCGCGTCGATCGATCCGACCGATCTGCACGGCCGCTTCCGGTGGTGGGGGCTGTACACCCAGCGCAAGCCCGGGATCGACGGAGGCCGCACCGCCACGCTCGAGCCGCACGAGCTCGAGGACGAGTACTTCATGCTCCGGGTGCGGATCGACGGCGGTCAGCTCACGACCGAGCAGCTGCGGGTGATCGCCGACATCTCGAACGACTTCGCGCGCGGCACCGCGGACCTCACCGACCGTCAGAACGTGCAGCTGCACTGGGTGCGCGTCGAGGACGTGCCGGAGATCTGGCGGCGGCTCGAGGCCGTCGGGCTGCACACGACGGAGGCGTGCGGCGACGTGCCCCGTGTCGTCCTGGGCTCCCCCGTCGCCGGGATCGCCGCGGACGAGCTGATCGACCCCACGCCCGAGATCGAGGAGATCACGAGCCGCTACATCGGCGACCCCGAGCTGGCGAACCTGCCGCGCAAGTTCAAGAGCGCGATCACGGGGCACCCCAGCCAGGACGTCGTGCACGAGATCAACGACGTCGCGTTCGTCGCGGTGCGGCACCCGGAGCTCGGCGTCGGCTACGACGTCTGGGTCGGCGGCGGCCTGTCGGCGGTGCCGCGCCTCGCCGAGCGGCTGGGCGCGTGGGTCGCGCCCGAGCAGGTCGCCGACGTCTGGCACGGCGTCGCCCGCATCTTCCGCGACTACGGCTACCGGCGGCTGCGCAACAAGGCGCGCCTGAAGTTCCTCCTGGCGGACTGGGGGCCCGAGCGCTTCCGCGAGGTGCTCGAGACCGAGTACCTCGGGTACGCCCTCGCCGACGGTCCCGCCGCGCCGCGCCCCACCGCGCCCGGCGACCACGTCGGCATCCACCGGCAGAAGGACGGCCTCTTCTACGTGGGCGCCACCCCGATCGTCGGCCGCGTGTCGGGACCGGAGCTCGCGCAGCTGGCGGACCTCATCGAGGAGCACGGGTCGACCCGGCTGCGCACGACGCCGCATCAGAAGATCGTCGTGCTCGACGTGCCCGAGGACCGCGTCGAGTCGCTCGTCCGCGGACTCGACGCGATCGGACTGAGCGCGCGCCCGAGCCTCATCCGGCGCGGCACCATCGCGTGCACCGGGATCGAGTTCTGCAAGCTCGCGATCGTCGAGACCAAGGCGAACGCCCGGCGCGCCGTCCTGGACCTCGAGGAGCGCCTCGCCGGCGTCGAGCTCGACGCCCCGCTGAGCGTGCACGTGAACGGCTGTCCCAACTCGTGCGCGCGCATCCAGACCGCCGACATCGGCCTCAAGGGCCAGCTGATCACCGACGACGAGGGCAACCAGGTGCCGGGCTACCAGGTGCACCTCGGCGGCGGCCTCGCCTCGTACGATCGCGAGGAGCCGGGGCTGGGCCGCACGGTGCGCGGGCTCAAGGTGGCCGCGGACGGCATCGCCGACTACGTCGAGCGCGTCGCGAAGCGCTACGCGCAGGAGCGCGACGCCGGCGAGTCGTTCGCGCAGTGGGCGCACCGCGCCGACGAGGAGGCCCTGCGATGACCGTCTCCCTCGCCCCGCGCATCGCGCGCCGGCGCACGGCCGCCGAGCTCGAGGCGATCGCCGCCGCCGGCGCGGCCGAGCTCGGCAGCCTCACGGCCGCCGAGGCGACTCCCGAGCAGGTCATCGACTGGGTCGCCCGCACGTTCGCGCCCGAGGCGGTCGCCGTCGCCTGCTCGATGGCGGACGCCGCCCTGCCGCACCTCGTGGCCGAGCGCATCCCGGACGTCGACGTGCTGTTCCTCGACACCGGCTACCACTTCGTGGAGACGATCGCCACGCGCGACGAGGTCGCGCGGCGGCTGCCCGTGCGCGTCGTCGACGTGCTCCCCGAGCAGACCGTCGCCGAGCAGGACGCGGCGCACGGCAGGGATCTGTTCGCGCGCGATGCTGCGGCCTGCTGCGCCCTGCGCAAGGTCGCCCCGCTGAACGCGGCCCTCGCCGGCTACGAGATCTGGTTCACGGGCGTGCGCCGCGAAGAGGCGCCGACCCGCGCCCGCACGCCGCTCGTGACGTGGGACGCGAAGAACGGCCTGGTCAAGGTGAACCCGGTCGCGGCCTGGACCGCGGATGACCTGTCCGCGTACGCGACCGCGCACGACGTGCCCATGAACCTGCTGCTCGCCCACGGCTACCCGTCGATCGGGTGCCGCCCCTGCACGCGCCCGGTCGCGCCGGGCGAGGACCCCCGCGCCGGCCGCTGGTCGGGCCTCGACAAGACAGAATGCGGACTCCACGTATGACGCTCCAGCCCCTCACCCCCGCCGCGACGCTCGAGCGCACGCGCCTCAGCTCGCTCGACCTCCTCGAGTCCGAGGCGATCCACATCATCCGCGAGGTGGTCGCGGAGTTCGAGAACCCGGTGCTGCTGTTCTCCGGGGGCAAGGACTCGGTCGTCGTGCTGCACCTCGCCGCCAAGGCCTTCCTGCCCGGGCGCGTGCCGTTCCCCGTCCTCCACGTCGACACCGGGCACAACTTCCCCGAGGTGATCCGCTTCCGCGACGAGACCGTGGCACGGCTGGGCCTCACGCTCGAGGTCGCGCGCGTGCAGGACTGGATCGACGACGGCCGGCTCGCCGAGCGCCCCGACGGCACGCGCAACACGCTGCAGACCCTGCCGCTGCTCGACGCGATCGCCGCCGGCCGCCACGACGCGGTCTTCGGCGGCGCACGCCGCGACGAGGACAAGGCACGCGCCAAGGAGCGCATCATCTCGCTGCGCAACGAGTTCGGCCAGTGGGACCCGCGCAACCAGCGCCCCGAGCTCTGGAGCCTCTACAACGGCCGGCACGCCCCCGGCGAGCACGTCCGCGTGTTCCCGGTGTCGAACTGGACGGAGCTCGACATCTGGCGGTACATCGAGCGCGAGGGCATCGCGCTGCCTCCGCTGTACTTCGCGCACGAGCGCCGCGTGTTCCGCCGCGACGGCATGTGGATGGCCGAGGGCCCCGCGTCGCCGCCCCGCGCGGGCGAGCAGGTGGAGACCCGTCTCGTGCGCTACCGCACGGTCGGCGACATGAGCTGCACGGGCGCGGTGGAGTCCACGGCCGCCGGCGTCGCCGACATCGTCGCCGAGGTGGCGCTGTCCACGCTCACGGAGCGCGGCGCGACGCGCGCGGACGACCGCATCAGCGAGGCCGCCATGGAGGACCGCAAGAAGGACGGGTATTTCTGATGACCACTCTCGCCCCCGCGACGCTGTTCCGCTTCGCGACCGCCGGCTCCGTCGACGACGGCAAGTCGACACTGGTCGGGCGCCTGCTGCACGACTCCAAGGCGATCCTGTCGGACCAGCTGGACCAGATCGCGCACGTCTCGCGCCGGCGCGGCTTCGCGCACGCCGACGGCATCGACTTCGCGCTGCTCACCGACGGCCTGAGGGCCGAGCGCGAGCAGGGCATCACGATCGACGTGGCGTACCGCTACTTCGCCACCGCGCAGCGCAGCTTCGTGCTCGCGGACTGCCCCGGCCATGTGCAGTACACGCGCAACATGGTCACGGGCGCCACGACCGCGGACGCGGTCGTCGTGCTGATCGACGGACGCAAGGGCGTGCTCGAGCAGACGCGCCGGCACCTCGCGGTCACCGCGCTGCTGCGCGTGCCGCACGTGATCGTGGCGGTCAACAAGATCGACCTGCTCGACTACGCCGAGGCCGCGTACCGCCCGGTCGAGGCGCAGGTGCGCGCCGTCGCGGGAGAGCTCGGCCTGTCCGACGTCCACGTCCTGCCGGTCTCGGCGCTCGAGGGCGACAACGTCGTGGATCGCTCGGGCCGCACGCCCTGGTACGACGGGCCCGCGCTCGTGAAGCTGCTCGAGACGCTGCCCTCCGCGGACGAGCTCGACCGCGACGAGGAGCCGCTGCGCCTCCCCGTCCAGATCGTGCTGCGCCCGCAGGGCGCCCTGTCGCCCGAGCTCGTCGCCGCGGATCCCGGAGCCGTCGACCGGCTGCGCGATTACCGTGCGGCCGCCGGTCGCATCGCGTCGGGCCGGATCCGGGTGGGCGACCGCGTCCAGGTGCTCCCCTCGGGGATCGCGACCACCGTCGCCGCCGTCGAGCTCGGTGGTGTCCCGCTCGCCGAGGCCGCCGCGCCGCAGTCGGTCGCCATCCGCCTCGCCGACGACGTCGACGTCGCCCGCGGCAGCACGATCGTGGCGGAGGGCACCGCGCCCGAGCCGGCCAAGGAGATCTCGGCGCAGCTGTTCCTGCTCGACGAGCGGCCGCTCGCCACGGGCGATCGGGTGCTCGTCAAGCACGGCACGAGCACCGTGCCCGGGATCGTCGCCGAGATCACCGAGCGCCGCGACCTCGACACGCTCGCCCACGTCCCCGCGGACCGGCTCCACGTCAACGAGATCGGGCGGGCGCGCATCCGCCTCGCCGAGGCGCTCCCCGTCGAGCCGTACCGCGTGTCGCGCGAGTCGGGCTCCTTCCTCGTGATCCGGCCGGCCGACGGCCACACGATCGCGGCCGGCACCGTCGATGGATGAGGCGCGCGAGGGTCGCGTCACCCTGGTCGGCGCCGGTCCGGGAGACGCGGGCCTCCTCACGCTGCGGGGCCTCGCGGCGCTGCAGTCCGCGGACGTGATCGTCGCCGACCGCCTCGGCGCGCGCGCCGTTCTCGATCAGCTGCGCGAGCAGGGCATCCGGATCGACGCCGAGGTGATCGACGTCGGCAAGACCCCGGGCCTGCATCCCGTGCCGCAGGAGAGGATCTCGCAGCTCCTGGTCGATCTCGCCCGCGACGGGCGCGACGTCGTGCGCCTGAAGGGCGGCGATCCGTTCGTGTTCGGCCGCGGCGGCGAGGAGCTGCTGCACTGCCGCGCCGCGGGTCTCGTGGTCGAGGTGGTGCCCGGCGTGACGAGCGCGGTGGCCGTGCCGGCCATCGCGAGCATCCCGCTGACGCACCGCGGCCTCGCCACCGCGTTCACCGTGGTCACCGGCCACGACCAGCTCACGCAGGTCGTCGGCGGCGGCCGCGACCACACGGTCGTCCTGCTGATGGGCGTCGGCACGCTCGCGCACTCGGCGCACGTCCTCGCATCCGGTGAGCGCGGCGCCGACTGCCCGGTCGCGATCGTCGAGGACGGCTACGGCCCCGGCCAGCGCGTCACGTTCGGCACCCTCGCGACCATCGCCTCCCAGGCCGCCCTGCGCCAGGTGCGCAACCCCGCCGTGGTCGTGGTCGGCGACGTCGTGACCCTCAGCCCCTACTCCCCCGAGGACCTGTCCGCCGACGTGCGGCACCTCCTCCCCGATCGAAAGGTCCTGACATGAGCCTCGAGAACCTGCGCGTCGCGATCGTCGGCGCGGGCCCGGCCGGCATCTACGCCGGCAACCTGCTCGCCGACGCCGTCGAGGCGGCCGGCGGCAGCGTGACGATCGACCTCATCGAGTCGCTGCCCGCGCCGTACGGACTGATCCGCTACGGCGTCGCGCCCGACCACCCCCGCATCAAGGGCATCGTCGACTCGCTGCACGAGATGCTCGACTCCGGACGGATCCGCTTCCTCGGCAACGTCGAGGTGGGCCGCGACGTGACGATCGACGATCTCAAGGCGCGCTACCACGCCGTCATCCTGGCGACCGGCGCGATCCGCGACGCGGCGCTCGACATCCCCGGCATCGACAAGCGCGGCTCGCACGGCGCGGCCGACTTCGTCGCCTGGTTCGACGGGCACCCGGATGTGCCGCGCACGTGGCCGCTGGACGCCCAGCAGGTCGCCGTGATCGGCAACGGCAACGTCGCGCTCGACGTCGCGCGCATGCTCGCCAAGCACGCGCGCGACCTCGTCACGACCGAGATCCCCGACAACGTCCTCGAGGGCCTCGAGGCGTCGGCCGTGACCGACGTGCACGTGTTCGGACGCCGCGGCCCCGCCGACATCAAGTTCACGCCGATCGAGCTGCGCGAGCTCGGCGAGGTCCCCGACGTCGACATCGTGCTGGACGATGCGGACTTCGAGGGCGTCGACCCCGCCGCCGCGCCGACGAACCAGCTGAAGGTCATGCTGCGCACCCTGCAGTCCTGGCGCGGCAAGGAGCCCACGGGGGCGTCGCGCCGACTGCACCTGCACTTCTGGCACGCGCCGGTCGAGGTGCTCGGCGACGAGCGGGTCGAGGGTGTGCGCTTCGAGCGCACGCGCAGCGTGGACGGCGCCGTGGTCGGCACGGGCGAGTTCGTCGACTACCCGCTGCAGGCGGTGTACCGCGCGGTCGGCTACTACGGCACCCGCGTGGAGGGCGCGCCGTTCGACGAGGCCCGCGGCGTGATCCCGAACGAGGCCGGCCGCGTGCTCGAGAGCCCGGGACTGTACGCGACGGGCTGGATCAAGCGCGGCCCCGTCGGCCTGATCGGCCACACCAAGTCGGATGCCATGGAGACCGTCGGCCACCTCGTCGACGACGCGCGCGCCGGACTCCTGCCGGCTCCCGCCGAGGGCGACCTGGTGGCGCTGCTCGAGGAGCGCGAGGTGGAGTTCACCACGTGGGACGGCTGGCGCGCACTGGACGCGCACGAGCGGCACCTCGGCGAGACGCACCGGCACGCCCGTCAGCGCGTCAAGCTGGTCCCGCGCGAGGAGCAGGTCGAGATCGCGCGCGCCGGCGCGCTCGCCGTCTCGTGACGTACGTCATCGCACTCCCGTGCGTGGACGTCAAGGACCGCGCGTGCATCGACGAGTGCCCGGTCGACTGCATCTACGAGGGTGAGCGCAGCCTCTACATCCACCCGGACGAGTGCGTGGAC
>Ga0208492_1000859_pt1 | contig 22554 bp, 15 predicted proteins | sample Subbioar_CSW14AB_FD_184820 | JGI IMG/M metagenome (GOLD analysis project Ga0208492, IMG submission 184820) | Serpentinite rock and fluid subsurface biosphere microbial communities from McLaughlin Reserve, California, USA - CR12Mar_CSW14AB (SPAdes) | ecosystem: Environmental > Terrestrial > Deep... | reverse complement strand
GTCAAGAAATCTTACAGCAGCCCTGAACCGGTCTCGAAGTGTGTTGGCCGGGCCGTCATCGCTGCCCGGCACGACGCGCGAAAGCAAAGGTAAAACATACGGATGGGGGATGCCTGCCGACATAGGACGCGCCTCGCGACACGCCTGCTTCGTCCAACTCGATGCGTGCCGTTGGGACATCCCTCGGTCAAGCATCAATTCCGCCTGCCGCCATAGGCGTCACGGATCCGGTGCGACGCGGCGGGCGCCTGATTTAACCGTGATAGCATTTCCCAACGTTGGGGCTTCAGCGTAGGCACCTCGTTGAATCAGATACATAACGGACTTAATCTAATTGAGATTCCTTATTTATGAACCAACGTCCTCGGCTCCCTATCTGTCGCGCGCTCATGGTTATCGTCGTGCTCGGCATGGCGGGTTGCGGCAAGAACACCACGGAAGCGGCGTTGGCGCACGCAAAAGCCGAGTGGTCAGAGGGACGTCAGGCAGCAGCGATAGTCGAACTGCGCGCTCTACTACAGCGCGATCCGGACAACGCCGAGGCTCGCTGGTTACTGGGCCGTGGATTGTTCGTGACCGGTGCTCTTCTGGCTGCGGAGAAGGAACTCGATAAGGCCATTGACCTCGGTTGGGCGGACGGCGAGGCGCGCGTCATGCAATGCGAGATCCTGCTTGCCAACAATGATTTCAAGCGAGTTCTCGAACGCACCAAAGATATGCAGGGCGATGCCCGTTTCGTCGGAATACAGGGCTTGGCGCAACTCGGACTGAATCAGGTCGACGCCGCGCAGGCGTCATTCGAGCAGGCGCTCAAGCTCGACAGCCGGGCGCTTCACGCTCAGATGGGCCAGTACCGACTCGCACTGCGAAACGGCGATGCGGTTGCCGCCGAAGCCGCCCTTGCTGCAGCTGAGCGGGAGCATCCCGATGAAATCGCAGTGGTGCATAGCCGCGGATGGTTCGAACTGGGACGCGGCAATCTGGACCAAGGCATCGCGGCCTATCGCAAGGCCGCCGAGTTGCAGCCAACGAATCTGACTTCGCGCATCGGTTTGATTCGTGGACTGCTGGCGAAAAACGACGTCAAGGACGCCAAGGTCGAACTCGAGCGACTGCAGAAGTCACACGGTAATCACCCCGTGGTCCTTTATTACGGAGCACTCGCGGACTATCTCGCCGCCAAATATGAAAGCGCAGCTGACAAGGCACGTCTGGCGCTGAGTGTGGTACCGAATCATTTCGCGACCCAATTGCTACTCGCCCGCACTTTATTCCTGCAGGGCAAGTCAGAGCAGGCTGCAGACCTGCTGCAGGCCGTGCTCCAACAGGCGCCGGATCTGGTCATGGGCAAGCGGTTGATGGCGGCCATCGAACTCAACCGCAACCACCCCGATCAGGCTTTGGCGCAGCTGAAGGAACTCAAGCAGGAGGACGGCGCAGATCCCCATCTGCTCGCAATGCTGGGCGAGGCCCATATGGCCAAGGGCGATTTCGAGAAGGGCACCGATTATTTCGATCGCGCCGTGAAGGGAGCGCCCGATTCGCGCGACATCCGCGCGCAGCTCGCCCAGAGCAGGATATTGGCTGGTGATGTCAGCCGTGGCGAGGCGGAGCTCGAAGCCCTGGCCGCTGCCCATGAGGGTATCGATCGGACCGAGGCCATTCTGATCTCGCTGCACATCAAGGAAGGCAAGTTCGACGACATCCTGCAGGATGCCGACCGTCTGCAGAAAAAGGCGCCTGATTCAGCGGCGCCGGACAACATGCGTGGTGTGGCCTACGTTCTGAAAAAGGATTTCTCGGCGGCACGCAAGGCATTTACCCTGGCGTTGGAGCGCGATCCGAATCTCATCGACGCGCGCGTGAATCTGGCCAATCTCGAGGTCCAGGACGGCCAGTTCGACAGCGCGCGCAAGGCGTTTGGACAGGTGCTCGAAAAAACGCCCAATCACACCGGTGCCGCCACGGGCCTTGGGGTGCTGGAACTCATTGGTGGCGAGCCCGAGCAGGGCGTGGCCAGACTGGAGGCCGTCCGTGCTGCCGACCGCAACGCGGACAAGGCGCGTCGGGTGCTGGCGGAACATTACCTCGCGCAGCAGAATTTCAAGCAGGCCCTTGGCGTCAGTGGAGAACTGTGGGCTGCCTTGCCGGGCGACCCGGACACCTTGCTGCTCCTGGCCAGAGCGGCGCTCGGCGCCGGCCGCACTCAGCAGGCCCTGACCGCGCTGAAGGCCTTGAGCGGAGTGAGGCCGGACAACACAACCATCGACCTGCTGCTTTCCGAGGCGCAATCGGCGGCGCAGCTCTATCCGGACGCACAGTCGACCGTCGACAAAGTGCTCGCACGCGAACCGGCCAACGTGCTGGCCGGCGTCGTCTCGGCACGGCTTGCACTACGGCAGGGCAATGTGGCGCTTGCTGCGGAACGCTCTGGCAAGCTGCTTGCGACTTCACCCGACGACCCCCAAGTGCTCGGACTGGCAGGCGATGTCGCTCTGGCCCAGGGCAAGGGCGACGAGGCCGTCCGCGCATTCAGCGCGCTGACTCGTCAGTTCCCGAACCTCATGAATACGGTCCATCTGGCCCAGGCCCAGCAGATGCGCGGGGATTTCGACGCAGCGGGCAAGGTCCTCGAGAAGTGGTATGACCAGCATCCCCAGGACAGCAATGTCGCGATCATGCTTGCCTTGAATCATGACAAGCGGGGGGCAACCGACGACGCGGTCAGCCTGCTCGAGAAGCTCAACAAGAAGTTTCCCGACAATGGCAACGTGCTGAACAACCTCGCGTGGTTGTATCAGAAGCAGGGCGACCAACAGGCGCTGGACACCGCCGAACAGGCAGCACGGGTGGCGCCGAGCGATCCGAATATCGCCGACACGCTGGGCTGGATCCTGGTCAGTCGAGGGAGCCTGGAACGCGGTACCGAGATGCTGCGTGAAGCTGTGAAGGGCATGCCGGAAGCGCCCGACGTTCGCTACCGCCTGGCGGTTGGTCTGGCCAAGTCCGGCGATTCGGCCGGCGCCCGTACGGAATTGAAGAAGGCCTTGGAAACCGCGCAGTTTCCGGAGCGTGAGCGCGCCGAGCAGTTCTACAAGCAACTGCAGTAGCGGCCGTCGTCGGGCTCACCTGGCAAACGTCTTTCGCGGGGCGCAGGCGTCGAACGTGGCGCTTGCATCGGTGCGCGTCGAGTGGTGATGTTGACCGCAAGTTCGACACGTCCCGGTCGCTAACCTGCTTCCCAGGGAAGCCGTGTCGAGCAGCCGACCAGAGGTGCGCCAAGGGCAGGTTCGCACGAACGCGCCCGCCCTGGCCGCGCGCCAGGCGGGTGCCGGACGGGGTGGTTGTGCAAATTCATCTCTTTCTATTAAACTCTTTTATAAATGACTGAGATTAATGAGATATTTTATGCCTGTCTCAAGTCTTGGTAGTCGTGTCGAGAAGCTTACTGCAGGGGTAGTGACGATGAGGAAATCCAGACGCTACGTGTTACGAGGCATCGCCTTGGTGGCTGTCTCTGCCATTCCTTTCCTGGGCGGTTGCTCAAGTACGTCGTGGATGCCGTTCGGTGGACGGGAGGACGCCCCGAGCGCCGCTTCCACCAGTGATTACAACTACATCATCGGCCCCGGCGACAGCCTCAATGTTTTCGTGTGGCGCAATCCTGAACTCTCCACCACGATTTCAGTGCGACCGGATGGCAAGTTCACGACGCCGCTGGTCGAGGATCTGCAGGCCAGCGGCAAGACGCCTTCCGCGCTTGCGCGCGAAATCGAGAAGAAACTCGGCGAATACATCCGCGACCCGCTCGTCACCGTGACTGTCGGCGGCTTCGTCGGCGAATACAAAGAGCAGGTCCGTGTCGTAGGTGAGGCAGCCAAGCCGGCCGCGATTCCCTATCGCAAGGACATGACCGTGCTCGACGTCATGATCGACGTGGGCGGGCTGACGGAATTTGCCGCCGGCAACCGTGCGTCAATCGTGCGTATTTCCGGTGACGGACACGAACAGTATCGCGTGCGCCTGGAAGATCTGATCAAGGACGGTGACATCGACGCCAACGTCGCCATGCAACCCGGCGACATCGTGATCATTCCAGAGGCGTGGTTCTGAGAACCGCTTGCAGCCCTGGTAGTTCTGAAGGCTTCGCCGCATGAACGAACAGATACAGCAGGCGCGACGTTATGTGCGCATGGTGTGGCCCTATCGCTGGGCCGCACTGGGCCTGTCGGTGGTCATCTGCGTGTCGGGGTGGATCTTCGCGCTCATGATGCCCGACATCTATGAGGTCAAGGCCAAGATCTTCGTCGATACCCGCTCCATGCTGCGACCACTGCTCAAAGGACTCGCCATCGACAGCGAGTCCCTGGCCAGTTCCGCGAATATGATGAAGCGGACCTTGATGACGCGCCCGAACCTCGAACAGGTTGCCCGCAAGACCGATCTCGATCTGAAGACCAAGAGCGATCGCGAGTTCGACGCAGTGATTTCCTCGCTGGCCGAGAAAATCAAACTGCAGGGCACGCAACAGGACAACATCTACGAAATCGCATTCACCGGTTCCGATCCGAAACAGGCGAAACGGGTGGTCGATGAGCTGCTCAACACCTTCATGGAAGCGGCTTTGGGCTCGAATCGCAAGGATACGGCCGTCACACAGAAGTTTCTCGATGAGCAGATTGTGCAGTACGAGAAACGCCTGCTTGACGCCGAAATGCGCTTGAAGGAGTTCAAGCAACGCAACGTCGGCGTGATGCCCGAGGAAGGCAGCTCCTATTTCAAGAACCTGCAGGTCGCCAAGGAGCTTTTGCAGCGCGCTCAGCTGGAATTGCAGGAAGCCCAGAATCGCAGCGCGACGTTGCGCCAGAAACTCGAAGGCGAAGAGCCGGTGCTCGGCGTGATGGGGGACCAGCAATCCCTCAGGACCCCGACCACGTCCCGCTATGACGGGCGTCTTGCGCACCTGCAGGAGCAGATGGATCAACTCCTGCTGCAATACACTGACAAGCACCCTGACATCACGGCCATCCGCCAGCAGATGGACGAGCTCGAGGCGCGCAGGGACGAGGAACTCAAGGAACTCGCCGCCCAGGCCGCCGCTGACCCTGGCGCCGCAACCGCCATGGAGGATTCGGGCGAAGGCAGCGTGTTTCAGGAAATCAAGCTGGCAATGGCGGAAGCGGATGCCGAGGTCTCTGGTCTGACCGCGCGCGTCAGTGCCTACCGCGCCAAGGTTTCGGAACTCGAGCACCAGGTCGATTCAATTCCCGAGATCGAAGCGGAACTCAAGCGGCTCGATCGCGATTACGGCCTCAACAAGCAGCAGTACGATGAATTGTTGAAGCGCCGCGAATCGGCGCGCTTGTCGCAGGAGGTCGATCAGCAGGCCGACGACGTCAAACTGAAGGTCATCGATCCGCCCCGTGTTCCGATTCTGCCGGTCGGGCCGAATCGCATCCAGATGATGACGCTGGTACTGATCGCCGCTCTCGGCGCCGGCGTGAGCTTTGCATTTCTGCTTTCGCAAATTAATCCACGCTTCTATTCCAGCGAGGAATTGAAGGAGATCACGCAGCTTCCCGTACTCGGTACCGTTTCGTTGGTGTTCAGCGAGCGTCAGCGTACTGAACGACGCATGGAACTCGGCGTGTTCGCTTTGACGCTGATAGGCCTGATTTCAATTTACGGTGGATTGGTCACGCTCGAAGCCCTGCATTTCAATCTCAACAGTCGAATCTCCAGCCTGATCGAGGCCAAGTCATGAGTTCAATTGAACGGGCGATGGACAAGATCCTCGACAGTGACAAGGCTGGTGTACCCGCCGCCGTCGAACCGCCGCCGCCGGCGAGCGCAGCACCTGCCGCGGGTTCCACGAATGCGGCGAGTGTCGACGTCGGGGTTGAGGCGAGCGCAGTCACTGTCATGGAACCGAGCACTGCCGCGGTCAGTGCTGCAGAGCCGGCACAGCAGCAGCCCATGACCACCGCCGCCGCCCCAGTTCCTGCGCCGATGCCGAAGCCGGCGAGTGCGCCGACCGCCAAAACACCGCAGGACCGCATCGTTCATCTGGATTTCGCGCGTCTGGCCGCGGCAGGCTTCCTCACGCCGAATCAGGCGACGACGCGCCAGTCCGAGGAATATCAGCAGATCAAGCGCCGCCTGCTCAACAATATGGCCAACGGCGTACAGGCGGGCACGAAAGCACCGAACCTGATTCTGATTACGAGTTCCGTGCCGAGCGAGGGTAAGACTTTCACGTCGGTGAACCTGGCCATCAGCATCGCCATGGAAGTCGACCATACGGTTCTTCTGATCGATACAGACATCATGAAGCGCGATACCAGTCGCGTGCTGGGCGTGAGCGACCGCAAGGGGCTTTTCGACCTGCTTGCCAATCCGGAATTGCGTCTGGAAGACCTCCTCGTACGCACCAGCATGCGTAACCTCGTTTTGCTGCCGGTCGGTACACCGCGCGATGGCAGCACCGAATTGCTGGCCAGCATGCGCATGCGGGAATTGACCAAGGAGATCGCCACGCGCTATCACGACCGCGTGGTGCTGTTCGATTCCCCGCCGGTGCTGGCGACGACCACCGCGGCGGCGCTGGCGCCGTTGATGGGACAGCTGGTGCTCGTCGCCGAAGCAGGGAGCACCAAGCAGGAGACCATCAGGCAGACCCTGCAACATCTCGACCGCGCGACGATCACTGGAGTGATCCTGAACAAGTCCAAGCAGGCCACGGCCGCATCCTACGAATACTACGGGTATTACCAGTCTCGATGAGACGACAGGCTAGGCAAACCGACATGCATCAGCATGGACGAGTCACGCTCGCAATGCGGGCCTTGGTCATCGCCGTGCAGCTCGCGAGCTGGGGGACGGCATACGCCGGTCCGTGGCAGGTCGTGCCGCGCTTTTCCACGGAAGAAACCTATACCGACAACGTGCGGCAGACCCAGCACGACCGCGATGGCGATTTCATCACTACCGTGACCCCGGGTATATCGGTGCGTGGCAAGAGCGCGCGTCTGGAAACCAATATCGATTACAACTGGCGCCAGCAGTTGTACGTGGATGAGACGACACTCGATCGCAACAATCACCAGTTGCAGGCGGATCTCGCCACGACCTTGGTCAAGAACTGGTTGTACTTCGATACCAACAGCCGCATTTCCCAGCAGTCCAGCGACAACCGTCGCTTTCAGAGCCTCAACAATCGCGGGCGGGACAACCAGCTCAGCGACGTCACTTCGCTCGATCTCGCTCCGCGCATTGAACACAGTTTCGGTTCGATGGGCGACATGCGTCTGGAATATGCCCACCAGATCGTTGACCGCGCGCGCGCCAGCAACGACGACGGCTTGACGCCGGGCAACGGCTTCGACATCACCGGCAGCAGCAGTGTCGAGGATGGGATCAACCTCGATCTTTCGACCGCCGCGCTCAGTGCGCGCATGCCGGTGCAATTCACCGCCGATGCCCGTGATGTGAAATTCGAGACCGGGCGCAAGCGCAAATTCCGCAATGCCAAGACCAATGTTTCCTACATTGTGAACAGGGAAATCAAGTTCAAAGGCACGGGCGGCTACGACAGCAACAGTTACGATTCCCAGCAGGGGCGGTCCAACGGCGCGTTCTGGTCGGTGGGTGCGGCATGGACGCCGTCGTCACGCACCTCGCTGGATTTCGACTGGGGCGACCGCTATTTCGGCAAGACCGTGGACGTCAAGGTGCGACATTCGCATCGTCGCTGGCGCTTCGATTTTTCCTACGGCACGGATGTACGCACCGCCAATCAGTTCGAACGAGACCTGATACTGGTGCCGTTGGTCGACGGTGACGGCCTGCCGGTATTTGATCCCGTGACGAGCGGCGAGATCCTGGTGCCTGTGGATTCGCCCAATGCCACTGACAGTGTATTTGTCGAGACCCGCGCCAATGCCGGTCTGGTCTATACCATGCGCCGCGGCAGTCTCAGCCTGCGCTACTACGAGGCCAAGCGCGAGTCCGAAACCGCGACCGACAACGAGCGCACGCGCGGCGTGAGCCTCAATCTGAATCACCGCATCCGGCCGCGCTTGCATACCGACCTGGCGATGATGTGGCGCAGCAACAAGGAAAGTTCGCGCGATACGTCGGCCGGCAACTACTACAGCCTGTACCCCAGCGTGAGCTACGAACTCGGTCCCCACACGACCGCACGCTTCCAGTATGAACTCACCATCAACAATGGCGCCTCGGGATTTTCGAATTCAGGCAATCTCGGCACGCCGAATTTCTATGAGAATGCCTTCACCGCAAGCCTGGCTTTTCACCTGTAGGTATCTGGAATGTATGAAGCGCATTTCAACCTGACGGGAAAGCCGTTTCAGCTCAATCCCGATCCGCGTTTCTTCTTTCGCAGCACCGGCCACAAGCGTGCGCTGGCCTATATGCGTTACGGCCTGCAACAGGAGCAGGGCTTCATTGTCGTGACCGGCGACGTCGGTACCGGCAAGACCATGCTGGTCAACAATCTGTTTCGCGAAATCGAAGGGCAGGGCGTTGTCGCGGCCAAGATCGTATCGTCCAACGTCAAGGACATGGATCTGCTGCGCCTCATCGCCGCCGAGTTCGACATTCCCTTCGAGAAGGCGTCCAAGGCCAATCTGCTGCGTGAACTCGAGGCCCGTTTCACCGCTTGCCGCGACGAGGGCAAGCGCGTGCTTCTGGTGGTGGACGAGGCGCAGAATCTGCCGCGGTCGGCGCTCGAAGAGTTGCGCATGCTGTCCAACTTCGATCATAACGGCGTGCCGCTGGTGCAGAGCTTCCTGCTCGGGCAGCGGGAGTTTCGCGGCATCCTGCGCGCGCCGGGCCTGGAACAATTGCGCCAACGCGTGATCGCTGCCTACCACCTGAAGCCGCTGTCGGCCGCTGAGATCAAGGCCTACATCGAATATCGCATGCGCAAGGTCGGATGGACGGACAATCCGATTATCGAGGAAGCGGTCTTCCAGCGGATTTACGAGTTCACGGGCGGCGTGCCGCGACGTATCAATACACTTTTCGATCGCACCTTGCTCAATTGCTATCTCGATGATGCGCATGTCATCGGCCCGGCCATGCTCGATGCCGTGTGCCTGGAGATATTGGCCGAACAGGGCGAAGCCGGTGATGAAATCGATGAACGGCCCGAGGGTTGGGAGCCGGTTCGGGTGGCGAGTGTCGAAGCGGTTGAAGACACGCCCAGGAAGGGCGAACTGGCTGAGATGGAAACCCGTCTCATCAGCATGCAGCACGTCATTGAAGACCTGACCAGCAAGCTGGTCGCGGCGCAGCTTCCCGCTCTGGCGCCCCAGCCCACCGAGTCTCTGCCGGTGGTCGACGACGGTCCGCGGTTCCCGTGGTGGACGACCACCTTCCTGACGGCCCTCATCGTGCTCGCCATCGTCGCGCTGTCGCTGGGGTACTGGTTGATGGTGCGCCATTGACGCATCCGCCGCGGATGACCACGTGACGCCGACAGCGCCGCGCCAGATCGACATTTCAGCACAGCAGGTTGCGGGCAGAACATGAACGCCGAGTCCATCGTCAACGCCTTGTCCATCGACGTCGAGGAATACTTCCAGGTCTCGGTGTTCGAGTCGGTGATCGCGCCGCGTAACTGGGACAACTGGCCGTCGCGCGTGGAGTTCGCCACCAACCGGCTGCTCGACCTCTTCGCGCAAGCCGATGTGTGCATGACCTTCTTCACCCTGGGCTGGATCGCCGAGCGTCACCCGCAACTGATTCGACGCATGGTCAGTGAAGGTCACGAAGTGGCCTGCCATGGTTACAACCATACCCGCGCCACCACCCAGTCCCGCGCCGACTTCAAAGCCGATATCGCGCGCAGCAAAGCGATCCTCGAAGACGCCGCCGGCACCGCGGTGGTTGGTTACCGCGCCGCCAGTTTCTCCATAGACGCCAGCAATCTGTGGGCCTTTCCCGAGATTGAGGCCGCCGGCTTCACCTATAGTTCGAGTGTGTATCCCGTGCGTCACGATTTGTATGGCGCCCCCAATGCGCCGCGCGTGCCATTTCGGCCGCCTTCCACGACGCAACTGACCGAGATTCCGGTGAGCACGGTACGGATAGGAAGCCGCAATCTGCCGGCGGGCGGGGGCGGCTTCTTTCGACTGCTGCCCTATGCCGTGTCGCGCGCGTTGATCCGGCGGGTAAATGCGCGTGACCATCTGGCCGCTAATATGTACTTCCACCCGTGGGAATTCGATCCACAGCAGCCTAGGCCGTCGGGAGTACGCTTGAAATCGCGATTTCGTCATTATCACAATCAGGGCCGCGCGCTCGATCGCATGCGGCACCTGCTGGGTGACTTTTCCTGGGCGCCGTTTCGCGACGTCTATGCTGATGTGCTGGGCGGTCGCTGCGCCTTGTCGGTAGGGAGCGAAGCCTTTGCGCGTTCGTGATCTGGATGCGGCATCGTCAGGTGCGTGGGATCAGTTTGTCGATGGCCACGCCAACGGCACATTCTTCCATTTGTCGGGCTGGCGGCGCATCTTCGAAGAGGCACTTGGTCATCGCACGCATTATCTGATCGCCGAACAGGACGGCACAGTGTGCGGCGTCCTGCCGCTGGTCCATATCAAGAGTCTGTTGTTCGGCAACAATCTGAGTTCACTGCCCTTCAGCGCCCACGCGGGGCCGCTGGCCGGCGATGCCGAGGCATTGGCGGCGCTGCATGCCGCCGCCAGTCAGCGCGCCCAACAATTGCAGGTCGGTGCGCTCGAGTATCGGTTGCCGACAGCGTCCGGACTGGCGCGGGTGACCAAGGATCTCTACGCCAATTTCACCAAGGCCATCCTCGCGGACGCCGAGGCCAACATGCAGGCCATTCGCAGCAAGCAGCGCAACGTCATCCGTAAGGGCATCAAGAACGGTTTGACCGGACACCGCTCGACCGTCGAGCGTTTCTACGGCGTGTATGCCGAGAGTGTGCGCAATCTCGGCACGCCGGTGTTTCCGCGTCGACTGTTCGATGCCATCGCCGCCACCTTTGGCGATGCCATCGAGATCACCAGCGCGGAACTCGATGGCGAGCCGGTCTCGGCGGCCATGAATTTCTATTATCGCCACACGGTCTGCCCCTACTACTGGGGCGGCCGGCACTCGGCGCGCAATCTCAATGGCAACGATTTCCTGGCCTGGGAGATCATGAACCGCGCCATGGAGCGCGGTTGCACGGTGTTCGATTTCGGCCGCAGCAAGCGCGACACCGGTCCCTACCAGTGGAAGCTCAACCTCGGTTTCGACGCCAGCCCGCTGTTCTACGAATACGAGCTGATTCGCGACCGGGAGATGCCGGACATCAATCCGCTCAATCCCAAGTACCGCATGTTCATCGAGACCTGGAAGCGCCTGCCGCTGCCGGTCGCAGGTCTGATCGGGCCCTGGTTGTCACGCAATCTTGGCTGAGGTTCTGCACAATCCCGTGATCGCCTCACGCTGGCGATTGCATGCGCTGCTGCTGGGCGTCGCCTATCTGGCGCTGGGTGTCGGATTCGCCGGCACCTTCGCCAATCTCGTCGGCATATGGACGAACTCCAGCACCTTCAATCATTGCTTTCTGATCCCGTTCATCGCGGTCTATCTCGGCTATACGCGTCGCGACGAACTTGAACGGCACGCGCCGTCCGTCTCCATGTGGGGACTGGCTTTCGTGGCCGCCAACGGTGTGTTGTGGATGCTGGGCGAAGTGATGTCACTCGCCGTATTCATGCACGCGGCAGTGGTCGGAATGATAATCGGCTGTGCCTGGGCACTGCTTGGACAGAGCATATTCAAACAACTGCTCTTCCCGTTCTTCTATCTTTATTTTGCCGTGCCCGAAGGTGAATTCCTGGTCCCATACCTGCAGGATTGGACTGCCCTGGTACTGGTCAGTCTGCTCAAACTGATAGGCATGCCGGTGTTTGTCGAGGGCCGTTACGTGAGCATTCCATCGGGAAGCTTCACCGTGGCGGAAGCCTGCAGCGGCATCAACTATCTGATTGCGACGCTGTCGGTCGCCACCATGTTCGCCTATCTGCAGTTTCATTCGTACTGGCGTCGGGCCATCTTCATGGTGGCGGCCGTCGTTGTGCCGCTGGTCGCCAACGGCATGCGGGCCTTTGGCATCGTCATGATTTCCCATCTCAGCGACTACACCCTGGCCAAAGGCGTCGATCACTTCATCTACGGCTGGGGGTTTTTCGGATTCGTGATCACCATTCTGTTCTGGGTCGGTCGCTCGTTCAGCGATATCGATGATCCACGTTACCGCGCCGTCGACACGGGCTCGATACCGCCGCGGCATGAAGCGGGTGGCCGCCCGCTGGTGGTGCTCGCGCTCGCTCTGCTGCTGGCTTTCGGACCCCGCGCGGGCTTGCTGGCGATGGATTCCGCCCGGCCGTTGGCCGATGCCATCGCATTACCGAGCATCGCCGGATGGCGCGGCCCCGAGCAGGAAGCATCGACGCTGGGCACGCGCTTTCCCGGCGCGGATCAGCAGCCCGTTGGCCGTTACGTGTCCGCCGATGGCGCCGTCGTCATCGTCGAACTGGCCTATTTTCGCGAGCAGGGCGAGAAGGGTGAACTGGTCAATCAGAACAACCGGGTGTTCGACGCCGAGCAATGGCGCCAGATTTCCCACGCGGTGCGCGATCTGCCCGCCGATGCGCCACTCGAGAACGTCAACGAACTGCATTTGCGCTCGGGCGCACAGAAGGAGTTTCTGCTGTGGTACTGGTACGACGCTCAAGGTGAGCGTTCGCGTGGCGGATTCCCGATCAAGCTCGCCGAAGGCCGGGCGCGACTGCGCGGAAGCAATGCGGGCAGCGCGATGATTTCCATCCGTGCCGAAGTGGCCCACGGCGGGCCGGACGCCGCCGCGAGCCTGCATGCCTTGCTGGCCAGTGATGCCCTGTTCCTCGAAAACCTGCATGTCCGGCCGTGAGCGTGCCCGGCCCACGTGACATGTCCACGCCCATCACCGTCATGCACGCGCTGTTCCGTTTCGGCATCGGCGGCCTCGAGAATGGCCTGGTCAATCTCATCAATGGTTTCCCCGCCGGTCGCTATCGTCATGTAATCGTGTGTCTGGACGATTACGACCCGCTTTTCGTGCAACGTGTGCGCGCGCCGAATGTGGAAGTGCACGCCTTGCACAAGCGCCCCGGTCAGGATCCCCGCGTATGGCTGCGCATGTGGCTGCTGTTGCGGCAGTGTCGCCCGGATATCCTGCACACGCGTAATTTCGCCAGCCTTGAACTGCAATTGCTCGGCGCCTTGGCCGGCGTGCGCGGCCGGATACACGGTGAACATGGCTGGGACATGCAGGATCTCAACGGCTCCAACACCCGATACCGCGTTGCACGGCGCGTGCTCGGGCACTGCGTGCATCGTTTCATTGCCCTGTCCCGCGATCTGCAGCGCTATCTGGTTGAGGACGTCGGTGTCGCGACGGGCAAGGTCGTGCAGATCTACAACGGCGTGGATACGGAGAGATTTCATGCCAATGGGCCGCGCGCCGACGGGCCGCTCGTGATCGGTACGGTCGGCCGCATGAAGCAGGTCAAGAACCAGACCTTCCTGTGCCAGGCATTTATTGAGTTATTGGCACGACGGGTCGATATGCTGGGTAAGCTGCGTTTACGACTGGTGGGCGATGGTCCCCTGCGCACGGAGTGCGCGGCGATGCTGGACGCGGCGGGTTTGCGTGAATACGCCGATTTGCCTGGTGATTCCGCGCAGGTGGCCGAAGACCTGCGCGGCATGGACATTTTCGTGCTGCCGTCGCTGGCCGAAGGTATCTCCAACACCATCCTCGAAGCGATGGCGAGTGGACTGCCGGTCATCGCCACCGATGTCGGCGGCAATCCGGAATTGATCGAAGCCGGGGAGAGCGGTGCGCTGGTCGCCTGTGGCGACGTGGCGGCGCTGGGTACGCATCTGGAACGGTATGTGGACGATCATCGGCTGCGCCTCGCCCATGGCGCGCGCGGGCGTGCAATGGTGACCGCGCGTTTCAGTCTGGAACGCATGATCGCGACCTACGACGAAATTTATCGAGAGCTGGCGGCGTGACGATATGCCGCCGGCCGTTTGACGGAGAGCGCCTATGTGCGGCATAGCAGGAATCGTTGATCTACGTGGCGCCCAGGAGATAGACGAGGGCCTGCTGCGGCGCATGACCGACGCACTGACCCATCGCGGCCCGGACGAATCCGGCTACTATCGGGAGCCCGGCGTGGGCTTCGGTCACCGTCGCTTGTCGATTATCGATCTCGCCACCGGCCAACAGCCGATGGCCAGCGACGATCGCCGCTGCTGGCTCACCTACAACGGCGAGATCTACAACTACCAGGAACTGCGCAAGGAACTGGAAGCGGCGGGCTACAGCTTTCGCACCCATTCCGACACCGAAGTGCTGCTCAAATCATGGCTGCACTGGCAGGAAGACTGCGTGCCGCGCCTGCGTGGCATCTTCGCCTTCGCCATCTGGGATGCAGCCCGTGACACCCTGTTCCTGGCCCGCGATCATCTGGGCGTCAAACCGCTGTACTTCGCCGGGTTGGCCGACGGCCGGGTGTTGTTCGCCTCGGAATTGAAATCGCTGATGCTGTGCGACGAGGTGTCCCGCGACATCGATCCGCTCGCGGTCGAGGAATATTTCTCCTACGGCTATGTGCCGGAACCGCGCAGCATCTACCGCTCGGTGGCCAAGCTCGCGCCCGGGCACAGCCTGTGCCTGCGGCGCGGTCAGCCCGCGCAAATGCCGCGCCAGTACTGGGACGTACCGTTCCGTCTCGATTCCAGACTCTCCATGGCCGATGCCGCGGACGAACTGCTGGCACGTACGCGCGAAGCCGTGAGTTCGCAGATGGTGGCGGAAGTGCCGCTGGGTGCTTTCCTGTCGGGCGGGGTGGATTCCTCGGCCGTGGTGGCGATGATGGCGGGCCTGCAGAGCACGCCCGTCAATACCTGCTCGATAGGCTTCGATGTGGCGGGTTTCGACGAGTCGAGCTACGCGTCGGAAATCGCGCAGCGCTTCGGCACGACCCACCATACCCGTCAGGTCAGCCCCGACGATTTCGCGCTGGTCGACAAATTGATCGATCTCTATGACGAACCCTATGCCGACAGCTCGGCGCTGCCGACCTATCGCGTCTGCGAATTGGCGCGGGAGAGGGTGACGGTGGCGCTGTCCGGTGACGGCGGCGACGAGAATCATGCCGGCTATCGTCGCTATAAACTGCACATGGCCGAGGAAGCCGTGCGTGGTCTGTTGCCGCTGAACGTGCGGCGCGCGGTGTTCGGGCCGTTGGGCGCGCTGTATCCGAAGGCCGACTGGGCACCGCGTGTGTTTCGCGCCAAGACCACCTTTCAATCGCTGGCACGCGATTCCGTCGCCGCCTACTTCCATACCATTTCCATTTTCAGCGACGACTTGCGTGCCAAGCTGTTTTCGCCGGCATTGAAGCGGGATTTGCAGGGCTACACCGCCGTCGACGTGCTACGTCGCCATGCCGCCGCATCGCCGACCGACGATCCGCTGGCGCTGGTGCAATATCTGGATCTGAAGACTTATCTGCCGGGCGACATCCTGACCAAGGTCGATCGCGCCAGCATGGCCCACGCCCTCGAAGTGCGCGTGCCGCTCCTTGATCACGAACTGGTGGAATGGACCTCGAGCCTGCCCTCGGCGCTCAAGCTGCATCGCGGTGAAGGCAAGTTCCTGTTCAAGAAATGCCTGGAACCGCAGTTGCCCGAGCATATTCTCTACCGACCCAAGATGGGTTTCGCGGTGCCGCTCGCCAAGTGGTTCCGCGGTGCGCTGCGGTCACGCATCGAAAGCGTGGTGCTGGGCGAACGTCTGCGCGCAACCGGCTTCTTCAACGAGCCGTTCCTGCGCCATCTCGTCGAGGCCCATCAGAGCGGACGTCGCGATTACAGCGCATTGCTGTGGAGTCTGCTGATGTTCGACGCCTTCCTCGGCAAGTCGGGCGTCTGAGCCGCGCTCAATCGGGATCGCGGGGGCGCCGGCTGGCACGTAGATCGCGCACGGTGTGAGACAGCTCGTTCGCGAACGGATGCTTGAACAGGACCAGGGCCAGCAGCCACAACAGGCCCATGGCCATGCCGCTGCACAGCACGGTGGCAACGGCGCCGATTCGCGCCTCGAGATCGAATAGAAGGGCAAGCGCCGGTGCGCAGAGCGCGAACAGGCTGACCGGCACCGCCTGCAGGGCGCGACGCAAGGTCTCGCGCTCCTCCACCGCCAGCAGGCGTGACACCACGCGAAAGGTCCACATGTTGGTCAACAGGTGCAGCACCACATAGACCTGGGCCGCGACCAGCAGTCCGCACGGGCCGGCCAGGAACCAGGCGCTGATCTTGATGGGCGTCGTAATCGCTTCGATGCGCAGTTGCAGATCGATGCGTCCGATGGCCGTCAGAAACGCACCACCGAAAGTGCCGAAAGGCAGCGCGAAACCGGTGATGGCCAGCACCTTCAAAAGCTCCGCGGCGGCGTCCCAATTGGGACCGGAGATGGTGCGAGTGACAGGCAGGGCCAGCAGCATGATGAAGCCGAAGAACGGTTGGCTCAGCACCGCGACGTAGGCGATGGCATTGCGGTAATCGTTATCGAGCGCGAGGCCTTCGCGGAATTTTCGCGAGATTTCCGCGAATGCCACTTGGCCGGTCGACTGCAGTACCAAGGTGTTGAACAGGTCAGTCATACCGCTCGCGCGCGACAGGATGCCGGTTTCGTGCATGCCCAGCGAGCGTCCGACCAGCAACTCGGGCGCGCGTGCGCCGAGGCGGATGATGAGATTCATCAGCAAGGACAATCCACCGAAGTTGGCGACACTGCGCCATGCCGCGAGGGAAGGCCAGCCGGGCGAAGCCGATACCGGCGCGAGGCGCGCAATCAGCATGGTCGCGACGATGGACGCAAACGTGCCCCAGGCCAGGGCCAGATAGGTAAAGCCCTGCCACGCCAGCACGATGGAAACCAGCGCGTTGGCCAGTGCGCTCGCAATCTCGGCGCGCAGCAGGATGTCGAAGCGCATCTCACGGCGCAGCAGCGCGAGGCGGATGCTGTTGAACGGGATCACGAACAGGCCGGCCGCCAGGATGTAGAGCACCGCTGTCAGGCCGGGGCTGCGGTAGAGTTCAGCGATATGCGGGGCCGCGACCGCGAGCAACGCGCCAAAGGCCCACGCAATCGCGAGCGAGAAGCCGAAGCAGGTATCGAGCTTGGCCTGGGTCAGTTCGGCTTCGCGAATCACGTAACGGGTGACGCCGAAATCGCGTAGCACCGCCAGCAGGGCGACCACCGCCGCGCCTATCGAGAACACGCCCACTTCCTCCGGCAACAACAGGCGCGCCAGCACCATGTTCGAGCCGAAGTTGATGACCATGCCCAGGTAGCGGGCCACGGTGGCCTGCAGCAGCGCACGCCGGAACTGGGTCACGGTGCGGAGTTCCCACCCCTGCCGAGCAGGGCCGGCAGCAGGGCGCGCCGCGCGAATCCCGCGGTCAATCGCAGGCGATGCCAGTCGCGCTCCTCGAGCGCGGTGCGCAAGTGATAGATGGATTGACGCAGCGCCGCGTGCTTGAGACCGGCGAGGCGGGCGTCGGCCAGTGCGCGACCCAAGCTCGCAAGCTCGGCGGGATGCGCCTGCATGTCGGTCAAGGTATTCAGATCTGAAAAGGCGCGACAGGCCCACACGATTTCGAGCGCCGACATCTCGCCACGCGTGAGCTCGAGATCGCGCAGTTGCGCCAGCTCGTCCTGCGCTTCGTCCCACATGCCTTTCTGCAGCGCGACCACCCAGCGTCGCATGCGCGCCCGGCGTTCTGCCGCCGTGTCGAGCGTCTGACCCCAGGCTGCGCGCGGCAGGTAATGGGGCAGGGTGAGTTGCTCGCGCATGTCGCGCAATACCAGCCGTTCTTCCCGCCGCGATCGTTCGACGCTCTGTGCATAGTCGAAACGCTGTCCGGCCCAGCCGCGCAGTCCCAGATGCCAGCGTCGATAATAGGTCGGGCGCGCATCGGCCAGGCGCGTCGGGCGCGTGACCAGACTCAGGCGCAGGGCCATTTCGAAATCATCGACCCGCGCGAGGTCTTCCCGATAGGGGCCGACGCGGTCCACGAGTTCACGACGGATCATGGTCGAAGGGCCGGCGATATAGGAACTCAGCAGCAGTTCGAGCAGATGATCGTCGTCGGCAAAGGGTCGCACCGGCTGCGGGCGCACCACTTCCAGGGTCATGCCGTCCGCCGCGTTGTGACAGCGATAGGAACCGCTGATGGTGAAGCCCGCGTCGCGCTGACGCTCGAGCGCATCGACATGGCGCTGCAATGCATCGGGGCAGGCGATGTCATCATCGTCGAACACCCACAGGTATTCATCCGTGGCGCGTGCCAGCGCGGCGTTGATGGCCGAGCATTTGCCGCCATTGGGCTTCTCGATGTACTCGATGCGTGCGCCATAGGCGCGCATCACCTCGCCGGTCTCGTCGCTGCAACCATCATTGACCACGATGATGCGGGCCGCCGGCAGCGTTTGCGCCAGCAGGCTGTCGAGCGCGGCGACCGCGTAGCGGGCGCGATTGAACGTCGGCAGAACGATGCTGACCGGCGCGGCTGAGCTGTTCATGGCTGGGCGTCCTGCACGGGTGCGCCGAGGGCGCGTCGATAAAGCGCGCCGTAGCGACGCGCATTGGCATCGAAAGAGAAATGGTCGCGGACATGGGCGCTGAATGCCTGGGCCAGCTGCGCACGCAGCGCGGTGTCCTCATGCAGACGCCGGACCGCGTCCGCCAGGGCCGCCGAATCCTCACTCGCGAACAGCATGCCGGTGCGTTGGTGCTCGATCATCTCCCGAAATGGACCAATGTCACTCGCGATCACCGGCACCGCCAGCGTGCCGGCCTCGAGTATCACCAGCCCCAGGCCTTCATTGCGTGAAGGCATGATCAGCGCTTCGCTGTCGCGTATCAGGGCGAGTGTCTCGTGGTGGGCAAGCTGACCGACGAAATGCACACGCGCGGCGATGCCAATCTCTTCGCACAGGCTTTGCCAGGCAGCACGCAAACGACCGGTGCCGACGATCACCAGCGCGCTGTCGCCGGCCAGCAGGGGCCATGCACGCAGCGCGACATCATGACCTTTGTATTCCTCCAGCACCCCGACCATGCAGAAGTATTGCGCGGGCAGACCGAGGCGGTGGCGCAAGGCGGCACCGTCGGGCAAGGCGGCGACCGGCGCGGCGATACCGTTGGTGATGGATTCGATATGGGGCACGAAGGGTAAACGCCGGCTGGCCTCATCCGTCAGCCAGTCGGACACCGCATTGACCGCCGCCGCATTTGCGAGCGCCAGGCGCCACAGCGCGCGCATCGGCCAACTGCGCCGCCCGTAGCCGAGCACTTCGGCGCGATGCAGCGTGATGATGAAGGGCGGCCCGCCCAGCCAGCGACATAGCACGAAATACACATGATAGAACTGCAAGGTATGCAGATGGACGAGCGCGATGGCCTGACTGCGCAAGGTCGCGCGCAACTGCCACAAGGCGCGGGGCGCGCGAGCGCAGAGGAACAGCCAGCTCTTGATATCCAGCCAGCGCGCCGGCGGCACAGGCAGATGCAGGGCAAATATCTCCACCCCTTCGCTGCGCGTCGCCACGATGTCGCGTTGGGTCCATTGCGCGGTGCGCAGCAGTGCGCAACTGAAGCCCGGCGGTGGATGTCGCAAGAGATTGCCGACCACGACGTCCACGCCACCGCGCACCGCGGGGAAGGGCGTCTTGTAGACCTGCATCACACGGCGCATCGGGTCGCGTTCAAGCAGGGACGAGTGCCGCAGGGCGCACGGGAAGTTGCGCGAGCAACGCCTCTATCTGGTCGACGCGTCGCTCCCAGTCATTGGCCCGTGCCACCGCCATGCGCGCGGCGCGGGCCGCGTCGTCGTTCAATTGCAGACGCAGCCGCTCGATGGCGGCCGCCCACTCCGCGGGGGTTCTGCAGTTCGTCACGACATCGGCGAAGTCCTCGCGCACCACGCGCAGATCACTGCTGATCACCGGCCGACCGCTGGCAAGATACTCATTCAACTTGATGGGATAGACCGCCGGCACCCAGTCGGCGCGATCGACCCGAAAGAAGATGCAGGTGATGTGCATGGCCGCCAGGATCGCCGGTATCTCATGGCGCGACACCGCCGGATAGATATGCACGTTCGGCCGCGCGCGCAAGGTCTCGTAGGTGGCGAGATCGTCGCTCATCCTTTCCAGGATGGCGTGCCGTGTCGGCCCGACCAGCACGAAGCTGTCGGCCGGAAAACGTTCCGACAACCACGCCACCAGCGCGAAGTCGATCTTGGTATTGATGCTGCCGACATAGCCTATCCGCGTGCCGGGTAACGCCTCGATCGCCTCGGCCGTGGGCGAGGGCGGCAGTTGCCCGCTGTCGAACAGCGAGAAATCCACGCCGTTGGAGACGATACGCTCGGGGCTCGGCGGACGCGCCGTGACTTCCTCGTACATCTGCGCGGAACTGGCCGTGACGAGGTCGTAATCGACGATGCGACGTCGGATGACCTCGAAATCGAGCGCCTGTCCATACATCTTGTGATAGGAATCATAGATGTGAAACATCCGGCGCCCCGGCGCCAGCACGTCGATGCAATCGAGCAAGTCGGGATCGAAACACATGCCGACCACGTCTTCGGCGCGGACCTTGCCAAGCGCTCGCAGCAGCGCTTGGCAATGCTGGCGCAAGCCCAGACGCTTCAGCCAGGAGAGTCGCACACTGGCAGGTGGCAGGTAGCCGCGATGCGCCAGCAGCACTTGATCCTGCCACTCCATGCGCGGCCACATAGGCAGGTTGCCGAACTCGGTGTAATGCGCAATTCCATTGCTGTAGGCAACTCGATAGCCACGGGCCGCCAGCCGCGACAGCAGGTGCTGACGGTTCATCCACACCGAATTCCACGGGGTGCGGGCGAAGGCGACGATCGCGGGCTTGTTCATCTCAATACCGCGCCGATCCCGTGCTTCGCTGGCGCTGCGCGTGGTGCGCGGCCGGGCGTCGTGAGTTCATGGCGTCGACAGCCTCCCAGGGGCCAACAGGTTCAGGGACGCGTGCTGTGGGCGGATTCGCCCCGCTGTTGAAGCAGCGTCAGCTACGCAGGAATTCTTCTTGCCATAGTTGGAACGTCAGCAAGGCCAGCAGCCCGTCCGTGCCGTCGACCCGTCGCTCCATATGGCCATCGACCAGCGCGCGTACCTGGCGGGCATCGAACAGGCCCTGCTGCTGCAGGCGCGAAGTCGACAGCAGGTCTTCAATCATTTCGCGCAGCCCGCCGCGCAGCCAGGCGCCGACCGGGGCGCCGAAGCCGCGTTTGCGTCGATTGAGCACCGCGTCCGGCAGACGGTTGTGGAAGGCGCGGCGCTGGATGTGGCGCAACTCGCGTCCGCGCAGTTTGTACTCGACCGGAATGCGCGCCGCGAACTCGACCACGCGATAGTCGAGATAGGGCACCCGCACTTCGATGGAACAGGCCATCGACATCTTGTCGGTCAGCAGCAGCAACTGTTCAGGCAAGGAGGTCTTGAGATCGACATACATGATGCGGTCGAGCAGATCGGTGGCGTCGCAGTTGGCCAGCGTGTCGGTGAAGGGTTGCAGCACATTCACCGCGGTACGCGCGCCGGCGCTCAGCAGATCGGGCGCCAGCACCCGCATCATGGCGCCGTACTGTTCGGCGGGCGGCAGTTCCGCGGTGCGGACAAAGCCCTTGGCCAGACGCACATAGTTCAACAGGCGGTTGTTGCGATCTTCCGGCAGCGCGCCGAGCAGGGGCGCAATCACGCCTTGGCGCAGCGCATGGGGCAGGCGGTGCCACCAACGATTGAGACCGATATTGAAATAACGCCGGTAACCGCCGAACAGTTCGTCGCCGCCGACCCCCGACAGAATGACTTTCACCGATTGACTGGCGAGTTGCGAGACCAGGTAGGTGACGACGAAGGACGAGTCGGCAATCGGCTCATCCATGTGGCGGATGAGTTGCGGAAACAGATTGCGAACGTCCGGTTCGGCCAGGATCTCGTGGTGGTTGGTGCCGTAGTGCTGGGCGATTTCGCGCGCTTCGGACGACTCATCGTGCTCGGCAAAGGCAGCGCCATAGCCGATATTGTAGGTGTTGACCTTGGTCGAACCGAGGTCGCGCATGATGTGCACGATACTGCTGGAGTCCATGCCGCCGCTGAGGAAGGCGCCGAGCGGCACGTCGGCAATCATGCGGTACTTGACCGAGCTGCGCAGCAGATCGTAGAGCGCGGCGGCAATCTCGTCGCCGTTGTCGGTCAACTTGTTGGCGTAGGAGACGTCCCAGTACTTCCTGATCTCGATGCCGGTCGGTGTGGTCAGCAGCATATGCCCCGGCGGCAGCTTGCGGATGCCGGCCAGCAAAGTATGGGGCGCGGGCGTGAAGCCGTACTGGAGATAGAGCTGCAGGCTGTCG
>Ga0208492_1000858_pt1 | contig 22578 bp, 19 predicted proteins | sample Subbioar_CSW14AB_FD_184820 | JGI IMG/M metagenome (GOLD analysis project Ga0208492, IMG submission 184820) | Serpentinite rock and fluid subsurface biosphere microbial communities from McLaughlin Reserve, California, USA - CR12Mar_CSW14AB (SPAdes) | ecosystem: Environmental > Terrestrial > Deep... | reverse complement strand
TGATCACGACGTCCGCGGGGCTCGCGATCGGCTTCAACAAGAACGGCACCGACTGGACCGAGCCCAAGACGATCGGCATCGTCGACGACAAGCAGCCGCTTCGATTCAGCGACGGCAAGACCCAGCTCTGCGACCTGAACGGCGATCGTGTGCAGGACCTCTGTTACCTGCGCTCGGGGAGCCTCGTCTACTGGCTCGGTCGCGGTCGCGGGAAGTTCGAGCCGGCGAAGTCCGCGACCGGGGTGCCCGAGTTCGATCCGAGCGCACCCTATCAGCTCGTCGATCTCGATGGCGACGGTTGGGTCGATCTGCTCCGCGTTGGGGTGTCGAACGTCGAGCTCGCCCTGGCGACGAGCGAGGGCGCGTTCGGGCCTGTGAAGGTGATCAGCGGCACGCCGACGAAGGGGCCGTCGGGCGTCGTGAAGCTCGCTGACATGAACGGCTCCGGAACCACCGACATCGTGTGGATCGACGCCTCGGGCTCGGCGGACACCGCGTGGCGCTACCTCGAGCTGTTTCCCGACGGACGGGGCGGAATGCTTCGTGCGATCGACAATGGCCTCGGCAAGCGCGTGACGATCACGTACGCGCCCGCGGCGCGCGATGCCGCAGTGGCGCGTGAGGCTGGCCGGCCGTGGGCCACCCGCATGAACGTCGGGATGTCCGTCGTCAAAGCCCTCGCGGTCGACGCAGGGCTCGGTGATCCGATCGTTCGGACGGACTACGCGTATCGCGATGGCACCTTCTCGACTGTCGAGCGGACCTTCGCGGGGTTCGGCGGCGGCGTGGAAAAGGCGATCGGAGACGAGTACACCCCGACGCTGCTCACCGACTCGACGTTCGACGTCGGCATCGCCGATCGAACGTTGCGCGGGATGCTGCTCGCAACCGAGCGGCGGAACGAGACCGGTTACGTGTTCGGGCGGAGCAAGAGCACGTGGCTGACACGCAAGCTCGACATAGCGCTCGACGGCCGGGTGGTCAGCTACTCGTCGAAGAGCGCCGAGGAGGTCCAGTACGTCGAAGGCACCGACACCTCGAAGTCGAAGACGACGCTCACCGAGTGGGAGCAGGACAACTTCGGAAACGTCACATGCGAGAAGAGATGGGGCGAGGTCACCGCTGGCGACAAGCTGACGGGCAAGGACGAAGCGATCATGCTTCGTTCGTACGCGAACAACACGGACGACTGGATCCTCGGACGCCTCGCGACGGACGAGCTGCAGGACGGCAAGGGTGTGCGGGTGCGGCTTCGCCGCCTCTACTACGACGGTGCCCCCTTCGAGGGCTTGCCGCTCGGGAAGGTTGCGCGCGGAAACCTCTCGCGAGAGGAAGCATGGGTCGGACCCGCCGCCGACGCGTTCGAGCTCGTCGGCGCGACGCGCTACGACGCCGACGGGAACCCGATCGAAACGAAGGACGCCCGCGGCGGTGGGCGGGTGTTCGAGTGGGAGCCGCTCTCGCATGCGTTCGTCGTGGGCGAGGGCGTGAAGGCCGGAGCGCGGCTTCTGTTTCAGCGGGCGACCTACGACACCGCGCGGGGAAACATCGTTTCGTTCACGAACTTCAACGGCGCCGTGTCGACCCTCGGGTACGACCCGCTGGGCAGGATCACCGTCCTGATCAAGCCCGGCGATTCGGCGGAGAGGCCGACGCTCCGCTACGGCTACGAGTTGGGTGCGCCGCTCTCGCGTGTATCGGCCGAGGCGCGCACGTTCAGCGGCCACGATGAGGTCGAGCGCACGTTCGGCGTATTCGATGGGTTGGGCCGAAAGCGTGCGGGATTCAGCGCGGATGGAGACGGACGCTGGGCCGTCAGCGACGTCGCCTTCCTTGATGCGCGTGGCAACACGCGCCGGGCGCTGATCCCGTGGTTCGAATCGGGAGACGGCGTCAGCGCGTCGACGCTTCGGAAGGACGGTCCCGGCCACGATTCGTTCCGCGATGCACTCGGGCGGACCACGCGCACCAAGTCGCAGCTCGGGATCGAGTCGAGGGTCGCGTACGAGCCCCTCACCGCGAAGTCCTGGGACGGCGCTCAGCTCGACGCGAAATCGCCGTATGAGCATACGCCGATCGTCGAGGTCAGCGATGGGTTGGGGCGCCTCGTCGCCATGACCCGGTTCTTGAAGGGGGCCGCCGTCAAGTCGACCTACTCCTACGACGCCGCTGGTGCGCTTCTGTCGCGAGCCGACGCCGAGAGCAATGTCGCGCGCTACACGTACGATGGTCGCGGACGTCGCGTCTCCGTCGACGACCCGGACGCGGGTGGGCACCGGTTTCGCTTCGATCCCGTGGGCAACTTGATTGCGCACGAGTACCCCGATGGCAAGTCGGTGCGCTTCGCATACGACCTCGCGGGACGGGCGATCGCTGAGGATTGGGATGGCGACGGGGCGCCGGAGGTCGTGCGCACGTACGACGAAGGGGGCGACGCGTTCCTCGGACTCGTCTCGAGCGTCAGCGATCCGTCGGGCGGCGCAACGTTCCGCTACGACGCACGCCAGCACGTCATCGAGACGATCCTCACGATCCAAGGCAAGCCGTACAAGATCGGTGCCTCGTTCGACGCGCAGGATCGCAAGTACATCCACCGGTATCCTGATGGCTCGTCGCTCCGCATCCACTACGGGCCGCGCGGCCTCGTGGAGGGATACGGGAAGGACGCCGTGCGCTTGGCGTACGACGCCGATGGGCGCGAGATGGAGCGCCGCTTCAATACCGGAGTCGCGGAGGCGAGCCGCTACGACTTGGACCGTCGTCGCATCGAGCACAGGGTCAACGCCGCAGACGGCGTCATCGTTCAGCATCTCGAGTGGGTGCTCGATCCCATCGGCAACATCGTCGAGCTCCGAGACAGGCGGCCGGGCGTCGAGGCTGCCAAGGATCGCTCGGAGGTCTATGGCTACGACAACCTCTACCGGCTCACGAGCGCGAGGGGACGTTGGGGCGAGACGTCTTGGGGATACTCGCCGAGCGGGAACCTGGTCGCCCGAACCAGCAGCGATCCGAGCCAGCATGCGGGAGCGCTGCTCTACGGCAAGACCGCCGGTCCCCACGCGCTCACGGGATTCAAGGGCCGCTCGATCGCGTACGACCCCCGCGGCCGCATGCTCGACGACGGTGAGCGCAGCTACGTCTGGTCGGGCGGCGACGATCTCCTTGCCGTGAAGGCGAAGAACGGCGCATCACAGGAGAGCATCTTCGACGGCGACGGGGTGCGACGCGTCCGCGTCGAACGCGACGCCTCCGGTGCCGCGAAGACCATGCACTTCATCGACGAGTGGAGCGAGTTCCGCGACGGCAAACTGGCGCGCTTCATCGTGCACGGCGGGCAACGCATCGTGCGACTCGCTGAGAACAACGGCGTACCGCAGGCGGGCTCGACGACCGCGAGCCTGACTTCGAGCGGTGAGGAGCCTCCACAGGGCCGACCGAAGCATGCCGAAGGGCGACGGACGCCCGTTGACGCCGCGAGCTACTTCGTGACCGCGAGCCTGCTCGCAGCTCTTGTCACACGATACCGCTGCGGGCTGTTTCGAGCCCTGCCCGCGGCGATCCCCATCCTGGTGGTCTGGTTCGTCGTGGCGACCACGAGCGTCGGCTGCAAGGGCGGGGACCAAGAGGAGCCGAGGCCGCCGATCGAAGACGGTACGGTGCTGGTCCTCAACGACGAGGACGAGCTGCTCTTCGTCGATGCAATCGGGTCGCTGACGGAGACGACGAGCGGTTCCGGAAGGGGGAAGGCGACGTCGGCGACGTTCCCGTACGGCATCACGCGGTATGACTCATCGCCGGAGACCCGCAAGTTCGGGAACACGCCACGCGATGCCGGAGTCGGCCTCGATCAGATGGGCGCGCGATCGTACGCGCCCGAGCTCGGCGTGTGGACGAGCGCCGACCCGCTCACGGTGCTCGATCCGACCGCGCTCGTCGGTCGCCATTCCTCCCCAGCCTACTCGTACGGCGGAGCGAACCCGCTCAACCGAGTCGATCGCGACGGGAACCTCGACGTCGTGGCGTCGGTCGGCGGATGGATCGCCGACACCGCTGGTTCAGCGGTCGCGAAGGCCGGGCAAATCGCGACCGGGATCGGCGAGGCGGCCAGCGCCGCAGCGACGGGCGTCGTGGTCATCCTCGCGTCGGGCGCCATCTTCTCCGGTGACGTGAAGGCGAAGAGCGTCGAGCCGCTGCCGACGTACTCCGACGGAGCGATGTCGCCGGCGCCGTGGGCAAACCAGTCCAAGGCGCCGACTGGAACCGACAACATATCGACGGCCCCTTCGACGCCAGACGCCAAGCCGGCGCCGAAGGAGCAGGCTCCCCGCTTCAAGTGGCGGAAACCCACCGAGAAGAAGGCGAAGGAGGAGGCAAAGGAGGGCCCGGTGATCGGCACGATGGTGTGTCCCACATGCCCGAAGGTGCTCGACGACAGCAAGGACGAGCACGGGAAGCGAGGCTGGGACATCGACCACACGAAGGAGAAGTGGGCCGATCGATACAAGCGGCTGAAGGAGAATGGCGCGAGCCCCAAGGAGATCCGCGACGAGTACCAGAAGGACGTCCGCGTGCAGTGCAGGGCGTGCAACCGCGGTCACAAGTTCGAGCCGAAGCTCGGCGGGATGGAGCCCACCGGTGGCCCGCTACTGCAAACGCGGTGACCGTTGCCCGCCCGATCCAACTGCGGCACGAAGGGGCACCTGATGAAGACCGTACGAGCGCACCTGCAAGAACACCTTGGGCCGGCGGCCGCGCGACACAGCATCGTTGGGACCTCTTGGGGCGTGCTGCAGTTCAACGACGTGCCAGGCGAGGGCTGCACGACGTTCGTAACCGACGGCGTGAGCGGGCTGGTCGTTCGTCAGCCCAACCAACGGCCGATCCGACAGGAGCTCTTGATGACGGCGTCGAGCTCGGACGTGCGCCCGGAGGCGATCGTGCGGGCGCTCACCGAGGTGGCGCGGCACTCCGAACGCCGCGAGGCACTCCTGCGCGGAAGCGTCCACCGGTTCGAAGAGAAGATCGGAGGAATGTCGGACTACTACGTCAGCCATCCGGCGTACCACCCTCCCGAGATCGAGGTGCTCCCCGTCGAGGGCGAGGGGTTCGTCGCATGGGTGCTTCCGATCCTCCCGGAGGAATCCGCGTTCATCGCGCGGGCCGGTTGGAGGGCGTTCGATGCACTGCTCGAGGCCACCCAGGTCGATCTCACCGATCTGAACCGAACGTCGATCCTCGAAGACGAGAAGCTCGAAGGTGCGATCTGCATCGTGAGCCCGCTGGTCGCCGCTGGGGCGCCCGTCTTGCAGGCGTTACGCGATCCGCCCGATCACTCTCTCGATAGCGGCTGGCGCTTCTTCGCGAAGACCGAGGAGGAGGAGCACCTTGCGCCGTCGGCGGCTCGATTCCTCGGACTGGCGGACTTTCGCGATACCGACGAGCGGCTCGCCGCGATCCTCGGTGCGCCGGTCGGCGCAGCATTCGAGCGCGAGACCGATGCGGACGAGTTCATGAGGGTCACAGACGCGGGGCGGGCGCTCCATTGAATGGGCGCTCGGCACTCAGCTCAGTGCGACTCCCCGACACACAGCATCGATCCGCTACGCGGGCGTGCGGATCGCCACTGGCGCCAGGAGCGAGTGGATGGTCGCGCATGAAGCTGATGGCGCGAACGGTCCCGCCCGCGACGAGCGCGATCACGATGTAGGGCGCGGCTGCAGCGAGCTACAGACAGGCGCCGTTCTTCGCCCCGGGCGTGCCTGCCATGGGACAGAAGTCGGCACCATTGTCGTCCGTGTCCCCGGACGACACCGAGCGGCCGATTGTCTGACCTCGCGATCCCGAGCCGCTGGGAGGAAGCTTCGCCGCGGCACCTTCGACCGTCTTCGTGGGCTCCGTTGCCGGCGCCGTCGGCGTGCCTCCGTAGCCCAGGACGTCGAGCAGTATGGCGCCTGCTGCTTCCCGGGCGATGAGCTGGATCGTGCCCACGGAGTTCGAGAGGCCCCACTTGTCAGTGATGTGGCTGTACGTCTTGTCGACCTTGGCCCCCGACGCGACCAACGACACCGACGGTCCGCCGATTACCCAGAGCCCACTCGTTCCCACCATCGCGCCTGCATCTGCGACGGGCAGGTCGAAGAGGATCTTGCCCGTCTCGTCGAGGGCGCGCAGGTGAAGCTTCGTCAATGTCGTGCCCGGCGCCGCGGAGAGCTCCACCCATTCGACCGCGTCGCCATCCAGCGCACGGTCGACATACACCTCGTTGATCCGTGCGGCCGATGCCGCGGAGGCATCCAGCTTCGCGTCGCCGATCCTCACGTCAGGAACGCTCGCGGCGTCGGCCGAGTCTCCCGGCCCATCGTTGGAGGCATCTTGCGACGGGCCGTCCGCAACGCTGGTGTCGAGCCCGTCGTCGGGACGGCCCGTCCAGGGCCCATCGCCGTAGTCCACCTCAGCCCCGCCATCCGCGGGCGTCGAGTCGGCGCCGTCCGCGCACCCAACTACGAGGAACGAAAGCGCGAGCCAAGCCTTGCGGTTCATCAGCAAGTCCTTGCTCCATCTCGGTTCCAGCGGCAATGCGCCGGACTGGAATGCCGGGACCGGCCGCAGTAGAAGGCCGCGCGATCCGGGCGCGACGGACCAACCATGGTACATCAGGACGGAGATGCGAAGCGACATGCGACACGATGCAGTCAGTGAACCGAAACACCGTGCGCTTCTCACCTTGCTCGGAGGTTGCGCCTGCATCGCGACCGCGGTTTGGGGCGCCGGCTGCTTCAACTTCAACCCGTCCACCGCGTGCTCCGAGAACGAGGACGCGTGCGTGGAGGCAGGCTCCGGCGATGCAATCAGCGCGGAGGGGTCGGTCGACTCCTCGGCCTTCGATTCCGCCGGCGGAGACGGTGCAGAAACGTCCATCGCGGAGGTCGGCGCGGATGCGGCCGCCGACGCGTCGGGCGACGCGTGCAGTGCGACGGGCGCATGTACCCCGGGATCCACCCGCGTCGGAGGCGTCTGCGCGATCGATGAGGTCGGGACCGAGACCTGCGAGGCGGGCTGCGTCTGGAAGACCACCTGCACGATCAAGAAGGGATGGAGGACGATCGCTTCGGTGCCAGCCGGCTTCGTTGGGCGTCGTTTCGCCTCGACGGTGTGGACTGGCTCGAAGATGATCGTCTTCGGGGGCGAAGGCAAGAGTGGCCTGCTCAAGGACGGAGCCCGATACGACTACGCAACGGACTTGTGGACCGACGTCGCGCCTCCCCCCACGACCCTCGCCGCGCGTCGCTTTCACTCGGCAGTCTGGACGGGCGCCGAGATGATTGTGTGGGGTGGCGAGGACACCGGCGGCGCACTGGCCGATGGTGCTCGCTACGATGTCGGCACCAACACGTGGCTCGCGGTCGCCGCGTCGCCGCTGGCTGCACGAGCGCAGCACGTTGCGGTCTGGTCGCCAACGCAGAAGAAGATGTTCGTGTGGGGTGGGCGAGGCGCGTGCAGCGGGATCGTTTGCGCGGATGGAGCATCGTACGATCCCGCGAGCAACACTTGGGCGATGTTGCCCGCGGCGCCGTTGACGGCGAGAGACGAACACTTCGCGGCTTGGGATGGCGCGCAGGTCTTCGTCTGGGGCGGCAACGCAGGGGACACGGTCTTCCGTGATGGCGCCCGCTTCCTCCCCGGAACGTCAACCTGGACCAACCTGGCCGATCCCCCGACGGGCCTAAGCGATCGGTTCGGTGCAGTGCGCGATTTCGGCGCGGGCGAGTTCTACCTGTGGGGTGGCGAAGACAAAGTTGGCCAGTACGCGACCGGTCTTCGATACGTCGTCGCGACGGGTTCGTGGACCCAACTGGCCGTTCCTCCCTCGACCCTGCTGAAGGCGCGCACGTACGCGCAGGGCTGGTTCGGAGAGGGGAAGCTCTATGTCTGGTCGGGATACGACACGGGGGTCGTCGAGCCCAGCGGCGCCTCCTACGACCCGAGCGCGAACGCATGGATCGCGATGCCGACAGCTGGCCAACCCAGCGCGCGCGGATATGGACATGTCATCTGGACGGGCCGAGCAGCGCTGGTGTGGGGCGGACAAGCCGCCAGCGTGCTGGCGGACGGCGCCGCATTCGTCCCCTGAGGTGACCGCTCGTCCCTCGACACAGGCAGCGTGGGTCACCGAGCGGTTCGGCCTCTCATCTGTGCGCCGCCGTGCGCCGCCACGCGAGACCATCGTCCTGGGTCCGGGCCAGGACGACGAGCGGCGCGTTCGGCGCGGAGCGGCCAGCGAGCAGGCCGACGTCGCGTTCGAGGCGCAGCGCGTCCCGGCGTAACGGCTAGCAACGGCGCGAGCGCCCCGTGGAGCGCGGAGGATCGGGTAGCAACATCCCCGGATCGGCCAGCAACACCCGGGATCGAATAGCAACAGCCAAAACTCGACCGGAAGGGCGGAGTTATCGCCGAACGCCCTCTGCAAGCCTTCGGAAATGGCCAAGCCTTTTCCCAAACGTCCGCGATCTTGTGCACTGACCACCGCCGAAGCGGCGGAAGAGTGCGGCTACGCCGGGCCAGCGAGCCTACGAAAGGCCGCGCACGACCAGCGTATTCGCGCGCTGGGCAGGCGCGGCGGGGGCGGACCGTCGATGTGGAGCGCGGAGGCGATCGCGCGATTTCAGCAGGAGCGCGGACTCGTCACGTTTGATGACGACGACGAGGACGAAGACGACGACGTGGCCTGCGAGGAGAACTTGAGCTTGTACCTGCCGACCGCGGAGGCGGCGCGCTACTGCGGGTATCGTTCGGCGAGCAGCCTTCGAAAGGCGGCGCACTCGAGGTTGATCTGGCCTGTCGGCCGCGTCTCGACCAACGGCCCGAACGTCTGGCTCGTGCGCGATCTCTGGATGCTCGTGCGCGGCCAACGTCCGCCGGAGCGCGACGGGGAAGGGGAGTTCACGCGTTCTGGCCTGTCGCGGGTCGAAGACGTCTACGATCCCCGGCGTCGCGCGCGGCCGATGCCGGTGGTGCCGCACGTGGCCCCGCAACCAAGCAAGTCGCCAAAGGCTCACCCAGCGCGCGTGAAGCCGAGGCCGGCGCAGGCGAGGATTCCCGCCAAGGCGGGGTTGACGACGAGACAGCTCGCAGCTCGGATGGGCTGGAAGCTCGAACGGCTCCAGCGTCGGCTGCGGAAGCGTGCGAAGAAGCTGAAGGGCTCCAAGGAGGTGGCCTTCTTCAGCGGCTATGTCGCGGAACGCCACAGCGGCGGGAAGTGGCGTCTTCGGTCGCAACGACCGTCGTGACGGCTCTCGCGGGTAGGTTGCACCCGCGGCACTCGGCTGGACGCCATCAGGAGTTCGGATCGGTGGTCAGCGGCGACGAGGCGAGTCCGAGTTGCGCAGCTGCGCGAGCCTCGGACGACACACGACGTCGAGCCTCTCGGTCGTCGACAAGAGACGAGAGTGTGCAGCTCGGCGTGTCTCCGCACATGTCCTCTCCGCGACGTCCGACGAGATCTGCTGCGCTCGTGTCGACGATCGAAAGCGCGAACGAGCTTGTGGCCATCACGCACGCAGCGGGGGTGCGCGTCACGCCATTGCGCGGCGCGGCGAAACGCTGCGCGAAGTTGAGGCTGTGGGACGCGTCGGCGCTCCAGACGTTGCGCCGCTCGCTCGAGCGGCCTCCCCGACATGACCGACCGTGGTCGGCTCGAGAGGCCCGTCGGCTGATCGACGCGCGCATCGAGCTCGTCGAGGTCGACCCGATCGACGCCACGATGATCGCCGGGCCGCCGCTGCCGCCCATTCGACGCTCGGGCCGGCACCGACTCGTAGTGCGGGTCTCGGACGCACTACCTTTTGACTACCTTGGATCAGAGCGGGCGGCTGATCGCGACCTGGCCGAGCTTGCAATGTTCGTTCGCGGACGGTTGACCTCAACGTCTTCCGCGTTGGAGAGGTCGGAGACACACCCACATCGCTTCACTGCGAGCGCGCGGCCTTTCGCCAAGTCCAGGGGCGCGAATGTCGCAGCCGTTGGAGCCGGGCAACTACGTCAGCTTTTCCGGAACTCACAGCCGGATCAGCGGGGGACCGGACCACCTCGCGCAAGACCGGGCCCGCCGCAGCTTTCTTGAGCTGGGGAGCGCCGCATAGATGAACGCTCGGGGTTGCGTCCCGAGGCCCGAGCCTTCTGGAGGCCGCCGGTGAAGCGGCAGGCGATCGAGAACCTCCATGCCTACGGGCTGTACGCGCTCCCGGTCATGACCGTGACCCGCGGGGTGAACCTCGACGAGATCGGGGCGGTGGTCCGCATGCTCGTCGAGCACCACCCGAAGATGAACACGATCACTCTCGAGCCGGCGTTCTACGCGGGGCGCTACGAGAACGAGAAGCTCGTCGATCGGCTCACGCTCGCCGAGGTCGCGACGGAGGTCTCGAAGCAGACCGGGGGGCTCTTCCTCCCCGAGGACTTCGGTCCGATCCCTTGCTCGCACCCGAACTGCTTCGCGCTGGCGGTGGCGTTCGTGCGTGACGGGAAGGTGATCCCGGTCTCGCGCTATTTTCCCAAGTTCGCGACCTGGGGCGATCCGGCGGTGGCCCCGACGATCGCCAAGCTGACCGATCGGATGCCGCAGCACATGCTCGAGGCGCTCGCCGAGGACGATCTGCTCGACCAGCTGCTCGACCTGATGGCCGAGAGCGACGACTCGGCCAACTGGGCCGATTACAAGAACTTCGTCCTCATCGGGATCAAGCCGTTCATGGACGCGCACACCTACGATCAAGATCGCGTCGATCGTTGCTGTGTGCACGTCATCGATCGCGAGGGCGTGCCTACGTCCCTCTGCGAGTACAACACGCTCCGTCGCCCGCGAGGTCTGCTGTGATGCGCGTCCACGTTCTCGGAGGCTTTCTCGGTGCGGGCAAGACCACCCTCGCACGCGCATTGGCTGATTATCTATCCGCCCGTGGAGAGCGGGTCGCGGTGGTGACCAACGACCAGGGGCACGCGCTCGTCGACACCACGCTCTGTCGCCGAGACGGGACCGAGCAGGTGCGGGAGATCGTCGGCGGCTGCTTCTGCTGTCGGTACGACGAGCTCGAGGCTGCCCTCTTCGCTGCGTCGGATGCGGGCGCCACCGTGGCCATCGCCGAGGCCGTCGGCAGCTGCACCGATCTGGTCGCGACGGTCCTCGCACCGCTCGCCGATCGCCACGCGGACAAGTTTCAATTGGCGCCGCTCGCGGTGGTGGTCGATCCGTGGCGCGTAGCCGAGGTCGACGAAGGGCGGGTCCACCCCGACGTGGCCTACCTGTTTCGCAAGCAGATCGAAGAGGCCGACGTCGTCTTGCTCAGTCGCGCCGACCAGAGCCCGCCGGATGTGCGTGCAGCGGTGCACGCGATCCGCGCCGACGCCGCCGTGGTCGCGGTGTCCGGCACCGCGCGGCAGGGCCTCGGCGAGTGGCTCGCGCAGAAGCCCGAGCGCCCCGCCAGCCCGCTGCTCATCGACTACGATCGTTACGCCGCGGCCGAGGCGCTGCTCGGTTGGTGCAATGCGCGCGTGCGCATCCTTTCGGAGGCGCCGTTCTCGCCCGAGGACCTCGCGCGACGTTTCCTCGAACGCATGGCCGACGCGCCGATCGCCCACTTGAAGCTGACCGGTCTCGAGCCCGAGGGCGGTCACGCAGCGATCGTCCGTGCTGGCGACGCGCCGAGAGTCGCGTTCGACGGGGTGTCGTCGACCGTCCGCGAGGCGCGCTGGTTGGTGAACGCGCGGGTCGCGATGGAGCCCGACGCTCTGGTGGCGCGTCTGAAGGACGCCCTCTCGGCGGCCGCGTCTCCCGCGCGGGTCGAGTGGGAGGAGCTCGAAGCGTTCCGACCGTCGCGCCCGGTCCCTCGACATCGCTACTCCTTCCGCTGCGGCTCGGGCGACGACGCCTCCTGTTGTGCGGCGTTCTACGACCGCGCCGACGTGCGCGCGCTGCTCGGCGATTCGTGGCATCCCGGCGGAGTCGAGCTGACGCTCGCGATGGCCGAGCGGCTCGGGCTCGTCGAGGGCAAACACATCCTCGACGTCGCGTGCGGCAAGGGGACGAGCCTCCGCGCGGTGGTCGAGCGGTTCCCCATCACGGCCACCGGAATGGACGCACAGGCGCGCGGCGAGAGCGACGCACGTCTCTGCTTCGTGCGCGGCGATGCCCACGCGATCCCCTTCGTCGACGCGTCCTTCGATGCGCTCCTCTGCGAGTGCGCGCTGTCGACCTTCTACGACCAGCCCGCGGCCTTGCGCGAGATGCACCGGGTCCTTCGGCCAGGCGGGCGCGTCGCGATCAGCGACATGGCGGTCGAGGGCGTCATCCCCGATTCACTGAAGGAGTGGGTCCACACGGGCACCTGCCTCGCGGTGGTGACCCGCGGCGGTCGAAGGATCGTGGGCGCGACGATCGTCGCGTCTTCGCGCCGGCGAGATGATCGGCGAGCTTGCCCTCGCCGTGCAGCACGGGCTCACCCTCGCCGATCTGGCCGCGACGATTCACGCCTATCCGACCTGGTCGATGGCGATCCAGCAGCTGGCCGCGGCCGCCGCCGTCGCCGACTTCGTCGGTGGGCGCGCGGGGCGGCTCGCGATGAAGTTGTCGCGCTGGACGCTCTGACAGGCTGTCACTTCGCCGTCGCGCGCAACGCCGCGTCGATGGCGGTGTCCAGCTTGTCCTCCGCTGTCGGATCGTCGGTCGTGCCTTGAGAACGATAGACGATGACGCCGTCGCGACCGATGACGAGGTAGGTCGGAAGCACAGTCTCCGGCACGTAGAGCCGGAACACCGACTTGTCGCGATCCGCGAGCACCGCGAACGTCACTGCATACGCCTTGATCCAGTTCTTCAAGTCGATGCTCGAGGGAGGCCCGCCCGACGAGTTCTCGACGAGCACCTCGAGCACGACGAGCCCCTCCGCGCTCCGCGCCTTGAACATCGTTTCGGACGCCTGCACGAGGCGTCGGCAGGAGGTTCACCACATCGCGGAGAACTCGAACAGCACGACCTTGCCGCGGTAATCGGAGAGCCGAACGGGGCGCTCATCGGCATCGTTCAGCGTGAAATCCTTGGCGAGGTCTCCGAGGCGCACGCCCTGGCTCGGGCCGCTGGTCGAGGGCGTCGACGAGGGGGACGACGACTGCGAGCAGGCGAGGAGCGGCGCGGCAGCCACCAGTGAAGCCAGCATGAGCGATCGAAGAGACCAGACCATCCGCGTACCTCCTCATGCGCCCGCGGGCGCGAAACCCAACCACGTGAGCTCGGTGACGCCGCTGTCGTCGTCGCTCACGATGATGCCGTCATCACGGACGAACCCCTTGGCCGCGGGCACGAGCACCCCCCTGAGGTAATCGAGCTTGAAGAAGTCGACCCTCGCGCCGGCGGCGAGTCCCTTCGGGTTCGGCATCTCGATCTTCGCCGGCCTCGCGAGTGTGCTCTGGAGCGGTTCGACGACATAGAGGACGTGCAGACGCGAGAGCGGGTCGCCGAACGGGGGCGCCTTTTCGATGGGGACCCGGATCGCGAAGAGTTTGGGATCCCCGAATCCTTCGACGCGGAGATCCTCGGCACGGAGGGTGATGGCGAAGTCGTCGGCCGTCGCGAGTCGTTGCGGCATCGTGGCGCTCGCATCGTAGGGGAGCGGGTTCACGAGCCGGGGCGTGACGATCGGATTGGGGAAGTCGACGTCCCCGGAGTCGGCTCCGGCGAATGCAAATGCCAGGGACGCGTATGGCCCGCCGCTCGCCGTCGGTCCATAGGCGATCAGGCGCTTCGACCCTCCAGCCCGCACATCCCGCACGGCGAAGGTGCCGGTCGGCGCGGTTCGGTCGGGGATGCAGAAGTCGGTGCTGACCGTGACATAGATGTTCACGACGGGCGCGCCGTCGAGGTCGACGACGCTTCCGCGGACCACGTGCCCCGCCGGCGCCTCGGTGTTTGGGGATGCGTCGCCGGTGGCGCCCGGCTCTCGGGATGAACCGCAAGCCGCGACCACGGTGGCGCTCACCAAGACGAGGAATCGTCGGAGTGGGAGTCGAGCCAATACCATGACCACTTCCTTCTAACCGACGACGTGCGCCTTCGGGAATCCTGCTTTGCGCAAGGCGTCGACGTACGCGTCAGGTCGGCCCGTTCCAGGTTCGTAAATGACGATGATGCGGTTCTTCGGCGCACCTTCGTCGAGGCGCCGCACACCGCCGGCCGCCTTGAGAGCCTTGCGGATGCCGACGTTGCACCCCGCGCAGTCGACCTCGGGGACCTCGAGCGTGACGGCGACGTCGTTCGCCTGGGCGATACCGCCAGGTGCATCGCCGCCTCGGGCGGGAGCCGTCACGGACGGGGTGAGCGAGAGGCTACTGGCGGCTGCCGCACTCCCGACGATCGCCAGCACGAGGCCGGCTGCCACGACGAGCAGTCCACGATGGGTCGGAGTGAGTTTGTTGGGACGAATCATGTAGGCAACTTCCTTTCGATATTGTTCATGTCTCGGCAGAGTCGATCACGCGGCGCAGCACGAGAGTTTGCTCGGGTCCTTGCCGAGCGCCTGCGCGGCGAGCTTGATGCCCTCCGCGCGCGTGAGGTACGGGTGCATCGTGCGCGCGAGGTCGTCGACGGTGATGCCGTGACGGATAGCGAGCACCGTCTCCTGGATCATCTCGCCCGCTTCGGGCGCGAGGATGTGCGCACCGAGCAGCCGGCGCGTGCTCGCGTCCACCACGAGCTTGACGAACCCACGGGTGTCGCGCGCGGCGATTGCGCGGGGAAGGTGCTCGAGGCCGAGCGTCGAGGCGACGACCTCGGCGCCGCCCGTTCGCGCTTCGGCCTCGGTCAGGCCGACGCTCGCGACGCCGGGATCGGTGAACGTCACCCGCGGCATGCCGACGAGATCGCGAACGACCCGATCGCCGCGGAGAGCGTTCTCTGCGGCCACCGCCCCGGTGTGCGCCGACACGTAGACGAACATCGGATCGCCCGTGACATCGCCCGCCGCGTAGATCGCCGGATTCGACGTTCGCTGGTGCTCGTCGACGACGATGGCGCCGCGCGCGTCGGTCAGGACTCCGGCCTCGGACAGCCCGAGAGCTGCGGTGTTCGCTCGCCGGCCCGTCGCGACCAGCAGCGCGTCCGACGCGATGGTCTCGCTTCGACCGCCGATCTCCACGGAGATCTCGTACGCACCGGGACGTCCGCCGACCCGCGCGACCCGCACGCCGACCTCGACGCGCATCCCTTCGTCGCGCAACGCGGCCGCGAGGCCGTTCTGCACGTCGACGTCCTCGTTCGGTACGACGCCCGGCAGAGCCTCGAGCAGCGTGACCCTGCTCCCCATGCGGAGCATCATCTGCGCGATCTCGATGCCGACTGCGCCTCCGCCGATGAGGACGAGATGCGCGGGGAGCTTCGTCGCCGCGAGCGCGGCGGTGCTGTTCCAGTGCGGCGTGTCGGCGAGTCCCGGGATCGGCGGCTCCCACGGGTGTGCACCGGTCGCGATCAAGATCTTGGACGCGGCGACCGGTCGACCGTCGATGGTCAGGGCTCCGCCGGCCACGAATCGCGCGGTGCCTTGGCTGTAGGAGACGGAGGGGTAGGACTCGAGCACGTCGGCGTACTTCGCCTTTCGGAGGTCCGCCACGAGGCCGTCCTTCTGATGGACGGTCGCCGCGTAGTCGACGAGCCGCGCCGAGAGCGAGATGCCGGAGAACGCATTGTGAGCGGCGCCGCGCAGCTTCTCGGCGGCGCGGATCATCGTCTTCGAGGGAACGCAGCCGACGTTCACGCAGGTGCCGCCCATCGTGGCGGCCTCGACGATCGTCGCGGTGGCTCCGAGGTCCGCCGCGCGAATGGCGGCCGCGAAGGCGGCGGAGCCTCCTCCGACGATCAGCAGGTCGGCCCCGGCCTTGTCGAGCGCACCACGCGCAGCGCTGGATGGTGTGGGAGCATCCACGACCCGGGCCGAGTAGCGTCCGGCGTTCGACACCGCGTGCACCAGGTGGTCGACTGGTGTCGGCGACTCGACCTGGACGATGGCGGCCTTCGTTGCGTAGGAGACCTCGGCGTGCGTGACGCCCTTCACGCTCCGCAGCGCTTTGGTGATCCCGACGGCGCAGTGGTCGCAGGTCATTCCCTCGATGGCGAGACGAATCGATTCCGGCTTCATGGGTCCCTCTTCACTTCTCACGGCTGGGGCTCGAGCCCTGCGAGCGCGACCTTGCGCAGGAGCTTGACGTCGGCGCTGTCGCCCAGGCGGTAGAACAACGTCTGGCTGTCGCGACGCGACGCCACGAGCCCGTAGGCCCTGAATTTTGCGAGCTGCTGCGAGACGGCCGACTGGGTGACGCCGAGGATCTCCGCGAGATCGCAGACACAGACCTCGCCGAGCTGATCGAGGAGGTAGAACAGGCGCAGTCGCGTGGACTGCGCGACGACGTCGAGGAGCGCCGCCCGCTCGTCGAGGTCGGGCGTGAACTTCATGGTCGTCTTCCAGCGCTTGATTCGGGCGCGGTCGGTCTTGGGCGGTTCGCACTTGATGGGCATTTCAGGGTTCTCAGTGGGAGCTGGTGGTGGTCTGTCCGGGCAGCGACGTCTCGTAGCCGAGCGCGTCGATCGCAGAGACGTAGGCCTGCAGGCGGCCCGCGGCCGGCTCGTAGGTGACCGTGATGGTCTGCGCCTTCAGGTCGAGCGTCATGTCGTGGAAGCCGCCGACCTTCGCGAGCTCGCTGCGGATGTTGATCGCACACGCCTCGCAGTCCATTCCGACGACGCGAAGGGTCGCGTGCTCGACGGTCGCCGCGGCGCCGGTCTCCACCTTCGGGGTGGCTCGATGATGGGCGACGTAGGCGAGGACATTCGGAGCAGTCGCGAACAGGACGACCATCGTGGTCGCGATCCAAAGACCGATCCGTCCGGCTCGCCCCGCCTTGGGCCGTGGCTGCTCGCATCCGCAAGCGTCGCCCCCCGCGGCGTCGGCGCGCGGCGAGCGATAGCTCAGGTAGAAGCCTCCGGCGAGGAGCATGGCCGTCAGGCCGAGGATGTACGGACGATACGCCCCGAGGGCAGCGAGTGCGCCGGCACCACCGAGGCCGAGCGCGGCGAGCACGAGCGGACCGAGGCAGCACGCCGAGGCCGCGAGGGCCGCGAGGACGGCTCCACCGAGGGTCGCGCCTTTCAACCGGTCTGGACTGTCGGTGGACATCGGAGGGCCTCCCTCGGAGCCTGCGGAGTGATTTAGCATATGCTCATATACGATGGACGCGGCAACCCGTTTCGTTCCGTCGTCACTTTTGTTGGTCCCTTCGCGTCCTGCCTTCGGCATGCGCTGGGTCGCTCGATCACGTCGTGCTCAACGCAGCGACGAGCGCTCCACCAGTCAGGCCTTCGCGCGTGAGCTCCACGAGACGGTGCACCCGAGACTCGAGGGCGTCGTACGTGGCGTCGAAGGCCTGTTGGATAGCTACGTCGCTGCCGGTGACAGCGGCCGGGTCGGGCAAACCCCAGTGCACCCGTGGCACCGAACGGAGGTAGGCGGGGCACACCTCACCGGCCGCTGCGTCGCAGACCGAAATCAGGAGGTCGATGCGTGATTGCTCGAAGGCGCTCCACGGCTTGCTGGCGTAGCCGTCGGCCGAGAGGCCGTGGCGTGCGAGCGTCGAGAGCGCGTGGGGGTTCACGACGCCCGTCGGACGGCTGCCTGCGCTGAAGGCCCGCAGCCGGCCGCGGCCGCGGCTGTTGATGAGAGCCTCCCCGAGGATGCTCCGGCACGAATTCCCGGTGCAGAGGACGAGAACGTTCATCGCGAGGGTACGCAGCGCCTCGACACCGGTTTCGCGCTCCGTCGGGCTTCAGCGCTACGGTCAGACGCCGTGTTGGCTGAGCCTCCCGACCGGAACGTGGGGCTCGTCGTGCGGGTGCTCGAGCCGATCCGCGGTCCACGCGTCGATCGAGAGCGCGCCCGACCCGCCCATCGTTTGCCCGCGAGCCACTTCGACACCTCGGCCTCCCGAGGCTTGCCGCGCAACCTCAACGCTCCGAACCGCCGGATGCGGCCTCGCACGTCCGGTGATGTGGGAGGGCCTGGCGGGGCCGACCCCGTCAGCCCCCCGTCAGCCCCCACCCGATTTGTGGATGAGCCGGAGCTGCACGGGGTGAGGGGCTCACCTATCCGCTCGCGGCCGATACGAACGGTGCGCGTGTGTGTTCCGGCGCAGAAGGCGAGCGTACAGATCTCGAACTCGGGTTCATCTTCTGAACTCGGCCTGTTCGGGATCTGAACGCGCTACTCGTCGCCGCATGGCCGCCAGATCGATTCTTCCGCGGTGATCGCGGGCAGCTCGGCCGGTGGCACGCCGGCTGCTGAGCGGGGAGCATGCGCAACCTCCTCGTCCTCGCATCCGTCGCCTTCATCGCCGCTGCGTCGGGCCTCGGCTGCGCAGGCCAGGCGGCGGAGCCCGCGCCGGAGGAGACCGTCGCTACGGGACAGGGCGAGCTGACGATCACCGAGGATGCCGACTACGACCTCGCGGGGACCTGGTCGTACGCCGGCCACGTGATCCAGTTCGAGAGCCACGTCACCGAAGAGGGCGTCGCGACGGTGAAGCTGTTGGTGAACGGCGCAGCGTTCGACACCAAGTTCGATTACTTCACCCACGCGTGGGAGGCCGACGGCCACAAGAACACGCTGTTCCGCCCGGAGATCGACGCGCTCGTGAAGCTCGAGAAGCACCTCGACTCGATCGGCAAGCAGGGACGCCCGTGGCAGCGGCTGTACGCGTCGGTCGCGCAGCACGGCGCCGCCCCGGCCGGTCACACGTTCTTGGCTCGCGCCGGGAGCCCCACGACGGTGGCGGAGAAGCAGCACCGCGAGTACAACTCGGTCGGCAACAACGGCGTCACCTACATCTGCCGAGGCACCAGCGGGCGCAACTTCTCGAACAACTGGGACTACCAGTGGGCCGAGCACGATAGCTTCGGCGGCGAGGGTGGTGACAGCCGCAACGCGACGAGCGGCAACTACTACCACGAGAAGATGTGGAGCCTGACGCCGGGCGGGTGCACCGTCGGTTGGTACGGCCCCCGCAACGATGGCAGCGGGAAGAAGGGCTCTTGCGAAGGGCGTTGCGGCTCTGGTTGCCCGCGCACGTACAACTACTACTTCACGAACGACTGCCTCGATCACGACAGCTGCCTCAACTACCACCCCGCGGCGCCCGGCGTGAGCTACTCGGGTGATTGCGGGTACGAGTTCAGCGACGCCGATGGCGACTTCGCGGGCGGCACCTCGGCCGGCTACTACTGGGGCTGCCCGGGCACCTTCGGGAGCGGCTGCCCCGACAATGGCAACTCGCAGGGCGCCGGAGGGTGACACGCTCGTCGAGAGACGTTAGCAATCGAGGATGACGGTCGACGCGGGCGAACGACGACGGAAAGTCGTGTTCACGACGGGCGGGGTGCTCGCGCTCGCGGCCTGCGCGTTCTTCCTCCACGGCATCTTTGCTCCGGACGATCGCGTGCGCGCCGACGCGAACGGCGTCGCGAGCGTGAGCACGACTGCGGCTGCGAGCGCGGCGCCGACCATCGCGTCGGCTCCGTCCGCCGCACCGACCTTCATCGTCCTCGCGTCCGCGGCGCCGAGCGCGAAGCCGAAGCGAAAGCTGCTCGCGAACGACCCCGATCCGATCCCGGAGGTGAAGTACCCCACCAACGACGGCGAGGATCGCGACCCCTTCTCCGAGAACTCCAAGGACCCGGTGCGCACGCTCGCGACGTCGGGCCCGATCCGCGTGGGCGTCACCAAGGCCGCAGAGCTGCGCGACGAGAAGCAGGTGACCTCGATCCTCGGCGATCTCGCGCGCGAGCTCGAGACCAAGGAGAAGGGGCGGACCGACAGCTACGAAACCCGCGCGCACGAATACCAGAAGACGCTCGCGGACTACGCAGGCAAGCTCTCGCCGTACATGAGCGGCGGGTTCGCGTTCCACGCCGAGGGTTGGATTCTGTTCAAGTCGGTGCCGGGCGCTGCTCCGGCGGGGAGCGCGAATGCGGGGCCGTGAAGCGCTCGCGTTCGCGGCGCTGTCGTTGCTCTCTCCTGCGTGCAGGCGAGCTCCGGTCGCGCGCTGCCAGCCATTGCCGGACAAGAGCGTGGTCGCGTGCGTGGGCGACGACGCTGTGCGGCGAGGAGAAGCACAGGAGTTCCTGCGCGATCCAGAGTGGATCCCCGGCTCGGCGAAGCTCCCCGATGCGAAGTCGCTCGCGGTGGACAAGGCGATCGCGACCCGCCTCCTCGCCGGCGAAGCGAAGCGCCGTGGCCTTCAGCCTCCCGCCGGTGTCCCGAGCACACCGGCGACGCTCTCTCGCGCGCTGCTGACCGATGAGGCGAAGAAGCGGAACCTCAACCGCGATGCGATCTCCGAGGAGGACGCGAAGAAATTCTACGACGAGCACCCCGAGGCGTTCGGCCAGCTCGACGAGGTCACCCTACAGGCCGTCATCGTGGCGAGCGGCGACAAGGCCGAAGGGGTGTACCGCGAGGCGAAGGACGCGGACGAGGCGAAGTTCGCGGCTCTGGTGACGAAGTACTCGGAGGACGAGCCGTCGAAGAAGCTGCGCGGCGTGCTCCCCCCGATCCACGCCTCCGAGGGTGCCGATCGCGAGCTCTTGAAGCTCGGGCTCACGTTACGCCGTGTGGGGGCGATCGGCGGACCGGTGAAGGCAGCCGATGGTCGGTATTACGTCGTCCGGGTGCTCGAGGCGCCGATCATCCGAAGGCCGCCGTTCGACGAACAGTCGCGGGCGAAGGCGAAGAACATCCTGGTCTTCGAGCGGATGCGCAAGGTCGAAGAAGAGCTCGTCACCGCGCTTCGCGGCAGCGCCGTCATCCGTCGCTTCGACGACGCGATCGCTGCGCTCGAGCCCGCACCCGAGCCAGAGTCATCACCAGCGCCGCAGCCGCCATCGCAGCCGTCGCACTAGGCGACGGCGCTGCGCCCGAGGCGCACCCTCCTCCGCGGGCCGTGATCCGGGTGGGAGCGCCCCCTCCGTCGGGCGATTCGCGCGAGCGACACGACGTGAAGCAACCGCACGTGCGAGCGTCGTCCCCTGCGCTCGAGGCGGCACAGGTGCCGGAGGCGCAGTCCGTGTCTTGCGTGCACGCCCCTTCGATCACACCGCTGCGGAGCGAGGCGAACCCGCAGACGTTGCCGAGCTCCCGCTCGGGCAGGCACAACATTCCACGCGGGCACTCTTCGTCTCGCGCACATGGCGCGCGACACATGTCTTCGACGAGTGACGCCGGGCGCCGCATCGGCGTCGGCAGGTCCGCGACATAGGGCCGCACGAAATCGTCGAGGTAGGCGTCGAGCCGCGTCGCGTTGGTGTACGTGCGGCAGGCCTCGTCCCCCGAGCGAACGATGGCGAGCAGGAACGACCTCCCCGTTCCGCTCGGTCCCGTGTCGTCGAAGAACACGGGGCCACCCGAGTCGCCGCCGCATGCGAGCGACGGCGCGGGTTCGGTGCGCAAGAGCTTGGGCTCCACGGCCGCGAGGAGGGAGCTCCCTTGCAGCTTCTCGCCGTTGGTTCCGCTGCCGCTCCCGCCGAATCCCACCACGCGCACCGTGGCCCCGACCGGAGGCAGCGCGATCGGGTCGAGCGAGACCGGAGCGACGCCCGTCGGAAGCGCGAGCTGCAGCAAGGCGAGGTCGTTCTCGTAGGTGCCCGGGTCGTACGCGGGGTGAACGCGCTGACCTGCGACCGCGTGGAACCGACCGGCGCCTCCGTTCGCGCGATTCCCGACGAAGACCTCGAGATCGAGCGCAGGCTCCGCGAGCGCGCAGTGCGCCGCCGTGAGCACGACGCGCTCGTGGATCAACACCCCCGTACAGAACACCTCGACGAACGGCTCCTGGCAGTGCACGCGTCGTTTCAGGATCGCGACCACGGCCGGTTGGTCGGTCGCCGGCGAGCCGGAGACGATCGCTGCAGGCCGCGACGACGTTTTGTCCCCGGACGCGCCTTCGCAGGCGGCAGCGCTCGTGATCAGAAGCAGCGGGACGAGTCGCGAGAGGCGCATCACTTCTTCGGTGTCACCGCGAGCGCGACGGCGTTCTCCTCGGCATCGTAGGCAGGGCCACCGTTCTCATGGTCTCATCGTCTCCCGGTGAAACGCAAATGCTCTTTGCACAGTAGTATTTCCCTGAGACGAGAGGGTGTCGAGCCGAACACTCTCGTCTGCCGGCCTACAGCGCTTCGACGCCGGTTTCGCGCTCCGTCGGGCTTCAGCGCTAGGGTCAGACGCCGTGCTGGCTGAGCCTCCCGACCGGAACGTCGGGCTCGTCGCGCGGGTGCTCGAGCCGATCTGCGATCCACGCGTCGATCGAGAGCGCGCCCGGCCCGCCGATCGCGACGAAGATCAGGAGCACGAGATACGTCATCTCCACCTGCCCGAACAGCGACGGAAGGTTGTGGATCTCGCTCCGGAGCGCGGTCGCCAACGCCACCGTCATCGTCACCATGAGCGGGATCGTCGCGAGGCGGCTGAGCAGCCCGAGGAGCAGGAGCGTGCCGCA